>Ga0209023_10004965_pt1 | contig 14788 bp, 13 predicted proteins | sample LakOneMetagenome_FD_187468 | JGI IMG/M metagenome (GOLD analysis project Ga0209023, IMG submission 187468) | Freshwater and sediment microbial communities from Lake Erie, Canada (SPAdes) (version 2) | ecosystem: Environmental > Aquatic > Freshwater > Lentic | place: Lake Erie, Canada...
CGGCGGCTGACCTGCGACTCCTGCGTGGTACACCCGCATGGAGTCACTGGTCACCACCGAAATCCCTCGATGTGTCGGCTCCCCGACAGACACGCGACATCGACTCTCATACCGTGGTCGTCATCGGCTGATTGAGCCGCGTGAACGATTCGAGGGGGAAACCATGGTCACACGAAGGACAGGGATCTGGGGTCCGTCGGTTGCGTTGCTCGCGAGCGCGTCGATTCTCGCCGGATGCGGCTCGACGTCACCGTCAGCTGACGGGACGACGGCAGCGACGTCGGCGGCAACGACCGACACGACGAGTACCGCCGACCATGCGGCCTCTATGCACAAGGCCGCACTCCAGAAGCCGATGAAGACAACCATCGAAGCAAAGACCAGCAAGTACGGGAAGATCCTGTTCAACCAGGATGACCAGGTCGTCTACGCGTTCGAGAACGACACAGCGAACACCTCGAACTGCTCCGGCGAGTGCGCCGACTTCTGGCCGCCAGTCTTGGCCGACGGAGAGCCTCACGCCATGGGCGATCTGGACGCGGCGAAACTTGGCACCATCGCGCGGTCGGACGGCTCGTCGCAGGTGACCTACAACGGGTGGCCGCTCTACTACATGGACGAGCCCGCCGGTGAGATCCACTGCCAGGACATGGACATGCATGGCGGCAAGTGGTGGGTGGTCGGCACGGACGGCAACCCGGTCAAGGGCGCATAACCGCGACAGGCATCCGATCCCACGGCGCTCCGGGTAGTTCGTTCAACGAACCCGGAGCGCCGTGCACATTTCCAGCGAGAAGCACTCAGACCACCGACCCGACATCGCGGACGATGTGTTGCCACTCTGCGAGTCCCAACTGTTCGCGGGGCTCGACTCAACGCGCTTGGTGGAGCTCGGTGATCTGGCGACACTGTCCACGGTGGAACGCGGCGCGCTCGTATACGGACCGTTCGACACGCCGGATGTGGTCCGTGTAGTCGCTCAGGGAACCGTTCGCCTGGTGAGCGCCGATGCGGACGGTCGGCAGTTGACGCTTGCGATCATCGATCGCGGGTCGGTCTTCGGCGAAGGGGCGCTGCTCGGCGAGAGTGCCGGTGGCGTCTTCGCGGAGGCCATCGAGCACTGCCGCATCTATTCCATCCCGGCCGACCGGCTGCGCGCGATGATCCAGCGGGAGCCGGGGGTCGGCGTCAACCTGCTTCTGAGTGTCGGGTCGCGCCTTCGCCGCATGCAGGAGCTTTCGCACGAACTCGCATATTGGAGTGTGCATCGTCGGCTCGCGCATCAGATCTGCCTTCTTGCCGAACGGTACGGTCATCCAACGTTGTCGGGTGACGTGATGGTGGCCAGGGTCTTCACCCATGCGGAACTGGCGGACATGGTCGGAGCGACGCGCCAAAGCGTGAGTGAGTGCATTGGGACGCTGATGCGTCTGGGGATTCTGGAACGGCGGCGGCGGCGGATTGTGGTCCGCGATCGCCCCGCGCTGGCGGCCTTCGGCATGGAACGCTGAGTCAGACAGTTAACCGTTCTGGTGTCTGACACCAGAACGGTTAACGAGAACCCCTGCAAAGCGCAGGAAACGAGCGCCGCTCGTCAATCCACTCGACCAGATCCCCAACTGCCTGCCTCGACTGGGGGTATGCGGATGAGCGCCGCCAGAAGCCATGCGGCACGCCGCGATAGACCAGCGTCCGAACCGCCACGCCGTCCGCCTCCATCCGGCCGGCCAGGAGCCGCCCCGTCGGCGTGAGCACGTCCAGCTCGGCCAGCTGGATCAACGTGGGTGGCAGGCCCGAGTATCCGGCCGCCAGCAGCGGATCGAAATCGACGTCGTCGTACGCCGACCCGTTCGGCGCATACAGGCTCCAAAAGAACTCACAGTCGCTGATCGGAAGATCCGCATCGACCAGCCCACGATCGTAGGTCGCACACCGTGCATCGATGAACGGATAGATCAGCACCTGCCCGACGAACCAGTCGGGATGGCGACGAACGAGCCCGAGCGCCAAATTCGCGCCGGCCGAATCGCCGAACGCCACCAGCCGATCAGGAGACAGGCCGTTGTCGGACGCATGATCACGCCACCACGCGGTGGCCCGCTGCACATCGTCCACGGCAGCCGGAAATCGATGCTCCGGAGAACGGCGGTAATCGATGAACAGCAGCGCGCACCCGGTGGCGTTGGCGACGGCCCGCATCGTCGGATCATGGGTGCCGACCTCGCCGAATGCGAACCCCCCACCGTGCGCATACACCAGCGTGAACGGCACATCGCCTGCGGGGACGAAAAGCCTGCACGGCACCCCGTCCGCGTCCAGGTCGACCACACGCGACACCGGCTCAACTTCGAGTGCCGCACTTTCGCGAAGCATCCTGGCACGGTTCTCCACGATCTCCGCCATATGCGCAGGATCGACATGTGGCTCGTCTCCGGCGGAATTCACGACGGCCCTCCTTGCTCAACGATCGGTCAGGAAGCGTACGCCTCGATCGGCGGGCAGGAGCAGATCAGGTTGCGATCACCGTGGGCATGGTCGATCCGACCGACAGGTGGCCAGTACTTCGTCGCGGCGAGCGACGCCACCGGGTAGGCGGCCACCTCACGACTGTACGCGCGATCCCAACTGTCCGACGCCAGATCCTGCGCGGTGTGCGGCGACCGGCGAAGCGGGTTGTCCTCCACGGTCCACTCGCCCGCCTGCACCCGAGCGATCTCCCCACGGATCGCGATCATCGCGTCACAGAATCGGTCCAGCTCACCCTTCGACTCCGACTCCGTCGGCTCCACCATCAGCGTGCCCGGAACCGGAAACGACATTGTCGGCGCATGGAAGCCGAAGTCCATCAGCCGCTTGGCCACGTCGTCCACACTCACACCGCTGTCCTTCGTGATCTGGCGCAGATCGAGAATGCACTCGTGAGCCACCCGGCCACGCTCACCGGTGTAGAGCACCGGGTAATGATCGTTCAGGCGAGCGGCCACGTAGTTGGCATTGAGGATCGCAACCTCGGTGGCACGCGTCAGCCCGTCGGCGCCCATCAGCGCCAGGTACATCCACGGGATCGCAAGAATGCCGGCGGAGCCCCACGGCGCCGCCGAGATCGGGCCGACGCCGGTTGCCGGTCCCGCCGAGTCCTGCAGCGGGTGGTTCGGCAGGAACGGTGCCAGATGGGCGCGCACGCCAACCGGCCCCACGCCGGGACCGCCACCACCGTGTGGGATGGTGAACGTTTTGTGCAAGTTCAGGTGCGACACGTCGGCGCCGAACGCGCCGGGCTTCGCCAATCCCACCAGCGCGTTCAGGTTCGCGCCGTCCACGTAGACCTGGCCGCCACCATCGTGGACCGCATCGCAGATCTCGCGGATGTGTTCCTCGAACACTCCGTGCGTGGACGGGTAGGTCACCATGATGGCCGCCAACCGCTCGCCAGTTTGTGCGACCTTCTCGCGAAGATCGGCGAGGTCGACATCGCCGCCCTCGTCGCAGGCGACCACGGTGACGCTCATCCCGGCCATCACCGCCGACGCGGCATTCGTGCCATGTGCCGAGGCGGGGATCAGACAGACCGTGCGCTGTTCGTCGCCGCGCGAGCGATGGTATGCGCGAATGGCAAGCAGCCCGGCGAGCTCGCCCTGGGATCCGGCGTTCGGCTGCAAACTGACGGCGTCGTAGCCGGTGACCTCGCACAGCTCCCGCTCCAAGTCCTCGATCATCCGCACGTACCCGGCGGCCTGATCGATCGGCGCGAACGGATGCATCCGCGCGAACTGCGGCCAGCTGATCGGGAGCATCTCCGAGGTCGCGTTCAGCTTCATCGTGCACGAGCCCAGCGGGATCATGGTGCGGTCAAGCGCGAGGTCGCGATCGGCCAGCCGGCGCAGGTAGCGAAGCATCTCGTGTTCGGTGTGGTAGGCGCTGAAGACCGGATGGGCGAGCAGCTCGCCCCCGCGAGACTGCCCGGTCGGGATGCCCGACCGGGCGCTGCCGTCCAACTTCGTGACGTCGGCGCGGACGCCGAATGCCTCCCACAGCGCCTCCACATCTTCACGGGTGGAGCATTCGTCGAAGCTGACGCCGACGGTATCGCCGTCGACGCGACGCAAGTTGATGCCGCGTTCCAGTGCAGCGCCCAGGATGACTTCCGTCCGACCGGGCGACGTGACCGACACGGTGTCGAACCATGTGCTGTTCTTGACGGTCAGTCCGGCGTCGAGCAGCCCTGCGGCGAAGATGCTCGCCAAGCGGTGAACGCGATTGGCGATGCGACGAAGACCGTCCGGCCCGTGCCAGCAGGCGTACATCGCCGCCATCACGGCAAGCAGCACTTGCGCCGTGCAGACGTTGCTCGTGGCCTTCTCCCTGCGGATGTGCTGCTCCCGTGTCTGGAGCGCCAAACGAAGCGCCGGACGTCCCTCGGCGTCCACCGACATGCCGACCAGTCGACCGGGCATGGAGCGTGCGTACTCGTCGCGTGTGGCGAGGAAGCCGGCGTGCGGACCACCGAAGCCCATCGGCACGCCGAAGCGCTGCATGGAGCCGACGACGATGTCGGCGCCTTGGTCGCCCGGTGCGGTGGTCACGACCATCGCGAGCGGATCGGCGACCATGACCACCAGACCTCCCGCCGCCTTGATGGCCGCGACCGCCGGAGCGTGGTCGGGAAGCTCACCGGTGGTGCCGGGATACGCCAACAGCCCACCGAAACACGCGGCCGGGATGTCCGATGACGGATCGCCGATCACAAGTTCGATGCCGATCGGCTCGGCGCGGGTGGCCACCACGGCGATGGTTTGCGGGTGGCAGTCCCGGTCGACGAAGAACACGGCGGGTGCGCTCTTGGCGACCCGTTGCGCCATTGTCATCGCCTCGGCGGCCGCCGTGCCCTCGTCAAGAAGCGACGCGTTGGCGAGCGGCAGTCCGGCCAAGTCGGCGACAAGCGTTTGGAACGTCAGCAACGCCTCCAGGCGCCCCTGGCTGATCTCCGGCTGGTACGGCGTGTAGGCCGTGTACCACGCGGGGTTCTCCAAGATGTTTCGTTGGATGACCGGTGGCGTGATGGTGTCGTGGTAGCCGAGGCCGATCATCGATGTCACCACCTGATTTTCCGACGACAAGGCGCGAAGCTCGGCCAGCGCCTGCGTCTCGGTGCGCGCCAGTGGCATCTTCAGTCCGCCCTTCAACCGGATGGCGGCGGGCACCGTCTCCTCCACCAGCGCCGCGAGCGACGGGACGCCGATAGCTGCGCACATCGCTTCCGCATCATCGGGTGTCGGACCGATGTGGCGGTACAGGAACTCGTGGTGATCCTCGAGTGCTGCGAGCGTTGGACGACTTGTTGGCATCGGGTGCTCCCGGATGATGGCGTGGCGAGTTGTCGCCCCCGCTGTCCGTTTGCCTGAGAGATGCACCCTGTCGGGCTTTCCCCATCGGCGGGATGTCGCCATCCGCTCTCCAGCGTCACCGCGCCCCCACGGTCCGTTTGCCTGAGAGTTTCCGGGGCGGTTGCTCCTTCGGCGCCGGCTCGAAGCCGGTCTCTCCCACCGGGGCGGTCGGTGGCGGCAGGCTAGCAGCGCACCCCGCAGGACCATCGGGATCCCGCCGTATCCGTCCGCAATTTCCGGCAAGTCGACGCCGACCGGAGGCGTGGTCCAAAGCGCTCGCGGTCTGAGGTCCCACTGCCGGGTGCCTGACATGCTGTTGCCGTGGAGCGCTACGACACGATCGGGCACGGGTATTCGGAACGCCGCATTGCCGATCGGCGAATCGCAGATCGGATCCGTACCGCGCTCGGCAGTGCCACGAGTGTCGCAAACATCGGTGCCGGAACCGGCTCCTATGAGCCTGAGTCCTTGCTGGTCATCCCGATCGAGCCGTCGCCAACCATGATCGCCCAACGACCCGCCCACCTCGCACCGGCGATCCGTGCACCCGCCGAAGCGCTCCCGCTGGCCGATGACAGCGTCGACGCCGCGATGGCGGTTTTGACCGTTCACCATTGGATCGACGTCGTGCGAGGCATCCGCGAGATGCAGCGCGTCGCACGGGACACCATCGCCATCGTCACCATCGACACGGCGGTCAGCGAACAGATGTGGCTGCTGCGCGACTACATGCCGCAGACGGTGCGGGATCGGGACCGGGCCGAGTTCCCGTCAATCCCGATGTTGACTGCCACCCTCGGGGAGTCGACGACCGTCCGTCCGATACCTGTTCCAAGCGACTGCACCGATGGGTTCCTGCTCGCCTTTTGGAGCCGGCCCGAGGCCGTCCTTGATCCCCGTGCTCGTGCCGCCACCAGTGGATTCGCGCGCCTGGATGCGACCGAGGTTCACGAGATCGTCGAACGGCTCTCCGATGACCTGGATTCAGGTGAGTGGGATCGACGCTATGGGCATTTGCGAACGCTCAGTGAGTTCGACGCCGGCCTGCGACTTGTGACCGCCACGCCGACGGGCCAACCTGGACGGGCTGGGTTTCAGTCCCGACTATCCGGTGGCGGTACACCGTACGATCCACCCATCGCCCACTGACTCGGAGGATTGAGATGAGCGAGATGAACGACTGGAATGCCAACATCATCGCGGAGTTCCGCGCAAACGGCGGCAAGGTTGGCGGACAGTTCGAAGGAGCGCCGCTGCTGCTCCTGCACACGACAGGAGCCAAGTCGGGCCTCGAACGGATCAACCCGATGATGTATCAGGATCTCGGGGATGGTCGCGTCGCCGTGTTCGCGTCGAAGGCCGGTGCGGACACCAACCCGGACTGGTACCGCAACCTGACCGTCAATCCGGATGTGGTCGTCGAAATCGGCGCCGACACCCGCGCGTTCACGGCACGCACCGCGCCCACCGCAGAGCGCGAGCCGATCTGGACCAAGCAGAAGGCCGACTACCCGGGCTTTGCGAGCTACGAGGAGCTCACGACCCGTGAGATCCCCGTGGTGATCCTCAACCCCGCCTGATCACAAGACATCGCGCAACGACCGCACAGGTTCGCCATCACTTGACGACCGTTGCGATGACGACGCCGTCGCGGCGGCCCGTGTCGCCCAGACCGAGTTCTCACGGGGAGTTGTGCCCCAACACGGGAGAGAGCCACAGCCAATGATCGCGGAGGCGTGCATGTCGTCCGACGGACACTGATCGGAAGCGCAGCAAGGTCTTGACACGATGTGGCTGGCCTCATGCCCATTCCGTTGTAACTGCGGTCGCCGAGCCACCCTTAACGGGTCTCTCCCCGACACCACACGTCGCCGTGCACAGTCACGCGCACCCAAACGATCTCGCGCACGCTCACCCTCCGGGCAGCGGGCACACCGTTCAAAGCGGCGCAATTCCGAGATTCTTCGATGCGCATCGAGCCTCGCCCGCATCGCCGCCCGCTCAGCGCTCGACCCATTCCGGCCACGCGAACCAGCGCCAAGCTTGAGGCTGCAAAGTTACTGCCGATAGATGTTGAACTGCAGTTCGACCGAAGCGGAGACTCACCACGTGGCCAGTTCCCATCGACGCGATCAGGATGGGTTCACGCTCATCGAGCTCCTGGTGGTTGTCCTCATCATCGGCATCCTCGCCGCGATCGCCATCCCGGCATTCCTCGCCCAGAAAAGAGGCGCACAGGACGCCAACGCCAAGTCCCTGGTACGAAACGCGGCCATTGCGATGGAGTCGTACTACTCCGAGCACCAGTCCTTCGATGGCGCTACGGTCGGCACGGCAATGGCACCGGCGGACTTCGCACTCGTGGAGCCGAACATCACGCTTGTCACCGGCGCGCAGCCAACCTTCGCGACGGCCACTTCGCCATTTGCGAAGAACGACCAGGTCGGCGCAGTGTTCGCCAAGGAAGTCAGTTCGGCGTCGAACAACGCCTACTTCCTCTACACCAAGAGCGCATCCGGTATGGCGTTCGGCTACTACCGCGACCATGACGCGGCTGTTGGAAAGTGCCGCAGCGACACCGCGTGGCCGGCACTCACCTGCACCAGCGGCAACTGGTAGGACACTCGCACCACACAGTGTCGTCGCCGTCGGCTGCACAGCGCATCCGGCGGCCGACGCGTTTCTTGACCGCGTCGAGGACCCGACCGCGGCCGGACCAGATGGACGCAATCTCATCGTGGCACCATCGTGGCTGTTAGGTCGTCGAGGTTCCCTCGTCCGCGTCCTCGGTTGACGCTGACGTGACACCCATTACTCCGTAGCGCAGCGTGTGTGTGATGGCGAACACCACGCACAGCCCACCGACCACGGTCAGGAACTCGCCAACTCCCTCAAGGCCATCCGAGTTCGTCCCGCTGTGGCGCACGATGTACTCCATCGCGATGGCCATGCCGAACGGAATGCCGACGCCGATCCAGGGACAGCCGGTCCACCGCAGCGCACCGACCAACAGCACGAGCATCACGGCACCGAAGGCGGCTCCCCGCAGTCCGCTGGTCGTCGATTGCGTCATGTCCGGGAACATGATGAAGCGGTCAGCGACGAACGCCACTGCACCAAGAGCCGCCGCCACCGCCAGATCGCGTACGAGCGTCACCGGATTCATGGCCTTCCGGGTCACGAGACGACGTCCAAGGCCCACGCAGTTGCCGCCATGACGATCGGGAAGCCGACGAGGATGACGGCGATCTGCGCACCCACCACGAAGTACCCGAGCGGCGGCCGCTCCTCACGTTCGTAGGCGAGGGCGACGCCAAACGGGATGCAGGAACCGATCCACAGTTGCTCGGGCAGCATCGTCGCCACCGCCAGCGGGAGCGAAGCGATCGCCAGCGCCACCGCCGATCGCGCCACACTCGCCAGCCTCCGGCCACGCCCCCCAGCCGGATGGTCGAGAACATGAGTCCTGCGAATGCTCCGAGTGCAACCGCGATCGGCGTGGCCACGACCATCTGCATGACGCTGCTCATCTGCTTTGCCCAGCGGTCACCACGGAAGCGCAATCTTCCACACGCCCGCGTCGACCGCGCCGACGTACAGGGACTGTGGCTCGTCGGCTGACTGGACGATCGTTGAAGGGTAGGTTGGAACCTTCGACAGCTTGATCCAGGTCGCACCGCCATCGCCGCTGGTCCACAGCCCTGAGTCGTGGATGCCCGCGTACAGTCGGTTCGGGTCGCGACGGTCGACCAGAAGTGAATCGAGCCCCATCGAGCTGCCACGCATCGCCTGCCAGGTCACGCCTCCGTCGCGGCTTCGTGCGATGCCAGTCGGCGGTTCATCGAGCGTTGGATCGTCGAAATCCGCCCACTCCGCATAGATCGTCATCGGATCGGAAGGGGCGACGGCCAGCGACATGACGAGGTCGCCGGGAAGCGGCGCGGTACGCGACCATGTCGCGCCACCGTCGACGCTCCGCCACAGCCGCTTCTGTTCGTACTTGGCGTAATAGAGATGTCCCGATGCGGCTACGACGTCCTCGTCCGTATCAACCAGCCCTCCCGGCGTCCAGGTGACGCCGAAGTCGGAGCTGCGCAGAATACGCTTGCCTCGGTCGATGAATTCGATGGCGTAGATGTCGCGGGTCACCTGATCCGCCACCGGCCCAACCACGAGTCGTGGACTGGACGCCCGCCAGGTCGCTCCGAAGTCGGTGCTGCGCTTCAGTCCGAGGCCCGCCTCGACGATCACCGCGTTGGGCGCGGTGCGATCGACGACCACATGGAACGGCGGGAAACCGACTGTGGTGAGCGGCTTCCGGAGCGTCCATGTGGCGCCACCGTCCGCGCTTGAGGCGACCGTGGAGCGTCCAAGAAAACCGGTGACGTAGATGCGTGCGGGATTCCCCGCGACCGCGAGCGCGACCGGATATGTCGCCCGAAGCCCGACATTACGATCGCGCCACGTCCGACCGCCGTCGTCTGAACGCAGCATGCCCACGGGAGTCCCGGCATAGACCACTCCGGGTCGGGACGGCTGCGGGACCAACCGGATCGTGAACTCCGGGCGCACGCGCTTCCAAGTGGCTCCGGCGTCCGCGGATCGATAGATGCCGACCGATGTCGCAAACAACAGTCGGGCGCCTCGCGTGCCGCCGACGAGCAGATCTTCCGGGGTTGCATGCCTGGTGGAGGCGAACGGCAGTCCTCGGCCGGTCGCGTGCCACGTCGCACCCCCGTCGGTGCTCTTGAACAATGCATGGTGGTCTTTTGATGTTTCCGTGGTCGCATATACCGTCCGTGCACGGGTCGGATCGACCCGCATCAGACGGACCTTGCCGACGATCCCCGCCGCTTTTTGCCACGTGACGCCACCATCGGTGCTGCGGCGCACACCCCCGGACGAGGTGGGGTTCAGAACGTCCGGTCGGCCCTCGCCGATGCCAAGCAGCAGCGTCGTCGGTCTGGTTGGGAGTGCGAGCAGGGTCGCATACCCCACGTCTGCGACCGCGCGGCTGCGAATCTGCCAGGTCTTGCCCCCGTCCCGGCTGATGTCGATCCGTCCCGTCTCGGCGAATCTGTTGGTGGTGAAGCGGTAGCGGATCCTTATGTTGTTGGGGTCGGACACTCGCCCGTCCCAGGGTGGCAGACGCAGGGACAGACGCTGGCGGGCAGTTGCGCGACGCCAACTGTCACCGCCGTCCACCGACGCCCAAATGCCGAGTGAACTCCGTTTCAGGTTCCCGTCGGACCAGTTGTCCACGCCTGCGATCAGCAGTTTCGGGTAGGCGTTCAGCCACACCACGGAACCTCCCTCAGGGCCGAGCGGTGTCGCGCGCGTGTCTGCACTTGCGTTCGTCGCCCCACCGATGAGGGCGACAGCCAGCACCCCTGTCAGGCCCCCAACAATCCGCGCAGTGTGCAACGCCGACCTCCGGTTATGGGCGTGTCGGAGTTTCCCACACCTTCGGGCGCTCCCAAAGCCCGGCGCGAGAATCCGATGTGCGGGACGATTGCCCACGTCGGTGGCGTGGTCATGCAAAAAACGCGGCTGCTATCGTCGGCCGGTGCGAGCGCTCATCACCGGCATTGGCGGTTTCGTTGGCCGGCATCTGACGTACGTGCTCACCGCGAACGGCGATCATGTGTCGGGCTTCGATCTGTCCACACCGGCGTTGCCAATCGAGGGCGTCGAAGACGTGTCTCTGGGCAACATCGTCAGCCCAGCCGACGTCGAGCGCGCGGTGGTCGACGCCGCGCCGGACGTGATCTTCCACCTGGCAGGCGCGGCATCGGTCGGCGCATCGTTCGGCGATCCCGTCGGCACATGGAACGTGAATCTGACGGGCACCCTCACGGTGCTCGAAGCCGTCCGCCTCCACCGCCCCACCACCCGCGTCGTGTGCATCACTAGCGCCGAGGTCTACGGACTCGTCAATGATGACAACCTTCCGGTCACGGAGAACACTCCGCTCAACCCGCACTCGCCCTACGGGGCGTCGAAGGCCGCCGCCGACCTTGCCGTGCGCCAATACGCGCTGGGATTCGGAATGGACACGATTGCCGTGCGCCCGTTCAACCACATCGGCCCGGGGCAAGACCCGCGCTTTGTCGTCCCATCGATCGCGCAACAGATCGCACGCGGCGAGCACAGCGGCGACGAGACGATCCGGATCGCCGTCGGTAACCTGGAATCCCGCCGTGACTTCATGGATGTACGCGACGTGGTGCAGGCATACCGCGCCATTGCGGAGTGCGGCGCCGCCGGAGCGGCATATGTCGTGTCGACCGGCAGGTCCCTCGCCATCAGCGAGATCGTCCAGTCGCTTGCCGATCTTGCACACGCACCCGTGGAGATCGTCAGCGAGACCGGACGCCGAAGGGAGGGTGAGCCACTCGACCTCTATGGTTCTGCAGAGAAACTCAGGCGCGACACCGGATGGACGCCCACGATCGCGCTGCGCCAAACATTGATCGACACGCTCGACTGGTGGCGTGCCCGCATTGCACAGGAGGAACGCTAGTGCCAACAGCCCTCATCACGGGCATCACCGGACAAGACGGCTCGTATCTGGCCGAACTGTTGCTCGACAAGGGCTACACCGTCTGGGGGATGGTGCGGCGTTCCTCAACCGAGTCGTATGAACGGCTGGAACACCTTCGCGACCGCATTCGTTTCGTCCAGGGCGATCTGCTCGACCAGCCGTCCATGATGCAGGCCCTCATTGAAGCCGAGCCGGACGAGGTCTACAACCTGGCCGCTCAGTCGTTCGTCCCCACGTCATGGTCGCAGCCGGTCCTCACAGCCGAGTTCACCGGCGTCGGCGTGACACGCCTGCTCGAAGCCATCAAACAGGTCAACCCCAAGATCCGCTTCTACCAGGCGAGCTCGAGCGAGATGTTCGGCAAGGTGCGCGAGGTTCCGCAGTCCGAGGAGACCCCGCTCTATCCGCGAAGCCCCTACGGCGTGGCCAAGTGCTACGGCCACTACATCACGATCAACTATCGCGAGAGCTACGGGATGCACTGCACCTCGGGCATCCTCTTCAATCACGAATCGCCGCGACGCGGACTGGAGTTCGTCACGCGCAAGGTCTCCGACGGGGTGGCACGCATTCACCTGGGCCTCGCGGACCATCTGGCCCTGGGCAACCTTGATGCGCAACGCGACTGGGGATTCGCGGGTGATTACGTCGACGCCATGTGGCGCATGCTGCAGCAGGACACTGCGGACGACTACGTCATCGCAACCGGCCAAACCCACTCTGTCGAAGACCTGGTGCGCATCGCCTTTGAGCATGTCGGCCTGGATTGGCATGAGCACGTCCGGACCGACGAACGCTTCATTCGCCCCGCCGAAGTGGACCTGCTCGTCGGTGACCCGTCGAAGGCCAAGAAGGACCTCGGATGGACCCCGCAAGTTTCGTTCCAAGGGTTGGTCGAGATGATGGTTGACGCCGACGTCGCCCGTCTTTCGGCCGGCTGACGCGTACATCGCACCAGGCGGCAAACACTCCGTCGACACGGTGACGTCTGCGATTTGGGCCCCGCGGAGCTGTGCTAGGTTCGAATGCGATCACTCCCGCCCAGTGTGTACCCATATGGAGCCGCCAGGTGACGCCGACGAGCGATGCCCGCACGTTCTACGACGAGGTCTATTACGAGGAAGCAGAAAAGAAGCCCTCGTACACGCGCCACTATCAGCAGCTCGCACGACGTCTCGGGATCGGCACATCCGATGCCGTCGTCGACATCGCATGCGGCACGGGCGAGTGGCTTGGCGTCGTGCACGACATCGGAGCCAAGGTGGCGGGCATCGACCTGTCGGAGCGAGCGATCAACGTGGCGCGAAGGTCACTTCCGGACGCCGACCTGCGCGCCAGCGGCGCGACCGAGCTGCCATGGGGTGACGACGTTTTTGACCTCGTCACCTGCCTCGGTTCACTCGAGCACTTCCCGGACCAGGCAGCCTCATTGCGCGAAATCAAACGGATCGCGAAACCTGGCGGGCGTGTGCTGATACTCGTTCCAAACGCCGGATTCTTGACCCGGCGGCTCCGCCTTTTCCGTGGCACTGAGCAGCGCGACATCCGAGAGGTGGTACTCCCCATCGCCGAGTGGGAAGCGATGTTCGAATCGGCCGATATGAAGGTCGTGGATCGCTGGAAGGACCTCCACATCCTCTCCGCATCGTGGATCAAGAGCGGACCCGTCGTGATGTGGCCCCTGCGCACCCTCCAAGCGCTCGCGCTGACCGTCTGGCCGCTCTCATGGCAGTACCAGGTCTACTTCCTGTGCAGGGTGTAGCCCGCCGCCCGTGAGCCTGATCTTCGTGACACGTCGCTACCCGCCGTCGGTGGGTGGTATCCAAACGTTCTCGTTCCACTTGCATCGCAGCTTTGCGGCGAACAACCGTGTGACCCTCGTCGCGCTTGGCAAGGACAACCCGCTCCATCTCCTCTGGTTCGTCCCGGTGGCCACACTCCGAATCATCATCGGGCTGTTGCGAGGCGCAGAGCTTGTGTACTTCAGCGATGGTGTGATCGCAGCCCTCGCCCCGTTGCTTCGCCGGTTTGGCAAGGCGCGATTTGCGGTGACGGTCCAAGGGCTCGAAGTCACCTATCCCAATCAAATCGTCGGCAAGATCATTCGGCGTGGTGTCATGGCCTGCGACGACATCTTCGCCGGGAGCGAGAACACGCGGACGCTGATGGCGCAGGCGGGCATCCCGCCAGAACGGGTGACTGCAATGTATTGCGGGGTCGAGCCGCCGCCGCTGGATCCCGCCACCGAGGCACAACTGCGCACCGCATTCGTGAACCGGACCGGAATCCGTCTGGGAGAGGAGCCGGTGCTGCTCAACGTCGGCCGGCAAGTTGCGCGCAAAGGACTTGGCGAATTCTTGACCGAGGTGCTCCCCCGGCTCGACCCGGTTCCGGCCGTGGTCTTGTGCGGAACGGGTCCGGAGCATGAGCGTCTCGTGGCGCTTGCCGCAGCGTCACCGTATGCGAACCGCATTCACCTGCTGGGCCTCACCGACGACGATACGACCACGATGCTTCGGCGGTCGTGTTCGTTGTTTTTGATGCCCAACATCCATGTTCCTGGTGACGCCGAGGGGTTTGGAATCGCCCCGCTCGAGGCGATGTACGAGGGACTGCCAGTGGTCGGATACGCCGTCGACGCACTGCCCGAAAGTTTGCGTGAGGGAAGTTGGTTGCTCCGGCCGGGCGACAGCGAGGGATTTGCCCGGTGCATCACCGCCGCCCTCGCAGCATCTGATGTTGAACGTGAGGCCAAGCGCGACGAGGCACGCGACTACGTGCGACGCGAGAATTCGTGGGCGGGCGTGGCCGAGCGGTATCTCGCAGCCATCCGCTCGAACGATGCGTCCGACCCGACTGC
>Ga0209023_10004966_pt1 | contig 14786 bp, 17 predicted proteins | sample LakOneMetagenome_FD_187468 | JGI IMG/M metagenome (GOLD analysis project Ga0209023, IMG submission 187468) | Freshwater and sediment microbial communities from Lake Erie, Canada (SPAdes) (version 2) | ecosystem: Environmental > Aquatic > Freshwater > Lentic | place: Lake Erie, Canada...
TGGCGGGCGCGGTTGCAAGGTGGCCTCCACAACCAAATGCGGCGCAATGTCGTTCTACACCACGCGCGTTCGCCGCACCCGCTATTGGGGTGCGTTCACCGCCGAAGGCCCCACTCTCGGGCAAGCCATTGATGCCGCATCGGCCCGCTGCAAAAGCGAAGGCCGAAGTCCATCGGACTGTAACATCCGGGCATCCTTCTGCGCAGACGGCAGCCACAAAGGCTGAAACACCCTCTCCTAAGCCGCTAAACGCCCTACTTTGGCACAAGGCTTGCGTGCTCCAAAGGCACGTCAAGCTGGCCGGACAGCCAGCGCGCGAGGTTCAATAACCCAGGGAGACCGACATGAAACGATCCGACCTCACCGAAAAGCTGCTCGATATCAAGCGCGAGAAAGGCTGGACCTGGAAATACATCTGCGAACAGATCGGCGGACATTCCGAGGTGCTGGTTGTGGGTGCCATCCTCGGTCAGATGAAGCTGACAAAGCCACAGGCCGAGAATGCAGCAAAGCTGTTCGGACTATCGAAGACCGAACAGGTCATGATCAACGAAGTGCCGATGCGTGGCGACGGCACACCGATGCCGCCGACCGATCCGCTGATCTATCGCTTCTACGAAATGGTGATGATCAACGGCCCGGCTTGGAAGGCGTTGATCGAGGAAGAATTCGGCGACGGCATCATGTCGGCCATCGATTTCGACTTCGTGATGGAACGGCTCGCCAATCCAAAGGGCGACCGCGTCAAGATCACCATGTCCGGAAAATTTCTCCCGTACAAATACTACGGCGCGACCGGCAATCATAAGGAATACGGATTCAAGGAAGAATGATCACGGCATCAGGCGGATGGCGTCGTTGAAGAAATCCGGCCCCCCGAAGTTTCCGGATTTCAGCGCCATCGCCGCCGCACCCTTGTTCCATCCGACACAGCGAAGCACCGGGACGCCCGGCGCGATTTCCGCACCTACCAGAAACGCTGGAACGCCAAGACGATCCACCACGGCACCGGAAGTCTCCCCGCCCGCGATCACGAGACGTCGGACACCCGCCGCAACGAGTCCTTCGCTGATGGCGGCCATCGCTTGCTCGATGGCATGGCCCGCAGCGTCGCGGCCGTGCTTCTTTTGTAGTGCTGTCACCTGATCGGGAGTCGAACTGCTGGCAATCAGAAGCGGCCCCTTGCCAAGGTGGCTGCGAGCCCAGTCCAGTGCGTGCGCCGTTTCCTGTTCGCCCTGCATGATCTTTTCCGGATCGAGCCGCAACACCGGCATCGATTTTTCGGCCTGCGCGATTTGCGCAAGCGTCGCCTGCGAACAGCTTCCGGCGAGACAGGCGACCGGCCCGCCGATAGCGGTATGATCGACAACGCTCGATGACGTTTTGATTTTGCTCGAAGCCACAAGCCCGCGCGCAAGTCCAAGACCCATCCCGGATGCGCCGACCGACAAGCGATGATCGAGTGCTACTTGTCCGATGATTTCCAGTTCGGGATCGAACACCGAGTCGATGATGGCCGCCGCTATGCCCTGCTTTGCCAATTCAGAAAGCCGCGCGCGGATTGCATCGGGACCTTTCGCAACGGTTGCGAGATCAACCAGACCGATTTTCGATTTGCTTTGTCGCGCCAACACACGCACCAGACTGGAGTCGTGCATCGGATTGAGCGGATGATCCTTCAGCGGACTTTCATTCAGCGGCACGCTGCCGACGAACAGATTGCCCTGATAGACTGTACGCCCTGTGCCGGGAAACGCAGGCGTCACCAGCACGATGGTGTCGCCGGAATCGGCGCGCAGCGCGTCCACCACAGGACCGATATTGCCCGCATCCGTGGAATCGAATGTCGAACAGATCTTGAACAGCACATGCGATGCGCCGCGTGCGCGCAGCCACCTGTCGGCTTCGCGCGAGCGCGCGACTGCCTTTGTTGCTTCAATAGATCGGCTTTTGAGCGAAACAACAACCGCGTCAACCTCGGGCAGTTCAAGTGCGTCATCGGGCACGCCGATAGTCTGCACCGTACGCAGCCCGCAACGCGTGAGCATGTTCGCGAGATCGGATGCGCCCGTGTAGTCGTCCGCGATGCAGCCTAGTGCCAGCGTCACGCGCGTGCTCCCTTGGAAGCATAGCGCGCGAACCAACCCAGGCCATCGACCGTATGACCTTTAGGCCGGTATTCGCAGCCGACAAAGCCCTTGTAGCCGAGCCGGTCCAGTTCCTCGAACAAAAACGGATAGTTCAATTCCTCGCCCGCTGGTTCGTTACGCGACGGCACACTGGCGATCTGGATGTGGCCGATCATCGGCATCATTTTGCGCAGCGCTATAGTCACGTCGCCGTGGACGATCTGCCGATGATAGATGTCGAACTGCAATTTGAGATTCGGAATCTTCAAATCGTTGATGACGCCGGCCGCGAACTCGAAGTCGTTGAGGAAATATCCCGGCACATCGCGCGGATTAATCGGCTCGATCACAAGATCGATGTCCTCTTTCGCAAGCGCGCTGGCAACCCACACGACGGATCGGACGAAAGCATCGACTGCATTTGGGTCTTTGCGATCCGCAATTCCTGCCATCAGATGCAGCCGCTTCACGCCGGTCGCCGCTGCATAAGGCAACGCGCGCCGCACGCTGGCCTGCAGATCGCTGAACCGATCCGGCAGCGCGGCAAAGCCCCGCTCTCCCGAATTCCAGTCGCCGGGAAACAGATTGAACAACGCCTGCGTCAGGCCGTTGCCGTGCAGCCGTTCGCCGATGTCGGATGCCGGATGATCGTAAGGAAAGAGAAACTCCACCGCATCGAAGCCCGCCTTGGCTGCCGCCTCGAAACGGTCGAGGAACGGCACCTCATTGAACATCATGCTGAGATTGGCAGCGAAGCGAGGCATTCGAAGTTCCTTGTCTTGATCTTATCAGCTTGGGTCGCCGGGCAGCTCCGTCCCGGTCACGCGCGCATACATCGGCGCCACCGACGCATCGTCATCACGCCCCATGCCCGCCGCCGAAGTCATCAGAAACATCTGCAGCGCAGCCGCTGAAACCGGAACCGGAAATTTCGCTGTACGTGCCATGTCCTGAATGATGCCGAGGTCTTTCACGAAAATATCCACCGCGCTCCGCGGCGTGTAGTCGCCGTCAAGCACATGCGGCATTCGGTTCTCGAACATCCATGAATTACCAGCCGATGCCGTGATGACTTCGTAAACTTTGCGGATATCCAGGCCTTGTCTGGCGGCAAAAGCAATCGCCTCGCTCGCAGCGGCGATATGCACCCCGGCCAATAATTGATTGATCATCTTGAAGGCGGCACCTTGCCCGGCAGCATCGCCAAGTTCGTAGAGTTTTGCGGACATTGCATCGAGCGCCAGACGCGCCCTGCCGAACGCAGCCTTGCTTCCGGAGGCGAGAATCGTTAGCTCGCCCTGCGCCGCGCGTTGCGCGCCGCCACTGATCGGCGCATCAAGATAGTGCCGTCTAGTGGATTCGAGTTGTTTCGCCAGACGCCGCGCCAAATCCGGGTCCATCGTGGCCGAGGATATAAAGACAGCATCTTTCGGAAGCGTCTCGGCAACGCCATTGGGACCGAACAGAATGGTTTCCGTCTGTGCCGCGTTGACCACGACGCTGACAACAGCATCGGCATCGCGGGCAGCTTCCGCCGGGCTTGCAGCGCCCCGCCCGCCTTCGGCAACAAAGCGAGCCACCGTCTCCGGCGCAACGTCGTATCCCGCCACCTCGAACCCGGCACGCAGCAACGACAGCGCCATGCCGAAACCCATCGAGCCGAGACCGACAACACCGACGCGGCTCTTGGTGGCAGGCATACGCTTCTCCCGTTTGTCACGTGCTCGCACATTTGGCGGCGAGCGATTAACCGCTTGGTAGCACGGCATGCTGCGCGTCCAAAATGACGTTTGAGCCGCCTGCAAAACCGTGGGAAAAGCGACGCAAAAGGAATGGTTGAATGATCGAAACCAGGCTCCGCGAGCAGATTTGCCAGTACGGACGTTCGCTGTTCGAACGCGGGCTGACGCCCGGTTCTTCGGGAAATATCAGCGTTCGCCTCGATGACGGCGGCTGGCTGGTGACGCCGACCAATGCCTCGTTGGGCTTTCTCGATCCGGCACGCCTGTCGAAACTCGATGCTTCCGGACGCCTGCTGTCGGGCGATGCACCGACCAAGGAAGTCCCGCTCCACACAGCCCTCTACGAAACGCGGCGCAGCGCACGCGCTGTCGTGCATCTTCACTGCGCGCATTGCGTTGCGCTCTCGATGCTGCCGGAGGTCGATCCGAAAGCACCGTTGCCTCCGCTGACACCTTATTATGTGATGCGCTGCGGCGAAACGGCGCTGCTGCCCTACTATCGTCCGGGCGATGCGGCGGTGGCGGACGCCATCCGCGGCCTCGCCGGACAATATGCGTGTGTGCTGCTGTCCAACCACGGCCCTGTGGTCGCGGGCGATACGCTTGAGGCGGCCGTGTTCGCCACGGAAGAACTGGAAGAAACGGCGAAGCTCTATCTGATGACGCGAGGGATGAATCCGCGAGCTCTGACGCCCGAACAGGTCGCAGACCTCAAGGCTACGTTCGGCGCGCCTCGCTGATCAGGTATCCGTCGCGCTCACCTTCTCGATGACGAACACAATCCGCTCGGTTGTTCGTTCCGAAATGTCCACCTTGTCGCCGGTCTCCTGAATCAAATTCGGGATGTCGATAATGGACAAGGGATCGGTGCAGTGAACCTCGATTTTCTGTCCGGGAGTCATTCTGCGCAATGCCTTGCGCGTCCGGATCACCGGCAGCGGGCATTTCAGGCCGATAAGATCGAGTTTCGGGATCGTCATCGGCGCTCGGTGTCTGACGTGGCATGTTCAGAGATCTTGATCGCGTGCGTCTGGACCATCTGCGCAATCGCCGGAATGTCGCCGAGATGAACGCACGGAAGCGATGTCTTTACGTCCGCATCGGTCGCAATGCCGACAATCGCCGGATCGTCCGGATAGAGAAGCGCCTTGCCATTCGCGACGCGATGAATCTCGATCTTGGGATGCGCGCCGGTCTTGTAGCCTTCGACGATCACCAGATCGACCGGCGACATCTTCGCCAGCAGATCGCGCAAGGAGTATTCGGATGCTCCGCGAAGCTCATGCATCAAAGCCCAGCGGCGTCCCGAGGACACCAGAACCTCGGATGCACCCGCTTCACGGTGCAGCCACGAATCCTTGCCCGGCACATCGACATCGAAATGGTGATGGGCATGCTTGACTGTGGAGACCTTCACACCTTGCTTCACGAGGTGGGGAATGAGCTGCGTGAGCAAGGTGGTCTTGCCCGCCCCGCTCCATCCCGCCAGCCCGATCACCTTCATACCGTTCTCCGGCCCCTTATTCGGGCAACATCCGATTCACGCATTGCTCCATATCATATAGAGACTATACGGCGACCGAATTGTTCGGGCTGCAAGCCCTTCAGGGACCGAAGGAATGTCCGATACCCTTCCCGCAACGCTTGGTGTGCTGCTCGCAGGCGGGCTTGCGCGGCGTATGGGCGGTGGCGACAAGCCGATGCGGAGCGTGGGTGGGCGAACGCTGCTGGCACGCGCGATTGCGCGCTTGATGCCACAATGCGATGGGCTGATTTTGAACGCGAATGGCGACCCTGCGCGGTTCGCTTCCTTCGGCCTTACGGTCGTTCCCGACACCGTGAAAGATTTTGCAGGCCCAATGGCCGGCATCCTTGCGGCGCTGGAATGGACTGCGGCCCATAAACCGGACATCGAATGGATTGTCAGCGCGCCGGCGGACAGTCCTTTTCTGCCGCGCGATCTGGTCGTGCGATTGCAGCACGCGCGCGTCACGCAGCAAGCAGAATTGGCTGTCGCCGCGTCAGGCAGACAAACGCATCACGTCACTGGATTGTGGAACGTCGCGATGCGCGGTGAGATGCGTCAGGCGCTTGTAGCAGACGACCTGCGCCAGGTCAGCCGCTGGACGGCGCGCTACAAAGCGGCCGTCGTGGAGTGGCCAGTCGCTCCGCTCGATCCGTTCTTCAACGTGAATACGGATGACGACCTCGCCGCAGCAGAGCGCCTCGCCGAATTCGACAGATAAGTCACGATTTCAAGAAGGCTCAGTCGACTTTCGCGAACCGATCGTCCAGCGCGTATCCCGCGCCGCGAACCGTGCGGATGGGGTCGGACTCGCGATCCGGGTTCAGCAGCTTCCTGAGCCGGCCGATATGCACGTCCACGGTGCGCTCGTCGATATAGATGTCGCGGCCCCACACGCCGTCGAGAAGCTGCTCGCGGCTGAACACGCGGCCCGGATGCTCGAGGAAAAACTCGAGCAAACGATATTCTGTCGGACCAAGATCGATGGGACGTCCCGAACGCGCCACGCGGCGGCGGTCGCGATCAAGCTCGATGTCACCAAACGCGAGCACAGTCGCCAATCGTTCAGGACTGGCGCGGCGCAACAGGCCCTTCACGCGCGCGAGCAGTTCAGGCACCGAGAACGGCTTGACGATGTAATCGTCCGCTCCCGTCGCGAGACCCCTCACCCGCTCGCTTTCCTCGCCGCGCGCGGTTAGCATGATGATCGGGATCTGTTTTGTCTCAGACCGCGTTCGCAGACGCCTGCACAATTCGATTCCTGAGAGGCCTGGCAGCATCCAGTCCAGCACGATCAGATCGGGAATGTGTTCCTTCAGGCGCGTGTCGGCCTCATCGCCGCGCGCGACGGTTTCGACATCATAGCCTTCGGCGTCGAGATTGTAGCGAAGCAGTGTCGCCAATGCCTCTTCGTCTTCGACGACAAGAATGCGGGCGCTCATGAGCGATCCTTCAATTCAACCATCCTAGCTTGCGGACGCAGCCGTGGCAAAGCTCGTCATGTCGCCCTTCGGGCGCTGATCGAGCATCGGCTGGCCTTCGATCATGTAAAATACCGTCTCGGCGATATTGGTCGCATGATCGCCGATGCGTTCGATGTTCTTGGCGCAGAACATCAGATGGATGCAGAACCCGATGTTGCGTGGGTCTTCCATCATATAGGTCAGCAACTCGCGGAACAGCGACGTGCAGATCGCATCGACCTCCTCGTCGCCTTTCCAGACCGCCATTGCTGCCGGAAGATCGTGAGCAGCGTAAGCATCGAGCACCGCCTTCACCTGCGACTGAACGAGATCGGTCATATGCTCGAGGCCGCGGATCAGTTTCAGCGGATGAAAGTCGGTATCGAGGGCAGCAACGCGCTTGCCGATATTCTTCGACAGGTCGCCCATCCGCTCAAGGTCGGTGGCGACGCGCAACGAGCCGACGATTTCGCGCAAGTCCACGGCCATTGGCTGGCGGCGCGCGATGGTAAGAACAGCGCGTTCTTCAATGAGATGTTGCAGGCGGTCGATTTCGAGATCGGAAGCCACAACTCGCTTGCCGAGCGCGACATCGCGACGAATCAAGGCATCGACGGAATCGACGATTTGCCGTTCGGCCAGCCCACCCATTTCGGCAACAAGCCGATTGAGTTCCTGCAAGTCTTCGTCGAACGCCTTGGCGGTATGTTCTGAACCCATAATTGTTTCTCCCGCGAAATGCGTATCAGCCGAAGCGGCCGGTGATGTAATCCTGCGTCCGCCGATCCGATGGCGACGTGAAGATCTTGTTGGTGTTGTCGAACTCGACCAGTTCGCCGAGATACATGAACGCGGTCTTGTCCGACACACGCGCCGCCTGCTGCATATTATGCGTCACAATGGCGATCGTGTAATCTTCCTTTAGCTCCTGGATCAGCTCTTCGATCTTGGCGGTCGAAATCGGATCGAGCGCCGAGCACGGCTCGTCGAACAAGATGACTTCGGGTCGCACCGCAACGGTGCGTGCGATGCACAGACGCTGCTGCTGTCCGCCCGACAGGCTGAGGCCGCTGGCATTCAGTTTGTCCTTCACCTCGTTCCAGAGCGCCCCGCCCCGCAACGCGGCTTCGACACGGCCGTCCATCTCGGACTTCGAAATCTTCTCATAAAGCCGGATGCCGAACGCGATGTTTTCATAGATCGTCATCGGAAACGGCGTCGGCTTCTGGAACACCATGCCGATCCGTGCGCGCAGCAAATTTAGATCTAGCTTGGGATCGAGAATGTTCGTGGAGTCCAGCATGAGCTGACCCACCGCACGCTGACCGGGATAAAGGTCGTACATACGGTTGAAGATGCGCAGCAGGGTCGACTTGCCGCAGCCCGACGGACCGATGAACGCGGTCACACGATTCGCGCCGAGGGATAGATTGATGTTCTTTAGCGCGTGGTGTTCGCCGTAATAGAAATTCAGATCACGGGCGGTCACCTTCGCGCGCACGTCTGCGTGGCCAGCGATGGGTGGCATGTGTCCGCGCGGCAGATTTACACTGACGGAAAGTTCGGTCATTTCGATGTCCTCTCGGCGCCGAGGATGCGCGCGCCAATGTTCAGGGCAAGTACGGTCAAGGTGATGAGCAAAGCGCCGCTCCACGCAAGCTGTTTCCAGTACGCATAAGGGCTCTGGACGAAGTTGTTGATGGTCACCGGTAGGTTCGCCATCGTCTTAGTCAGATCGAGACTGAAGAACTGATTGCTCAGCGCGGTGAACAGCAGCGGCGCGGTTTCACCGGCCACGCGCGCGGTCGCCAGCAGCACGCCGGTGATCAGGCCCGAGCGCGCCGCGCGGTAAGCGATCCTCTTGATAACAAGCGAGCGCGGCAGACCGAGCGCCGACGCGGCTTCACGCAGCGGATTCGGTACGAGACCGAGCATGTCTTCAGTGGTGCGCACCACGACCGGAATCACGATCACGGCCAGCGCCAACGTGCCCGCAAAAGCAGAGAACCCGCCCATCGGCACCACGATGGCACCATACACAAACAGGCCGATGATGATTGACGGCGCGCTGAGCAAGATGTCGTTGATGAAGCGAATGATCGAGGTCAGGCGATCATGCTTGCCGTATTCCGCCAGATACGTGCCGGCGAACAGACCAATCGGCGCGCCGATGCCGACGCCGAGCAAGGTCATGACGATCGAGCCGACGATAGCGTTGAGCAATCCGCCCTCGGTCGATCCGGGAGGCGGCGTGTTCTCGGTGAATATCTGAAGGTTCAGCCCTGCAAGGCCGTTGTAAAACAGCGTGAACAGGATCAGCGCGAGCCATGTGACGCCAAACAGCGCGGCACCGAGACAAAGGAATCGCACGATGATATCGAAGCGGCGGCGTGACGCATAAATCGGGTTCACGACTTCACCCGAAGAAACGGTCTCGGTCATGACCTATTTCCCCGCCTTCTTTTCAAGACGCATCAGCATCAGCCGCGCGGCGGCAAGCACGAAGAACGTCAGCACGAACAGCAAGAGACCAAGCAGGATCAGACCGGATTGATGCAGGCCATCACTCTCTGCGAACTCGCTGGCGATGGCCGCCGAGATTGTGGTGCCCGGAGAAAATACCGAACCCGTGATCTTGAAAGCATTACCGATGATGAACGTCACCGCCATCGTCTCGCCGAGCGCGCGGCCAAGCGCCAGCATGATGCCGCCGATCACGCCGACGCGCGTGTACGGGATCACCACGTTGCGAACGACTTCCCACGTAGTGCAACCGACGCCGTAGGCAGCTTCCTTCAGAACAGGCGGCACTGTCTTGAACACGTCCACTGAGATCGACGTGATGAAAGGCAACACCATGATGGCAAGGATCAGCGCCGCGTTGAACAGGCTCAGATAAGACGGCGGTCCGGCGAAGATGCTGCCGAGGATCGGGACGCCATCGAAAATCCGGATCATGAACGGCTGAAACGTGTTCGCCAGAAACGGGCCGAGAACGAAGAAGCCCCACATGCCGTAAATGATCGACGGCACACCCGCGAGCAATTCGACGGCCATGCCGATGGGCCGGCGCAGCCATTGCGGACAGAGTTCCGTCAGAAACACCGCGATGCCAATGCCAACCGGAATAGCGATGACCATCGCGATAACCGAGGTGACCAGCGTGCCGTAGATCGGTCCAAGCGCACCGAGAACCGGCGGATCGGCGGACGGCGCCCAGCGCTGCGTCCACAGAAACGCGAAACCGTATTCTTTCATCGCGGGCCATGCGCCGGCGATCAGGGAGAGAATAATGCCGCCGAGGATAAAGAGCACCGCAAGCGCGCAGATGCGGGTGATCCAATAGAAAGTCTTGTCGCCGAATTTGAATGCGCTCAGAGCTTTTGCGCGATCATAAGGCCCGGCTGCTTCCATCGAGGTGCTCTGAACGGCCATGTCTGCCACGCTAGTCCCCTGCTCTTGTACTTTACTTCAGCCCGTCGCCGCGACACCCGATCGGTCATGCAGCGTTATGCAGTCCTTAGAAAAAGCGAGGGAAAGAAAACCTCTCCCTCGCTCTCTCAGCCTTAGCTCTTGATGTCGGCGGTCCAGGTCTTTTCGATCAGCTTGACCACTGAGTCCGGCATCGGGATGTAGTCGAGTTCTTCGGCAGCCTTGTCGCCCTTTTCGAACGACCACTTGAAGAACTTGATCGCTTCCGCGGACGCCGCCTTATCGGTCGGCTCCTTGTGCATCAGGATGAAGGTGGCTGCAGTGATCGGCCACGATGCTTCGCCCGGCTGGTCGGTGAGGATCACGTAGTAGCCCGGAGCCTTCGCCCAGTCGGCGTTGGCTGCGGCAGCCTGAAAAGCAGCGATCGTCGGCTGAACGGCCTTGCCAGCCTTGTTGATGAGCGCAGCATAGGTCAGCTTGTTCTGCTTGGCGTAGGCGTATTCGACGTAGCCGATGGCATTCTTGGTCTGGCCGACGTTACCCGCAACGCCTTCATTGCCCTTGGCGCCAACGCCGGTGGGCCATTCAACCGCGGTGCCGGTGCCGGCTTTCGCCTTCCACTCGGCATTCGCCTTCGACAGATAGTCGGTGAAGTTGAACGTCGTTCCCGAACCGTCCGAACGGCGCACAACGGTGATCGCGTCCGATGGCAGCGTCAGCTTCGGATTCAGCTTCACGATAGCAGGATCGTTCCACTTGCTGACCTTGCCGAGATAGATGTCTCCGAGCAGTTCGCCGGAAAGCACGAGTTCGCCTGGCTTGATGCCTTCGAGGTTCACAACCGGAACGATCGCGCCCATCACCATCGGCCACTGCACAAGGCCGTCCTTCTCCAGCTGCTCAGCCTTGAGCGGCGCGTCGGTCGCGCCGAAAGTCACGGTCTTGGCCTGGATCTGCTTGATGCCTGCGCCCGAACCGATGGACTGATAGTTCAGGCCGTTACCGGTCTCTTTCTTGTAGGAGTCGGCCCACTTCGAATAGACGGGGAACGGGAACGTCGCGCCCGCGCCGGTGATGTCAGCGGCAAAAGCCGAGGTCGATGCGGCGACCAGGCCAGCAGCAACCACTGTCTTGATGAAATTCACGGAGTCTCTCCATTTGTGAGCGGGTGCGCGATCATCGGGATCGCTTCCCGTGGCCGCCTCTTTAGAGGTCCGGCATTGAGCTTTTATGGAGGTTGGATGACAGTCGTATGACACCCGACGAGCGCAAAACGCGCGGATTCTTAACCAATATCCGACTTCAAGCTATTGAAATTGCTATATTTAAATTTTGATCCGTTAATTTCTTGCAAGCCGCCATCCCCAACCTTGGTATGATGCAGTGCACCTGTCATTTTCGATTCACATAGGTTTTGGAACCATCTCAACGCAAAAAACATGACGGCTTTCGCCGCCATGTTTGAGTTGGGTCAGATGGATTGCTTGAAGGTTAGGGCTCAGCCCTTCGCCATGCAGTCTTCGATGTAAAACCAGCGGTCGTCGCCAGCCAGCCCCTTGGCCTTCACGTCCTTGCGGCAGGCCTTCAGCTTGCCCTTGTTGGCGCTCCACTTCGCTTTCATGTCCTTCAGCTTTTCGGCTGTCAGTTTCATGCGCGAAGGTTTTGCAGCAGGAGCCGTTGAAGTCGCGGCGGGAGCCGGTGCTGGGGCGGTCTGCGCCGATGCGGTCGAGAGCGTGCCGGCGGCAAGAAGCGCTGCGACAAGGCAGGCACTGATACGGATCATGGTGATGTCCTTATGGAATGATTCAATTTGAAGGATGAGCGTGAACGCCGCGAGACCGAAGTCTCGCAGCGTAACCGCGGATCAGAAGATCTTGACCGCGCTTTCGAGCGTCTTCCAGACACCCCATGCCAGCGGAACACCGACGAAGGCCCAGAACAGCATCGCCGGACCATCGAAGCCGCCCTTGCCGATCCCGAACGAACCAGTCGTCGTCGTCGCACCAGCAGCGGCGGTTGCCGCCTGCAGTTTTCCGACCTCGGCATCGCTCATATGCCATTTCGGATCGACCGGCTTGATCATGTAGTTGCAGATCAGGCCCGCGATCAGCATGGCGCAGAGGATGTACATCGTCGTGTTGTAGAGTTGATCCGGCCGAACGCCAGCAGCGAGTTGGAATTCGCGGATGTAGTTCACAACCACCGGACCGATGATGCCGGCCGTCGACCACGCGGTGAGCAGACGTCCATGAATAGCGCCCACGAACTGCGTGCCGAACATGTCAGCAAGATAGGCTGGCACTGTTGCGAAGCCGCCGCCGTACATCGACAGGATGATGCCGAAGCCGAGCACGAAGAGGAGCTTCGATCCCATCGCCGCGAAGGTCGGAGCCAGCGCATACAGCACGATGCCAAGGATGAAGAACGTATAGTAAGTGTTCTTGCGTCCGATCTTGTCAGACAGCGACGCCCAGAAGAAGCGGCCGCCAATGTTGAACAACGACAGCAGGCCAGTGAAGCCTGCGGCGATGCCGGCAATCTGCGCCTTTTGAGCAACCGTCAGCTGATTGAAGCCGACATCGGGCAATCCGATCAGCTTGCCCGCGAAGATTTCCTGAAGCATCGGCGATGCCATGCCGATCACGCCGATACCAGCCGACACGTTCAAGCAGAGCACCCACCAGATCAGCCAGAACTGCGGCGTCTTGTGCGCATTATCCAGATGGACGTTCTTCGTGGTGATCATCGCGTTCGCCTTAACGGGGGCGGTCCAGCCCTCCGGCACCCAGCCTGACGGCGGAATGCGGTAACGGAACGCACCGATCATCATGAACGCGAAATAGATGACGCCCATGGCGAGAAACGTTTCCCAGGCACCGACAGAGGTCGATGTCTTGAAGTAGTTCATCAGGATGTTGGCCAGCGGTGCACCGATCATGGCGCCGCCACCGAAGCCCATGATGGCCATGCCCGTGGCCATGCCGCGCCGGTCAGGGAACCATTTCACCAGCGTGGACACCGGCGAGATGTAACCAAGACCAAGGCCGATGCCGCCGATGACGCCCGAACCGAGCCACATCAGCCAAAGCTGATGGGTGTAAATGCCGAGCGCGCCGAGCAGCAGTCCGCCGCACCAGCACAGAGCGGACACGACGCCCGCCTTGCGCGGACCGGCGCGTTCAAGCCAGCCACCCCAAGTCGCTGCCGAAATGCCGAGCACCACGAAGAACAGCGTGTACATCCAGCCCATGCTGGCGACGCGCCAGTCGCATGTGGTGGTGAACAATTCCTGCATCAGCGTCATGTCCGGGCACGCCTTCGGCGCGGTGACGCCGAGCGCACGCGACAGCGGCAGCCAGAACACGCTGAAGCCGTAAGCCATGCCGATGCAGAGATGAATGCAAAGCGCCGCCGGTGGAACGAGCCAGCGATTAAAACCGGCTAGCGCGATTGTTCGTTCCTTGTCGAGGATACCGCCCCTCGATGCGGGCATTCTGCCCGCCTGTTCGATTGTAGCCATTGTCTGTTTTCTCCCCGAGTTAAATTCAGCCGCCCTTTTTGAATGGACGTGTCTGTCGTCTATGGCGTTGCCGCCTTTCTTAGAGTCGTCAGTGCATCGCGCACGTCCGGGTCCAGTCCCGCTCCCCCAGTCTCAAGATGCGCCATGATTGCCGAGCGCATGCGAGGATCCCAAAATTTCTTGATGTGTTCGGCGATGCCAGGCACGGCTTTGCCTTTGCCTTGGCTCGTGAAGAACTTGCCGATCTGGTTGGCCATATAAACGAGCCGGTCAGGCGACGACATGGATTGCACCTCCGGGCAAGATTCGATCCGGATGCGTGAAGACTTCAAAGCCGTCCGCGCGCGCGATGGCGGCGAGCGTGATGTTCGCGGCGTCCGCCATCTTCACCGCGAGCGCGGTCGGCGCGGACACGCACACCATGACCGATGCACCGAGAGACGCGGTTTTCTGAACCATCTCGACAGACACGCGGCTCGTGAGCAGCACCATCCCCTCGTCCGCCTTCATCGATACGCGCGAAAGAGCACCAGCGAGTTTGTCGAGCGCGTTATGCCGGCCGACGTCTTCACGCAGCGCAACGACGCCTTGCTCCGGGGTCCAGAACGCTGCTGCGTGAACCGCGCGCGTTTCGATGTTGATTTTCTGCAGCGGAGGAATGCTTTGCATCGCCTCCATAATCTGAGCCGGTGAGAACGCGCGGCCAAGCCCGACGATGGTCGCAGGCCGCGTTGCTTCCACAATCGAGTCGATGCCGCAAAGCCCGCAGCCCGTGGGCCCGGCGATATGACGACGACGCTCGCTCATACGCTCGGCGAGCGATTCATCGAGCCACATCCGAAGCTCGATTCCATCGTCCAGTTCGAAAACCTCAAGCGACTTGATATCCGCGGGCGAATTCACGATACCTTCGCTCAGGCTGAAGCCGACGGCGAAGTCTTCCAGATCGTGAGGGCTTGCCATCATCACGGCGTA
>Ga0209023_10004967_pt1 | contig 14785 bp, 12 predicted proteins | sample LakOneMetagenome_FD_187468 | JGI IMG/M metagenome (GOLD analysis project Ga0209023, IMG submission 187468) | Freshwater and sediment microbial communities from Lake Erie, Canada (SPAdes) (version 2) | ecosystem: Environmental > Aquatic > Freshwater > Lentic | place: Lake Erie, Canada...
TCGAGGCCGACCTGCGCCACGCGATCGACAACGACGGCCTGACGCTCGCGTTCCAGCCGATCTACGAACTCGGCACGAGCAAGATCAACGGCTTCGAGGCGCTGGCGCGCTGGAACCACCCGACGCGCGGCCCGATCGGCCCCGACGTGTTCATCCCGATCGCCGAAGAAGCGGGCCTGATCGGCAAGGTCACCGAGACGATGCTGTCCAAGGCCTGCGCGCAGCTCCGCGCCTGGGCGCCGCTGCGCGGTTCCGGCGACAAGCTGCGCATGCACGTGAACATCTCGGGCACCGACCTGTGCAGCCGGGCGCTCGTGCCGCATGTGACGACCGCGTTGCTCACCAACCACCTCGAGCCGTCGCAACTCGTGCTCGAGATCACCGAGAGCACGCTGATGGCACGGCTGGACAGTGCGCTCGACACGATGACGCGCCTGCGCGACATCGGCGTCGGCCTGAGCGTCGACGACTTCGGCACCGGCTACTCGTCGCTGTCGTATCTGTCGACGTTGCCGATCACGAGCCTGAAGATCGACCGCTCGTTCGTGCAGCGGCTGCAGGACGGCGCGCAGAACCTGGAGGTCATCAAGGCGATCGTCACGCTCGGTCGCTCGCTCGGCAAGACGGTGATCGCCGAGGGCATCGAAACGCTCGCCCAACTGGCCGAGCTGCGCAGCCTGGGCAGCAGCTACGGCCAGGGCTACCTGCTCGCGCGCCCGCTCGCCGCCGAGGCGGCCGAGGCGCTGCTCTCGCCGCTGCATGCCGCGCCGCGCGTCGCTGCCGAGGCGCTGCTGACGACGAGCGACGCGGGCGTCGCTGCTGCACTGCACTAGGTTCGGCACATCGATCCGATGTCGCCGAGGTGACCCCGCCTCGCGGCGCGGCGCATAGACTCCGCCTGCCCCACAACAACAGACGGAGACTCAGCATGACCTGGTTCGTTCGGTCCGCCCTCGTCGCGGTCAGCCTGGCTTTGGGCGCGTGCGCGTCGTCACCGACGCGCCCGGCCGCGTGGAGCGCGCCGGAGTCGGTGGTTGCCCCCTCCTCGTTCGCGGGCGTGCACGGCCTGGCGGTCGACACCAAGGGCCGGTTGCTGGCCGGCAGCGTCGTCGGCTATTCGATGTGGGAGGTCGACCGCCAGACCGGCGCTGCCAAGGTGATGATCCCGGCCCCGGAAGGCCAGGCCGACGACATCGCGGTGGGCCCGAAGGGCGAACTCGCCTGGACCAACTACCTGATGGGGACGCTGCGCTACCGCGAAAGCGACGGCGCGCCGATGAAGGTGCTGGCGAAGGACCTGCCCGGAATGAACTCGGTCGACTTCGACCGCCGCAACGGCAAGCTCTACGCCTCGCAATGCTTCCTCGCCGATGCGCTGTGGGAGATCGACGTGACCGGTGCCAAGCCGCCGCGCCTGATCGCGAAAGACCTCGGCACGTTCAACGGCTTCGAGGTCGGCCCCGACGGCATGCTCTACGGCCCGCAATGGTTCAAGGGCACGGTGGTCAAGATCAACCCGGAGAACGGCGCCGTCACCGTCATCAACAACGAGTTCAAGATTCCGGCCGCCGCCAACCTCGACGGCAAGGGCAACCTGTGGGTCGTCGACACCGCCACCGGCGAGCTCAGCAAGATCGAGCTGGCCAGCGGCCGCAAGACGGTGATGAAGCAACTGAAGCCATCGCTCGACAACCTCGCGATCGCACCGGACGGCACGATCTACGTCTCCAACATGGCCGACAACTCGGTCGAGGCCTACAACCCCGCGACCGGCGCGCTGCGCACGCTGACGAGCGGCAAGGTCGCGGTGCCGGCGGGCCTGAAGGTCGACGGCGACAAGCTGTGGGTCGCCGACATCTTCGGCTTTCGCGAAGTCGATCTGAAAGGCGGCGGCGTGCGCGACGTGTTCCGCATGCATGCGACCGATTCGAAGATGGAGTACCCGTTCGCGGTCGGCCTCTCGTCGCGCTCGTATGCACTGGCCTCGTGGTTCACCGGCACGGTGCAGGTGATCGACCGCACGACCAAGGCGACCACCGCGATGATCCACGGCCTGAAGGCGCCGTACGACGCGATCCCGATGGAGGACGGCAGCGTGCTGGTGGCCGAGATCGCGACCGGCAACGTCTCGCGAGCGAGCGGCGCCGACCTGAAGACGATGACGGTCGTCGCCAGCGGCCTGGCCGGCCCGGTGCAGATGGCGCTCGGCAAGGACGGCGCGCTGTACGTGACCGAAGCGGCCGGCAAGCTGACGCGCATCGATCTGGCCGACGGCAAGAAGACCGAGGTTGCGGCGGGCCTGGCGCTGCCGGAGGGCGTCGCCCAGACGCCGTGGGGCACCTTCATCGTCGCCGAGGCGGCGGCCGGCAAGCTGACCGAGATCGACCCGGCCGGCGGCACGCGCCGCACCGTGGCCGACAAGCTGCCGATCGGCCTCGCCGGCGGCCCCGGCATGCCGCCGCCGTACGTGCCGACCGGCGTTGCAGTCGGCGCGGACGGCACGGTCTACTTCAGTGCGAACAAGGACAACGGCGTCTACCGGATCCGGCCGCAGCGTTGAACGATGTCCGTTTTCGGTCGTGACTCGTCGCATCACGGACCCACGACCGAGGTGGATCGCGCGATGATGCAGGCTCTCATCCCCAGGAGAGCTTCATGTCCACCGCCCTGCTGCTGATCGATGTCCAACAGTCGTTCGCGCACCGTCCGTACTGGTCCGAAAACGACCTGCCCGCGTTCCTCGGCCACACCAACGCGCTGATCGAGGGCGCGATGGCGCAGCGCATTCCGATCGTGCGCGTGTTCCACACCGACGGGCCGAACGTCGCCGAGAACCACTTCGCGATCGCCAGCGGCTGCGTGCGGCCGCTCGACGGGCTCGCGCCCTTCGACGCGGCCCTCACCGTCGAGAAACACCGTCACAGCGCGCTCGTCGGCACCGGGCTGCCGATCTGGCTGCATCAGCAGGGCATCAAGCGGCTGATCGTCGCCGGCATCCGCACCGAGCAATGCTGCGAGACGACGACGCGCCACGCCAGCGACGAGGGCTGGCAGGTCGACTTCGTCGGCGACGCGATGCTGACCTTCGACATGCCGACACCGGGCGGCGCGACGCTGAGCGCGGCGGCGATCCGCGAGCGCACCGAGACCGTGCTGGTGAACCGCTTCGCGACGCTGTGCACCGTCGAGCAGGCGCTGCAGCGGGCTCGGGCATGACACGTCGCGTCGGCATCCTGATGTACGACGATGTCGAGGCGCTCGACTTCGCCGGGCCCTACGAGGTGTTCACGACCGCGACGCGGATGCAGGCCCGGCTCGCGCCGGAGTCGGCCGCGCCGTTCTCGGTCTGCACCCTCTCCCGCGACGGGCAACCCGTGCGCGCCCGCGCCGGCATGACGGTGCAGATCGACCACGCGTTCGACACCGCCCCGCCGATCGACGTGCTGCTCGTCCCCGGCGGCGTTCACAACGCCGCGATGAACGACGCCGCCACCCTGGAGTGGCTCGCGCGCACCGCGCCCGCGTGCGAGATCGTCGCATCGATCTGCACCGGCGCCTTCCTGCTCGCCGCCGCCGGCATCGCCCCCGACGCGCCGCTGACCACGCACTGGGAGGATCTCGACGACCTGCGCCAGGCATTTCCGCACCGCGTCGTCGTCGACGGCGTGCGCTGGGTCGAGGACGGGCACGTCCTCAGCTCGGCCGGCATCGCCGCGGGCATCGACATGAGCCTGCACCTGGTCGAGCGCCTCGCCAGCCGCACGCTCGCCGAGCGCACCGCGCGGCAGATGGATGTGCGCTGGCTCGACCGGCCTTGACGCGGGTCGATTCGGATTCAGCCCGGCGGCAGATGGCAGGCCACACAGAGCTTGTTGCCGTCCGGATCGCGGAAGTAGGCGCCGTAGTAGTGCGCGTGATACTCGGGCCGCAGGCCGGGCGCACCGTCCGACGTTCCGCCGCTGGCAAGCGCCACCTCATGGGCCTGGTCGACGATCGCCCGGCTGCCGGCGATGAACGCGACCATCTGGCCGTTGCCCCGCTCGTGCGGCGCTTCGTCGTAGGGCCGCCCGATCAGGAACAGCGGGCGCGCGACCCCCGGGGTCTGCCATCCGGCCCAGGGCCGGCTGCGATCGCAGAAGCGCGGCTCGATGCCGATCACCGTCAACACCGGGTCGTAGAAATGCAAGGCCCGGTCGAAGTCGGTGACGCCGACGAAGATGTGCGAGAACATTCTGAAATTCGCCTCGGCTGACGGTGGCCAACCAGTCTGCCACGGCGCCGGAGTTCCACGATGATCGACGTGCTCTTCCTCGTCCTGCCCGACAGCCTGCTGCTCGACCTCGCCGGCCCGGCCGAGGCGTTCCGGCTTGCGAACCAGCAGCTGCGGCATCGGCACGAGCCGGCCGCCTTCCGGATGCGCTACGTCGGGCCGCTGCCCGAAGTCGATTCGTCGGTCGGCCTCGGCCTGGCGCGCATCGAGCCGTTGCCCGACGATTTGCCGCCACGCTGCTGGGTCGTCGTGCTCGGCCGGCCGGGCAGCGCGCCCGAGGTGGTGCGCCGCGCGCGGCCATGGCTCGGCGCACGCGACTGGCTCGCGCGCGTCGTCGCGCCGCGCCTCGGCAGCGGCGAGACGACGAAGCTGCTCACCGTGTGCGTCGGCGCGCTGCTCGCGGCCGATGCGGGTGTCGTCGGCACGCGCTGCGTGACCACGCACCACGAACTGCTGGACGATCTCGCGCGGCTCGCACCGGCCGCCACGGTGCAGGCCAACCGCGTCTTCGTCGAGGACGGGCCGCTGCTGTCCAGCGCCGGCATCACCGCCGGGATCGACCTCGCGCTGCACCTGATCACGCGCGCGTGCGGGCCGGCGATCGCGTCCGCGGTCGCACAGGTGATGGTCGCGTTCACGCGCCGCGGCCCGCAGGACGCACAGCGCTCGCCGCTGCTCGCGCACCGCGATCATCTGCATCCCGCGATCCATCGGGTGCAGGACGCGGTCTGCGCCGCACCGGGCGAAGACTGGACCGCCGAGCGCCTCGCCTCCACCGCGCACGTCACGCCGCGCCATCTCGCGCGGTTGTTCCAGGAGCATGTGAGCCTGAGCCCGCGTGCGTATGTCGAGCACGTGCGGCGCGGGCTGGCGCAGCACGCGCTGGCCGGCGGCGCGTCGAATGCCGACGCGGCGCGGCTGGCCGGCTTCGAGACGACGCGCCGATTGCGCCAGGCGCTGCAGCGGCGGTCGCCTGCGTCGTCGTCTACTTCGGCGCGAGCGGATTGCGAACCGGATCGCCGACCCGCGTGAGCGTGTTGCGATCGGTATGGTGGAACGGCTCGGCCTGGCCTTTGATCATCAGCACCGTGTCGGACTCGTACGACCAGGTGCCATCCGCGTGGGTCGTCACCTTCAGCCGGTACTCGACCGTCTTGAACGCATGCTCGAGGAACGGGTTGGAGCAGATGCCGTAGACCTCGCTGCCGCGCGTCGCAACGAGCTCGAACGCGGTCGCATCGGCAGTCGCGACCCCCGCCGCCATCGCCGTCTGCCCGCGCGGGATCGACAGCGTGTGGATGATCGCGCCGGTCGCCGGCTCCCAGAGCCAGTGGCCGACCTGGTCGTGGTACATCTTGCTCAGGCCGGGCTTGGTGATGTAGGTGTGGTAGCGCAACCCATACAGCAGCTGCGGGCCGTTGGTCTGCGGATCGATCGGGTGCAGCTCGTAGTGCTCGACGTAGGCCTGCGTGCGCGGCCCGTCGGCCTTGGGCTTCACGTCGACGCCGCGCGTGCCCTCCCAGATGCCGGCGAGCGCGCGCAGCGGGCCGAGGTGCGCGAGCGTGTCGCCGTCGGCGGCGGGTTCGGTGTAGATGTCGGCGGGAAAGTCGGCCACGGATCGGATCCTCCTCATCGTTTCCGAGGATCTTAGGGCCGGATCACATCTGCCGGAACAAGTGCACGTAGCTGCGGCTGACCGCGAGCCGCTCGGCGCGGTTCTTCAGGTGCACCTCGCCCGAATCGCCCGGCCCGTGCGAGTAGCGGTCGACGTGCGCGAGGTTGACGATCGCCGAGCGGTGCACCTGCACGAACCGATCGGGGTCGAGCGCGTCGGCGAGTTCGCGGATCGTGGTGCGGATCAGCGCTTCGCCGCCTTCCCACGCGACCGCGGTGTACTTGGCGTCGGCACGCAGGTACAGCACTTGCTCGATCGGGATCATCCGCACCGAGGCGCCGACCGACGCCTTGATCCATTGCAGGTACGGCGTGCGCGGCGCGCCGCTGCGCGCGCGCAGTTCGGCGGCCATGCGCTCCAGCAGCGCGCCGAATTCGGGCTGCCTCGCCGCGTCGCTCGCGGCCCGCAGGCGGTCCTGCAGGCGCTGGACCGAGTCCTGCAGGCGCTCGTCCTCGATCGGCTTGACGATGTAGTCGATCGCCCCCTGGCGGAACGCCTCGACCGCGTACTGGTCGAATGCCGTGACGAACACCACCTCGGCGCGGCGGCCGATGCAGCGCGCCGCCTCGACACCGTTCAGGCCGGGCATGTGCACGTCGAGGAACGCGACCTGCGGCTGGAGTTCGTCGAACAGTTCGACCGCCTCGCGTCCGTTGCGCGCCTTCGCCACCACCTGGAGTTCAGGCCACAGGCGCGCGAGCTTCGACGCGAGCTGCTCGCGCAGCAGCGGTTCGTCGTCGGCGATCAACGCGGTCGGCGCGGGCGCGGCGGCGGTCATGTCGTCGCCCGATCGGCGGGAAGTCGAACATCGGCCCGCACCCCGTGCGGCATCTGTTCGGTCAGCTCGACGCTCGCGCGCGGGCCGTAGCTGGCGATCAGTCGTTCGCGCAGGTTCAGCAAGCCGGTGCCGGTGCCTGCGCCCTCGGTCAGCCCGACGCCGGTGTCGGCGACCCACAGGTGAATCTCGTCGCCCTGCCGGCGCGCGCCGACCTCGATGCGCCCGCCGTCGCATCCCGGGTCGATGCCATGGCGGATCGCATTCTCGACCAGCGTCAGCAGCGCCATCTGCGGGAACGGCAGCGCGCGCAGTTCCGCGGCGATGGCGATCGTGTAGGCGAGTCGATCCGGCATGCGCATCAGCATCAGCTCGAGGTACGCGCGCACCAGCCGCTCCTCGTCGCCGAGCGTCGCCGATTGCGCCTGCAGCTTCGGCATCGCCGCGCGCAGGTACTCGATCAGGCTGCGGAACACCGGTGCCGCCTGGGGTGAGCCGCTCTCGACCAGCTGCTGCACGTTGGCGAGCGTGTTGAGCAGGAAGTGCGGTTCGATCTGCGCCGTCATCAGGCGCAGCCGCGCGTCGGCGGCCTGGCGCTGCAGCGTCTCGCGTTCGAGCGCGAACTGCAGCGCCTCGGCACGCGCCTGCGCGTCACGTTCGCGGTAGAGCGCGCCCAGCGCCATCACGATGCCGATGATCGCGGCGCAGAAGACGACCAGCACGTAGCCGTGCACCCTCGGCATCGAACCGACGAAGGCCGAGAAGTCGCCGCCGACCGAGACGAGCTGCACGATCAGCGGCGCGGCACCGGCGCCGATCGCGATCCCGATCACCTGCGCGACCCAGCGCGGGATCAGCGTCTGGCGCCATGCCCCGGCGGCCGTGAAGCCGAACAGCAGCACCATCCCGACGAACAGCGTCTCGCCGAGCAGCTCGCCGTAGTGGTTCATCGTCAGCGGCAACAGCCCGAGCGCGACGACGACCGCGAGCGCGACGACGAGCGCGAGCTGCGAACGAGTCGGAACCAGGCGGGAACGGTCCCAGCGGCCGGACGTCGGCGACGGAGATTCGGGCGGGGCAGCGGCGGACGGCATCGCGCGAAGTTAAGGGGCGGCGCCAGGGCGGTCAATACGAAGCCGCCATCGGTGGGGATGAAACGCGGTTATCGTGGTTCGAGTTGCCCCAGGATGACAAGGATCAGACATGCGCAAGCTCTATTCGGCCCCGCTCAGCATGTTCGGCGCGAAGGTCCAGATCGCGCTGCTCGAAAAGGGCCTCGCATTCGAGCTCGAGATGGTGCCGTTCGACCGCGACGACCGCTACCAGCCCAAGCACCCCGAGGTGCTGCGCATCAACCCGGTCAAGCAGCAGGTGCCGGTGCTGCAGGACGGCGACGTCGAGTTGTTCGATTCGACGCAGATCTTCGAGTATCTGGAAGACGCCTACCCGACGCCGCCGCTGTGGCCGACCGATGTCGCCGGCCGCGCGCGGGCGCGCTCGCTCGAGCACCAGTCGGACGAAATCTTCTTTCCGCCGGTGATCCGGCTGTTCGGGCTGCAGGACGCGATGCAGAGCGCGCCGGCCATCGAGGCCTGCGCCGCCTGTGCGCGCTACTACCTGGCGATGGAAGCGCGGCTCGCCCAGGCCGACGAGCTCGTGGCCGGCACTTTCACCTACGCCGACATCGCGTTCTACATGGCGCAGATCTTCGCCGAGCGCAAGGGCGCGCCGATGACGAGCGCGACGCCGCGCCTGCTCGCCTGGCGCGAACGCGTCGGGCAGCGCGAGGCGGTGGCGCAGGCGGTCGGGCCGATGATGCGGTTTCTCGACGGCCAGGGCCGGCCGGTGCCGGGCCACCTGCGGCATCACCTCGGGCGCTAGTCAAGACGCGCAGGCCGAGGGCCGCGCATCTGCAGCTCGGATCGACGGATCTGCACTCCGTCGCAATCCGCTGCGCGCCCAGCGGGAGCCTCCCTAAGCTGCGCCGATTGCAGCCACGGAACCGCCCGATGTCACCGACCCTCCCTCGTCCCGACCCCTTGCCGCGGATCGCCGCCGTGCTGTTCGCCGCCTGCACGTTCAGCGGTGTTGCCCAGGCCGGCGAGGGGCTGCGCGCCGGCCTCGAATTGCGCACCGAGGCGAGCGCCGCGGACATCGGCTTGCCGATCTATCCGGGCGCGGTGGTCGAACGCGACCGCGGTGACGACAAGGCCGCCGTCACGCTCGGGCTGTGGGGCGGTGCGCTCGATTTCAAGCTCGTCGTGCTCAAGTTCACCAGCACCGACAGCCTTGCCGCGGTCGCCGGCTACTACCGTGACGTGCTGAGCCGCTCGGGTCACTTCGTCGATTGCAGCCTGCCTCGGCCTGCGTCGGCCGGCGCGCGCGATCCCGCCGCGCCCCCTTGCGACGACGAGTCGCCGGCCGCCGGCCCGCGCCTGCTGTACAAGGCCGGCACGGCCCAGCGGCAACGCATGGTGGAGTTGCGACAGGTCGGCCCGGTCGTGCATTTCCAGCTCATCCGCCTCGACCACGGCCGCCAGAAGTAGCCGCGGCGGCTCTCGCGCTCGTGCGCACGCCAGTGGCGCTCACGCCCGAGGCGGCGGCGCGCGCACCCAGCGTGCGAGCGTCTCGAAGAACTCGTCGATCTTGAACGGCTTGGCAATGTGGTCGTTCATCCCCGCCGCGATCACGTTCTCGCGGTCGCCGACCATCGCGTCCGCGGTCATCGCGATGACCGGCAGATCGTGCAGCGCGGGGCGTTGTCGCAAGGCGCGCGTCGCTGCGTAGCCGTCGAGCACGGGCATCTGGCAGTCCATCAGCACGACGTCGAACGCCTGTCGATCGAGCTTGTCCAGGGCCTCCCGTCCGTCGCACGCGATCTCCACCTCCATTCCTGCGCGGCGCAGGACCTCGGTCGCGATCTCGCGATTCGTTTCGTTGTCCTCGACGAGCAGCGCGCGCGCCCCACGCAGCCGGGCTTGATATCCGGCCAGCATCTGCTCGCGCTGCAGCCCGCGCGAGCGCGGATGCAAGGCGTCACCGAGCGCCGTGCTGCACGCGTCGAACAGCGACGACGGGGTCACCGGTTTGCCGAGAACCGCGGCGACCCGCACCTGGGCGTCGCTCAGCCGCTGCAGCACCGCGTCGCGTCGATACGTGCCCAGCATCATCACGATCTGCGGCGGAGGATGGCGGTGCGGCGCGGCGACGATCTCGCGGGCGCACTCGACACCGTCCATGTCGGGCAATGACCCATCGAGCAGCAGCAGCGCGTACGGATCGTCGCCGGCATCGGCGACGCGTCGCATGGCCTCCGCCGCGTCCGCTGCGAATTCGAGCCGCAGACCGAACGCCGGGCCGATCTGCGCCAGCACGCGACGGCAGGAGGCGTTGTCGTCGACCACGAGCGCGCGCGCCCCCGGCCAACGGTCGCGCGGCAGCGCCGGCGCGGGTTCGGCCTGCAGCCCGAAGCGCATCTCGAAGCGAAAGCGGCTGCCCTGCCCCGGCTCGCTCGCGACATCGATGTCGCTGCCGCCCATCAGCGCCACCAGGCGGCGGCTGATCGCCAGGCCCAGGCCGGAGCCGCCGAAGCGGCGGCTGGTCGAGGCGTCGCCCTGCACGAACGGCCGGAACAGAGCCCGTTGCTGCTCCGCGGTCATGCCGACGCCGGTGTCGCGCACCTCGAAGGCCAGGCGCGCGCCGTCGGCGCTCTGTTCGAGGCACTCGACCGCCACGACGACTTCGCCGCGCGCGGTGAACTTGACCGCGTTGTAGCCGAGGTTCAACAGCACCTGACCCAGTCGCGACGGATCGCCCACGAGCGCCGTCGGAACGGACGGCGCGACCGCGAACACGAGTTCGAGATCCCGCTCGTCCGCCTTCATGCCGACCAGGCTGGCGAAGCGGTCGAGCACCTGGCCGAGGTCGAAGGCGATCGACTCGACGTCCAGGTGTCCGGCCTCGATCTTCGAGAAGTCGAGGATGTCGTTGATGATGCCCAGGAGCGACTCGGCCGCGGCGTGCAGCCGCTCGATCCGTCCGCGCTGCACCGGGTTGCGCTCGTCCTGCAAGGCGAGCTGCGCCATGCCGAGGATGGCGTGCATCGGCGTGCGGATCTCGTGACTCATGTTGGCGAGGAATTCGCTCTTCGTGCGGTTCGCGCCTTCGGCGCGATCCTTCGCCTCCTCGAACTGCAGCGTGCGCTCGTGCACCGCGGCCTCGAGCTCGTCGCGATGGCGCTGCAGCCGCTGCAGCGCCAGCTTGCGGTCGGTGATGTCGGCGGCGAGTGCTTCGAGCGCGGGGGCGTTCGCCGACGGCAGATTCGCCTGCAGCTCGATCCAGACGCTCGTCCCGTCGCGACGGGTCAGCAGTTGCTCGTGCCCGGCGACTCGGCCGTCCCGGTCGAGCAATGCGAACAGCGATCGCACGAATTGCCCCGGGAACGGCCCTGCCGGCAGCGCCAGCAGCTCGGCGACGTTGTCGTGGCCCAGCAGACGAACCAGCGCTGGATTGGCGTCGAGGATCCGCCCGTCACGCCCGAGGCGGAAGATGCCTTCCGCAGCGTTCTCGACGATACCCCGATACTTGGCCTCGCTGTCGCGCAGGAGCCGGGTCGACTCCGCGAGTCTGTCGGCCATGGCGTTGACGCGCTGCGACAGCCGGCCGATCTCGTCGCCCGCGATCGGGTCGCAGCGCGCGTCGAGGTCGCCGGCAGCGATGCGATCCACCGTGCCCTGCAGCCGCGAGATCGGGCGGTCGACGACGCGGCGAAACGCGATGTAGGTGGCGCCGTAGATCAACGCCATCGCCGCGCAGGTCAGCGCGATGATGTTGTTGCGCACGTTCGCGACGGCGGCCTCGGCCACCGCGCGCGTCATCACCACCCGGATCTCGCCGATGCGCCGCGGCGACGAGCCCGGCAGCGGCGTGAATTCGATCGGCGCCGTCCGCACGACCGCGTTCGCCGGCTCGGGGGACTTGGAGACATCGGCCACGACGCCGTAGTTCACCGCCGTGACGCGGAACTGCACCACCTCGGGATTCGGCGCCAGCGCGTCGAGCTGGTCCTGCAACGACGCGCGGTCCACGTTCCACAACGGCTGCGCCAGCGAGCGGCCGTAGAGCTCGGCGATCCGGTCGGCCCGGCCCTCGAGTTCGGTCAGGCGCCGGCGGTTCTCCGCGTCGATGATGAGCCACGCCGCGCTCGCCGTGACGACGGCCAGCGCGATCGCCAGCAGCAGCATCAGCTTGCCGTGCAGACCCATCCCGCCGGTGAGCTGGCCCCAGCGCATGGCTCATCCGGTGCGGGTGTTTCGGACGAGGGCGTCGATCCGGAAATCGTAGCTGCCGCGCCGGCTCGCAACCTTCGAGAAGGTTCGAAAATCGATCGGCGCGGCGTCGCGAAACAGCGCCCGGTCGTAGCGGGCCACGTTCTCGCGCGCGACGACATAGAGGAAATCCAGTTTCTGCGCCGGTCCCCCCGCTGCGGCGAAGTCGAGGCCGTGGTGATAGTCGTGCAACAGCACGAGCGCCCACGCGCCGATGAGGTAGTGACCGGCCGCGGTCGCGGCGAGGCCGCCCTCTGCGATGCTGGTCAGCGCTTCGGGCCAGCCGCCCATGCCGCCGACGCGAACCCGTGCATAGCGCGCGCGCACCGCGCGCAACGCGCCGAGCGCCATCGAGTCGTTGGCCGCCCACAGCACGTGCGCGTCCGGGTAGCGCGCGAGCAGCACCTCGCCTTTGCGTTCGCCGTCGGCATAGCTCCAGTCGCCATGCACGAGCTGCAGCGCCCGGCCGCGTGCCGCGTGCGCGATGTAGTCAGCAACGCCTTGCGCGCGCTCCTGCGAGACCGGCGTCAGCGGGTCGCCTGTGATGCCGATGACGAGCGGTTCGCGCTCCGGCGTCTGCCGGTAGAGCTCCTCCATCAGGCGCCATCCGCTGAGTGGGTTGTCGGGCACGGCCGAGCCGATCCAGCGCGGATAGCGCTGTCGCTCGTCGCCGGTCTCGCGGCGCTGCTCGGCGGTGACGTCGTTGTGGATCACCATGACCTTGGCGGACGATCGGTCCAGCAGCTCCAGCATCTGCGGCGCGGTGGACTTCTCGTTGACGATGACGACGTAGTCGGGCGCGTCGCCCCGTTCGCCGAGCTGCTGCGCCTGGCGCAGCATCAGCAGATGATCGCGCTCGGCGTAGACGATCTCGAGCGTGAAGCCGAGCGATGCGGCAGCCATCTCCATGAAGCGGCTGACCATGCGCCAGTAGGGGCCGGTGCCGCGCTCGACGGGCTCGCCGGGGTTCAGGAACACCACCCGCGGTGCACGCGCCGCAGCGGCGGTTCCAAGGCCCAGCGACGCCGCGGCCAGACCGCACCGAAGCAGCGCTCGACGAGGCAGCATCAGATGGCGCATCGCACCCCTTGCGTTGGCCGAGTCAGTATGGCACGGAGCATCCACAAAGCGGCCCGCAAGATCGATAATCCTCGCCCTTCCGTCACCGTTCCACCATGAGCGCCACGCGGTTGCGCACCCAGATCGCCGGAGCAGGCGCTGCGGCACTGGCCGCTGCGTTGCCCGGCGGTGCGGACGCCCAGCCGCAGACGCTCGAGCCGGTGGTGGTGCTCGGCGTTCGGGCGAGCGCGCAGTCGGCGCTGGATCGCAAGGCCGCTCAGCTCGGCGTCATCGACGCGGTCGTGGCCTCCGACATCGACAAGCTGCCCGATCTGTCGGTGAGCGACGCGGTGCAGCGCGTGACCGGTGTCCAGATCACCCGGGACCGCGGCGAGGGCTCGGTCATCGCGGTGCGCGGACTGACCCAGGTGGAGACGACCCTGAACGGGCGCGAGATCTTCACCGCCGGCAACGCCCGCACGCTCGACTACGCCGACGTGGCCGCCGAGATGCTCGCCGGCATCGACGTCTACAAGTCCTCCGCCGCCGACCGCCTGGAGGGTGGCATCGGCGGCAGCGTCGACCTGCGCACCCGCCAGCCGTTCGATTTCCCCGGCAACGTCCACGTGCTGTCGGTGCGCGCGATCCACGGCGAGCTCGTCGATCGCACGGCCGGGCAGATCTCCGCGCTGGTCAGCCGGCGCTACACGCTGGACGGCGGCGGCCAGTTCGGCGCGCTGCTGAATGTCGCGCTGCAGAACCGCCCCTGGCGCGAGGATCAGAAGAGCGCCGGTAATCCGACGGTGCGCAACGATCTCGTGCCAGGAACGGCTGTCGCCGTCCCGAACGGCACCTCGGAAACCGTGAGCACGGGCATGCGGCGCCGATCGACGGCGAGCCTGCTGCTGCAGTGGCGACCCCACGATGCGCTGGAGCTGAGCGCCGAGGCGCACTATGCCGAGTTGCGCACCACGCAGGATTCCAATCAGATCAACGTGACCGCCGGCAACGGCTTCGTGCCGGGCAGCGTCACGCTCTTTCCGGGCACCGCCGATCTGCGCAGCATCACCTGGACCGACGCCCCGTTCTCGGTGCTGAGCTTCGCGCGCGATGTCGTCGATCGCACCCAGCAGCTCGCCGCCGGGGGCCGCTGGCGCGGCGACGCGCTGACGCTCAGCGGCGATGTGAGCGTCACCCGCAGTACCAACCGCCTGTTCTTCTCCGGGCCCTTCTTCGGCGGACGCGTCGCGCAGTTCTCGCAGGACTTCTCGGGGCCGGCCCCGGCGACGCGCATCAGCGGCACCGACCTGCTCGATCCGGCGAACCTCGCCTACACCGGCATCGCCTACCGCACGGTGCCGTTCTCGGGCGGGCTGACCGCCTTGCGGCTGGACGCGCAGTGGCACCCGGGCCTCGAGGCGGTCGAGCAACTCGCCTTCGGCTGGCGACGCGCGTTGCGGCACGCGGACAACGCGCCGGGCCTGGTCTTCGCCGATGCCCCGCTCACCGGCGTGACGGCGGCCGACACGCCCACACGGATGCGACCCAACCCCACGCCGAACCTGCTCGACGGGCGCGTGCCGAGCATCGGCGAGTACCTCGTCGGCAGCCTCGGCGATGCACGCGATCCCGTGGCGCTGCGCAACGCGTTCGGCATCACCACCCCGATCCCACCGGGC
>Ga0209023_10004968_pt1 | contig 14783 bp, 17 predicted proteins | sample LakOneMetagenome_FD_187468 | JGI IMG/M metagenome (GOLD analysis project Ga0209023, IMG submission 187468) | Freshwater and sediment microbial communities from Lake Erie, Canada (SPAdes) (version 2) | ecosystem: Environmental > Aquatic > Freshwater > Lentic | place: Lake Erie, Canada...
CCGCGGAGCGGCCGCCCGGAGGGCGGTCCTTGAGTGACCTTTCCAGACCAGCGATCGTCTCGCCGTGAGATTTAAGGATGGCTCCCTTCGGCGCGAAGGGGGGCGGGCGGCCACCCCCATAGATCACCGTCATTCCCGCCCTTGTGGCGGGAACCCCTGCTTCAGCTGACACGTGAGACGCCAGCGAAGTGCGCGCGCACTTCGCCCCTCCCGCACCTGCGGCGGACAGAGGGGTTCCCGCCACAAGGGCGGGAATGACGGGAGGGTATGGGGATAGACTGTGCTGCATCCCCGTTTTTTTGACAGTCGATCTCAACGAAATCAACGCCTTGTAAGAAACTTGATCGCGTCGATCAGACGCGCTGAAACCTCCCGCATAATCATCCCACCTCGTCGCGAGGAAAGGGCGCAAGGCCAGCGACCATTGCGGCGGCGGGGGGTGATCGAGCGGGACAGGGGTTGAGGGGGATACTCGACCGGTCCGGGGATCTGGTTGCTGGCCAGACCCGCCCGCCGTTGGCGTGGTTGAAGGCAAAAGGGCGTGTCTGGCTGAAAGCCCGTCCTCTTCGACCGCCGGAGCGCGCTGGAAACGGCGAGATCCGGGTCCCGGTAAGGCCTTAAGAGGGCCACCCGACGGGAGGCTGACGGAAAACGGTCACGCGGAGCGGACGGCTTCGTCGAAACGGTACTTTTTCAAACTCATCCGGACGTGGTCCGGACGCTCCGCGACCCTTCCCACCAACTCGCAGCGAACGCGCGAGGTCGAGACGCCGTGTCCGTTAAACCGCCGCGTGATCCTTCAGCACACCCAGCGGAACAATCGCCAGCATCTCCTCGTGCGACGCCTCCAGCACCACCGGCGGGGCCAGGCCCGCGTCGAGGGCGTCCTTCCAGCGGCCGGCGCACAGGCACCAGCGGTCGCCGGCCTTCAGGCCGTGGAAGGCAAATTCCGGTCGGGGGGTGGAGAGGTCGTTGCCGGCGGCCTTGGAGAAGGCCAGGAACTCGTCGGTCATCACGGCGCAGACCGTATGGAGGCCCAGATCGTGCGGACCCGTCTCGCAGCAGCCGTTGCGGTAAAAGCCCGTCACCGGGTTCACGGAACAGGGGATCAGGTCCCCGCCCAGAACATTGCGGGCGTTCTCGTCATAACGCGTGGTCATGCGGCGATCCTATCCCGCTTCGCGCGATCCGTGACCAAGATTAGCGCGCGTCGAACGTCTTTGCTTTTGCCGTGGCCCGCGCGTGATTAAGAAGGCTGTATAAGAAAAGACCGCAGGGAATTTTGCATGTCCACCGTCGCCAGGCCGCGCCGCAGCGCTCTCTATATGCCCGCCTCGAACGCCAAGGCGGTTGAGAAGGCGCGCACCCTGGACGCGGACGTGATCATCCTCGATCTCGAGGACGCCGTGGCGCCCGAGATGAAGGAAGCCGCCCGCGACGCGGCCGTGGCGGCCGTCAAGGCCGGCGGCTTCGGGGCCCGCGAGGTGGTGATCCGCACCAATGGCCTGGACACCCCCTGGGGCGCCGAGGATCTGGCCGCCGCCGCCGAGGCCGGCCCCGACGCGGTGCTGGTGCCCAAGATCAACGACGCCGGCGATGTGCGGGTTTACAACGCCGCCCTGCATGCTGCGCCGCCAGCAACGCGGCTGTGGACCATGATCGAGACCGGCAAGGCCGCCTTCCACCTGTGGGAGATCGCCGCCGCCAGCCACGCGACCCGGCTTTCGGCCTTTGTGATGGGCGTCAACGACTTCGCCAAGGAGATGCGGGCCCGCCAGACGCCGGACCGCGCGCCGTTCCTGCCGCTGCTGACCCTGTCGGTCGCCGCCGCCCGGGCCCACGGCCTGACCATCCTGGACGGGGTGCACAACGACATCGAGGATCTGGACGCGCTGGAGGCGGTCTGCGTCCAGGGCGTCGACTTCGGCTTTGACGGCAAGACCCTGATCCACCCCAAGCATCTTGAAATCTGCAACCGGGTGTTCTCGCCCTCCGCCGACGAGATCGCCTGGAGCCAGGCGGTGATCGCCGCCTTCAAGGCGCCCGAAAATGCGGGCAGGGGAGCCCTGCGGGTCGACGGCAAGATGGCCGAGCGCCTGCATCTGGCCCAGGCCGAGCGCCTGGTCCAGGTCGCCGCCGCCATCGCCGCCAAGGCCGGTTAGGATCTGTTGATGCGGGCTCTCTTCCTGTGTGTCGCTCTGGTCGCCGGTCCGGTCCTGGCCCAGGAGTCGCCGGTCGCCACCGCGCCCCAGGTCACCGCGCCCCAGGCCGTGGCCCCCGTGGCCTCGACGGATCCCCAGCAGACGCCGCCGGACCCGGCCGCGGATCCGCAGGCTCCGGTCGTCCTTGATCCGCTGGGCGACCTGATCACCCAGACCGGCACCACCGACGAGGAAGACGCCCAGCCGGCCGCGCCGGCGCCCTATCACAAGCCCACCATCCTGCCGATCCCGACGCCGGAACCGCCGTCGGTGTCCTTTCCGCCGGAGGGCGACCATGCCGTGCCGCAGGGCAGCTACGTCCCTGCCGAGCGGCTCTACGAACTGCGGGTCAAGGGCTCGATCGTCGCCGCCCAGGGCCTGCAGGGGCCGCTGGACGGCGGCTGGAAGGTGCTGGGCGCCGATGGCTCGACCCTCTACGCGCTGCAGATCGTCGATCCGGCCGGCGGCTATGGTCCGGTCGAGGGCGCCTGGCGCGACGTGCGCCGGGCCGGCGCGGTCGGCTCGACCGGCCTGATCGAGAGCGTCGAGCGGTCAGGCTCCGACCTTGTCGTGCGCTTCAGCCCACGCGGTGGCCCGCCCGCCGTGTTGACCCTCAGCCCGTCGGGCTCGACCCGCTGGAGCGGCAATCTCTTCGACGCCGGCGCCAACCAGCCGGTGGTCGCCGAGCGCGAGGCCCCGCCCAGCCTGCCGCCAGGCTATGTGATCCAGAGCCGGGGACCGGTGATCTGGGGCGCGCCCCGCGCCGCCCCGGCCCGCTCGACCCCGGCCAGGGCTCCGGCCTGCTCGACGAAAGGCAAGACCGGCAAGGCGCTGAAGGCCGCCAAGGCCAAGTGCGCCGCCGCCGCCAAGAAGGGCGGCGCGAAAGGCAAGGCCGTGGCCAAGGGCAAGAAGGGCTCCAAGGCCAAGGCGACTGCGGCCCGCAAAGGCAAGGCGACGGCGAGCAAGAAGAAGGCCCCGGCCCGGAAAAAGCCGAACCTGCGCTAGAGGCTCAGGGCCGTCCGGGCCGCCGCGACCGCCGCCTCAAGGGCGGTCGGCGCGAAGGTCTCGGCGGGACTGTGGCCCCAGACCGGTCCCGGCCAGGCCGGATCGCCGATCCGGCGGCCGATGACATGGACATGCAGTTGCGGCGTGACATTGCCCAGGGCGCCGACGTTCAGCTTGTCGACGGCCAGGCCCAGCGCCGCGCCGACGGCCCGAACCGCGTCGCCGGCCAGGATGATCTCGTCCATCAGGCCGATGCGATCAGCCGGCGACAGGTCCTCGATCTCGCGCAGGCCTGACCGGCGCGGGATCAGCACCACCCACGGATAGCGGGCGTCCAGCTGCAGCCGGGCCCGGCACAGCCGCAGGTCGCCCAGCGCCTCAGAGGTGGCGACAAAGGCTGGGTCGAGAACGAACTCAGCCACGTTTCGGAACCGCCGCCCAATAGTCGAAGTCGAGGATGACGTGCTCGTTATAGACCCCCGCCTCGTCCTTGCCCGGGAAGTCGTCGCAGGGCCGGTCGCGGGTCGCCACCAGCCGCAGCCGCAGGGCGCCGACGCCGCCGCCCAGGTCGGCCTTGTCCAGCACCTCGCTCCAGGCGAACACCGTGGCCCCGGCGAAATAGGGGCTGACATGGCGGCCGCCATTGATCGCCAGGATCAGGCCGGCGTTCTGCAGACCGTTGAACGACAGGGCCTTGGCGGTCGAGATCACCACGCCGCCATAGACCAGGCGCCGGCCGGACGGGTCCTTGGCGCGCTCGAACTGGTTGAAGTGGACCTTGGCGGTGTTCTGCCACAGGCGGGTGGCCATGGCGTGCTCGGCCTCCTCGATGGCCATGCCGTCGACATGGTCGATCCGCTCGCCGATCGCGTAGTCCTCGAAGGCGTGCGGCGCGCCGCCCAGGGCGTAATCGTATTTCGAGAAGTCCAGGGTGGCGGGGATGATCAGGTCCCTGGCCGCCACCGCCTCGGCCAGCTTCGGCGTCGCCTGCTCGGGGACCTCCGCCTCGGCCGAGCGCTTGCGCACCATCACCCAGCGCACATAGCTCAGAACCCGCTCGCCACGCTGGTTGGTCCCGGTGGTGCGCACATAGACGACGCCGGTCTTGCGGTTGGAATTTTCCTTCAGCCCGATGACCTCGGACTCGGCCATCAGGGTGTCGCCCGGATAGACCGGCGCCAGGAACAGGCCCTCGGCATAGCCCAGATTGGCCACGGCGTTCAGGCTGATGTCGGGCACGGTCTTGCCGAACACGATGTGGAAGGCGATCAGCGGATCCACCGGCGCGGCGGGCAGGCCGCTGGCCCGGGCCACCTCGTCCGACGAGAACAGCGAAAAGCGCGGACCGTAGAAGGCGGTGTAAAGCGCCACATCGCCCGCCGTCACCGTGCGCGGCGTGGCGTGAACCAGCACCTGGCCCAGCCTGAAGTCCTCGAAATAGTTCCCGGGGTCGGTCTTGCTCATCCCTGCGCGTCCTTATCGTTGTTCAGACAGTCTTGCCGCAGTGCAGCGAAACGGGAAAGGGGGCTTGAGGCTTGGCCGCTCCGGGCGTAGACCGCCGCGAGAATTTCCATCCACAGTCCTGACGGAGACCCTATGGCTCGCGCGAAGATCGCCCTTATCGGCGCCGGCATGATCGGCGGCACCCTGGCTCACATCGCGGCTCGCGAAGAGCTTGGCGACATCGTCCTGTTCGACATCAGCGAAGGCACGCCGCAGGGCAAGGCCCTGGACATCGCCGAAGCCTCGGCCGTGTTCGGCAAGGACATCGTCCTGAAGGGCGCCAACGACTACGCCGACATCGCCGGCGCCGACGTCTGCATCGTCACCGCTGGCGTGCCGCGCAAGCCGGGCATGAGCCGCGACGACCTGCTGGGCATCAACCTGAAGGTCATGAAGGCCGTCGGCGAAGGCATCAAGGCCCACGCCCCCAACGCCTTCGTCATCTGCATCACCAACCCGCTCGACGCGATGGTCTGGGCCCTGCAGCAGTTCTCGGGCCTGCCCAAGGAAAAGGTCATCGGCATGGCCGGCGTCCTGGACTCGGCGCGCTTCGCCTACTTCCTGGCCGAAAAGACCGGCGTGTCGGTCGAAGACATCCACGCCTGGACCCTGGGCGGTCACGGCGACGACATGGTGCCGATGGTCCGTCACTCGACGGTCGGCGGTCTGCCGCTGCCGGAACTGGTCAAGCAGGGCTGGATGACCCAGGAAGAGCTCGACGGCATCGTCAAGCGCACGCGCGGCGGCGGCGGCGAGATCGTCGCCCTGCTGAAGACCGGCTCGGCCTTCTACGCCCCGGCTGAATCGGCCATCGCCATGGCCACCAGCTACCTGAAGGACAAGAAGCGCGTCCTGCCGTGCGCCACCTTCCTGACCGGCCAGTACGGCCTGGACGGCCTCTATGTCGGCGTGCCGGTCGTCATCGGCGCCGGCGGCGCGGAAAAGATCGTCGAGTTCGAAACCAACGACGAAGAGAAGGCGATGTTCGCCGCCTCGGTCGCCTCGGTTAAGGGCCTGATGGAAGCCTGCAAGGCCATCGACCCGTCGCTGGTCTAGGCCTTACAGACATCCCAAACGACGAAGGGCGGCTCCGCGGGGCCGCCCTTTTTCATGGTCGGTTGACGTCTAGTGCGCTGCCGCGTCGGCCGGCTCGGCCGAAATGTCTTCCAGCGTCTTGCCCACCTGCTTGGCGCCATAGTCCTTGGCCACGTCGCCCAACGAGAGAATGCCGGTAAGGGCGCCGGCGTCGTTGAGCACCACCAGGCGGCGGATCTGGTTACTGGCCATCTTGGCGGTGGCGTCGGCCAGGACGTCGTCTTCCTTGACGCTGTGGACCTCGCCCTCGGTCATGGCTTCGGAGATCGGCGATTCTAAGCTGCGGCCTTCGGCGACGACACGCAGGACGATGTCGCGGTCGGTGACCAGACCCACCACCTTGCCGTTGTCGACGACAGGAACCGCACCGGTTTCAACATGGGCCATCATCTGGGCCACCTTGCGGACCGTATCGGTCGGGGCGGCGGTCGAGACCTGGCCGGTCATGGCGTCGCTGACTTTCATGGGGGTAACCTCGTGGTTTGAACTCAAGCTCCCTAAACCCTTGGCGATCACCTCGCGTTCCCAGCTTTCGCTTCGGAGGCGTCCGCCCTATCTGTGCGCCACACCTTCAAGCGGAGCTTTCATGTCCCTTTCCATCCACCAGGCCAGCGTCCCCGTTTTCGTCCAGGGCCTGAAGGGTCTGAAGGTCGTGCTGACCAAGGCCGCCGCCCATGTCGAGGCCAAGAAGCTTGATCCCGAGGCCCTGCTGAAGGCCCGTCTGTATCCGGACATGTTCCCGCTGATCCGCCAGGTGCAGATCGCCACCGACTTCGCCAAGGGCTGCGCCGCGCGCCTGGCCGGTGAAGAGGTTCCGGCCTGGGACGACGTCGAGACCGGCTTTGACGACCTGATCGCCCGCGTCGACCGCGCCATCGCCTATGTCGAAGGCCTGGACGCCGCCAAGTTCGAGGGCGCCGAGGATCGCGACATCACCCTGACCCGTCGCGGCGAGACCAGCGTGGTCAAGGGCCTGGCCTATCTGCAGACCCAGGCCCAGCCGAACTTCTTCTTCCACCTGACCACCGCCTACGCGATCCTGCGCAAGAACGGCGTCGAGGTCGGCAAGCGCGACTATCTCGGGACCGTCTAGGGTTTCCGGAAAACGTGGATGGCCCCGACCCCGCCGACATCGATCGGGGCCATCGCGACCTCCAGTCCCGCCGCCTGCGCGAACGGGACGGGGTCGGCCAGATAGTAGGTCAGCCGTTCGTAGCTATGGATCGCCGGCGCGCCGGGAGCTGACTTCGTCACGAAGTCCATCACCAGATCCATGCGCCCGAGTTTCGGATTGAAGCTGTGCTCGAGGATGTAGAGCGCGACAGCCCCGCCCCCCTCGAGGGGATGCACGAACACCGGCTTGTCGGATGGCGGCGGCGGTTCTCGCATCCGGTCTTCCAGGGGCAAGTGAAACGCGGCCAGCCCGCCGGGCCTGAGGTGTTTGGCCACGCCCCTGAAGGTGTTCTTCCAGGCCGCACCGGCCGGAACGTGGGCCAGGGTGAAATAGGTGCACAGCACGAGGTCGAAGGTCTCGCCCAGCGCAAGCGAGGCCATGTCGCCCAGCTTGAACCTAAGGCGGGCCGCCGTTTCAGGGTCCAGCGCCTTTCGCTTGGCCTCGGCTTGGTCGAGCATGGCGGGCGCGATGTCGAGGCCCAGCACGGCATGTCCGCGCTGGACGAGATCCAGCGCTATCCGGCCGGTCCCTGCGCCGAGTTCCAGGATCTGGCTGGGGCCGCTGGCAAGTCCGGCATAAACCTCCAGATCCCCTGACAGCTTTTTGTCGGCGGCGGTCAACAGATCGTAGTGAACCGCCGAGACGCCCTTGCTGGAATAATAGGGCCGGGTGGTCGGGGCCATTCATGCGCCTTGTGTCGTGATCAATGTCGAGCCGCGAACCTGAAGGACGGATCGCCAGCTTGTCCAGAGCTGTCGCTGAACGGTGCGGCTTTGACTCCGCGCCATTTTCTGTGCATAAGCGCGCCCTTCCGGCGCTTCATCAGCAGCGCCTCTACCGTCACGACCCCAGCCCGCTAGCGCGGGATCCATCTGGACGAGGACGGCGAGGACCCCCATCGACGTGATCGTCCATGGGGGCTGATCGCGTTTGGTCTTTGGTTTGGGTTTGAAGGTTCGAGATGTTCGACGGCCTTACAGAGCGGCTCTCCGGCGTATTCGACCGCCTCGGCGGTCGCGGCGTGCTGTCCGAAAAGGATATCGACGAGGCGCTGCGCGAGGTCCGCGTCGCCCTGCTGGAAGCCGACGTCGCCCTGCCGGTGGTCAAGGACTTCATCAGCAAGGCCAAGGAACTGGCCTCGGGCGAGGCCGTCATCCGCTCGGTCAAGCCGGCCGACCAGGTGGTCAAGATTGTCTATGACGGTCTGGTCGACATGCTGGGCGGCGAAGAGCCCACCGGCCTGAACCTGGCCCTGAACCCGCCGTCGGTGATCCTGATGACCGGCCTGCAGGGCTCGGGCAAGACCACCACGACCGGCAAGCTGGCCCTGCGCCTGTCCAAGAACGAGCGCAAGAAGGTGCTGGTCGCCTCGCTCGACACCCGCCGTCCGGCCGCCATGGAACAGCTGGCCATGCTGGCCAAGCAGGTCGAGGTCGAGAGCCTGCCGATCGTCGCCGGCCAGAGCGCCGTCGACATCGCCAAGCGGGCCATGAGCGCCGCCAGGCTGGGCGGCTACGACGTCCTGATCCTCGACACCGCCGGCCGCACCACGCTGGACGAGGCGATGATGAGCGAAGCGGCGGAAATCGCCCGCATCGCCCAGCCGACCGAGACCCTGCTGGTCGCCGACAGCCTGACCGGCCAGGACGCGGTCCGCACCGCCAAGGCCTTCCACGAACGCCTGCCCCTGACCGGCCTGATCCTGACCCGCGCCGACGGCGACGGCCGGGGCGGCGCGGCGCTGTCGATGCGCCATGTCACGGGCCTGCCGATCAAGTTCCTCGGCGCCGGCGAGAAGATCGACGCGCTGGACGTGTTCGACGCCCGCCGCGTGGCCGGCCGCATCCTTGGTCAGGGCGACGTCGTCGCCCTGGTCGAGCGCGCCGCCGCCGATCTGGACCATGCCGAAGCCGAGCGCATGGCCAAGAAGCTGGCCAAGGGCCAGTTCGACCTGAACGACCTGTCGTCGCAGCTGTCCCAGATGCAGAAGATGGGCGGCATGGAAGGCATCATGGGCCTCCTGCCGGGTGTCCAGAAGGTCAAGAAGCAGATCGCCGAGAGCGGCATCGACGACAGCATCTTCCGCCGCCAGCAGGCGATCATCAGCTCGATGACCAAGCTGGAGCGCAAGAAGCCCGACATCCTGGCCGCCTCGCGCAAGCGCCGCATCGCGGCCGGCGCCGGGGTGGATGTGGCCGAGGTCAACCGCCTGCTGAAGCAACACCGCCAGATGGCCGACATGTTCAAGGCCATGTCCAAGGACGGCGGCAAGAGCCTGGCCCGGATGGCCGGCATGATGGGCGGCGGCGACATGTCCCGCCTCAAGGCGATGGGTGGCGGCAAGGTCGCCCAGCCCGAACAGAATTCCGCGGGAGGCCTGCCGGGTCTTCCCGGTCTCGGCGGTGGCGGCGACGCCAAGCCGAACCTCCTTTCCGGCCTGGGCGGCGGTCTGCCGCCCGGTTTCAACCCGTTCAAGAAATAGAACTCGAACTCAAGGACTACCGATATGCTGAAGATCCGTCTCGCCCGTGGCGGCGCCAAGAAGCGCCCGTACTACTCGATCGTCGTTGCTGACAGCCACTCGCCGCGCGATGGCCGTTTCATCGAGAAGGTCGGCACCTACAACCCGCTCCTCAAGAAGGACGACGCCGCCCGCGTCACCCTGAAGGTGGAATCGATCCAGGCCTGGATCGCCAAGGGCGCCCAGCCGACCGACCGCGTCGCGCGCTTCCTGGCCGCCCAGGGCATCGGTTCGTGGACCCACGGCAACAACCCTGAAAAGGGCGCTCCGGGCAAGAAGGCTCAGGAACGCATCACCGAGCGCGCCCAGCGCGACGAAGACCGCAAGGCCGCCGACGTGAAGGCCGCTGAAGACGCCGCCGCCGCCGCCGCTCAAGCCGCTGAAGACGCCAAGGCCGCCGCCGAAGCCGCTGCCGCCGCCGCTGCTGAAGCCGCCGCCGCCCCGGCTCCGGAACCGGTTGCTGAAGAAGCGCCCGCTGAAGAGGCTCCGGCCGCTGAAGCCGCTGCTGAAGAAGCTCCGGCCGCCGAAGCTGAAAAGACCGAAGGCTAAGGCCTTTGACGCCGTCGCCCCGGTCTTCGGATCGGGGCGGCGATGTCTTTTCCCATGAGCAACCCGCCTCCCGCCAACCTGATCCTTGTCGGCCGCGTCTCCGGCGGCTTTGGCGTGCGCGGCGAGGTGAAGATCACGACCTATACCGAAGACCCCAAGAGCCTGGCCGACTTCAAGGCGCTGCTGCGCCAGGATGGCTCGCCGGCCCTGACCATCACCTCGGCCCGCGTGGCCAAGGAAGGCCTCGTCACCCGCTGCAAGGGGATCGAGACCAAGGAGGCCGCCGACGCCCTGCGTGGCCTGCGCCTCTATGTCCCCCGGGACTCCCTGCCCGAGCCTGACGAGGACGAATTCTATCTGACCGATCTGGTCGGCCTGCCCGTGCGCCACGTTTCTGACAACGCCCTGCTGGGGTCGGTCAAGAGCGTGCAGAACTTCGGCGCTGGCGACCTGCTCGAGATCCAGCCCGCCCTGGGCGGCCAGACCTGGTTCCTGCCCTTCACCCGAGCGGCCGTGCCCGAAGTGAAGATCGCCGAGCGTTTGATCCTCGCCGATCCGCCCGCTCTGGTGGGAGAACCGGAAGGTCCGGCGCAAGAGGCTGATGACAGCGACGGCGCCGAGCGCCACTACGACTGACGACGGCCGATCCCAGGAGTTCGAGGACATGGCGACCGACGGAAAGTGGCGGGTCACCGCCTCGCGCTATGTTCACAAGGATCGCTGGATCGCCGTTCGCGCTGATGATTGCGTCACGGACGAAGGCGCGGTGGTCGCCCCCTACTACGTGCTGGACTATCCCGACTGGGTCGAGATCATCGCCCTGGACGCCGCCGACAACGTGCTGCTCGTCAGGCAGTACCGCCATGGCCTGGGCGGGATGTCGATCGAACTGCCCGCCGGCGGCATGGAGCCGACCGACACGGATCCCTGCGCCGCCGCCGCGCGCGAGCTGCGGGAAGAGACCGGGTGCGCCGGGGTTCTGACCCTGGTCGGCGAAACGCGGGCCAACGCCGGCACCCATTCCAACCGCACGCACATCGTCCTGGCGCGTCAGGTGGCCAAGGTCGCCGAGCCCAAGGACGACCCGACCGAACGGATCGAACGGCTCTGGGTCCCGGCCGCCGAGGCGCTGCGCATGGCCCTGGCCGGCGAGCTGACCGTCGGCATGCAGGTGGCCTCGCTGCTGCGCGGTCTGGCCCTGGCCGGCGTGGCGTCGATCCGCCTGGCGAACCATCCTGCTTCCTGATCCGCATCGGGCGGTCCTGGACCATCTATAACGACGGCCCGGCCGAAGAGGATTGATCTCGAAATCAATCAAAGAGAGTGTATGGGGGCCACCACCCTCAATGCGATGTCGAGCCCTAGGCCTGTCGATCTACCGGCCGCCGACAGGGCGTTTGCCCATATCCATCAGATCCGGGGCCAGAGTGTCGTTCTCGACGACGCGATCGCCGCTCTGTTCTGCGTGGAGACCCGGCGCCTCAACGAACAGGTCCGCCGCAATGCCGCACGGTTCGAGGGTTACGCCTTCCAACTGACGGCTGAGGAGTTCGCCCGTTTGATATCGCAAAATGCGATATCAAACTCCCGAGGTGGGCGACGGACACGGCCCTGGGCCTTCACCGAACACGGCGTGGTCATGGCCGCGACTGTTCTGAAGTCCGATTCCGCCATCGCCGCGATGAAGATGGTCGTCGAGGTCTTCGTGAGTGCGCGTCGAAGACAGGATGCCTCGCCGCAGATCACCAACGGCGTGAGTATTGGAAACGGCCTGATCCCCAGGCTGACCCAGGCGATGGCGGCGGTGCTGGATTCGGTGGTGAACCAGCATCACGGAACCTCCGTCCGGGAGGAGGCCCAGGACCTCCTGGACCGCTCCATCGCCCATCTGAAGGATCGGCTATCGCGCGCCGGTCTGGAAAACGAGGAACTCGCAGCCCGGGCGACCAAGCTTGTGGCGGAAGCCGAGGCCAGCAAGGCGACCGCCGCCAAGACCCAAGCCGAGGCCGGCGAAATCGAATTGCGTGTCCTGGCGCGCAAGCTCCAGCTGGTGATCGAAGCCGAGCGCGCGATGACCGGGGGCGATATCGACCGGTTCGTCGGTGTTCTGGAACGGCTGGGCGGCTAGAGGCCCTACTTCTTGATCCGCATCAGGCATTCCTGGGCCACCGAGGCCAGCAGGGTTCCGTCCTGGCTGAACATCTGGCCGCGCACCATGCCGCGGCCCTGCGAAGCGCTGGGGCTGTCCTGGGCGAACAGGGTCCAGTCGTTGAAGTTGAACGGCCGGTGGAACCACATGGCGTGGTCCAGGCTGGCCGACTGCAGGCCGGGCGTGGTCCAGATCAGGCCGTGCGGACGCAGGGCGCTTTCCATGAAGGCCATGTCCGACGCATAGGCCAGGGCCGCCTGCTGCATCTTGACGTCGTCGCCGATCGGCGCGCGGGCCCGCATCCAGACTTCCTTGGTGCCCGACTTCTTCTCGGGCTTGACCGGGTTCTGCGGATCGACCCAGCGGATGTCGATGGGACGCGGCTTGTCGAGGAACCGCAGCATCTTGGGATGGACCTGGTCGCCCAGGCCGCGCAGGAAGTCGCCTTCGGTCTGGACGTCGTCCGGAGCCGGGGCGGCGGGCATCGGCGACTGGTGCTCGAAGCCGTCTTCGGGCGTCTGGAACGAGCAGGCCAGGTTGAAGATCTGCTCGCCGTGCTGGATCGCGGCCACCCGGCGGGTGGTGAAGGTGCCGCCGTCACGGGCGCGCTCGACCTCATAGAGGACCGGGGCGTTCACATCGCCGGGGCGGATGAAATAGGCGTGCAGCGAATGGCAGATCCGCTCGGGCACGGTCCTGTAGGCGGCCAGCAGGGCCTGGGCGATGACCAGCCCGCCAAAGATGCGCGGAAAGCCGTCATTGGGGCTGGTTCCGCGAAACAGGTTCACCTCGATGGCTTCGAGGTCGAGGATGTCGGCGAGGTTTTCGGGCGTCTGCATGGCGATGGGTTATTCCCCAAGCGCGGCCGGGGCAAGACGCGACCTTGCGTCATGTCGTCCTGATCGCCATCGTTTAGGCATGCCGCCCCCTATCGTGCACCACCCCGCCTTCCGGGCCGAGATGCCCGAGGGGCACCGGTTTCCGATGGACAAGTTCTCGCGGCTGGCCGCCCTGCTGGAGCTTGAGGGCCTGCCGGGACCCGATGGATTTCATCTTCCGGAGCCGGTCGACGTCGAAACCCTGCTGCTGGTTCACACCGAAGACTATGTGTGCGGCGTGATCGAGCAGTCGCTGCCCGCCGACATCGTGCGCCGCATCGGCATGCCCAACAGCGAGTCGGTGGCCGCCCGCGCGCGGGCGGCGACGGGCGGCACGCTGCTGACCGCGCGGCTGGCCCTGGAGCACGGCCTGGCCTGCAACACCGCCGGCGGCAGCCATCATGCGTCGGCTGAGAGCGGGGCGGGGTTCTGCGTGTTCAACGACGTGGCCGTGGCCGCGCGGCGCCTGCTGGCCGAGGGCGCGATCGGCAAGGCGCTGGTGGTGGATCTGGATGTCCATCAGGGCGACGGCACGGCGCGGATCTTCGAGGACGATCCCAGCGTCTTCACGTTCTCGATGCATGCCGAAAAGAACTTTCCGGCCCGCAAGGCGGTCAGCGATCTGGATATCGACCTGGCCGACGGCACCGGTGACGAGGCCTATCTGGCGACGCTGGCGGAGATCCTGCCGGCGCTGCTGGCGCGGGAGAGGCCGGATCTGGTGTTCTTCAACGCCGGGGTCGATCCGCACGCGGACGACAAGCTGGGGCGTCTGTCCCTGAGCGACGAGGGGCTCGCGCGGCGCGAGGCGTTCGTCCTGGGCTGCTGTCTGGAAAGGCGGATCCCCGTGGCGGGGGTGATCGGCGGCGGATATGACGCCGACATCGATCGACTGGCGCATCGTCACGCCATTCTCCACCGGGCTGCCCTTGAGGCCTTCAGGGCCTGAGGGCGGCGAACCCGGTGGAGCTACGCGGCGATCACTTAGAAGCTCGAGGCGAGCGAACCGACGATCACGGCCAGCGGCAGAACCGCGAGAACCAGGGTGGCGAAACCGGCGAAAGCGTTGGTGTTGATGGTCATGGTCTTGATCCCTTTGTTGTCCGCCGCGGTTGTTCGCGTCCGGTGAACAGGGATATAGGCCCGCCCTTTGGTGAATACCCGTTACCTTTGCGTCATGAAGGCTTTTTAAGAAACTTCCGGCCATCAATTAGCATTACATTGGTGTAATTTTATGTGATCGGCACCGGTCGGAGCAATATTTCACTTCTTCCCAGACCGCTTCCCACTTCTTTCGCCAGGTGAACGGCCGACCGCAGGACAGGCATGGCTTGGAGGGCAGATCGCCCTTGCGGACGCCCTTGCGGACGGCCTTGCCGCCGCCGCGTCCGCCGCGCGAGGTCCGGCCCTCGGCCATTCCGTCCCCCCTACTCTTCCGATGGCGCGACCAGGAAGATGCCGCGCAGGGTGGCGATCGGCGCGGCGCGGGTTTCCTGCCAGGCCTCGACATGGACATTGGCGACCCGGCGGCCCAGCTTCTTGATCGTGGCCCGGGCATAGGTGGTCACCGGCCGACCCGAGCGCAGATATTCGATCGACACGTCCACCGTGCGCGGCTGGCGCTTCATCGGCGAGATCACCGACAGCTGGGCCACGGCCGTCATCTCCATGAAGGCGCCCAGCACCCCGCCATGGATGGCGGGCAGCA
>Ga0209023_10004969_pt1 | contig 14783 bp, 10 predicted proteins | sample LakOneMetagenome_FD_187468 | JGI IMG/M metagenome (GOLD analysis project Ga0209023, IMG submission 187468) | Freshwater and sediment microbial communities from Lake Erie, Canada (SPAdes) (version 2) | ecosystem: Environmental > Aquatic > Freshwater > Lentic | place: Lake Erie, Canada...
ATCTGGCGGTCGACGAGACCCTAGGGCGAAAGGTCGCGGTCAAGGTCCTCCACCAGGAGATCTCCGACCAGCAGGACCAACTCGAGCGGTTCCGCCGCGAGTCGCGGGCCGTCGCTCAGCTCTCCCACCCGAACCTGGTCGGCGTCATCGACGCCGGCGAGGAGGGCGGCCGTCCCTACATCGTCTTCGAGTACGTCCCCGGCCAGACGCTGAAGCAGCGCATCTCCGCCGAGGGCGGCCTGCCGCTGGACGAGGCCACCGCCTACGCGATCGAGATCGGCCGCGGGCTCCAGGCCGCTCATCAGGCCCGGCTGATCCACAGGGACGTGAAGCCGCAGAACGTCCTCATCGACGCCGAGGGCCGCGCCAAGATCACCGACTTCGGGATCGCCCTGTCCCTCGAATCCCACGGGCTGACGGCGACCGGCCGCGTCCTCGGCACGACCGACTACGTCTCCCCCGAACAGGCCATGGGCAAGGAGATCGACGCCCGCACCGACGTCTACTCGCTCGGGATCCTGCTCTACGAGATGCTGACCGGCGAGGTCCCGTTCAAGGCCGAGACGCAGGTCGGCGTCGCCATGAAGCACGTCAACGAGACCGTCCCGAACGTGCAGCGCCGCCGCCCCGACGCCTCCGCCGCCCTGGCGGCGGCCATCGAGAAGGCCACCGCCAAGGAGCCGAAGGACCGCTACCCCGACATGAACGCCTTTCTGCGCGACCTCGAGGGGGCGCTGGAGGTCGAGGTCGCCCGGGCGGGCGGCGCGACGGGCGAGGCGACCTCGGTGCTCGACTCGGTTCCCGAGAAACGGCGCCGGCTCGTCACGCGGAGACGGATCTCGTGGGTCGGGGTCCTGCTGCTGATCGCCGCGGCCGGAACCGCGATCGCGATCGCCGCACTCAGCGGCGACTCGGGGCGCTCGCAGGAGCCTCCGCCGGAGAGCACCGCCGAGACGGTCATCCCGATCGACTCGGCGACCGACTTCGACCCGGAGGGCGACGCCGAGGAGCACCCCGAGGACACCAACCTCGCGATCGATGGGAACCCTGATACCTCCTGGTCGACGGAGGATTACTCGGCCGGCCTCGAGGGGGTCGGCAAGACCGGCGTCGGCCTGTACGTCGACGCGGGGTCGTCGGTCACGCCAAGTCAGATGGTCCTCGAGACGCCGGGCGGCGGCTGGACCTACTCGGTCTACGGCTCGAACCTGAAGTCGGCGCCGACCGAGATCGAGGGCTGGGGGGACCCGCTCACGGGCGAGCTGACGGCCAAGGACGGCAAGCAGGTGATCGACCTGAACACGAGCGAGCCGAACCGCTTCTTCCTGATCTGGATCACGAACATCGACAGCGGCGCCGCCGAGATAGCCGACGTCCGCTTGCTGGCCGACTGAGCGGGGAGCGCTGCAGCTAATCGCCTCCGGCCGGCGGCGGGAGGTTTACGTCAGAAGGGCTTGAACGAATTCCGCGTCGATCGGTCGCGTCAGGCCCTGAAGCAGGGTTGGATCCTCCAGTCGCCGGTACACACGCCCGCGGAAAACCGCCAGGGCTGCACCTCGAGCCGGCGCATAGGTGGCAAACGGTCCGGAAACAAGCTCCAGTCTCAGGGGCTTGGTCGACCTGTGGACGTGCTTCCATCGTTCTACCTCATCCTCAATTCCGGCCTTCACCTCAGGTACGGCCAATGCTCCGGAGAGCCAGATCGATGCCGGGTTGAGCATCAGTATCGGCGCCGATAGAGAGCAGCCGACTAACCGTCCTATGTCTCTCTGGGCCCGGAGCTGGCGCTCATCACTTGCCGCAAGCATGATCCGCCGCATCACGCTGCTTCTTGCCCTCCCCCCACTCTCGAGACCTTCGATGTCGATCCCAGATGCCTTCATTCGGGCAATGAAAGCTCGGACGCTTGCAAAGGTCTCCAGGCATCCCGGCTTGCCCCGACACGCGCAGACCAAGTCGGGGGGCGGAGCCAATCCTTCGAGGGGATCGTCGTGGTGAGGCCGTCCACGGCGGACGATCTCAGACACAAATTCCGGAGGCACGAGCCAATGCCCAAGTTCCCCTGCGAAGCCTCCGGTCCCCTCGATCAACCGGGCATGTATGAAGGTCGACCGGCGTCCGGCGAGGGGGTCATCTTCATCGAATTGACGGCCGGTGAGCGTGACTGTGCCGGCTCCGAGCCCGCCTGCGATTCGAAGAGCAAGTGTTGTCTCGCCTAGACGTCCACGGTTCTCCTTCGGTTGTCGGCTTTGATCGAAAGCCACCGACAGAACGGCTGCGTTGGCATCGTTGATTGCGTGGCACCGCTCCACCTCGAGGCCGAAAGCGTCCGATAGGTGAGTCAACACGCTCTTGGCACCCTTGGACGTCCACTCGGGATGACGGAGCGCGCGGCCGGTGGGCAACTTGTCCCCCCGGCTGAGCGGCCCTGGCCATGCAACGGCGATCCCGAGTAATGGGAGTTTGCCGCCGATCAGGAGTGCATCGTCCGTTAGTGCTCCTTCGAGAACAAGGAAGCAGAGTCTTCGTAGTCGGTCGAGGAGGGAGGCCGGATCAAGCGACGGCTGTTCCTGAGAGGGTTCCGCCTCAAGGCAGTGATATCTCTTCCCAGGCTCGCCTGGAGTTCCTACACCTCCAGTGCTGACCTCAACGACGTCTCCGTTCGCATCAAAGAGCGCGGCACGCATGCTCTCCGTTCCGATGGATGCGCCGAGGACGAGGCCCATTCCCGGCCCAAACCTAAGGGGACCCTCGATGAACACCTTCGCCGGGAGGACCTGGTTCACATGCCTGCGGCTGGTTCCCGCGGTGACAGGGTCGCCGTTGCCCCGAACGACGTCTTCCCAGAATTCCCCCATCGTCATGGATGGTTGGTCCTGACCGCCGGCTAACCGGGATCCGTTCAGCAGCAGCGCGTGAGCGACGCTGACCCAACCGGCCTCCATACCAAGCACCGTACCAACGTGCAAGTCGGTTTAGCTGAGAATTGCTGACTCCATGCGTCAAACTCCGGGGCGTTGTATGGGCGAAATCAGTTCCTGAGAGAGAAGCTAAGTCTCGTCCCAGTCAACGCAACCAGGAGGAGGGATCGAGATGCCCCCGCAGCCCCGTCCCACCGGTCCGTCGGGCCCGGTCCAGCCATACCCCCAGCCCCAGCCGGGGCCTGGCTGGCCGAAGCCGCCCGGCCAGTAGTCCAAGGCCGGCACGCAGTGTCGGAAGTTCGGAGGGGTCCCTGGCAGCCAAGCGGCGGGGGCCCCTCCTTCTTTGCCAATGGCTAGAACCGGTAGGACCGCTCGGCCTCGTGCCGCTCGACCGCCAGCTCGACCAGCTTCGTGCACAGCTCCGGATAGGCGACGCCGGAGGCCTCGAAGAGCTTGGCGAACACCGACGTCTCGGTGAACCCGGGGATCGTGTTCAGCTCGTTGACGAGAACCTCGCCGTCCTCCATCACGAAGAAGTCGCAGCGGGCGAGGCCGGTGCAGCCGCAGGAGGAGTAGACCTCGGCGGCCAGCTCCCGCACCCGGGCGATCGTCTCGTCGCCGATCGGGGCGGGGACGATCAACTCCATCCCGCCGGGCTCGTACTTGGCGGCGTAGTGGTACCAGTCGGCCTGAATCGAGACCTGACCCGGAAGTGACGTCTCCGGCTCGTCGTTGCCGATCACCGAGCACTCGACCTCGAGGCCCGCGCAGTGCGCCTCGATGATCACGCGCGGGTCGTGTTCGAGGGCGGAGTCGACCGCCGGCTGGAGCCCGCCCGGCTCGCCGACCTTGAGGATGCCGACGCTGGAGCCGAGCCGTGACGGCTTCACCCACACCGGCAGGCCGAGGGCCTCGGCCTGCTCGCGCCAGCCCTCCTCACCGGCCTGGCAGAACTCGACCTGCGCGATGCCGCGCTCGCGCAGCAGCCGCTTGAAGATCAGCTTGTCGATCGTGACTGCGGCCGCGAGGACGCCCGGCCCCACGTAGGGGACGTCGAGGCACTCGAGCAGGCCCTGGACGGTGCCGTCCTCGCCGAACGGCCCGTGCAGCACCGGGAAGGCGACGTCGCAGCCGAGCAATCCGCCGGCCGCGCGCAGATCGACCTCCTCGCCCGCGGCGCCTCCCACGAGCCAGCGACCGTCAGGCTCGATCACGACATCGACCGTCTCGTAGCCGGCCGCGCGCAGCCCCTCCCCCACCGCCGCGCCGGACCGCAGGGAGACGGGATGCTCGCTGGAGCGGCCGCCCCTGATCACGGCGACCTTCACGGGACGGCTCTCGGCGTCGTCGTGGTCGTCGTGCTGGAGGTCGTGTTGTCGGGCTTGGTGAATTCGCCCACCGTGAGCGTCACGCGGTCCCCGGGGCTCAAGTGCGTGCCCGAGCTCGGGGCCTGCGAGAGGACGATGCCGTCCTGGGACTGGTCGTTGACGTCCTGTTTGACGATCGCGACCGACAGCCCCGCCCCGGAGAGCTTGCGCTGCGCGTAGGTCTGCTTCTGGCCTACGTAGTCCTCGAGCGTGATCGTCCCGACGCCGCTCGAGTACGTGATCGTCACCTCGCTGCCGACCTCGGCCTCGGTGTCGCCGGCCGGATCCTGATCGAGGACCTGGTCCTCCGGCTCGTCGGAGTCCTTCGGGTTGGCGTTGACGACGAACCCGGCCTGCCGGAGCTGTTGCGTCGCGGTGACCCGGTCGAGGCCGAGCACGTTCGGCACCTTCTCGGTCTTCACGCCGGTCGAGACGATCAGCTTCACGATCGATCCGGGCGCGATGCTCGAGCCCTGTGACGGGTTGGAGCCGATCACCTTGCCGTCGGGGACGGAATCCGACGTTCGCGTGTCCACCTCCGATTCGAAGCCGCGGTCGTCGAGGAGCTTCTTCGCGTCGTCAACCGCGAGGCCGTTGACGCGAGGGACCTTCACGGTGCCCGGCCCGAGGCTGACCGTGATCGAAACCGTCGAGCCCTTCTCCGCCTCGGAGTTGCCGCTCGGGTCCTGTTCGATCACCTCGCCTTCGGGGATGTCGTTCTGGACCGAGTTCGTCGAGACCTCGAAGCCGGCGCCGTGGAGGGCGATCGTCGCCGCGTCCTCCTGCTGGCCGGTGACGTCGGGGACGGTGACCATGTCGGGGCGGGTCAGAAACCAGGCCAGGGCGGCGCCGGCGAGGACCAGCAGGATGAGACCGGCGATCCACCATTTCCGGTTGGAACGATCGGGCTCCGGGACGAACGCGGGCGGCGCGACCTGCGGCTCCGCCTCGGCGGCGTCGAGCGCGGCCGACATCTCGGCGGCCGACTGGAAACGCAGAGCCGGGTCCTTCGCGAGCGCCCGCAGGACGACGGCGTCGAGGGCCGGTGAGACCTCCGGGTTGATCGAGCTGGGGACGGGCGGCTCCTCGCCGACCTGCTTCATCGCGATCGCGACGGCGTTGTCACCGTCGAACGGGACGCGCCCGCAGAGCATCTCGAAGAGGATCACGCCGATCGAGTAGATGTCGGCGGCGGCTGTGACGTCCATCCCCTGCGCCTGCTCGGGGCTCAGGTACTGGGCCGTCCCCATCACCGAGCCGGTACGGGTGATCTCCGAGCCGCCGGCGCGGGCGATGCCGAAGTCGGTGACCCGGACGCGGCCGGCGCGGTCGATCAGGACGTTCAGCGGCTTCAGGTCCCGGTGGACGATCCCCTGCTCGTGGGCGAAGGCCGCGGCGGCGAGCACCTGGCGGGTGACCTCGATCGCCTCGTCGATCGTCAGGCCCTGGTTGATCAGGTCGCGTAGCGACGACCCTTCGACCAGTTCCATCGAGATGTAATAGCTGTCCTCGTAGGTCCCGCGGTCGTAAACGCTGACGACGTTCGGGTGCTGCAGCCCGGCCGCGGAGGAGGCCTCGCGGCGGAACCGCTCCACGAATTCCGTGTCGCGGGCGAAGTTCTCGTGCAGCATCTTCAGCGCGACGTCGCGGTCGAGCTCGGTGTCTCGAGCCCTCCAGACATCCGCCATCCCCCCGGACCCGATGCGGTCGATCAATTGGTAGCGACCGTCGACGGTCAGCCCGGGTTCGAGTTTCATTCGTTGAGGAGCTCCTGCATCACTGCGGTTGCGATCGGGCCGGCCGTGTCACCGCCGAAGCATCCCTGACAACGCTCGACGGTGGCGGCGACGGCTATCTGAGGGTCGTCGACGGGCGCGAAGGCTATGAACCACGGCTGCGCGATGTCGTTGGGGATGTTGATCTCGGCCGTTCCCGTCTTGCCGGCGAAGGTCACGCCGCCGAGATCGCCCCGCAGAGCAGCGGCGGTTCCCTCGTCGACGACGCTGGTCATCATCTGCGCGAGCTGGGATGCGGTGTCCTCGCTGATCACGTCGCTCTGGACCTCGGGATCGAGCTCGTCGGAGACCCTGCCGTCGGGATCGGTCACCTGCTGGATCAGCGTCGGTTTCATCAGCTTTCCGCCGTTGGCGATGGTCGCGGCCACCTCCGCCATCTGGGTGGCGGTGGCGCGGATCTGGCCCTCTTCACCGCCCTGCCCGATCGCGACGCGAGCGATGTCGAAGCCGTCGTCGACGAGCTTGCCGTCCGAGTTGTAGATCCCGCTCGGGGCCTTCTGGGTGTCGGGCAACTGGACCTCGGGATCCTTGTAGAAGCCGAACCTCTTCATGTACTCGATCAGCGTCTCCGCCCCGACCCGCTCGCCGACCTGGGCGAAGTAGGTGTTGACGGAGTCGGTGAGCGCCGGCTCCATCGTCAGACCGGGAAAGCTCTGGTCGAAGTCGTTCGAGAGCGGCACGCCGCTGAAGGTCATCGGCGAGGGGGAGTCGATCGGCTCGTCGGCTGAGACCGCACCCGAGTCCAGGGCGGCGGCGGCGGTCACGACCTTGAACGTCGACCCCGGCGGATAGGTCGACTGGATCGTCCGATTCACGAGAGGAGCGCCGGACGACTCCTTGTTGAACTCGGAGATCTTGGTCGGGATGTCGTTGGGGTCGTAGCCCGGCGTGCTCTGCATCACCCGCACGGCGCCAGTCTGCGGCTCTATCGCGACAACCGCCCCGGGGCGCCCGGCCAGCTGGTCGACGGCGACCTGCTGAGCACCCGCGTCCAGGGTCGTCGTGATGTCGCTGCCCTCCTGATTCTGGCCGCGGATCTGGTCGAGGAGGGTCGTGAACTCGTTGTCGGCGCCCGTCAGGATCGAGTTCTCGGACTGCTCGAATCCGGAGTTGCCCTGACTGATGAAGCTGTAGCCGATCGGGTTGCCGAAGAGGCTCCCCTGCGGGTACCGGCGGACGTATTGGATCGACTCGTTCTTGCCCTCCTTGACGCTGTTGGCGATCACCTCGCCGTCGGAGGTCAGGATCTGGCCGCGCTTGATCTGCTGCGCCTCGAAGAGCGGGCGCTTGTTCTCCGTCTTGGCCTGGAGGTCGTCGGCCTCGAAGACCGACCACTTGCTCGTGAACCAGACGAGCAGGGCGAAGAGGATCAGGACCGCGGCCATCAACCGGCGGATCGGGACGTTCATGCGGTCCCCCCCGGCTCGGGCCTGCGGGCACGGTCGGAGATCAGCAGCAACAGGGCGATCAGGACGAAGTTGGCGATCACCGAGCTGCCGCCGTAGCTGATCAGCGGCAGCGTGACGCCGGTCAGCGGGATGACCCTGATGACGCCGCCGATGATCACGAACGCCTGCAGCGCGAAGACGGCGGTGAGGCCTGCGGCGAGCAGTTTCGAGAAACCGTCCCGGGCGATCGAGGCGATCTTGAACCCGCGGGCGGCGATCAGCGCGTAGATGGTGATCACGCCGCAGCCCCCGAAGAGGCCGAGCTCGTTGACGATCAGGGCGTAGATGAAGTCGGTGTGGACCTGCGGGATCAGCGTGTTCTCGATCGTCTGGTGGTCGACTCCCGGCGCCCAGAGCAGCGATTCGCCGATGCCCTTGCCGAACAACCCGCCGTCCGCCTGGGCGAACATGGACTGCAGGACCTGGTAGCCGGTGCCCCCGGCGTCCTGGTACGGATCGAGCCAGATGTCGACCCGGTCCCCGACGTGGCCGACGGTCGTCGCGAAGAACCATGCGCCGACAAGGAACATGGCCAGCCCGATGATCACGAACGAGATCCGGTTCGTCGCCGTGTAGATGAGCGCGAGGAAGGCGCCGAAGAACATCAGCGAGCTGCCGAGGTCGCGGATGAAGACGAGCATCACCATCGCGGCGCCCCAGACGACCAGCATCGGGCCGAGGTGCTTCAGCGGCGGGAACGTGATGCCGGCGAAGCGCTTGGCGCCGACGACGAGGACCTCCCGGTGCTCACGCAGGTAGCTGGCCAGGAAGATGACGATCGCGATCTTCCCGAACTCGGCCGGCTGGAACGCGATCGGGCCGATCTTCACGCCGAGGTAGGCGCCGTTGACCTGGGCGCCGATCACGGGCAGGCGCGGCAGCATCAGCAGGACGAGGCCCCCGATCACGATCAGGTACCGGTAACGCTCGAGCACGTGGTAGTCCTTGAGGAACGTGATCGTGACCATGAAGAGGATCAGCCCGACCACGAACCAGTTGGCCTGATCCCGCGCGAGGGTCGCGTCGATCCGGTAGAGCATCACCAGACCGATCGCGGCCAGCAGGGCGACGAGTGGGAACAGATAGGGGTCGGCGTTGGGGAGGCGGATGCGCAGGAAGATGTGCGCGGCGAGGCAGATCGCGAAGAAGTAGGCCCCGAAGATCAGGCTGGTGTTGTCGAGCTGGGCGCTGCGGACGCTGAAGACGGCAGCGAAGCCGGCGATCAGCAGGCCGGCGACGGGAATCAGCCCGAGCAGCTCGCGGTTGCGAGCGCTCAACCGTTCCCCCCGGCTCCCTTTTTGTTTCCTCCGGACCCGCCGCCCCCTGCGGCGTTGCCCCCTCCGGAGGCGTTGCCGCCGTTGTTCGGCTTGCCTCCGTTGGCGTTGCCGCCGTTGCCGTTCGGCTTGCCGCCGTTGCCGCCGTTGGGGGGCGTCGTGGGCGTCGTCGTCGCGGCCGCGTTCTCGAGGTCCTCGATCAGCGAGCGCGCGTCGCTCTCCGACCTCAGCTCGTGGTCCGTGGCCACGGCGCGGCGCGCCTCGGGCAGCGAGTCGAGCTCGGTCTTCGTGGCCTCCTGCTCGGAGTAAAGCTCGATCCCGAACGGCAGGTCGTAGGGAAGGCCGCGGAAGAGCGCGAGCTGGTCGGCGTCGTTCGTTCCGACGAACCAGATCTGCCTGGCGCCGTAGACGGCACCGAACGCGACCGCCGCGATCACGACGAGGGAGACGAGCGTCTTGAGGATGCGCTTGGGCCATTTGCGACCTGGCGGCGGAGTGGCCGGAGGCTGACGGCGCCGGCGCGGGGGCGGCGCGGCCCGCTCGGCCGAAGCGCTTCTCGCGCCGGCGGCGGCAGCTGCTCCACCCGTTGTCGCGACCCCGGCACGGACGGCGTCGGCACTGAACCCGGCCGCCTCGGCGCTCGGGCCGATCAGGGTCTCGCCCTCGCCCTCCGCCAGGTCGTCGGCCGACTCGAGGCGGAACAGGACGACCGTGATGTTGTCGCGGCCGCCGCGGTCGTTGGCGGCGCGGATCAGGCGGCGTCCCACCATCTGCAGGTTGTCGTCGCCGGCGAGGATCGTCGCGACGTCCTCGTCGGTGAGCATCGTCGTCAGGCCGTCCGAGCAGAGCAGGAAGACGTCGCCGGCGCGGGCGCTGAAGGTCATCGTGTCGACCTGGACCTGCGGCTCCGGACCGAGCGCCCGGGTGATGACCGATCTCTGCGGGTGCTCGGCCGCCTGGTCCTTGGTCAGCTTGCCCTGCCGCCGGAGCTCCTCGACCAGCGAGTGGTCGTTGGTGATCTGCTTGAGCTTCCCCTCCCGGAAGACGTAGGCCCGGCTGTCGCCGACGTGGCCGAAGCTGATCTCGCTGCCGTGGACGAGCGCGGCGGTGAGCGTCGTCCCCATGCCGGAGCGCGACGTGTCGCCCTGGGCGAGGTCGAAGATCTCCCGGTTGGCCTCCTGGGCCGTGTGCCGGAGGAGCTCCTCCGGCGGCGCGGCGGCCTCGTCCTCGATGCGGTCGAACGCCTCGACCGCCATCCGCGACGCGACCTCGCCGGCCTGCGCTCCGCCCATGCCGTCCGCGACCGCGAACAGCGGGGCGCGCGAGAAGTACGAGTCCTCGTTGGCCTCCCGCTGGCGGCCCGTGTCGCTGAGCTGGACGACCTCTCCGATCCGCAGCATCAGTAACCGTCCTCGTCGAGCGTCAGCTCGAAGCGCAGAACCGTGTCGCCGATCTGGATCTCGTCCATGTCGTTGAGGGGCGCCTCGCCGCGCAGCTCTCCCCCGTTCAGGTAAGTGCCGTTGGTCGAGTCCATGTCCTCCACGAGATAGACGTTCCCCCTGGTGTGGACCCGGCAGTGGATGCCGGAGGAGAACCGGTCCTCTATCCGGACGTCGGCCTGATCGGAGCGGCCGATCGTGACACCCCCGAAGAGATCGATGCGTTCACCGGGAGTAAGGCCACCACCCTGCACGGCGACGAGGGTTGCATCGGTGGCGGCGACCCGGCCGCCCTGGATGGCGTGCATCCCGGTCCCGTCCTCGGGGCCGGCGATCGCTCGCGACCCGCGCAGATCCTTGAGCGCGCTGCGGGCGATCACGAGCAGGAACAGGTAGAGGACGCCGAGGAAGGCGAACTTGAGCGCGACCGCTGCGGGATCAGCGTCCATGGCTCACTGCTCGATGTCGAAGATGAACGAGATCGTGCCGAGGGATACGTCGTCGCCGGGAGCGAGGCGGGAGGTGTCGACCCGGCGGCCGTTGACCTTGACGCCGTTGGTCGAACCGAGGTCGACGACCTGCCAGTCGCCAGAGGTGTTTCGCCGCAGCTCCGCGTGGCGTCGGGAGACGTTCTGGTCGTCGATGACGCAATCGCACTCGCGCGAACGGCCGAGCGTCGCGGTCGGCCCGTCGAGGACGTAGCGGCGGTCCTGGAAGGTGACGATCGCCTTCGTCTGGGTCAGCGGCGCGGCGGCGCGGCGGCTCCCCCGCGGCTCCTTCTCCTTGGCGGGCGCCGAGTAGACCATCGTGTGGCCGTGCTGGCCCTGCTCGCCGGTATCGCCCTTGCGGACCGGGGGCTTGACCAGCCGCGGCTGGATCCCGAACTCGCCGAGGCGGAGGCGTTCGTCGGTCTCGATCTTGACCTCCGGGCGGGTCAGGAGGGCGTAGTCCTGCCGGCGGGCATGCTCGAGGAGGTAGGCGGAGAGCTCCTGCGAGAGCGAGCGGGTGTAGCCCTCGAGCCGCTCGTGGTCCTCCGGCGAGAGCCAGACGGTGTAGCTGTTGGGCGCATAGGTCTGCGAGACGGAGGCGGTCTTGTGGGAGTCCATCTCCTTCGCGAGCTTGCGTGCGATCTCCACAGGCTGAACCTGGGAGCTGAAGGCACGGCTGAAGACCCCTTCTACGAGGCCTTCGATCCTCGCTTCGAGATTGCGCAATACGCTCATGGCAAGAATGATTCCGGCTTCCGGCGACGCCCCGCCAGGGCCCTGATATCGCCGTGAATCCTAGGGCAACCCGGCATGCGATCCGGCTCCATGGAGTGCCGCTCGCACGTGCTTCGTCGCCGTTCGGGTCGCGCGGATGCGCTCGTCGGCAAGGGGTGCGGCGGCCGGGTTGCGGGGCATGCGGGCGATCCGCGGCTCCGGTTGCGGGCCGGAGCGAGCAGCGGCCCGCCGTCGCGGAGGCGATGCGGGCCTCATCCTCGCGGTCCGCTCCCGCGCCGGCTCGGGAGCCCGGGAGGGCCCGGAAGGCAGGTAGGGACGGAGGTCGGGACGGCCTGCGCGATCCCAGATCGCCCAGGCGACACCCGCGATCAGCGCCGGAGCGAGCAGCGGTGTCGGGGCCGCGCCCTCTCCCGCCGCACCGAGGAGGGCGGCGATGGCGCCGGCCCAGATCAATCCGCCGACCGCTGCACCCGCGGGGGAGGCGACATCGAGCAGGACGCCGAGGAGAACCGCACCGCCGATCCAGGTCAGTCCGACGGCCAGCGCGGTCGGGGTCAGCATCGGCGTGAGCAGCTGGTCGATCGAGGTCGGCCCCGACGAGGCCCATCCGGTCGCCGAGCCGGTCAGGTCGACGGGCACGCCGATCCCGCGGCCCAGCAGACCTCCCACGATCCCGGTCCACAGCCAGGCGAGGCCGGCCAGCGCGGCGCGGACCTCAGCGCGGTCGTGTCGTGCCGCCAGGGCGAGGAAGGCGGGGGCGGCGCCGATCAGGCCGAGCACGGGGGCGAGCGCCGGCTCGAACCATTCGCGAGGCCGGTCGAGCAGCAGGGCGGCGGGGGCGAGCAGCGCGGCCAGCACGATCGCGAGGCCGGGAAGGCCGGCGAGCGCGCCGAGGAGCGCGACGGCGCCGGCACCCAGGAGGATCGCGAAGGGCCGGGCGGGGAGCCCGGGCGGGAGGGTGGCGACGCCGAGCGCCTCGGCCGGCGGGGGGACCGCCCGGTCGGGGTGCAGCGCGCCGCGAACCTCGAAGAGAGCCTCGCGGAGATCGTCGAGCTGGGGACGATCCTCGGGATCGGGCTCGAGGCAGGCGTCGATCGCGACGCAGAGCGACGGCGGCAGCTCGGGCCTGGCCTCAGCAAGGCTCTCGACGGGCTCGCCGATGGCGCGTGCCGTGGCCGCGGGGCTGATCTTCGCGACCGGGTTGAAACCCGCCCAGAGCTCGTAGAGGGTGAGGCCGAGCGAGTAGACGTCGGAGGGCGTGCCGGCGCCCTCCCCGGTCGCCTGCTCGGGCGACATGTACTGGAGCGTGCCGACCACCTGTCCGGTGGCGGTCAGGGTCGGGCCGTCCTCGAGGGTCGCGATACCGAAGTCGGCGAGGAGCGCGCGCTGGGAGGCCCGGCCCTTGACGCTGCGGCTGCGTGCGGTGCGGACGAGCACGTTGTCGGGCTTGATGTCGCGGTGAACGACGCCGGCCTCGTGAGCGTGGGCCAGCGAGGCGCAGAGCTCAGCGCCGAGCTCAGCGACTTCTCGGTCCGAGAGGTCGCCGCGGGCTGCCATCTCGCGCAGGTTCGGTCCTTCGACGAGTTCGCTGACGAGGTAGGCGCAGCCGTTCTGGCTGCCGAGCTCATAGAGCGTGACGATGCCCGGGTGATTGAGCCGAGCCGCGGCGTGCGCCTCGCGCATCACCCGCTCGGCGGCGGCGCCCTCGACGGACTTGACCGCTACCCAGCGGCAGAGCCGCTCGTCCCAGGCGCGGTGAACGACGCCGTGTCCACCCCCGCCGATCTTCTCGCCGACCGTGAAACGGCCCAATATCTGCTCACCTTCGACCACGGCGAGGCTTTCGCCGCACCGCGCCTCCCTCCTGCGCCCGACTACGGTTGGACGGCCCGTTGCCGACCTGACGCCCATCCCGCCCGGGGCAGGGGTCATACTGGCTACGGCGAAAGGCCCGGAAGCTGTGGACTTTTTCGACGAGGACGACCCACCCGACGAATCCCCGCGAGGGGAACCGCGAGAGCCGATCAGGGGCGGCGGCGGTCCCATGCCCGCGGGCGGTGGGGGCGGGCACGTGCGTCCGCCGGCCAACCGCCAGCAGGCGCGCGTCCGCCAGGCGGGCCTCCTGCTCGGCGCGATCGTCTTCCTGATCCTCATCGTGATCGCCTTCCGCGGCTGCCTCGACGCCCGCAAGGACCGCAGCTACCAGAACTACGTCAGCGATCTGAGCTCGATCACGGCCGATACCGAGCAGCTCAGCAACAGCTTCTTCGACCGGTTCAGCGGCGGCGCGGCCAACTCGAGCGGCGACATCGGTTTCGACACCGAGGTCGAGGGCGACAAGGGGACCTCGCAGGGCCTCCTCGATCGCGCGGAGGGTCTGGACGCCCCGGGCGACATCCAGGGCGCCCAGGAGCAGATCGTCCTCTCCTACGAACTTCGCCATGACGCGCTCGAAGGCATCGCCGCGCAGCTGCAGAACCTGAGCGCCGGCGGCAAGCAGGCGCAGAAGGCCGGCGATGCGATCTACACGCAGATGAAGGTCTTCTCGGCTAGCGACATCCTCTACGCCCGCGCCCAGGATCAGATCGAGCAGGTGCTCATCGACCAGGACGTCGTCGTCGATAACGGTGTGCCGGACAGCCAGTTCCTGCCGGACAACCCGAACTACCTCGACCCGGCCGAGACGGCCAGCGCCCTCGGCGGCGTCTCCTCCGGCGGCACGGCCAGCGATGCCGCCTGCAAGGACGACGGCCTCAGCCACGGCCTCGGCCTGGTCGACGGCAGCTCCCTGCTCCTGCCCTCCGGCACCGCGCTGACGAACGGCGGCACCTTCACCGCCCCGGCGGGCGACGACACCATCGAGGTGGCCGTCCAGAACCAGGGCGACGCGGACGAGACCAACATCGACGTCTCCGTCAAGGGCGACAACGGCATCGACGCCAGCGGCACGATCGACTCGATCGCGGCCGGTGAGACGCAGACGGTCGACATCAAGCTCGATCCGCTCCCGAAGGCAGGCGACAGCGTCACCCTCGACGTCGACGTCGCCACGGTCGGCTGCGAGCAGGTGGCCGACAACAACAAGGCCACTTACACCGTCGGCTTCTAGGCGGTCGGGGCGGGGGTCCGGGGAGAGACTCCCGGGACCAGGCCTTCGGCCTCGCTTGTGGACGGTCCCGGGAGCCTTTCCCCGGACCCCTCCTACATCTTTCGGTGGCCGCGGGGCCCCGTGCGTCCGTTGATCTCCCAGGAGGGAGGGGAGGGCCGAACGGGACCGTCCACCCGAAGGCCGAAGGCCTGGTCCCGGTCGGTCCT
>Ga0209023_10004971_pt1 | contig 14774 bp, 13 predicted proteins | sample LakOneMetagenome_FD_187468 | JGI IMG/M metagenome (GOLD analysis project Ga0209023, IMG submission 187468) | Freshwater and sediment microbial communities from Lake Erie, Canada (SPAdes) (version 2) | ecosystem: Environmental > Aquatic > Freshwater > Lentic | place: Lake Erie, Canada...
GTGTTGACGCTGCTGAAGTGGCTGCTGCCGATGGCGGCGTTGGTGCTGGCGGCATTTTCGCTCGCCTTGCTGCTGCGGGCGCCGGCGTTGTGGGCGGAAAAGCAGCACGTCATTCGCGCAGTGTGGCTGTTGTGGCTCGCGATCGTGACGGTCTATCTCTACAACGCCGCCTACCAGGATGGCAGCATCGAATCGCCCTACCCGACGCTGCTCGGCCGGCTGCTGGGATGGTCGGCGCCGCTGTTGCTGTTGCTGTCCGGCATGGCCGCGTACGACCTGTGGATTCGCATCGACACCTACGGGCTGACCGATTTGCGTTATTGGGGCTCGCTGGTCGCGGTCGTGACACTCGCCTACTCGCTCGGCTACGCGCTGGCGGGCGTGCGCTCCGGACGCTGGATGGCGAGCATGGGCAGCACGAACGTCCGAGTTGCCATCGCGTTGATCGCACTGCTCGCTGCGTCGCTGGTGCCGCTCATCGGTCCGCAACGACTCGTGGCCCGCAGCCAGGCGCACAGGCTCGCGCAGGCGGAGGGCCGCGCGGGACCCGATGAGTTCATGAACCTGCGCTTCGACACGGGCGACTACGGTTATGCGGAATTGCGCCGGCTGGCCGACGACCCGCGCACGAGTGCCGGAATCCGCACCGGCGCTCGCCTGGCGTTGGCAGTCGGCCATGCGCAGGATCGCTACGAGTTCAAGTACACGACCATCCCGGTCGCGCGTGCCGACCTCGTGGCCTATCCGGCGGGCGCAGCCATCGACGAGGCGCTGCGCGGGAAAATCCTCGGGATGCTTCCGGGCAAGTTGCCGTACAAATGCCGCAAGGGCCGGTCTCCGGACGAGCCGCCGCGAAATGTGGCCGCCGCCGCTGCGATTGCGGGCATCCCGGACATCGAAGACGACTGCGACGGACCCGCCGCGCTGCCCGTGCTGCTCGTCGACCTCGATGGCGATGGAAAATCCGAAGCCATCGCGTTCTTCTACTACGATGCGGCGGTTTTCCAGCAAACCGAAGGCGGCTGGAACGAAATCGGTCACTGGCCATGGCGCGACAGCGGCCAGCCGGGGCATCGTCGCACCGGCGCCGAACTGCTGCAGTTGCTGCGCAGTGGCGACTACGGCGGCGTGGAACCACACTGGAAAACACTGCGCTTCGGCCGCCAGCGATTGAACCTGGGGCTGCCCGAGGACGTACATGCCGCGCCCGCGCCGGAGCGACGATCGATTCGCTAGTCGCGGATGCCGACGCCCCGGTTCATCAGCTGCAGCGCCACGATGAACAGCACGATCACCAGCCCCACCATGATGCCGAAGGCGCCCGCGACGCTGACGTCGCTGACGCCGAGGAATCCGTAGCGGAACGCGTTGACCATGTGCAGGATCGGGTTGACGTGCGAGAGCGCGCGCGCCCAGGGCGGCAGCATCGCCACCGAGTAGAACACGCCGCCGAAATAGGTGAGCGGCGTCAGCACGAACGCCGGAATCCAGTTGACCTGGTCGAAGTTCTTCGCGAACACGGCGTTGATGAATCCGCCCAGCGAAAAAATGAGCGAGGTCAGCAACACCGCCGCGATGATCAGCCCGAGGTGCTGCACCGGCAGCCGTGCGAACACCAGCGACACGACCGTGACGACGCCGCCGACCATCATGCCGCGCAGCAATCCGCCGGCGGCATAGCCGCCGACGATGATCCAGTTGGGGAGCGGCGAGACCAGCAGTTCCTCGACGTGCTTGCCGAACTTCGCGCCGAAGAACGACGACACCGAATTGCCGTAGGAGTTGGTGATCACCGACATCATGATCAGGCCGGGCGCGATGTACTGCATGTAGTCGAAGCCGCCCATCTGCCCGACGCGGCGGCCGATCAGGCTGCCGAAGATCACGAAGTACAGGATCGCCGTCACCGCGGAGGGCACCAGCGTCTGCCCCCAGATGCGCACGATGCGGCTGTATTCGCGGATCAGGATCGTGACGAAGCCCGTCCAGCGCACCGCGTTGAGCGAGGCCAGCGCAGGACTTGCCGTTGCCGGTGATTCAGCCATGGGCGCCCCGCTGCTCGACGAGGCGCATGAACACTTCCTCGAGGCGGTTGACCTTGTTGCGCATCGACACGACTTCGTGCCCGAGCGCGGCGAGCTGCGTGAACAGTCCGTTGAGGCTTTGTTCCTTCGAGACTTCGGCCTCGATCGTGTTGTCGTCGACACGCACCAGCGTGTAGCCCGCGATCTGCGGCGCGGCCGTGATCGGCTCGCGCAGGTTCAGCACGAAGGTCTCGGTATGCAACCCGCGCAGCAGGTTGCTCATGCGGTCGCGCTCGACGATCTGGCCGTTGTTGATGATCGCGATGTTGCGGCACAGGCTCTCGGCTTCCTCGAGGTAGTGCGTCGTCAATATGATCGTCGTGCCGCGCGCGTTGATGTCGTTGAGGAACTCCCACATCGAGCGGCGGATCTCGATGTCGACTCCGGCGGTCGGCTCGTCGAGCACCAGCAGCCGCGGTTCATGCATCAGCGCGCGCGCGATCATCAGCCGGCGCTTCATGCCGCCCGAGAGCCCGCGCGCCATGCCGTTGCGCTTGTCCCAGAGCTGCAGCTGCTTGAGGTATTTCTCCGCGCGCTCGCGCGCGATGGCGCGCGGAATGCCGTAGAAGCCGGCCTGGTTGATGACGATCGTCAGCGGCGATTCGAACTGGTTGAAGTTCAGTTCCTGCGGCACGATGCCGATGCACGATTTCGCGCGCTCCAGGTCGCGGTCGAGGTCGTAGCCGAACACGCTCGCGGTGCCCGAACTCTTGTTGACGAGCGAGGTGATGATGCCGATGAGCGTGGTCTTGCCGGCGCCGTTCGGGCCGAGCAGCGCGAAGAAATCGCCCTGCTCGACGTCGAGGTCGACGCCGCGCAGGGCCTGTACTCCGTTGCGATAGGTCTTGGTCAGCCCATGTATCGACAGCGCCAGCAAGCTATTTCGCGAGCTGGAAGAGACTGGATGGCACCCAGCCCTCGTTGCCGAGTTCGTCGGTGACCTTCCACCAGATGCCCTGCTTGTCACCGGTCGGGTACATCGTCATGCCTGGATCGAGGTCGCGCACGACCGCGGATTTCAGGTTCGGCTCCGCGTAGAGCTTGCCGGGCTTCGACATCGAGACCGACTGCGACACGTTGTTGGCCTTGGCATCGGGCTGGATCGCCTTGACGTCGGCGACCAGCTTCGCAAATGCATCGAGATACGCCATCGTGACGACCTGGCCGATTTCGGTGTTCGCGTAGCTGCTCGCGCCGCCCGCGGCGAAACCGCCAAAGAAGCCCAGGCCGCCGCCCGCGCCCCAGCCGAGGTCGGTCTTCTTCGCGTGGCCCTGCTGCAACGAAACCTGTTCGGTCGAACGCACGTCGGTGAGCGTCAGCACGACATCGGCCGTCTTGCTCTTCAGGCTGATGCCGCCGAGCACCGCGCCGGCGAGGCCGGGCACGAAGCCGCCGAGGATGCCGCCAATGTGCTTGCCGCCCGAGTTGCCGTTCTGGTTGACGATGTCAGGCACGAGCACATAGTCGGCCGCCTTCATCTGGCCCTTGCCGATGTTGGAGCCGCCGCGCATCTCGCCTTCGCCGGCCAGCGCCCGCTCGGCCTGTGCCGCCGCCAGGCCCTTGCCGCGATCGACCAGCGTGAAGCAGTGCGACTGGGACACGAAAATCTTGATGAGCGCCTCGGGTGACTCGAGGTTGAGGTCTTGCCACCAGCGCTTCTCGGGCTCGGTCACCGCCAGCGTGCCGATTTTCTTGTCGCAGGTCGGAATCTCGGGCGGCTTGGTGTCCTTCTCGAACGCCTGCACGCTGCCCACCGCCGCGAAGCTCGTGAGCCCGGCCGCAACCGCCATCGTCAACCCGGTCTTAACGACTTTCCCCCACATGACTGGACCTCGCTTTTGCCTGTATTCGGAGCCGCGCTGCAAGGCTTCAATACTAGAGCCTGCGTGGGCAGTTTTCCACCGCGGGAAGGCCGCGCCAAGGCGGCCCGGGCAGCGATTTCAGCCGCGTTGCCCGATCACGTCGGCCGCCAGCATCTGCATGCCCCAGAGCTGCAGGTTTTCCAGGCCCCGCGGCGATTCTTCGGCGGCGGCGCCAAGCCATCCCTGCCAGATTTCGGTGCGATCGTGCCAGCGCGGCAGGATCCACGCGGGGCGGCGTTCGGCCAGCGCTTCCAGGTCGGCGAAGCGGCACGCGGCCACTTGGCCCAAGCACAGCGCGCCCATGCCGAGCGTGATGCGCGCCGCCAGGCGGTTGGCACGCGCCAGGTGCCAGGCAAACAACAGCACGCGCCGCAGCAGTGGCGTGGGCAGCGGCCCGCGCTGCGCCAGCAACGCCGACACCGGCTGCGCCTCATGCACGCCGACGCGGGGCAGGCTGGACCACAGTTGCGGCTGCGAACCGCCGAGGTCGACGAGCAGGAACGGACAGCGCGCCAGCCGCACGCGCGCGTCGTCGCCGAGCGCGCGCCAACGCCAGCCGAGCGCGCTGCCCGCGCCCAGCATCGCGTCGAGCACCTCGAAATTCAGCTCGGCCAGCGGCTCGAGCAGCGTGTGGTCCCAGCTGCCGGCGGCTGCGGCGGCGATGTATTGCGGCTCTGGCATCTGCGTTCCTTTGCGTTCTGGTGCCATATTTGCCGTGCAGGGGGCTTGGAAGCCATCCGTGAATTTGGGATATTTGTCCCAATTCTACCAACAAGCCGGGCTACCGGCGAGTGAGGCCTCCATGCGCATCTCCGACGACCGCTACAGCCGCGACCGGGCGCGGCTCGACATCGCCATGCATTTCATCCACCACGAAGCGCGCACGCACACGATCCGGCAATGGACGGGCCTCACCGATGACCGCATCCGCAAGCTCTATCGCTCCTACCTGCAGGAGGGCGGCCGGCGCGTTGCGCGTCATCGCGGCAAGTCGCCGCAGCAGCCCGCGTTCTTCCTGCGCACCGCGCGGGTGCGGCATGAAGCGGGCGCGCTCGCGGCGCTGTGCTGCCTGGTGGGTGCGGTGGAACGACGCATCGATCGTCCGGCCGCGGCGCCGCCGGCGGGAGTCGCCCGCGCGACGGCGCTGTGCCAGGCCTACGATGTGTACCGGGCGATCGTCAGCGCGCCGGCCATCGGCTTCGAGCATGCGGTGCTGCTGGTGAATGCGCTCGCGCGCGGCAACGAACTCGCGCTGGCTGAATGCCAGCATTGCGGCGCCCTCGTGGTCGTCGATGCACTGGCGCTGCGGCCGGCCGGTTGCGCCGTGTGCGCGGGCGCCGATCCGCGCGCACCGCAGGCTTGCAGCACGGTGCGCCGCCCGAGGGAGAATCTGCGCAGGTAGCTGATAATATCGGGCCATGCAGGCAGCGGCCCGATGACAGCGGAACACGGCGGCAATCCCTTTACCGGTGCCTGGCTGGAGCGGCGCGCGCAGCAGCGCGAAACCGAGGCCTGGGCGGCACAGGCGCTGGCCGACACGGGCACGCTGTTCCTCGTGGCCAACGGCACGCGTCACCTGGTCCGGCGCGGCGCGTCGACCTCGATCGCGTTCCTCGATTCGCTCCACCCACTGGTGCGAGCCGCCGACGCCACGAAGCTGCTGCTGCTGGGCTGGTTCGAAGGCCGCTGCTGCGTGCTCCTCGAGGCGCAGGCCGGGCAAGGCGCGTTTCCCGACGACACGGAATTCGAGGAACTGCGCCCGCTGCTCACGGAACTGCCGGAGCCGCAAGCCGCCCTGCTGACCAGCGCGCGCGCGCTGCAGATCTGGCGCGAGCGCCACCGCCATTGCGGCGTCTGCGGCGCCCCGACCGCGCCGCGGCAGGCCGGCCACTGCCTGCGTTGCACCCGCAGCGAATGCGGCGCGGAATTCTTCCCGCGCCTCGATCCCGCGGTCATCGTGCTGGTCAGCGACCACGACCACGCACTGCTCGGCCGGCAGGCATCCTGGCCGCCTGGGCGCTATTCGACGCTGGCGGGCTTCGTCGAGGCGGGCGAGACGCTCGAGGATACGGTGGTCCGCGAAGTGCTCGAGGAGACCGGCGTGCACGTCGGCGACATCCGCTACTTCGCATCGCAACCCTGGCCCTTCCCCGCTTCGCTGATGCTGGGATTCCACGCGACGGCGACGCGGGGCGAACCGCTGCAGCTGGACGGCGAACTGGAGGACGCGCGCTGGTTCAGCGCCGCGGAATTGGCCGCGAACCAGGCGGTGCTGCCGCCCACGTACACGATCGCACGGCGCCTGATCGACGCCTGGTACCGCAAGGTCACGGGCACGGCGCTCGCGCCGTGCAACTGAACTCCGGAACCATGGCGGCCGCGGCCACTCCAAAATCCGTGAAATTCACGTACCCGATACTCACCGCCATGCTGGCGCTGTTGCTGGCCCGGCCGGTCGTGGCCGAGATCCGCGTCGAGGTCGAGGGCGTCGACAGCGACCTGCGCCGCAACGTCCTCGCGCTGCTGAGCCTCGAGAGCTACAAGGACCGTGACCGCATCGAGCCCGATGCGGTGGCGCGCCTGTTCCGGCGAGTCGACGGCGAAGTGCGCGATGCTTTGCGCCCGTTCGGCTACTACGAGCCGGTGATCGAGGCGTCGTTGACGCCGGAGGACGAACAACGCAACTGGCGCGTGCACATCGATATCAAGCCCGGCGAACCGGTGCTGGTCGACACCGTCAACATCAGCATCCAGGGCGCGGGCGCCAACGACCCGGTGTTCGAGCGTGTCGCCGCGAACGGCACGCTGGTCAAGGGCGCGCGACTCGAGCACGCGGCCTATGAAAAGGTGAAGAGCGACCTGCAGTCGGCGGCCGCCACCTTCGGCTACCTCGACGCGCGGCTGCTGCGTAACGAGTTGCGGGTCGATCCGGCCGCGCATCGCGCGGATGTCGTGCTCGAGCTGGAGACCGGCGAGCGCTATCGCTTCGGCACCACGACCATCGACCAGGATTCGGTGCGCGAACCGTTGCTGCGCCGCTACCTGCGCTACCGCGACGGCGAGCCCTACGATGCGGGCAAGCTGCTGCGCACGCAATTCGCGCTCGATGACAGCCAGTTCTTTTCCAGCGTCGAGGTCGTGCCGGGCGATCGCGATCCGGCCACGCACGTGGTGCCGATCAAGATCAGCGGCACCGGGAGCCGCAACCGCTACGAGATCGCGCCGGGCTACGATGACCGCGACGGCGCGCGCATCACGGTCAGCTACCTGAATCCGCGGGTCAACGACCGCGGCCACCGTTTCAGCGCGATGATCCAGGCTTCCGAGCTGACGCGCGATTTCAACGTGCGCTACGACATTCCGTTCGGCGATCCGGTGCTGGAGAAATTTTCGCTCCAGTACCTGACGCAGACCCAGCACATCAGCGGCGGTGTCGACACGCGCGAAGCGACGTTCCGGCCGATCATCACGCAGAGCTTCGGGCGCTGGCAGCGCACCTTCGCGCTCAACCTGACGCATACGACGACCAGCGATGTCGTCAACGGCAGCCGCGTCGATGACCTGATCGTGCCGGCGATCACGTATGCGGCAGTGCCTGAAGGCTACCTGGGCGAAGACCTGTTCTCGCGCTCGCTGTACGCCGAATTGCTCGGCTCGCACGGCGTGCTCGGTTCGAACGCCAGCTTCCTGCGCCTCGACGTGCGCGGCGAACGCGTGCTGAACTTCACCGATCGCTGGCACCTGCTGCTGCGTTCGGAGGTCGGCACCAGCGCGGTCAACAATTTCGAACGGCTTCCCGGCATCTACCGTTTCTACGCGGGCGGCGACCGCAGCGTACGCGGCTTCGCGTTCGAGGAGCTCTCGCCGATCGATTCGCGCACGATCGCGGATCCGACCACGAACCTGCCGGTCGTGCAGAGCGTGCGCGCCGGCGGGCGGCACCTGTTCACCGGCACCGTGGAGTTCGAGCGCGACCTGCCGCGCAACTTCGGCGTCGCGGCATTCACCGACTTCGGCAACGCATTCGACCGCCTCAGCAAGATCCAGAGCATCCTGGCGATCTCGGTCGGCGTCGGCATCCGCTGGCGACTGCCGGTCGTCACGGTCGGCGTCGACGTGGCCAAGGCGGTGCACGTGCCAGACTTCGACGGCTTCAGCTCGATTCCCGGCCCGCGCCTGCACCTGAATATTTCGCCGCGCCTATGATCCGCCGCCTGCTGCACACCTCGTGGATCTCGCTGCTGGCGCTGGCGCTGCTGGCCGGCGGCGCGATCTATTACGTCGGTTGGACGCCGGGCGGGCTGCAGCGCATCGTTTCGCTGTCCAATCGCAGGCTCGGGCCGGTGACGCTCAGGATCGACGGCGCGCGCGGCACGCTGCACGACGGCCTGCACGTCGATCGCGTCGAGGTCGACCATGCGCGCGTGCAGGTGGTCGCGACCAACGTCGACGGCCGCGTCGCGTTGCTGCCGCTGCTGTGGCAGACGATCCGCGTCGCGCACATGACGATCGGCAGCGCGACAGTCCATGTGCTGCCGCATCCGCAATCAGGCGGCACGCCGTGGCAACCGCACTTCCTCGTCGGGCTTCTCAACATCAAGGCGGAAGACCTGAACATCGCGCACGCGGAGATCATTTCGCCCGGTGGAACCAGCGTCGTCTTCGATCGGGTGCACACGGTCGCGGTCATCGGCCTGAAGGAAATCCGCGTTTACGACGGCACGACGCAGTTCCTGGGCTGGGATGCGCACGCCAGCGGCAGCGTGATCGCCGCCAATCCGATCCGGCTCGCGGGCCAGGCCCGGCTGAGCATGACGCCGGAGGGCCAGCCCGCGTGGCTCGCCAACGCGCAATTCGACGGCGACCTCGACCGGCTGCCGATCAACGGCGCACTGCTCGCGCCGTTCAATGCGGACTTCCACGGCGAGGCCCGCGCGCTCTCGGGTGACTGGAACTGGCTCGCCACGTCGCAGGTGCGCGACCTGGACCTGCGCGCTTGGGGGCTCGGCAACGCGCTTGGCGTCATCCATGGCCCGCTGCAGCTGAAGGGCGACCGCGACGGATTTGGCGCGCAGGGCATGCTCGACCCGCCCGGGCTCCAGGCGGGCGCGCTGGCCGTGGATTTCCGTGGACGCTATGCATCGCACGTGCTCGATGTATTGCACGCCACGTTCCTGCATCGTGCCTCCGGCGCGCAGCTCAGCACCGCCGGGAGCATCGGCATCGAGCCCGACGGGCCGCGGCTCGACCTGCACGGCGACTGGCAGCATTTTCGTTGGCCGCTGGCGTCGGCCGACGCGAACGTGCACAGCACCGACGGCCACTACACGCTGACGGGCCTCAAGCCCTTCGCGGTGTCGGCGAGCGGCGCATTGCAGGTACAGGCGCTCCCCGCGATGCACTTCGATGCGAGCGGCCGCATCGAGCACAACGGCATCGTGCTGCCCGACCTCGCGCTCGAGGCATTCGGCGGCCGCGCGCAACTGCACGCCGATGTGGAGTGGTCGCCGCTCGAACGCTGGTCGATGGCCGGATCGATGCACGGCCTGGACGTCGCGACATTGCGCCCCGGCATCAACGGGCGCCTCGACTTCAACGTCGCCGCGACGGGGCAGCAGTTCGGCGCAGGCGCGGCATTGCAGTCGAAGTTCACGGCGCTGGCGGGCAACGTGCGCGGGCAACGCGCCAGCGGGCACGCGGGCATCGCGCTCGCCGGCGATGACTGGCTGCTGCAACAGGTGCAGCTGCAGCTCGGCGCCACGCACCTCGAAGCGGATGGCCGGCTCGGCGAACACCCTGACCTGCGTTTTTCAATCGACGCGAACGACCTCGCGCTGCTGCACAGCGGGGCGCGCGGCCAGCTGCGCGCCAGCGGGCACTTCCGCGGCGATGCGCGCGATCCGCTGCTGGTCACGCGCATCCGCGGCAGCGCAATCGACTACGAGGGCATGCAGCTGCAGTCGATCAGCGGCGACATCGATTTCGAACCGCAGGGCAACGGGCGCGCGGACATCAACCTGCAGCTCGAGCAGTTCGCTTCGGGCACGCGCCGCTTTTCCCACCTCGGCGTCACGACGGCCGGCACCACTGCGGCGCACCGCTACGAGGTCGACCTGCACGCGACGCCGTACCACATCCAGGCGAGCGGCCAGGGGCAATACACCGATGGCGTGTGGCGCGCCGGAATCGAGACATTCACTGCCGGCGACGGCAGCGCCTTGCACATGGCGCTGGTGCAGCCCGCGACGCTGGTCGCCTCGGTCACCGGCGATCCGCTGCAGCTCGGCAATTTCTGCCTGCAGGACGCGCAGGCCACCTTTTGCGCCGAGCTGTCGCGCGAAGTCGGACGCACGCAGGCCAGCGTCCACGCCGCCAACGTGCCGCTGCGCATGCTGACCACCGGACTCGGCTCGGAGACCGACTTCGACGGCCGCGTGTCGCTCGATGCACAGGCCGAGGCGAACGGAGATGCCGCGTGGACCGGCTCGGTCAACGGCACGCTCGCCGACGCGGCGGTGCGCCACCATCTCAGCGGAGGCCGCATCGAATCGTTCAACCTCGGCACCGGCAACGTGCGCGCCAGGCTCGACGCGGATGGACTCGACGCCAGCGTCGGCCTCGATGCCGGCGCGAGCGGCAACATCGCCGGCCATCTCCAGGCGCGCAACGAGGGCGGCGAACTGCGCTCCTGGCCGCTGAACGGGGAAGTGAGGCTGCAGACGCACTCGCTGGGGTTCATCGATTCGTACGTCGCGCAGGTCGATCGCGTCGCGGGCCAGCTCGACGCCAATCTCGCGCTGGACGGAACGCTGGCCGCATTGAACCTGAACGGCGACCTGAAATTGACGAACGCCGAGGTCGACGCGTACCAGATCAACCTGTCGCTGCGCGAGCTGAACTTCGAGGCGCGGCTCAAGGATTCGGTGCTGCAGCTCAACGGCAGCACGCGCGCCGGCGCCGACGGCCACGCGCAGTTCGACGGCGAGCTCGCGTGGCGCGACCTGTTGCCGTACGGACAGATCCACCTGAGCGGCGACAACCTGCGCGTCGTCAACATTCCCGAGGCCCGCGTGCAGGCCTCGCCCGATGTGCGCATGAAGTTCAACGGCCGCCGCATCGACGTCGGCGGCACGGTCACGCTGCCGTACGCGCGGTTGCAGCGTCCCGACCAGCTCACGAACGCGGTGCGCGCGTCGGGCGACGAGATCATCGTGGCCACCAACCAGGCGCCGCCCGGCGAGAGTTTCCACGTATTCAGCGACCTGACGCTGGTGCTCGGCGACCGCGTCACGATCGACACGCTCGGCCTGGTCGGGCGCCTGAGCGGGAGCCTCCGCACCGTTGCCGACGATACGGGATTCGCCCGCGGCACCGGCGAGCTGCAGGTCGAGGAAGGCAAGTACACGGCCTACGGCCGCAAGCTCGACATCGAACGCGGCAAGCTGCAGTTCCGCAACGGTCCATTGAACGACCCGGCGATCGACCTGCGCGCGATCAAGAAATTCCCGGACATCACGGCCGGCGTCAACGTGCGCGGCACGCTGCGCGCGCCGCGCATGACGTTCTTCTCCGAGCCGATGGTGTCGCAGTCGCAGATCGTCTCGCTGCTGATCGCCGGCGGCTCCCTCGACAGCGTGCAGAACGCCGATCCGACGCAACGCGGCGCCGAGGCGCGCAACAACATGCTGCTGCAGGGCAGCGCGTTGCTGTTCCAGCAGTTCGGCGGCAAGGTCGGCCTCGACGATGTCAGCGTCGAATCCGACCTCAACAACGAGACCTCGCTGGTGCTGGGCCGCTATCTCTCGCCGCGGCTGTACATCAGCTACGGCATCAGCCTCGCCGAGTCGATCAACACGATCAAGATGCGCTACACGATCGGCGACCACTGGACGATCAAGACCGAGGCCGGCCTGACGCGCAGCGCCGACCTTGTCTACACGATCGAGCGCTAGCCTGGATGCTCGCCGTGCTTCCCGGCGAGCACGCGCTCGACGCGGCGGTCGGGAAGCAGCCAGATCACCGCCACCGTCGCATACAGGATGCCCGACAGCCACGGCAGCACGAACGCCAGGGCGATCGCGACCGCGTAGATCACCAGCGAGATGCGGCCCTTGAAATCACGGCCCAGCGCCTTCGCCAGCAGTGAATCGCGTGCGTGGTCGGCGAGCAGCACGCGCGTCATGATGTAGTACGCGATGGCGGCGCCGAACAGCACCAGTCCATAGACCGCGACCGGCGCCGCGGCGAAATGATTCTCGCCCATCCACGCGGTGACGAAGGGCACGAGCGACAGCCAGAACAACAGGTGCAGGTTGGCCCACAGCACCGGGCCGTTGACGTGCTCGACCACCTGCCACAGGTGATGGTGGTTGTTCCAGTAGATGCCGACGAACACGTAGCTCATCAGGTAGCTCAGCAGCGTCGGCCACAACAGCACCAGCGCATTGAGCGTCGGTTCGTGCGGCACGTGCAGTTCCAGCACCATGATCGTGATGATGATCGCGAGCACGCCGTCGCTGAACGCCTCGAGCCGCGCCTTCTTCATGGTCGCGATGCCTTCATTGCGCGCCGACCTTCAGCGGCAGGCGCGCGCGCTGCGCCCGCCATTGCTCGCGCGTCTGTCCCCAGAGATTGACCTTGTAGCCGACGAACGGCGGCGGCAATTCCGACGCGCGCAGCATCGTGGAACCCAGGCGGCGCGCGACGTTCTCTGAAGCGACGTTCTCCGGGGCGATTGCGTGGATCACGTCGGTCCAGCCGAGCTGTTCAAAGGCCCAGTCGATCGCGGCGATCGCGGCCTCGGTTGCGTAGCCGCGCCCCCAGAACTTCGAGTGCACGCCCCAGCCCACTTCGGTGCCGGGCCAGCCTTCCGGGCACCACGGACCGACGCGCCCGACCCATTCGCCGCTTTGTTTCTCCAGCACCGAGAACATCGCGAAGCCGCTCATCGTCCACGAGCCGACCATCGCGGCCAGGCTCCGCCACACCGTCGAGCGCGGTTGCACGCCGCCCAGGTGCAGCGTCGCGCGCGGATCGGCCATGAAATCCGCCCACGCGTCGAGATCGGACAGGCGCGGCGGACGCAGGATCAACCGCGCCGTCTCGACGCGCAGCTCAGGATCGTACATCCGGGCCATCCGGAAACTGCCTTTCCCATTCGCGGCCATTGCAGGCGACGACGCGCATGCCGGTCACCGTGCCTTCATCGAGGCAGCGCACGTTGACGCTGAATCCGTTCGGATGCGAGCGCGGCACGTAGAACGACTTGATGCCGCACGTGGAGCAGAACAGATGGCGCGCGGAGCCGGTGTTGAATCGATACTCGGTCAGGGCGTCGGCGCCGCTGAGCAGGTGGAACTGCGACGCGGCCACGGTCAGGTGCAGGTAGCCCGCCTTGCTGCAGATCGAACAGTTGCAATCCATGACTTCGATTTCCGCCGGCGCGCGCACCTCGAAGCGCACGCGGCCGCAATGACAGCCGCCGCGATGCGTGACGTGATCGGCATTCTGTTCCATGGGGGCATGCTAGCAGAGGCGGCCACGCGCCCCATACTGTGACCTGGCTAACACCGCGCGCGCGTTATGCCTGCGAGACTGCGTCGATGGATGAACCGTCGTCGGAACTGTCCGTTGAATCGGACGATTACCGCATCGTCACCGAAGATGTCGTGTTGTGCGCCTCGCTCCACAGCTCGCTGGTCGTGTGCCTGTACGACGCGGTCGAGGAGCACGGCGCGCTGCTGCACCTGCGCCTGGCAGCCCCCGGCCACAGCCGCGATCCGAACCTCACCGACAACACGCTGTCGAGCGACCTGGCGCTGCTCGATCGGGCGCTGCGCGAACTCGGCGCAGTCAGTCCCGGTGCGAAGCACTGGCAGGCGAAGCTGGTCGCCCACACCGAGGACCAGGCCAACGCGCGCGTGCGTTGCGAAGGACTGCAGGCCTTCATCGGCGCGTTCCTGCAGGATGCGGGCATCCAGGTCGTCAGCTCGATGGCGCACGCGGAATCATCGGTGAGCGTGCGGTTCCGTCCCTCGATGGGACAGGTGCGCACGATCACGGACATGGATACGGCGGGCTGACGCGGGCCAGGCCGTACGGGCGCCTTCAGCCCAGCGGCAGCGTCGCCTGGCGGATCGCGCCTTCGATGCGCAGCAACCTGAATTTCGTATCGACGCCGCCGCGCGCTGAAAAACCGCCGGCGCGGCCATGGGCCGCCAGCACGCGGTGGCAGGGCACGATCAACGGGAACGGGTTGTGCGCCATCGCCTGCCCCACCGCGCGCGCCGCGCCCGGTTCGCCGGCACGCGCGGCGAGTTCCCCGTAGCTCACGGTTTCGCCCGAAGGGATGGCGCGCGCGAGTTCGTACACGCGGCGATAAAACGGCGAATGGCCTGACAGGTCGAGCTCGATGGCCGCCAGCTCGTCATTGCCGTCGCGCAGGAGCTTGCGAATCGCCTCGATTGCCTGTCGGACGGTGGGCGGCGGCGTGCGCCGCACCGCACCGCGAAAACGCCCGGCGATGCGCCGCGCGGTTGTCACCGCACTCCCCTCCGGCAGCTGCACGCCGACGAGCCCGGCGTTGTTCCACGCGAGGCCGCAATGTCCGATCGGCGTCTGGAAGACCGTGTAGGCAACGCCCGGCTTGTCGTTGGCAGTCATGGCCTGCGCAATGATACGCCGCCCGCGCCGGCGTGCCAGGCCGTCACGGTATGCGGTACAGGTAGACCAACGCGATCGCGACGCCGAGCAACACGACGGCGCGGCGCAACACGGGTGGCGAGAGGCGGCCGGCGATGCGGCCACCGCAGGCTCCGCCCAGCTCCGC
>Ga0209023_10004972_pt1 | contig 14771 bp, 15 predicted proteins | sample LakOneMetagenome_FD_187468 | JGI IMG/M metagenome (GOLD analysis project Ga0209023, IMG submission 187468) | Freshwater and sediment microbial communities from Lake Erie, Canada (SPAdes) (version 2) | ecosystem: Environmental > Aquatic > Freshwater > Lentic | place: Lake Erie, Canada...
GCGAAGCCGCGCCCGGTCTCGCCGGCGCGCGCCGCCTCGATGGCCGCGTTGAGGGCCAGCAGGTTCGTCTGCCGCGCGATGCTCTCGATCTCGCCCAGCACGCGGCCGACCGCGGACACCGCGGTGTTGATGCTGTCGACCTTGCCGACCAGCATCTCGCCGTGCCGCGCGTTCTGCTCCGTCGCGGACACGAGCTCTTCCAGCGTCGCCGTCGCCTCGGTCACGAAGCCCTCGACGCTGCTGCGTGCGTTGTCGCCGGAGCCGCCCAGCGCGATCACGTCGGTGATGCCCTTCTGCCGGCCCGACAGGTCGTGCAGACGGGTGAAGGCGCCGACCAGCTTCTGGTTGGCCTCGCGCAGGAGCGCGTTGAGGCGCGAGAGCTCCTGGCCCGATTCGCGGTACTGGCTGTCGAGCTCGGCTGTGCCGGCGGTGACCAGACCGTGATAGTCGGAGATGGCGGCGTCGCGCTCGGCGTTGGCGGCGTCGATCTCCGCCCTCGCCGTGGCTTTCTCGCGCGCCAGCAGGTGGAACGCGGTGGCGCCGAGCACGCCCATCAGGCCGCCGAAGACGGCGACGGCGACCCCGATGTCGCGCGCGGAGCAGTCGACCGCGGCGCCCAGGCCCGCGAACGCGACCATGCCGAGCGTGATCGATGCGACGACGACGCTGCCCAGCAGCATCTGGGAGGAAGTGCGAGAGCGATTCACCATGGGACCTCGGAGCGTGCGCAAGGACAGCATTCGACGTTGATTGTCGGTTCGTGTATCGGCATCCGAAGCCCGAAATAGAGGGCGAATCCGCGGCTTGCGAGCCGCTTGCCCGCCGCTGCCGCGCGATGCGCGGTGCTAGAATCGACGCAGCATCCCGCTGCCCTTCGGAAAGACCGGTTGGATTCCGCCGCCACCGCCGCGCTGCCGCTCGAGATCATCGTCGTCGAGGACTCGGCCAGCGACTTCGAGCTGCTGCGCATGCGGCTGCGCGCCGCAGGCTGGAGTGCACAACTCGTCCGGGTCGAGACCGAGGAGGAGCTTGTCGCGGCGCTCGCCAGGCCGTGCTCCGCGGTGATCTCCGATCACCAGCTGCCGGGGTTCACGTCGCTCGAATCGCTCGCGCTGGTCCGTGCGCGCGATCCCGACATGCCGTTCCTGGTGGTGTCGGGCACGATCGAGCAGGAGGTCGCGGTGGCCGCCATGCGGGCGGGGGCCGACGACTACATCATGAAGAACGACCTGGCGCGGCTGTCGCCGGCGTTGGAGCGCGCGCTCGACGACGCCGCGCTGCGCCGGCGCCGGCGCGACACCGAGGCGGCGCTGGCGGAGAGCGAGGCGCGCTTCCGTGCGCTCGCGGCGAACCTGCCGGGCGTGATCTTCCAGCTCCACGGCAGCGGCGCCCAACTCTCGCTCGTCTACGTCAACGAGGGCGCGCGGCGGCTCTTCGGCCTCGCGTCCGAGGACATCATGGCGAAGCCCGAGCTCCTGCTCGACAAGGTCGCCCCGGATCCGTGGGAGGACGTGCTGAAGGTGCTGGCCGCGCGGCGCGGCCCGTCGCCGTACGCGAACTGGGTGCGCCACGTCAGCCCGCGCCCCCGTGGCGGCGCCGAGTGGGTTGAACTGCACGCGCGGGCGCGCACGCTCGCCAGCGGCGCCACCATGTGGGACTGCGTGGTCTACGACATCACGCCGACGAAGCGCGCCGAGCTGGAGCTCATGCACTCGCGCGAGGAGCTGCGGGACCTGGCCGAGCATCTCACCGCCGTCCGCGAGCAGGAGCGGGAGGTGATCGCGCGTGACATCCACGACGACGTCGGGAGCACGCTCAACGCCATCAAGTTCGAGCTCGCGTGGCTGAAGGCGCAGTGCCGCGACCGGCCCGACGTGTCGAGCAAGATGGCGCAGATCGACCAGCTGCTGAACAGCGCGATCCAGACGTCGACACGGATCATGCACGACCTGCGGCCGGGCATCCTCGACGAGGGCATCGTGCCGTCGCTCGAGTGGCAGGCGCGGGCGTTCGCGCAGCGGATGGGCATGCCCTGCACGTTCACGGCGTCCGACGACGACCTCGTGGTGGACCGCAAGAGCGCGATCGCGCTCTTCCGCATCTGCCAGGAGGCGCTCAACAACGTGGCCAAGCACGCCGAGGCGTCCGCGGTGGACGTGAGCCTCCTCGCCACCGAGGAGCGGCTGGAGCTCGACGTGCACGACAACGGCAAGGGCGTCACGCCCGACGTGATGGGCAGGCGCAACTGCTTCGGCCTGCGCGGGATGCGCGAGCGCGCGCTGTCGCTGGGCGGCGGGCTCAAGGTCGGCAGCGAGCCGGGGCGCGGCACCACGGTCTCGGTGTGGCTGCCGCGCGAGCGCGACGACGCGTCCGACGAGGAGGCGCAGCCGTGATCCGCGTGATCATCGCGGACGACCACGCGATCCTGCGCCAGGGGCTGCGCCAGATCCTGTCCGCGCAGCCGGACATGGAAGTGGTGGGGGAGGCCGCGAACTACGCGGAGGTGATGCAGCAGGTGCGCCGGGGCGGGGGCGACGTGCTGCTGCTCGACATCGCGATGCCCGGCAAGAACGGCATCGAGACGCTGAAGCAGGTGAAGCACGAGTACCCGAAGCTGCCGGTGCTCATGCTGTCGATGTACCCGGAGGACCAGTACGCGGTGCGCTCGCTCAAGGCGGGCGCGTCGGGCTACCTCAACAAGGTGTCCGCGGCCGACCAGCTCGTGCACGCGATACGGCAGCTCGCGCGCGGGCGCCGCTACATCACCGCGGAGCTCGCCGACTCGCTCGCGGCCAGCCTCACCGGCAACCTGGACGCACCGGCGCACGAGGTGCTGTCGGACCGCGAGTTCCAGACGCTGTGCCTCATCGCCGCGGGCAAGACGCTCGCGCAGATCGGCGACGAGCTCGCCGTGTCGCCCAAGACCATCAGCGTCTACCGCGCGCGCCTGCTGGCCAAGCTCAACCTCGCCACCAACGCGGAGCTCACGCGCTACGCGCTGGAGCACAAGCTGCTGGAGTAGGCGGCGGTCCGGCTACAGCTTGAGGTAGTCGAACAGCGTCAGCGAGCTCACCTTGGCGAACGACTGCTGCGCGGCCTGCAGCGCCACCTGCTGGCGCGAGAAGTCGGACAGCGCCTTGTTGTAGTCGACGTCGACGAGACCCGACAGCGCGGTCTGGTCCTGGATGGCGCGCGCGCTGCCTGCGCTGGAGAGCGTGTCGAGCTCGGAGAGCTGCGCGCCGGTAGTGGAGCGCAGCGTCAGCACGTTGTCGATGCCCTGGTCCAAGTCCTGCAGCGCGGCCGCGATGCCGTTCGCGATCTTCGTCGAGGCGCCCGGCGCGGACGCCGGCGTCTTCAACGCCGTGAGGAGATTCGCGAGGGTGGAGAAGAGGTCCTGCGCGCGCGAAGGTCCGAGCGTGAACGAGTCGCCGGCGGCCGGGGTGCCGGTGATCGAGGTCTGCATGCCGCCGTAGGCGATGCCGGCGCCGGCGGTGTACGCGAGCCCCGGCGTGGTGGCGACCACGGCGCCCTGCGCGTCGTATTCCGTGAGGTCGTATTGCGTCGCGCTGGTGAAGGCGAGCTGGTACGAATGCCCGTTCATCGCGCCCGCGGTCGAGCCGCTGCCGATCACGCCGGTGCCCGCATTGCCGGCCGCGGCACGGGCGACCACGTTGCCGTCGCCATTGCGCGCCGCCATGAACACCGAGCTGCCGTCGAGGCTGATGGGCAGCGTGCGCGAGGCGGCCACCTGCACGTCGTGCGTGCCCTGGTCGCCGTTGTAGGTGACGCTGCCGCCGAGCTGGGAGAACGGCTGCGAGTCGATGGACAGGCCCGCGAAGATGAACTTGCCGGCGGCGTCGCGCGAGTTGGCGAGCGCCATCAGCTGGTCCGCGTTGCCCTGCACCTCCGTCGCGAGGCTCGCGCGGTCGGTCGCCGACAGCGCGGCGTTGCCGCCGTAGACCGCGAGCGAGCGCACGCTCTGCAGGAGGTCGCCCAGCTGGCCCAGCAGCGTGTCGTTCTGCTGCAGCGCCGAGGTGGCGGCGCCGATGTTGGCTGCGTAGCGCTCGCCCTCGTTGATCGACTGCGTGAGCGCCTGCGCGTGCGCGGCGCCGACCGGGTCGTCGGCCGGCGTGACGATCCGCTTGCCGGTGGCGACCTGCTGCTGCGTGTGGAAGAGCTCGCCCTGCTGGCGGGCGATCGCGTCGTAGCTTTGCGAGTAGATGAGCGAGGTGGACAGGCGCACGGCACGGCCCCTAGTTGAAGATCGACATGACGCTGTCGAACATCGATTGCGCGACGGTCATCACCTTGGCCGAGGCCTGGTAGGCCTGCTGGTAGCGCTGCAGGTTGGCCGCCTCCTCGTCGAGGTTGACGCCGGACACCGCCTGCTGCGCGCTCACCGCCTGCGACGCGAGCGAGGCGGCGGCGGTCGCCGACGCGGTTGCCGCCTGCGCCGAGGCGCCGACGAAGCTCGTGAGCTGGCTGTTGGCGCCCGAGAGGGAATCGGTGCCGTTCACCACGCCCGACTTGGTCGCGAGCGCGGCGAGGAGCAGCGCGTTGCGGCCGTCGCCGGTACCGCCGTCGTTGTGCATCACGGTGAACGTGTCGCCGGCGGCGAGGCTGCCGCTGATGACGACGCTCATGCCGCCGAACGTGTACGTCGCGCCCGCCGTGTACGGCACGGCGGCGGCGGGGTAGGGCGTCGGGTCGCCGCTGACCTGGACCGTCCCCGAGTAGCCCGCCGAGAAGTCGAGGGGGGTCGCGCCGCTCGTGTACTTGATCGGCAGCTTGGCACCCGGGGCGAGCGGCGCGGCGAGGTAGTTCGCGTCCACGCTGCCGGCGGAGATCTTGCCGGTGCCCGTGTTGGCGAGCGCGGCCGACGTGCGGATCGGCGCAGCGGCGGCGATCGCGCGCGCGTCGGTGATCGCCACGCCGATGTCGCGCGCGGCGTTGCGCGCCGGCTGCACGAGGAAGCTGTCGCCGGCCGCCATCGACGTCGGGATGAAGTGCATGCCGTCGGCCTCGAACTCCGGCGGCGGCGTCGCGAAGGTCTGCGTCGTGTTGTCCGACAGGCGGGTCAGCCGGTACAGCGAGCCGTCGAACGACAGCGTGTAGTTGGATGCCTTGAGCGCGCCGGGGCTCACGATGCCGACTGCGAGCTTGGCGCCGCCGGTGTTGGCGGCCGCGCCCTGCACGAGCGGGGTCGGGGTGGTGAAGATGGCGCCACCCAGGTTGCCATAGAGATCCTGCCCGAGGGCGTTCTGGGCGTTGACGCTCGCCGAGACGGCGATCGCGAGGCCGCCCAGCTTGTCCTGCGCCGGGTTGAGGACGTCCTCGCGGAACTGCAGCGCGCCGCCCAGCACGCCGCCCTGGAGGTCGCCCATGCGGAACACCGTCGTGCTGTTCCCGGACTGCAGCGCGATGTCGAGGTTCAAAGGATCGGTGCTGCTCGGCTGGGCCACGAGCTTGTTGGCGCTCTGGCCCACCACCAGCGGCTCGCCGTGCGCGAGGTAGACGTCGAGCGATCCGTCCTGCTGCATGACGCCGGTGACGCCCACCTGCGTGTTGAGCTTGGTCAGCAGCGCATCGCGCTGGTCGAGCATGTCGTTGGGCGGACGGTTCTCGCCGCCGGAGGCCTCCGCGAGGCTGATCGCCTGGTTGAGGTCGGCGATCTGGGTGGCGATGCTGTTGATGTCGGCGACCGCGCCCTTGAGATCCGCGTCCATGCCGCTGCGCACGGCGTCGAGCTGCCCGGCCATCGCGTTGAAGCGCGACGCGAGCGACTGCGTGTCGGAGAGCATCACCTGCCGCGACGAGATGTCGGCGGGATTGCTGGCCACGCCGTTCACGCCGGCGAAGAATTCGTCGAGGACGGGGGTGAGGCCCGACGCGGCGTCGCCGAACATCGCGTTGAGCGCCTCGGTCTGCGTCGCGTAGGCGGAGGCGCTCGAGTTCGCGGCCTGCGTCTGCTGCACGCGCGAAGTGAGGAACGCGTCGTAGACGCGGCGCACGCTGTCGACGTTGACACCCTGCCCGAGGAAGCCGCCCCCGGAGAACTGCGGGGTGGCCGTGCTCTGCATCACCTGCTGCCGGCTGTAGCCCGCGGTGTTGACGTTGGCGATGTTGTGACTGGTCGTCAGGAGGCCCGCCTGGGCGGCGTTGAGCCCCGAGATGCCGATCGAGTACAGGCTGTTGCCCATGACGAGCCCTCGCGATGGGGACGGATCCGCGGACGGTCACCTCGCGGCGCCGTCAGGCGGATTTCGTTCCTTTATCGGACGCCGGCGTGCGAACTTGAGCTGCGAGCAGCGACTGCGACAACGAGTCGCGGCGCGTCACCGACTTGATGGTGCGGGCGAGCTTCTCCCCGTAGGCCGGGTCGGTGGCGTAGCCCGCGCGCTGCATGCTCGCCGCGTAGCCGTCCGCGTTGCCCGCGCGCAGCGCCGCCGAATAGCGGCCGTTGCTCGCCAGCACGCTGGCGAAGTCGGTGAAGGCTGCCTGCGGCGTGTCGTACGCCCGGAAGCGCTGCACGGTGCGCACCGCCTTGCCGCCGACGAACTCGGTGGTTTCCGCCTCCACCACCGCGCCCTTCCAGTCGGCGCCGGCCTTGATCCCGAACAGGTTGTTGGACGCCCCGCCGCTGGCGGTGCGCGGCTGGTGCTTGCCCCAGCCCGTCTCGAGCCCGGCCTGCGCCAGCAGGTAATGCACCGGCACCCCCAGCGCCTCGGCCGCCTTTTCCGCGTAGGGACGCATGGTCGCGACGAATTCGCCGGCCGCGTTGGTCACGGCGGTCGCGGCGCCGGACACCACGCCCGCGGCGGTGGCCAGCACGGACGACGAGCCGCCGGCGGGCTCGGCGCTCGCGCCCTTCTTCGGCAGCGCGGCGGGCGTGCTCTGCGGATACAGCGACAGCGGCTTGCCCGCGCGTTGCAGCGGCATCGGCTTGCTCGCCGGCTGCAGCGGCAGAGGGCTCGCACCACTCGTGCTGCCGCTTTCGGCGGAAGTCGCCTTGGCGCCCACGACGCGCGAGAGCTGGTTCACGAGCATGTCGGCGATGCCGGTGCCGCGCTTGGCGAGCGTCTGCGCCAGCTGCGCGTCGAGCATCTCGCTGTAGGTTCGGGTCGCGTCGCTGTCGAGCGGGCCATCCTGCGGCATCGCCGCGCGCATGCTCTTCATGAGCTGCTGCAGGAACAGGGCCTCGAACTGCGACGCCGCGGCCTTCAGCGCCTGCTCGGGATTGGCCTTCGCCTGGCTCTTGAGGCCGGCCAGCGCGTTCGCGTCCAGCGCGTCGCCGCCGGCGGCATAGCGGGCGCTGGCGCGCAGTTCCATCTAGATGATCTCCAGCTCGGCGCGCAGTGCGCCCGCAGCCTTGATGGCCTGCAGGATCGCGAGGAGGTCCTGCGGCGTGGCGCCCAGCGTGTTGAGCGCGCGCACCACGTCGGGCAGCTTCGCGCCCGCGCGCAGCATCGTGAACCCGTTGCCTTCCTGCTTGACCGAGATGTTGGTGTTCTCGGTGATCGCCGTCGTGCCGTAGGAGAACGGCGCCGGCTGGCTCGCCTGCTGGTCCGTGTTGATGGTGATCGTGAGGTTGCCGTGCGACACGGCGCAGGCGTCGAGCACCACCGCCTTGTTCATCACGATGGAGCCGGTGCGCGCGTTGAACACGACCTTGGCCGCGGGAACGCCGGCCTCGATGTCGAGGTCCTCGAGGCGCGCCAGGAAGCGCACCCGCGCGTCGGGCTCGATCGGCGCGTTGACGCGGATCACGCGGCCGTCGAGGGCGTTGGCGAGCGCCATGCCGTAGGTCTGGTTGATCGCGTCGGCGATGCGCTGCGAGACGGCGAAATCCGGCTGCCGCAGGTCGAGGTCGATGAACGCGCCCTGGCCCAACGCCGAGGGCACCGCACGCTCGACCGTGGCGCCGCTCGGGATGCGGCCGGTGGCGAGCTGGTTGATCTGCGTCTTCGCGCCGCCCGCCTGCGCGCCGGCACCGGGGACGCCCACGTTGCCCTGCGCCATCGCGTACACCTGCCCGTCGGCGCCCTTGAGCGGCGCGAGGAGCAGCGTGCCGCCGCGCAGGCTCTTGGCGTTGCCGAGCGAGGACACGGTCACGTCGATGGTCTGCCCGGGCTGCGCGAACGGATCGAGCTGCGCGGTGACCATCACCGCGGCGACGTTCTTCAACTGCATGGTGGTGCCCGGCGCGATGGTGATGCCGAGCTGGGCCAGCATCGAGTTCAGCGCCTGCGTGGTGAACGGCGTCTGCGTGGTCTGGTCGCCGGTGTTGTCGAGGCCCACCACGAGGCCGTAGCCGATGAGCTGGTTGGAGCGCACGCCCGCGATGCCGGCCAGGTCCTTCAGGCGCTCCCCGCGCGCCGGCGCGAACGCGATCATGAGCCCGATCAGGACGATCGCGACGATGGAGAAGCGGAGCGAGCGACTCACGATGGACCTCGGGTCAGAACGGCAGCACCGTCATGAACATGCGGGAGAGCCAACCCATCGTCTGCGCCTCGTCGATCGTGCCGGCGCCGCGGTATTCGAGGCGCGCGTCCGCGATCTGGTTGGACATCACGATGTTGTTGGCGAGGATGGTCGTCGGGTTCACCACGCCTGACAGCCGCACGAACTCGGAGCCCGTGTTGATGCCGATCTGCTTCTCGCCGGCCACCTTGAGGTAGCCGTTGGACAGGATGTCGATCACGGTGACCGCGATGAAGCCGGTGAACACGTTGTTGGCGCCGGAGTCGCCCGTGCCCTCGAACTGGTTCTTCGACGAGCCGCTGAGCGAGCCGCCCCGCAGGACGCTGGTGTTGCCGAGCTTGACGTCGGCGACCCCGAACTCGGTCTCGCCGTTGCGCTTGGCGGTGGTGGTCGCCTGCTTGCTGGCGTTCAGCCGCTCCTCGATGCGCACCGTGAGGATGTCGCCGACGTGCCGCGCGCGCTGGTCCTCGAACAGTGGGACGAACGAGGCCGCCTGGTAGATCGCGCCGTTGGGCACGGCCGGCGGCGGGATCGGGACGGGGCGTGCGGTGAGCGGCTGCGCCACCTCGACCGTGCGCATCATGTTCTCGAGCTGCACGCACCCGCCGGCGACGAGCGGCACGCACAGGATCGCGAGGAGGCGGGCGCTGCGGTTCATGGCGTCAGCCGATCTGCGCCAGCCGCTGCAGCATCTGGTCGGCCGACTGCACGGCCTTGGAGTTGATCTCGTACGCGCGCTGCGCCTGGATCATGTTGACCATCTCCTCGACCACGTTCACGTTCGAGGTCTCGATGAAGCCCTGCTGCACGGTGCCCAAGCCGTTGGCGCCCGGCGCCCCGGTGGTCGGCGAGCCCGACGACGACGTCTCGACGTACTGGTTCTCGCCGCGCGACTCGAGGCCGGCCGGATTCACGAAGTTCGCGAGCTGGATCGTGCCGATCTGCGTCGCGGCCGCGGTGGCGGGCTGCGTCACGCTGACGGTGCCGTCGCGGCCGATGGTGATCGACTGCGCGGTGGCCGGCACGGTGATCGCGGGCTGGATCGGGTAGCCGCTCGAGGTGACGAGCTGGCCCTGGCTGTCGCGCTGCAGGCTGCCGTCGCGCGTGTAGGCCGTGGTGCCGTCGGGCAGCAGCACCTGGAAGAAGCCCTGCCCGTTGATCGCGACGTCCAGCGAGTTGTTGGTCTGCTGCAGGTTGCCCTGCGTGTGGATGCGCGCGGTGGCGACGGGCCGCACGCCGGTGCCGATGGTGAGCCCCGTGGGCAGCTGCGTCTGCTGCGACGACTGCGCGCCCGACTGGCGCAGGTTCTGGTAGAGCAGGTCCTCGAACACGGCACGCGAGCGCTTGTAGCCGTTGGTGCTGACGTTGGCGAGGTTGCCGGAGATGACGTCGAGGTTGGTCTGCTGGGCCTCGAGGCCGGTGCGGGCGATCGCAAGGGAGCGGAGCATCGTGGTTCCTTCGGGCGGTGACGGCTACGTGGCCGTCACCCCTGGTTGATGGCGAGGAGCTGGGTGGCACGCTGCGAATCGCTGTCGGCGTTCTGCAGCATGTGCATGGACAGGTCGAAGCGACGGGCCAGCGCGATCATGTCGATCATCGCGCCCACGGAGCTCACGTTGCTGCCCTCGAGCGCGTTGCTGACCAGCGTGACGTTGTCGTCCATTTCGGCGGTCTCGCCGCCCTTCAGGCGGAAGAGCCCGTCCGCGCCCTTGACGAGTCCCGCCTTGTCCGGATTGACGAGCTTCAGGCGGCCCAGCACCGTCACGTTCGCGGCCGATTGCCCGAGCGTGGTCAGCGAGATCGTGCCGTCCTTGGCGATCGTGATGTTGCTGTTGGGCGGCACCGAGATCGGGCCGCCGTCGCCCAGCACCGTGAGGCCGGACGACGTGGTGAGCACGCCGTCGGGCGAGAGCTGGAAGCTGCCGTTGCGCGTGTAGGCCTCGTTGCCGTCGAGCGTCTGCACGGCGAAGAGCCCGTCGCCCTGGATCGCGACGTCGAGGTCGCGGCCCGTGTGCTCGACGTGCCCGGCCGCGAGGTCCGCGCTCGGCGTCGTCTCGACCGCGTAGGCGCGCGTGGAAGGCCCGGGCCCGGAGACCGGCGCGACGCGGAATGCCGTCGTGTCGGCCTTGAAGCCGGCGGTGCCGGCGTTGGCCAGGTTGTGCGCGACGACGGCCTGCTGGTTGAACAGCTGCTGCGCACCCGCCATCGCGACGTAGATCAGGCGGTCCATATCGGCTCTCCCTCAGTCGCGATCAGCGCAGGTTGACCAGCGTGCTCATGATCTGGTCTTCCGTCTTGATCGTCTGCGCGTTCGCCTGGTACACGCGCTGCGCGGTGATCATGTTGACGAGCTGCTCGGTCAGGTCGACGTTCGACTCCTCGACCGCGCCGGAGGTCAGCGTGCCAAAGCTGCCGCTGCCCGGCGTGCCGACGAGCGGCTGCCCGGAGGCGGTGGTCTCCGCGTACGCGTTGTTGCCGATCGGCTGCAGGCCCTCGTTGTTCGCGAACTTGGCGAGCACCAGCTCGCCCAGCGTGCGCGTCTGGCCGTTGCTGTAGCGGCCGATCAGCGTGCCGTCGTCGCCCACGCCGTAACCGGCGAGCGCGCCGGCGGTGGCGCCGTCCTGCACCTGCGTGTTGACCGCGAACGACGTGCCGTACTGCGTGGTGGCGCCCATGTCCATCGTGAACGCGAACGGCGTGGTGGCGCCGTTGGCGAGCGTCACCGAGACGTTGAACGGCGTGAACGGCGACGGCAGCTTGCCGTTCTCGTCGAAGGTCAGCGTGCCGAGCGAGAAGGGCGTGGTCGCGTCGCCGTCGAAGACGCCGTTGACGGCCCAGGTGTTGGCGGCCGTCTTCGTGTAGTAGCTCGTCAGCGTGTGCGCGTTGCCGAGGCTGTCGTAGACGGTGAGCGTCGACGAGTTGTTGTAGGTCGTGGTGTCGGTCGGGTCGAACGGGGCGGCGATGATCTTCAGCCGCGAGTCGAGGTTGACGCCGACCGTCGACGTCGTGGTGGCGGTGGGCGCGACCGCGGCGGTGGAGATCTGGAGCGGGCCGGGCGACGAGGCGATGATGTTGCCGTTGGCATCCACGCCGTAGCCGGTGATCTGCGAGCCGGTGGCGTTCACGAGGTAGCCGTTCTCGTCGAGGTGGAACTGGCCGTTGCGCGAATAGCTGAGCGCGCCGCCGTCGGAGAGGACGTAGAAGCCGATCCCGTTGATCGCCATGTCGAGCGGGTTGCTCGTCGTGGTGACGTTGCCCTGGCCGAACTCGCCCTGGATCGCGACGGTGGCGACGCCGATGCCGGCGTCGGCCGCGCCGCCGCCCGCGAACGAGTGCGCGTAGATGTCCGCGAAGATCGCGTGCGACGCCTTGAAGCCGACCGTCGACGCGTTCGCGACGTTGTTGCCGATGACTTCGAGGTTCTTGGCAGCGGCGTTGAGGCCGCTCAGTCCTTGTTGGAAGGCCATGATGACTCCTGGTTTGAAGGGGCGTCAGGACGCCTTGGTGCCCGTGGTGGCGGTGCTGCCCGAGCCGCTGATGCCGCCGGTGCCGCCGGAGGTGCCGGAACCGCCGGAGGTGCCGGAACCCGTGCCGGTCTTCTGCGCGGCGAGCAGCGCCTGGATGGCGGAGAGCGTCGTGTTCATGCGGTCGATGCCGCCGACCGTGCTGATCTGCGCGAGCTGCGTGGTGAGCTGCGCGTTGTCGAGCGGGTTGAGCGGGTCCTGGTTCTTGATCTGCGAGACGAGCAGCGTGAGGAAGCGATCCTCGATTTCCTGGGCGGAGGCGCCCGTCATCGTGTTGTTGCTGCTGTTGCCGGAGTTCGTGCTCTTCGTCGTGATGCCCGGCGAGACTGCGTTGATGGTGGACATGACGGATCCTTGGCTATTGGCCGATGGTGAGCGACTTGAGGAGGAGGTTCTTGGCGGTGTTCATCACCTCGACGTTGGTCTGGTACGAGCGGGACGCGGACAGCATGTTCACCATCTCCTCGACCACGCTGACGTTCGGCATCGTCACGTAGCCCGCCGCGTCCGCGAGCGGATGCGAGGGGTTGTAGACGGTGCGCGGCGGCGCGGTGTCCTCGACCACCCCCGACACTTGCACCTTGGCCGGCGCGTCGCCGCTGCCGGTGGGCACCGCCTGGAACACGACCTGCTTCGCGCGATAGGGTGTGCCGTCGGGGCCGGCGACGCTGTCGGCGTTGGCGATGTTGCTCGCGGTCACGTTGAGCCGCTGCGACTGCGCCGCGATGGCCGAGCTCGAGATCTCGAAGACGTTGAAGAGCGACATGAAGGGCCTCCTCGGGACTAGCTGCCGATCGCGGCCAGCATCGTCCGGATCTGGCCGGTCAGGAAGCGCATCGCGGCTTCCTGCCGGACGCTGTTGTCGGCGAACTGCGCGCGCTCGTTGTCCATCTCGACGCTGTTGCCGTCGAGGCTCGTCTGCAGCGGGATGCGGAACTTGACCTCGGGCATGCCGGCCTGCCCGGCCTGCGCGCTGCGCGCCGCGGTCGCGGCCGTGAGCGCCGCGGCGAAGTCGATGTCGACCGCCTTGTAGTTCGGCGTGTCCGCGTTCGCCATGTTGGCCGCGAGCAGCTCCTGGCGCTGGCTGCGCAGGGTCAGCGCGGCTTGCTGGAACTGCATCATCCGGTCCAACCCGTCGATCATGGTGCGTCATCCTCGCGTGGGTGGGAGACCGGAGGGCCAGCGCACCCTAAGGTTTCCCGTAACGATGCCGATTATGGGAAACGGCGCCGCGCGCGATTGGCCGAGCAGCGATCGAAAACCCGCGCATTTCCGCGAGTCCCCCGTTGCGGGCACGCACTAGGATGTGGTCATTGCCCAACGCGGGAGTCGACGTGAACGGGATGGCAGTACCGAACATCGGGACCAGGATGCGGATGCGCGTCTGCGGTGCACTTGCCGCAGTCGCGGTGCTCGCGTTCGCCTCGCTCGCGGGCGCGGCGCCGGCCGCGGACCTCAAGGCGCAGACCCGGCTCTTCCTCGACGCGCAGCTCCTGCAGGGCGCGGGCGACGTCGAGATCGTCGTCGGCGAGCCGGATGCGCGCACGCAACTCGCCGACTGCGCGCGCATGGAACCGTTCCTGCCGCCCAATGCGCGGCTGTGGGGCCGCAGCCACATCGGCATCCGCTGCGTGCAGGGTGCGAACTGGACCGCCTACGTGCCGATCGTGGTGAAGATCTTCGCGCAGGCGCCGGTCGCGGCGCGCGCCATTCCCCGGGGCCAGGCGTTCGGCCCGGACGACGTGCGCATGGAGCGCCTGGAGATCACGCAGTACCCGCTGGGCGACCTGGCCGCGCTCGAGCAGCTCGAGGGCCGCGTGGCCACCCGGCCGATCACCGCCGGGGAGCCGATCCGCCGCAGCCAGACCCGGATGCCGCCCTCGATCCAGCCCGGGGACGTCGTGCGGGTGGTGATCGAGTCGCCGACCTTCGTGGTGGCGACGGACGGCAAGGCGCTCACGTCGGCGGCGAACGGCGACGGGGTGCAGGTGGCGCTGGAGAGCGGGAAGACCGTCTGGGGCACGGCGAATCCCGGCAAAGTGGTACAAATCAGGTAATTGGCGGGTGTTCCCGACCTTCAAGTTTCGGCCGGAGGTGCCGATAAATGCTGGCAGACGGCATTCCGCCACCCGGCGGGCCGCCTGAAGGATCTAGGAGAGTCGCATGAAGATTCCCCCGAATGGCATCGAAACCCTGCTCGGTGGGCAGGCGGTAGGCGCGGGCAAGAACGAACGCGCAGCCGCGGCCGACGGCAAGGCCACGACCGCGGCGCCGGCATCCCTGGGCGTGGCGGGCAAGACCGATGCGTTTTCCTCGCGCATCCAGGCGTTGCGCGACAAGGTCGCCGCAGGCGAGGTGATCGACCAGGCGAAGGTCGACCGCGTGTCGAAGGCGATTTCCGACGGCACGTTCAAGGTCAACGCCGAAGTGGTCGCCGACAAGATGCTCCAAGGCGCAGCGGACCTCTTCACGCCGAAGCAATGACGCCGAACGACCTGGCCGACGCCGCGCGGCTCGACCGCGAGATCGCGTCGTTCCGTGCGCTGCGCGACGTGCTGCGCGCGGAGCAGGACACGCTGCGGCGCGTCGACCCCGACGCGCTGGCGGACCTCGTGCCGCGCAAGCTGGCGGCACTGTCGGTCGTCGACCGCCTGACGCGGGAGCGCGGGAACGCGCTGCGCGACCTGCCCGTCGTTGCCGATGCGAGCCTCGTCGCGCGCTGGCTCGGCGGCCAGCCCGCCGACGCCGCCACCGAAGCCCGGG
>Ga0209023_10004973_pt1 | contig 14769 bp, 9 predicted proteins | sample LakOneMetagenome_FD_187468 | JGI IMG/M metagenome (GOLD analysis project Ga0209023, IMG submission 187468) | Freshwater and sediment microbial communities from Lake Erie, Canada (SPAdes) (version 2) | ecosystem: Environmental > Aquatic > Freshwater > Lentic | place: Lake Erie, Canada | collected...
TTGTTAGCTCAGTTGGTAGAGCAGCGGACTCTTAATCCGTAGGTCGTAGGTTCGAGCCCCACACAGCCCACCATATATTTCAAGCACTTAGTACTATTTTATAGTGACACTACGGACTCAAAGTCCGTGGTTCAGGTGCATTTCTGGTGAATCCCTGTCAGCCAGTCTGGTTTTCCTGCATTTCTACTGCTCAAGTCCTCTCGTCATTGCAATCCAGTCTTTTAATTTGGCATCGTTTTTAACTTAGAGTTTCCCTGCTTTTGCATCACATTTAGTCTTGATAGTTTGTGTTTCTTCCAATTGCATAAACGCTGCGGGTCAACTCGACAGAGTTGACCCGCTCTTATAGTGATTAAGTCATGAATTTCCTGTATTACTTCTGCTCTAATTCTCTCGTCCTGCAATCCTTGCCTTTTAATCTGGCATCGTTTCTAAGTCAGACTTTCCCAGCTTATCTCGCTCTATTGTTCAGTAAGTCTTGATTACCTGTTTTTCTTCCAATCGTTCATAAAAGCTGTGGGGCAACTCGCCAGAGTTGCCCCACTTTAAATAGTCGTCTAGTTCTTAAGTCCTGCCATTTCTTCTGTTCAAACTCTCTCGTCCTTGCATTCCAGTCTTTTAACATCCTGTCGCTTTAAAGCCAGATCGCCCTTGTTCATTTACCGTGAATTTCAGCCACATATTATTTCCTTGCTCAAGCATCTCTCAACGACATAGAGCCTTGCAGCACAGTAAATTTTAATGAGGTTGGATAATGAGGTTCTTATGAGTGATGAGCGTTTTTTTGTCTATGAGTTTGTAGACAACTATATGGACTGGGTGCGTAATATTTCTTCAACCTATCGACGAATACTAGATGTGCCGCGATATCGCTATCTCATGGACATCTGCTTAAATGAATATGTAGAAGGTATCCGATTTGTGATGACTGACAGTGAGTTTCAGGCGTTCCGTGATGAAATAGTTTATAGGCATCAGATTAGGTTATCTATTGAGTATGAGAATTTTGAGACGTATTACCACAATCGACATTTCATTGAGGGAGGGCTAGACATGCCTTTACCAGAGCACTTGGCACACGTCACCGATTTAAGATCTGTCTTCTTAGATCACTTGTATGAGACTTTCTTTCCAAGACGGCTTGATCGTGTGGTCTCTCCTGTCAGATATGGTGGATTGAGAGACGTATTTGAAGATCCTCCGCAATTACTAGAATGAAGCGCGTTCTGTATTTAAACCCCATTTCGATTGCATATTATTCCTCTGCTATCGCTCTCCCAGCCGTAAAGAAAAGGTCTTGTTCAAATCCTTGAGCAAGACCTTTTTCTATGGCGCATACCTTGGGAAGAGTCGGTGAGTTGCGGTTAATGAGTGTTGCCTTGACGGCTCCCATTCTCGCACCAGTCTAATTCTGTTTATCTAAAACCTATTTAAGGAATCTTCAAAATGCAATCTATCGACACGTCACATCTAACGCTCATCCATAGTGCGAAGTGTGCAAAGCTCTCTGACAAAGCTACTGGGTTTTTGGCATATAGCGTCTGGGCTAATCCAGAGAATCAAGAACTCTTCATATCACTGACAGAAAACGAAAACGGTGGTTACTTTAGTCCAGAACTGTTGCCAGTGGCAGACATCATTACAGCCCTTACCGCACTGGCGGCGAGTCAGAAGCCATTCTATGCAAATAGCCTACAGTCCATCTTTGTCGGCAAATCTGCTAACAATGCCAGCTTTCTCGCGGCTGTCTTAAAAGATCAAGGCATCCTTGAAGCAGACCTAGCACATCCACGTTTCAATAGCGTCTCTGCAAACGTGCATACATGGCAAGACACGCTGTTAAGCCTGCTCAACGGACAACAGAGTCAGGAGTCAGCAAAACCATCTAACAGTAAAACGAAGGTTGCCAAGGCTGCTTCTGAATCTGACATACAGGGTTAACTCTGGGAGAAATCTAATGCTGATTGTCCATGATAAAAACTGCCTAGGGACAATATCGAACCTTGCGATTCGTCACAGAATTGCAGGGGAGATTGAACGCCTTGAGCAACAGTTTGCCGAAGCCTATAGCCCTAGTCTTCATGGCTGGTTTGCAGTGGTTGAGAACGAGCAAGATTTCTATGCTCCGTTGCTTGGTCTGCGCTTCTCTTGCAGTGATCGTATCCAAGATCAACTCATCGAGTGGGTGGGTAAAGAGCAAGATCATTTCGAGGTCTTGTTCACCATCAACGACAACGAGGCAATCATGGTTTATATCCCTGACAGCTTGCTGACGTCACAACCATCTCTCTATCAACCACTTCTGCACCACATCCAAACTCACCCCATAACTTAGTCATCTCGGCTAAGTCTGGGTGACTTACTGCGCTCTGCCATTATGGGAGGAACTGATGCAACTTGCAGTAATGAGGGGGTGTCTGATTTACGTCTAATGGGCTGCTTTTAGGCAAGGAAAGTTTGAGTCGTACCAGAAATGCACCAGAGCTTTAGATTTTGGCGAAAGTTCTGGTGTGAGGAAGTAAGTCTTGCAACGCTCAATGCTAAAAAGTAGGGAGGTGTCTAACGGATTGAGTGTCTGAAGGGTGGTTTTAGTGCGAAAACTCCAAGCAAGTTACAATTTTATTGAAGCTTACTTGTGGATTGTTTTTGCCGTTCAGCGGACATTTATTGGTGTGATTTCAGTCGTGTTTAATGCGCACAATAGAGTCATTTTAAAATGGTGAGCGATTTTTAAGTGTGAATTCCCTGTTTAAAACTTGTTAGTCCATGAAATAAGTCTTGAGACAGTGATAGCCCACTCAAGAGATTAGGCTAAATTGACTTCAAACTGACTCAGATAGCGGTGTTGTTTAGTCACTAAAAAGCCAGTTATGCGTATTGAAATACAAGCTGCCATTCAATACTATGGCTCCTGTTGGCAACTTATCAGAGGGAAAATTTAGCTCAAACTGCTTAACTCTTTTTGGCTTAACGCATATTAGAAATGCGCCAAAAGAGATGATTTTGGCACCTTCAAATTAGATATAGAAGGTGAGGCAAAGCAGAGGATGGTATCCAAAGAGGATTCATATTTCGTTCTGTTTTAAGCCTTAATCACAGAGGTGTGTATTTCAAGGATGTTTTTCAGTCATCCACAGAAATACAGACACGCCGTCAAATAAGCGCGAAGTCGCTTTTCATAGAATAGTGTTTTCTAACACTTAGCAAGTGCTTTTTGCATGGGTAGGTTTGGCTTTTTAGAGCTACAGGTCATACCACTTTTGCGTTACGCACTTCCTTGCAACTGGCTTGGGCTTTCCTGAGTCTATTGCGTCACAACTTGTAATTCGTGAATTTCAGTCATTTGATGATTGAAGGTATTTCTGCGCTCAAAATTTATGTGAAGGAATTTTACTGATGAAAACAATCACGCCTAAGAAAAACTGCAACACCTTTAAATTAACGAACGGTCTGCTTGATGGCTTACCTCCATCCGAGAGCCGTGAGCATGAAGTAAGCGACAGTTTATTGAGTGGATTCAAAGCCGTTATCAATAGACAAGGGAGTATCTCATTCCTTTATCGTTACACATTCAATAAACGTAAGCGTTCGATGAAAGTTGGCTCGTATCCAGCTATGAGTCTGACTGTAGCTCGTAAAACTGTACTTGAATTAAAGCGATTGCAGGCAAATGGAATCGACCCTCAAGAGCAACGTGATTTAGTGAGGGCGATTCCAACTTTTGAGCAGTTCTGTGTAAATGAATATTTGCCAGTTGCTAAGGCGAAGAAACGTTCTTTCAAAGACGACACCTCAAAATTAAGGTTGTACATCTATCCATTTTTCGGATCGATGCTTATTACTGAAATTGGTCGTCGAGATATCGAGGCTTTTCTTCAAACGTTGATTGATCGCAGTTTGTCAAAGGCTAGTGTTAATAGATACAGATCTTTGATTTCAGTAATTTTTAGCATGGCATTGGAGCATGAAATTATTGAGAAGAATCCTTGCAGATTTGTCACTAAGTACCCCGAGGATAATCTTCAGACTCGTTTTCTATCAAATGAGGAGTTAGGTCGTTTTGTCGCAGTATTACAGGATACTAATCCAGAAACTCGCGAGCAAAATAGTGCAGTTGTGGCAGGCATCACGTTGTTACTGCTCACAGGGGTTCGCCGTGAGGAAGCTTTTAGTGCTCGTTGGGAACATTTTTCGTTTGATCAGAAGATATGGTTCTTACCACACACACATACTAAAGCCAAGAAAAGCCGAAATGTACATTTGAGTGATGATGTTTGTGCCTTGCTACAAGGTTTGCCAAATTTCGGTAGTCAGGGAGATGTGTTTGTTAATCCGAAAACAGGTGTGCGTGTTAAAGACCCCCGTCGAGCGTTCCTACGCATATTGAAACGTGCAGGGATCGAAAATTTTAAAATTCATAGCATTAGGCACACTTTTGCAAGTTTAGCCGTGAGCCAAAACGTCAGCTTGTTCATTGTTCAAGGTCTGCTTGGGCATTCCTCTCCAGCCATGACCCAAAGATATGCGCATATCTCTGGGGGTGCACTCCAAATGGCATCCCAAAAAGTGGCAAATCTTGTCGCGAGTTCTCAATCCGCCTAAAGCCTTGCAGCAACGCCCTACGGGGCGTTGCTGCTCCACTAATTTTTCTTTTTTAAGGTGATTCTATGAACGCTGCAATTGATATACGCCAATACCCATTGGCTGGTGAAGAATATGACTTTGATTTCATTGATGAATTTTCGAGTATTACAGCGCTGCATCAGGATTCTATAGTCTTGGAGATACCTGATTTTGTGGAGATTATACACGGTCAGCTTAATCAAATTGCTTTAGTAGATGATGCTTTCATATCAGATGCCATTGATGATATTCCGAATGGTAAAACATTGATTCAAGCAGGAACAGGTTTTGGAAAGACGAAATTCGTGATGGAAAGCCTTACAAAGTGTAGCCAGCGTCTACTTATGCTTGTTCCTTCGGTCGCCCAAGTTCAACAACTTGCTTCGTTGTATCCGAGTAACGACATTGCTTATTTATATGGCTTATCAACTGCACAGCCGAATGATTCCCTCAAAAGAAAGCATATCATTGCTACGTTTGATAAGTTCCCCAAGATCCGTAAAGAGCTAGGTGATGAGTTATTAAGCAAAGAGTATATGTTGATCATCGATGAAATCCATAAAATCTGGGCAGCAGGGTCTTATCGGGATGGGGCTATTAATCCAATGCTCGCTGCGATACGTAATCGCAACTTGTTTCAGAAAATTGGTTTCCTGACAGCTACATTCACTGATGAGCTCGCTGATTTAGCTCAACTTGATGTAGACACTAAGGTGGTATTTACTAAAGAGAATACTGTACCCCGTAAGGTTTCGATCAAGGTCTATGAAAAAGCAGATCCCTATCACTGGCTTCAGGCTGTGCTGCAACGGGTCGATTTTGTCAAAGCGATGAAATTGAGCGCATTTGTACTGGTACGCCTGAACTCTAAGAGTAAGCAAGAAGCGCTCAAAGGTCTGTATGATGAGTTAGACATTAAAGCGCTGTTTATAAATAGCGACACAATGAGTCACCCTCATATTCAACAGGCGCTCGCAAATCAAGCATTGCCTACAGATTATGATGTGATCGTTACTACGTCCATATTGGACGAAGCTCTAAACTTTAATAATGCCGATTCTGAAATTGATTCAGTTCACATTGTTAACGGAGCGGCGCATCCTGAAGAAATCATCCAATTTATTGGGCGTTTTCGTAAAGCATCTCCACCAGTGTTTATTCACTTGCAGAATGTAGAGAAGAAATTATTTGCTCCAACAAGTGCATCTGTTGAAATAGAGTCCGAAGAACAAGCACCTTTGCTCATTAAAGATGTCCGTATTCTATGTGCGGACAGGGTAGAGCCGATTATAGTTCATGAGTGTGGTTCTCCTGCTGAAGTTGATGACGTACAGCAAGCATTAGATGTGTTTTGCAGGGAAAGTTATCAATCTCACGTCAGTCAAATTGATGCTGAAAATGTAGCAGAACTAGCGGCAGAACCAGCCGATATTTCTGAAATCATAGAGATAGAAGCTGAATCTTATCAAGTTCCTATCGATGAATGCCAAGCTGCTTTGGATGAACTAGACTTTCAGAAGTATCAATCTGAGATGAACGAGATCCATGCTAAAAATTTCGCATCGATTAATTCTTATCATGAACGTATCAAAGCCTTATGTTTGACGTTTGAAACCATGATTAAGAAATTCAAAAAGAACTGGAAGGATGACGATAAGCGTAAGTTTGTGCTGAAAATCAATCAAACCTGCAAAGAGTATCTCCAGTGTCGGTTTTTGTCAGTGGATGGGAATGGTGATATTCGAGTCAATGATGCTTCCTTGCTGGCAAATTGCTACCGCATGGACATTGGTGCGGTATATTCCAAAGATATCAACTATCTGTGCTGGCGGTTACAGCAACTCTTGCCGTCGATTGAGCTTGATATTGAAGATGTCTATACAGCTCAGATTGATACGGCTGGTTTGGGGAAGTTGTGTCAGAGAGTCAAGCACTATGAGTATCAGCACGATCTGCGCTTGCAAAACGCATTGAACCAAGTGTCCTCCGATACTGTGAGTCATTGGATGAATATGTATCGTCAAGACACCCTTGAGGGATTTGGTAAGAAGCAGATGTATGAGCAGGATCAGAGTGTAATGAATATTTATGCTAGTGAGAGTGAGCCTGACCATCACACTCAGTACGAGCGATTTATTCGATTAACTTTACATTTGGATAATGTTAAGAACATACATAGTGCCATTAAAAATGATCATTATGAAAAGGTGCTGGGATTGTCTGCCGATTATCGCAACAATGCGATAGTGCAGCACTTGCAGCGCTGTATACAAACTAAGTGGAATGAACATAAGCAGTCCAATGGTCATGATCAAATTTTTCGGATAGATAGGGCGCTGGCATTTGAGTTGGTTAATGAAGCACTTGCTCTAGCTGTAAAAGAAATCAACATAACCGTGATCTTTCAGTCAATGCCTAATTCAGGAATTAAGTGTGATGAGAAGGGTCAGTTGACTATAAAAAATGAGTCTAGGGCGTTGAATATGATTTGTAAGTATTGTCACGTCGTGGAGTTTAATAGTAATAAACCTGACAAGCGCTATTTGATCTTGAAGGGACTGTATTTTGGTAATTATGGTTATCTTTGCGAAACGGCATCTCGCTCGCAAACGTGTCCGATGGCAGCTAAGATAACTAGCCTAGTGGATCTATAGTACGGTGTTCTGAAAGCCTCTATCCCTTCAGTGGGGATAGAGGTTTTTTGATTTTAAGAATGCGGAAAGCCTATAATCCCCAGCTCTTTTTTAGTAATCACATTATAATCAAGCGTCGTCACACGATATTAGGTAACATCACTGGCCATAGCATCTAACAACTGTTTGCTGGGAGCGCCAGAACCTCGGTTAGTAAAGCTTCTTTTCAAATTTGGACAAGGGAAACCTTTTACTATGGGCAAAGTGTGCTCAAGAATATTAGGGACAGCAGAGTTATGACATCAGAAAAAAAGCTAGAAGACGATTTAATCAACAAGTTAAAAGAACTGAAATATTCATATCGTGAAGACATTCGAGATGTCCATTCCTTAAATGAGAATTTTCGAGCGAAGTTTAATGAGTTGAATCAGGTCACCCTGACAGATGGAGAGTTTGATCGTCTGCTGCAAGACATCATTAGCCCTGATGTCTATGCTTGTTCCCTGCATTTGCGTAATCGTCATAGTTTCGAGCGGGAAGATGGCACACCGCTGTTTTATACCTTAGTGAATACTCAAGACTGGTGTAAAAACACCTATGAAGTAATCAATCAACTACGTATAAATACCAGCTCAAGCTTTCATCGATATGATGTAATCCTGCTTATCAATGGTGTACCTGTTGTTCAAATTGAACTAAAAACATTAGGTTTGTCGCCGCGCCGTGCCATGCAGCAAATCGTCGATTACAAAAACGATGTTGGTAATGGCTATGGCAACACACTGCTTGCGTTTATGCAGTTGTTTATTGTCAGCAATCAGAAAGAAACTCTATATTTTTCTAACAACTTGCCGCGCCACTTTAGTTTTAATGCGGATGAGCAGTTTCTGCCAATTTATCAATGGGCAGATGAGAAAAATGTCAAAATTACTGAGCTACACGCATTTGCTGATAAGTTTTTGACTAAATGCACGCTAGGGCAGATGATTAGTCGCTATATGGTGCTGGTCGCAACTGAGTTTAAGCTCATGATTATGCGCCCTTATCAAATCTACGCCGTGCGCGCCATGATGGAGTGCATCGATCAAAACCGTGGTAATGGCTATATCTGGCACACAACAGGCAGTGGTAAAACGCTGACCTCGTTTAAAGCATCAACTCTGCTTAAAGATAACAATGCTATCGACAAATGTTTGTTTGTGGTGGATCGTAAAGACCTTGATCGTCAGACTCGTGAAGAGTTTAATAGATTTCAAGCTAATAGCGTGGAAGAAAACACCAACACCACCGCACTGGTGCGCCGCCTACTATCTACTGATTATGCCGACAAAGTGATTGTAACCACTATCCAAAAACTTGGTTTGGCACTCAGTGAGGGCTCTAAACGATTTGGCAAAGAACGAAGCTATAAAGAACGGCTCGCGCCGCTGCGCGATAAACGGCTAGCAATTATTTTCGATGAGTGCCACCGCTCACAATTTGGTGACAACCATCAAGCCATCAAAGACTTCTTCCCAAAAGCTCAATTGTTTGGCTTTACAGGTACACCAATCTTTGAAAAGAATGCCACTATCCAACAAATTGAAGGTGATCAAGCAAGCCTTGTCACCACTGATGATATATTCCAGAAACAATTACACGCCTACACCATTACTCATGCGATTGAAGATCGCAATGTGCTGCGTTTTCACATTGATTACTATAAAGCCACGGCAACCGACCCAAAGCAAAAAGTCCAAGCCCGCGCTGGTGATATTGTTACCCAAACAAAGATTGTTGAAGCAATCCTAGACAAACATCACGCCGCTACGAATGAGCGTAAATTTAATGCTGTGTTTGCCACATCCTCGATCAATGACGCGATAGCATACTACAATCTGTTTAAAGCTATTCAGGCGGCTAAGCTTGCCAGCGATAGTGACTACTCTCAACTAAACATTACCTGTGTATTCTCACCGCCTGCTGAAGGCAATGCGGATATCAAACAAATCGCCGATGACTTGCCACAAGAACAACATGACAACGAAGAGCAACCTGAAGAGAAAAAAGCAGCGCTCAAGGCAATCATGGACGATTACAACGTGCGTTATAGCACTAATCACAGCATAAGCCAGTTTGACTCATACTATCAGGATGTACAGCTACGTATTAAAGAACAGAAATACTCAAACAGTGATTTCCCACAGTCTAAAAAAATCGACATTATCATTGTGGTTGATATGTTGCTGACAGGCTTTGACTCCAAATATCTCAATACTCTGTATGTCGATAAAAACCTCAAATATCATGGGTTAATTCAGGCGTTCTCACGTACCAATCGCATTCTCAATGATACCAAGCCCTATGGCAACGTGATTGATTTTCGAGGGTTATCCGAGGCGGTTGATAATGCGATAGCCTTATTTTCAAACGTTGAAGGTGGTACAGACCTTAAAGAAATTTGGCTGGTAGAGTCCGCTGCGCATGTCATTGATAAGCTGGCACTGGCAAAGAAAGGGCTGAATCAGTTTATGCTGTCTAAAGGTTTAGAACCTATGCCAGAGCAAGTGGTTAATTTGCAAGGCGATATAGCTCGTGCAGAGTTTGTCAGCTATTTTAAAGAAGTGCAGCGGTTACAGACCCAGTTGGATCAATATACCGATCTAACTGACACTCAGCGCGATACCATTGCCGAAATTATGCCCCCTGATCAACTTCGTAGTTTTAAAGGTGTATATCTAGAAACTGCCAAGCGTTTGAAGGCTAAACAGGAAGGACTCGACGTACCTGATGATCCAGTGCAAGAGCTGGACTTTGAATTTGTGCTGTTTAATTCGGCCTTAATTGATTACGACTATATTATGGGCTTGATTGCTGATTACAGCCGCGCTGCGCCTGAACAGCAGCAGATGAACCGAGAGCAATTGATTGATTTGATTGCATCAGATGCCAAGTTTATCGATGAACGAGAGGATATTACGGCTTATATTAATAGCTTACAGGCGGGTGCTGGTCTGAGTGAGGCGAGCATTCGGGAAGGGTTTGAGCGTTTTAAAGCGGAAAAATTCGACCGTGAGCTGGACACTATTGCTATCAAGCATGGCTTAGATAGTACTGCATTGGCGGCATTTGTGGAGACTACGCTCGCGCGAATGATTTTAGATAGTGAGCAGTTAGAAGAGTTGTTATTGCCGCTAGACCTGAGTTGGAAAGCTCGCGCTAAGAAAGAGGTGGAAGTTATTAAGGATTTATCAGAGTCGATACACAGACAGGCAAATGGACATGAAATTTCAGGGTGGTCGGCGTATGTCAAATAATTCGGACGTAGTAGAAGCAACACCGCGTCGCATACCGCGTTTGCGTTTTCCTGAGTTTCTGGATAAGCCTGAGTGGGGCACTAAAAGAATTGGTGAGTTTGCGAAAGTAACTACAGGTAATAAAGATACGCAGAATAAAGTGGATGGAGGTGAATACCCATTTTTTGTGCGATCACAAAATGTTGAACGTATAAACTCATTTTCATATGATGGAGAAGCAATATTAACATCAGGTGATGGAGTCGGCGTCGGTAAAAATTTTCATTATATTAATGGGAAGTTTGATTTTCATCAGCGGGTATATTCTATTTACGACTTCAGTAAAGATGTTAGTGGTAGATTTTTTTTCCGTTATTTTACTGAGCACTTCAATAAAAGAGTAATGCAATTAAGTGCTAAAAACTCAGTCGATTCTGTAAGAATGTCGATGATCACTGAAATGCCAGTTCAATTACCCAATTGGGATGAGCAGAATAAAGTGGCAAATTGTCTTTCATCATTAGATGATCTGATTAACGCAGAAAGCAGCAAACTCGAATCGCTCAGAATACATAAAACAGGTTTGATGCAACAGCTTTTCCCTGCTGAGGGTGGAAGTACGCCGCTCTTGCGTTTTACTGAGCTTGTGAATACTGGAGATTGGAATGAAGTGCAGCTAAGTCAGATTGCTAGCGCGGTCAAGCTCAAAAATAAAAATCAAGAAAAGAGTGTTGTTCTATCACTTTCTAGCGAACATGGATTGGTGTCTCAAACTGATTATTTTCTTAAAAAAATAGCAGGAGAAAACACTGAAAAATATATAAAAATTCAAGAAAATGATTTTGTCTACAATGACAGGGTAACCAAAAGCTCTAAATACGGAACGATAAAAAGACTATCTAAATATACCGCTGGCATTGTTTCCCCAATCTATAAATGCTTCCGATTCAACGAAGACCAAAATCCCATTTTCTGGCAGTGGTACTTTGAGTCGAAATCACATGAAACACAACTTAATAGCATAATAAATGAAGGAGCTAGAGCAGGACGATTCAATATTTCAATTGATAACTTTTTGTCAACCATAGTGTTTCAACCTTTGTCAAATGAGCAACAAAAAATCGCTGACTGCCTGTCATCTCTTGATGACTTGGTTACGGCACAAGAGGCTTATATCTCCACGCTAAACCAGCAGAAAAAAGGCTTAATGCAACAGCTGTTTCCATCATCTGATGAGGCTGCTGAATGAGCAATACTGCCAAAATCCGTACATATAAAACCATGAGCAATCTCGTTACGCATCTACGTGACGATTTTAATAGTGGCGGCAATGATTTTTTATTGCTTTACGCATACAACGGCACAGGTAAAACCCGTCTATCCATGGAGTTTAAAAAGAAGGGTAAACGTGGTGGTGGGCGTGATACGCTGTATTTTAACGCCTTTACTGAAGACTTATTTCGCTGGGATAATGATCTCGTTAGTGACAGTCTGAGAGTGCTAACACTAAACTCAGATTCAAAATTTTTTGCAGCATTTAGCGAGCTTGCCTTAGAAGAAAAAATATTCATTCATCTTGAAAAATATGCGGATTTCGATTTTCGCATCGACTATGTGAAATGGACAGTCACATTCAAGCGTGGAGCACAAGACCATATCAAAGTTTCTCGCGGTGAAGAAAATCTATTCATCTGGTGTACCTTCCTAGCCATTTGTGAACTTGCTATAGATCGCCAAGAAGCCTATGACTGGGTCAAATACATCTATATCGACGACCCGATTTCATCGCTAGACGATAACAACGCCATTGCAGTGGCGAGTGATCTCGCCGCCTTACTCCACACAGGCAAAGATAAAGTGAAGGTGTTGATCTCAACCCATCACGGTTTGTTTTTTAACATCATGTGTAACGAACTAAAAAAATACTCCCACAAAAGTTATTTTTTATATCGTAATAAACAAACTGATCATTACAAACTGCAAGCTACGGGTGACACGCCATTTTTTTATCATGTCGCCATGCTCAAAGAACTCAAAGACGCGAGCGATTCGGGCAATTTATACACCTATCACTTCAATATCTTGCGTAGCATCATGGAAAAAACTTCGTCATTTTTTGGTGCGGAAGACTTCTCTAAATGTATATCTGAAAATATTCGTTTAAATACGCGTGCATTAAATGTTCTCAGCCATGGTAAATATTCCATCTATGAGCCCAGAGAAATGTTGCCAGATAATAAAATGCTATTTGCACAAATTTTAGCGGATTTCTTGGGTAAATATCCGTTTGAGTTGCCCAACCTTGAGTCAGTGGCGGCACCCATCGTAGCCACGCCACTTCCAACTACTTCCACTCTTTCAGCCCCGTAGGACATCCTCCATGACCGAACACGATCAAAAGCAACTGGGAACTACCCTATGGAGCATCGCAAATGATTTACGCGGGGCAATGAATGCCGATGACTTCCGCGACTACATGCTGTCATTTCTGTTCTTGCGTTATCTGTCAGATAATTATGAAACTGCTGTCAAAAAAGCTCTTGGGTCTGATTTTCCAATACTCGAAAAAGATGACAATCGTGCTCCGTTGGCAATTTGGTACAACAATAATCCTGACGATATTAAGGATTTTGAAGCACAAATGCGTCGTAAATTGCACTATGTGATTAAACCTGATTATTTATGGAGCAGCATCGCGGAACTGGCACGTGTACAAAGCGGTCATTTACTGCAAACCTTGCTAGAAGGATTTAAGTACATTGAAAATGAATCATTTAACAGTAGCTTTGGCGGATTGTTCTCAGAAATTAACCTGAACTCTGAAAAACTGGGCAAAGACCACACTGCACGTAATAGCAAACTGTGTACGATTATCACAAAAGTCGCTGAAGGTCTGGCCTCATTTTCAACGAGTAGTGATGCTCTTGGCGATGCTTACGAATACTTAATCGCTCAATTCGCTTCAGACTCTGGTAAAAAGGCAGGAGAGTATTACACACCACAGCCGATATCGACAATCTTGTCACGCATCGTCACCCTTGATAGCCAAGATCCAAGCACTGGTAAGAAGAAGCGCCTAGAAAAAGTGCTCGACTTTGCCTGTGGCTCAGGGTCGCTATTGCTGAACGTTCGCCATCAAATGGGTGCGCAAGGGATTGGTAAGATTTACGGCCAAGAAAAGAACATCACTACTTACAACTTAGCCCGCATGAATATGCTATTGCATGGAGTGAAAGATACTGAGTTTGAGATTTTTCACGGTGATACGCTGACCAATGATTGGGATGTCCTCAAAGAACCTAACCCTTCTAAAAAACTCAAGTTTGATGCAATCGTAGCCAATCCGCCATTTAGTCTGCGTTGGGAACCCACCGAAGCCCTTGGCGAAGATTTCCGATTCAAAAATCATGGACTCGCACCCAAATCCGCCGCTGATTTTGCTTTCTTACTACATGGCTTCCATTACCTAGCCCCTGAAGGCGTCATGGCGATTATCTTGCCACATGGCGTGTTATTTCGTGGTGGTGCAGAAGAGCGTATACGCACAAAACTTCTGAAAGATGGACATGTAGATACTGTTATCGGATTGCCAGCTAATCTGTTTTTCTCCACAGGGATCCCCGTCTGTATCTTGGTGCTCAAAAGCTGTAAGAAGCATGATGATGTACTATTTATCAATGCTAGCGAGCACTTTGCAAAAGATAAACGACAAAACCGACTATTGCCCGAGCATCTCGATAAAATCATCAACACGTATCAATTTCGTAAGGAAGATGAACGCTATGCGCGCCGCGTGAGCATGGCTGAAATTGAGAGAAACGATTTCAACCTTAATATCTCACGCTATATCAGTACCTCTTTGGCAGAGAAGCAAGTGGATTTAAACCAAGTTCACGCCACACTGACTGATTTAGCTGCACAAGTGAATACAGCTAAAGCTGCGCATAATGCGTTTTTACGTGAGCTAGGTTTGCCTGAATTACCTTAATTGGTTTTAGGTGAAAAGTGCAGTCTGTTGCTAGTTCTGTTTTATCTCAGGCGGTCAAGGCAAAATGATAGATAGTAGAACTCACGCATGAAGAGCAAGGACTCCTTCATGCTTTTTTATTTTGGGGCTGTAGTAGATTAGCCTTATGTTAGTCTACGAAAATGAAGATAACAAATTGTAAATTAAGTAAAAAAGTACAGCGAAAGTTACTTGAGTATTTTGTACTTGAAGTGACAGCTCGTTCTGCTGC
>Ga0209023_10004974_pt1 | contig 14765 bp, 17 predicted proteins | sample LakOneMetagenome_FD_187468 | JGI IMG/M metagenome (GOLD analysis project Ga0209023, IMG submission 187468) | Freshwater and sediment microbial communities from Lake Erie, Canada (SPAdes) (version 2) | ecosystem: Environmental > Aquatic > Freshwater > Lentic | place: Lake Erie, Canada...
CAGTACATGTCGTAGACGCCGCCGAGAATGTGCTGCAGCTCCTCGGTCGAGCCCGCTTCACCGGAGAAGAAGTCGATCGCCTTCTCAAACAGCTCCTGCGACATCTGGGCGGCGAGCCCGGTCATCAGCTCGCGCTTGTCGGCGAAGTAGAAGTAGAAGGCGGTGCGGGAGATGCCGGCGGCCTTGGCGATCCGGTCGACACTCAGGTCGGCGTAGGCGTTGCCGTCCGCCAGCAGTCGCTCCGTCGCCTCGAGCACGGCTGCCTGGACCTGTGCTCGGTTCTCGGTCTGCGCACCATCTCGGGCGCTGATCGGCGTTGTCGAGCGTGGGGCTGGCTGATCCATCCCGGTGACCGTACCCGTTCCTTCAGCGGCTGCGGCTGGCCCGCACCAGATCCGCCAGGCCGAAGCGACGCGTCTGTGCCCGCGTCAGGCGCGTGCGGAAGCGTTCACGGAGCGCGATCCGGTACGCGGGGCGGGTTCTTCCGGCGCTGTCGAGCAGGCCGGAATCCCAGGTTGACGTTGGGTCGCTGGGACCGTCCCACTCGTACCAGTAGAGCCGTTTCACGCGGCGCTTGGCCGCGATCGCCTGCTGAAACACCAGCGCCGTTGCCGCCGACTGCCGTTTGACGTTGAGCGGCCATCGCGGTGAGTAGCGCGCGACCGCGGCGGCCTCGGTGATCCAGACGTCGCCCGTACGGAACGTTCGGAGGAAGCGAGCCAGGTTCACCGAGGTGCCGCGGTTCGTATCGCTGTACGTGTGGAGCCCGAAGATCAGCCGCTGCCGCTCGCTGGGCGGGAGACTGGCGAGGAACCGGCGGGTGTAGCCGACAGGGTCGTTGAAGCCCAGCACGAGTGAGAGCTGGACAATCGTGCACTCCGGGCAGACTTCACGGGCGATCACGGCATAGCGGGCCGCCAGCGCGGGCGCGTTCGTGGTCGGCTGGGTCGCATGGTTGGCCTCGTTCAACGGCTCCCACTCGCCGACGAGCGGATAGCGAGTGCGAAATGCCTGCAGCCCCCTGCGATACGCGTCCTCCGACGGGGCTGAGCGCAGAAAGCTGCCGAACGCGATCACCATCCGCTGGTCGTGCTGGCGAGCACCCTCGTACCAGCTGTCGAGCTTGTCGCGCGTGGTGCTGCGCGTTTCCGCCACGTCGAAGTCTGCGATGTAGCGCGTGATCGTGGGCTGCAAACGCAGGAGGCGGGCGTCGTCGTAGAGCGCGGCACCCGTGTTCTGGTCGGCGACGCCAAAGAGCTGACCTGGAGCCAGCGCGCCGGCCGGGCGCGCGGACAGTGCGACCACGATCAGCGCCGCGGCAAACGGCAGAACCAGGCGTGGTCGAAGCCGCTCCATTGCTCTGGAACGATCGTCGTCCTGCAACGTTGCGCCCATGCGTCCACAGCCGGCGTTGTGCCACAAGCCACCTGCCATCATGTTCCCGATGATCCGACGGTCCTTGGTCGTGGCGGGGTTCCTCGCGCTGCTCGCGTTGCCGAGCACTGCAGCGGCGCGCGCAACCGTCGGCATCGGCGAGCAGAAGGCGAGCATGTTCGCTGATCCCCGCTTCCAGGCACTGGACATCAAGATCGTGCGCGCCAACGTGCGCTGGGACGTGATGTCCAATCCGCGCCTGCTTGGCGAACTGGATGCCTGGATGGCAGGTGCCAAGGCCGCCGGGATCCGTCCGCTGCTGACCTTTGACCGGGGCTGGAAGCAGAGCACCTACAACCCGACGCCGAAGCAGCTCGTCAAGGCAATGACGGACATCCGCAAGCGGTATCCCGAGGCACGCGAGTTCTCGACCTGGAACGAGGCCAACATCAACAAGCGACCGGAGATCGTCGCGCGCTGGTGGCGGGCGTTGAGCAAGAGCTGCCCGCAGTGCACGGTCCTCGGTGTGGACCTTCTCGACTGGCCGGGCATCAACGCCTGGGCAAAGCGGTTCATCAAAGCTGCGGGTCGCCCGCCGCGCGTCTGGGGGCTGCACAATTACGTGGGCATGAACCGCATGTCCACGCGCTCGACGCTGGCGCTGATGAAGGCCGTGCCGGGACGCATCTGGCTGACCGAGACCGGCGGCATCATCAGCCGCAACAACGGCTCGAAGATCACGCTGCCGACCGGCGTCCCGCACGCCGCCGAGGTCACGAAGTTCATCCTCGGCCCGATGCTGAAGGCGGGGGGCAGGCGGATCGAGCGCGTCTATCTCTACAACTGGGCGACAGGACCGGTCGTGACCTCCTGGGATTCGGCGTTCATCGGTCCGGACGACAAGGCCCGGCCGGCGCTCGACGCGCTTGCCGCCTATCAGGGCAAGACCCTGCCGCCGGAATGATCCGTCTGCTGCGTCGGGCCGTGCTCGTTCTGATCATCGCCGCGTTCTCTGGCGCCGCGCCGGCGCGCGCCGTGCAGGTCGGCATCGCCGACGAGAACGTCCAGGTCTTCAGTGACCAGCGGTTCCTCGACGCGCGCTTCCCGGTCGTCCGTCACAGCATTCCGTGGAACGTGCTGACCCATCCGGACCAGACCGCCGAGCTCGACCGTTATCTCGAGGCTGCCCGCTTCGCCAAGGTGCGGCCGCTGCTGACCTTCAACCAGACCCGCGGCGACGACAGCCGCGCCCTTCCCACGCCGGCGATGATCGGGCGCCAGTTCCGCGCGCTGCGCAAGCGCTACCCCTGGGTCACCGAATACGCGGCCTGGAACGAGGCCAACTATCGCCCGCAGCGCACCGCGAACCGTCCGGGACTGGTCGTCTCCTACTACCGCACGATGCAGCGTGCATGCCCGTCCTGCACGATCCTCGCCGCCGAGGTGCTCGACGGCAGGAACATGGCTGCGTGGGTCAAGACGTTCGAGCGTCTGGCGCGCCCGACGCAGGGACGGCGGCCCCGGCCGATCTGGGGTCTGCACAACTACATCGACGCGAACCGTTTCCGGACGTCCGGCACGCGGGCGCTGTTGAAGGCGACCAAGGGCTCGATCTGGATCACCGAATCGGGCGGCATCGTGCGGCGCACCAGCCCGACCAAGACGCCCCTGCCCGAGGGCCCGTCGCACGCCAAGCGCGCCACTGCGTGGCTGTTCGACAAGCTCGTGCCGCTCAGCTCGAGAATCCGCCGCGTCTATGTCTACCAGTGGAACGCGCCGCCCAATGCCAGCTGGGATTCCGCGTTGATCGACGGCGCCGGCGGCTCACGCCCGGCCCTGAAGGTCGTGCTTGACGCGTTGGCACGCAGTCGAGGCGCGGCGCACGCCAAATAGCTGTTCCGATAGAGTTCTCTGTGTCGGTGCACCATGCCGTCGGGCTGTTGTTCGAAACGCCCGACGACCAGAAAGCGCCCTGCGCGGAGTGCCCGGCCTGAATTCCCCCGATGTTGCTGCGAAACGACCCGCATATGCCCGGCCGTCACGGTCACGTCCCCCGTCTGCCGGTGCAGCGCTGATGAAGGCCGTGCGCTATCTCGACATCGGGCTGGTCGTCGTGACCGCTCCTGTCCTCGTGCTCGCGGGCGCCCCGGCCCTCGGGATCGCGGTCGGCGCCGTCGCCTGGATCCTGCAGCGGTTCGCCGCGGTGGCACTCGAGGCGCGCGCGCGGCGGGTCGAGAATGTCCGGGTCGCGGTCGGACTCAACCTCTTCAGCCAGTTCGGTCGCGCCTGGCTCGTGGGGCTCGCGATCCTGCTCGTCGGGCAGCTCAGCTCGCACGATGACGGTCTTGCCGCCGCGCTGCTCGTCCTTGTCGCCTTCACCGTCTACCTGGCGACCACGCTTGCGATGCGCGCCATCGGCGGGAGCTCTGCAGCGGTATGACCACCAAGTCCAAGGCCCTGCTCGGGATCGGGCTCTACGTCCTGCTGATCGTCGCCGTGCTGGTCGTGTTCGGCGCCGGCGCCAAGAACGACGCCTTCGCACCGCAGAACGAGTTCAAGCTCGACACGCTCTTCAGCATCGGTGGACTGGACGTCAACAAGGCGCATCTCTACATCCTCGCCGCGGGCATCCTGATGACGCTCTCGATGCTGCTCATGGCGCGCAAGATGCAGCAGCGGCCGAACAAGACGCAGACGTTCGTCGAGCTGACCTACACCACGATGCGAGACAACATCACGCGCGGCAACATGGAGGACTCGCTGGCCGCCAAGTGGTTCCCGTTCATCGCCTCGCTGTTCCTCTTCATCTGGTTCTCGAACATGCTCGGCTACATCCCGCTGCCGACCAACGTCGAGCACAAGATCGACATCTTCGGTGTGCAGATTCCCTCGTTCGCGCTCTACGCCGCAACAGCGAACCTGTCGGTGCCGCTGGTGCTCGCGCTCGTCGTCTTCATCGCGTTCACGACGGTCGGCATCGTCCGCAAGGGGCCGATCGGCTACATCAAGAGCTTCATCCCGGCCGGCGTCACCGGGCTGGGCGTGCCGCCGATGCTGGCGCTGGAGATCCTCTCGAGCTTCATGCGGTTGATCTCGCTCTCGGTCAGGCTCTTCGCCAACATCCTCGCCGGCCATCTGATCATCCTCTTCATGGCCGGCGGTCTTGCCGTGATCCTCGGCACGGTCGCGATCGGCGCCGTCACCTTCCCGCTTGCCGTCGCACTCTTCATGTTCGAAGTCGGCCTGGTCGCGACGCTGCAGGCCTTCATCTTCGCCACTCTTACTGCCATCTACATCGGCGGCGCTGCCGCTGACGCCCACTAAAGGAGACACCGTGGACCTCGCTGTCATTAACGTCATCGCTCAGGCTGCATCAGAAGGTGTTGGTGCTGACGCCGGCAAGGCCATCGCACTCGGTGTGGGTGGCGGACTCGGTGCCGTCGGCGCCGGTATCGGCATCGGCCAGATCTTCGCCGCCGTGATCGAAGCAACGACCCGCCAGCCGGAGATGCGTGACGAGATCACGTCGATCCAGTGGCTCGGCTTCGCTCTGACGGAGGCCTGCTTCTTCTACGGCCTCGTCGCCGGTCTGATCGCCTTCTTCCTCTAGGCCACATGCCGTCACTCCTGCTCACCGCGCTGCCGCTGGCCGCCGAGAAATCGGACGACAATCCGCTTCTGGCGACCGAAGTCGGTCTCATGGCCTGGACGCTGGGCGTCTTCGCCGTGTCGATGTTCATTCTCTGGAAGCTGGCGTTTCCGAAGATCTCTGAGGCGCTCGAGAAGCGTCAGAAGATGATCGAGGACTCGATCGATGCCGCCACGAAGACGCGCGCGGACGCCGATGAGGTGCTTGCCGAGTACCGCGAGCGCCTCAAGGAGGCCCGCGCGCAGGCCGATGAGATCGTCGCCCGTGCGACCAAGTCCGGCGCGGAGGTCGAGCGCCTGGCGCTCGAAGACTCCAAGCAGACCCGTGAGGACCTGCTGGAGCAGACGCGCAAGGACATTCAGGCAGAGACCCAGAAGGCGATCCAGGACCTGCGCCGCGAAGTCGCCAACCTCACGGTCGCCGCGGCCGAGCACGTCACGCGCAAGTCGCTGACGCCGGAGGACCAGGAGCGGCTCGTCGAAGAGGCCCTGTCCGAGCTCGACTTCGAGGCGCTCGGCGCCCGGAACTAGCGATGGAAGAGATCGCACAGGTCTACGCGCGATCCTTGTTCGAGGTCGCGACCGACCACGGCAAGCAGGATCTCCTGCGTGAGCAGCTCGGGGCGTTTTCCGATGCGCTCGAAGGCAATCGCGACCTGGCGACGTTCTTCTTCTCGCCGTATTTTTCGACGCTGGAGAAGCAGGATGGCCTCGGTCGTCTGCTCGATGGCGCGGACGACGCCCTGACGAACCTGCTCGGGCTGATGATCGAGAACCACCGCATGCCGGCGATCCACCGCACGCGGCGCGCCTATGACGTGCTCTGGAAGCACGCCAACAAGCGTCTCAGTGTCACGATCACCTCGGCGACCGAGCTGGGTGACGCGGCCGCGTCGCAGATCACTGACGCGATCGGCAAGCAGACCGGCCAGACGGTCGAGCTGACCAAGGTCGTGGACCCGGAGGTGCTGGGCGGCCTCATCGTCCGCGTCGGCAACTCGATCCTCGATGCCTCCATCCGTAACCGACTTGAACAGCTGCGCCGCGGCGTGGCGCACGCATAAGCACCCCACAAGGAACCACTGAATCAACATGCAGATCAAGCCCGACGAGATCACGTCCATCCTCAAGGCCCGCATTGAAGGCCTTGGCGCCGGCCAGGCCGAGCTGACCGAGGTCGGCACCGTCCTCTCGGTCGCGGACGGCATCGCCCGCATCCACGGCCTCGAGAACTGCATGTCGTTCGAGATGCTGGAGCTGCCGCATGACGTCACCGGCCTCGCCCTGAACCTCGAGTCCGACAACGTCGGCGCCGTGCTGTTCGGGCCGTGGGAGAAGATCACCGAGGGCGACGTCGTCAAGCGCACCGGCCGCCTGCTCGAGATTCCGGTCGGCGACGCCCTGCTCGGCCGCATCGTCACGCCGCTCGGTGTGCCGCTCGACGGCAAGGGCGAGATTGCGTTCGAGGGCAACCGCCCGGCCGAGTTCAAGGCACCGGGCGTCGTCAAGCGCCAGCCGGTCACCGAGCCGATGCAGACCGGCCTCAAGGCCGTCGACTCGATGATCCCGATCGGTCGCGGCCAGCGCGAGCTGATCATCGGTGACCGCCAGACCGGCAAGACGGCGATCGCGATCGACACGATCATCAACAACAAGGACTCCGAGCTGGTCTTCGTCTACGTCGCGATCGGCCAGCGCATGGCCACGGTCGTCGGCCTGGCCGAGACGCTGGCCGAAGCCGGCGCGCTGGACCGCACGATCATCGTCGCCGCCTCGGCTGACGAGGCAGCACCGATCAAGTTCCTCGCCCCGTACGCCGGTGCGGCGATGGCTGAGCACTTCCTCTACAAGGGCGGCCATGCGGTCGCGATCTACGACGACCTGACCAAGCACGCGTTCGCCTACCGGCAGATGTCGCTGCTGCTGCGCCGCCCCCCGGGCCGCGAGGCGTACCCGGGTGACGTCTTCTACCTCCATAGCCGCCTGCTGGAGCGCGCGGTCAAGCTGTCGGATGACCTCGGCGCCGGCTCGATGACGGCGCTGCCGATCATCGAGACCCAGGCCGGCGACGTCTCGGCATACATCCCGACCAACGTGATCTCGATCACCGACGGCCAGATCTTCCTCGAGCCGAAGCTCTTCAACTCCGGCGTCCGCCCGGCGATCAACGTCGGCATCTCGGTCTCCCGCGTCGGTGGCGACGCACAGATCAAGCCGATGAAGAAGGTTGCCGGCAAGCTGAAGATCGAGTTGTCGCAGTACCGCGACCTCGAGGCGTTCGCTCAGTTCGGTTCGGACCTCGACGCCGATACCCAGAGGACGCTTGCCCGCGGCGCGCGGCTCGTCAAGACGCTCAACCAGAACGAGCGTGAGCCGCTGCCCGTCGGTGCCCAGGTCGTGCAGGTGTACGCGGCGACGAACGGCCACCTGGACCGCGTCAACGAGGATCGGGTCTCCGATTTCCTGACCGAGCTCGCCGCGCGCACGCGCGCCGAGAACCAGGAGCTCGTCGATCGCATCGGCGGCGGTGACTGGGAGGACGAGACCGTTGCCCAGCTCGAGAAGCTGGTCGCCGAATTCGCCGACGACTTCGGCTATGACCTCGATGAAGAGGGCCTGCCGATGGATGACGGAGATAGCGATCGCGTGCTGAGCAAGCCGGCCGACGCCGCGCCGGCCGAAGCTGCGGCCCCTGACGCAGCGGAGCAGAAGGAGGAGGTAGGCGCCGGCGTCTGACGCAGCGCCCGCTAGAACCGCATGTCGCAACGCGACGTCAAGAACCGGATCTCCTCGATCCAGAACATCCGCAAGATCACGAGCGCGATGGAGATGGTCGCGGCCGCACGGCTGCGCCGCGCCGAGCTGCGGATCGCTGCCCTGCGGCCGTACGCCGACTCGATCCGGCGGATGACGCGGCAGGCGGCGGACGCCGCCGGTGTCGGCGAGATCAACCAACTTCCGCTGCTGCAGGTCCACGAGGGTGAGGAGCGGGTCGCCCTGCTGCTGATCACCGCTGACCGCGGCCTGGCCGGAGCGTTCAATTCGCAGATCCTGCGCGCCGGGCTGCGTGCCCAGGCCGAGATCGAGGATGCCGGTCAGCAGGCCGTGTTCTTCGCCACGGGACGCCGCGGTGTCTCGTCGTTGACCTTCCGCAACCGCGAGCCGGAGGACGCCTGGACGGGATTCACCGAGCGGCCCGTGTTCGCCGACGCGCGCGAGGTTGCGCAGGCATTGATGGCCGCGTACGTGGACGGCAAGATCGACCGCGTCGAGATCTTCTACAACGGCTACATCTCGCCGCTGACGCAAGAGGTCCGGCGTCAGGTGGTGCTGCCGGTGCAGGAGGCCTCGGTGCTGCCGGCCCCGACCGAGGACGACACCGTCATCGAGGAGGACACCGCACCGCAGTCGGCGCTGGTGGACTATGAGCCCGACCCGCTGACGATCCTCAAGCAGCTGATCCCGGACTACGTCGAGCTGATGATCTATCGCGCGCTGCTGGAGAGCTCGGCCTCCGAGCTCGGTGCCCGCATGACAGCGATGCGCAGTGCGTCGGAGAACGCCGGCGAGCTGATCGAGAAGTACACGCTGGAGATGAACCGCGCCCGCCAGGCCGAGATCACCCAAGAAATCATGGAAGTTGTCGGTGGCGCGGAAGCGCTGTCGTAGTGACGTCGGCCGGACAGCGCCGCTTGCGGTGCTGGTAGGACCAAACCTTTTGTTATCCCGAGGAACCGAAACGAACAATGTCTGCAACCACTGAAACCGCAACCAACACCGGCCGGATCGAAGAGATCCAGGGCGTCGTCATCGAGGCGGTCTTCCCCGAGAAGCTGCCGGAGATCTACAACGCCATCAGCGTGGTCTTCACCGGTCAGAGCGGTGAGGAGCAGACGCTCGTCTGCGAGGTGCAGCAGCACCTCGGCGACAACCGCATCCGCGCCGTCGCGATGGACACCACCGACGGTCTGGCCCGCGGCATGGAGGTCGTCGACAGCGGCGGCCCGATCACCGTTCCCGTCGGCGAAGCCACGCTCGGCCGCATCTTCAACGTGATCGGCGACCTGATCGACGAGGGCGAGGAGCTGCCCGGGCTCGAGCGCTGGCCGATCCACCGCACGGCACCGAAGGCCGAGAGCCTGATGCCGACGACCGAGATGTTCGAGACCGGCATCAAGGTCATCGACCTGCTCGCGCCATACGCCAAGGGCGGCAAGGTCGGCCTGTTCGGCGGCGCCGGCGTCGGCAAGACCGTGCTGATCCAGGAGCTGATCCACAACCTCGCCAAGGAGCACGGCGGCCTGTCGGCCTTCTGCGGCGTTGGTGAGCGCTCCCGTGAGGGCAACGACCTCTGGCGCGAGATGAAGGAGTCCGGCGTCATCGACAAGACGATGATGGTGTTCGGCCAGATGAACGAGCCGCCCGGTGCGCGTATGCGTGTGGCGCTGACCGGCCTGACGATGGCTGAGTACTTCCGCGATCAGGGTGGCCAGGACGTGTTGCTCTTCATCGACAACATCTTCCGCTTCGTGCAGGCCGGCTCCGAGGTCTCGGCGCTGCTCGGCCGGATGCCGTCGCAGGTTGGCTACCAGCCGACGCTGGAGTCGGAGATGGGCCAGCTGCAGGAGCGGATCACCTCGACGCGTGACGGTTCGGTCACCTCGGTGCAGGCGATCTACGTGCCTGCCGACGACCTCACCGACCCGGCGCCGGCTTCGGTGTTCGCCCACCTCAACGCCACCACGGTGTTGTCGCGTGCAATCTCCGAGAAGGGCATCTACCCGGCCGTCGATCCGCTCGACTCCACCTCGACGATCCTCAAGCCGGACATCGTCGGCGAGCAGCACTACAACGTCGCCAACCAGGTCAAGGAGATGCTGCAGCGCTACAAGGAGCTGCAGGACATCATCGCGATTCTCGGCATCGACGAGCTGTCGGACGAGGACAAGCTGACCGTACAGCGCGCCCGCAAGCTCGAGCGCTTCCTCTCGCAGCCGTTCCACGTCGCCGAGCAGTTCACCGGCACGTCGGGCGCGTACGTGCCGATCGCCGACACGATCCGCTCGTTCCAGGAGATCCTCGACGGCCAGCACGATGACGTTCCGGAGTCGGCGTTCCTGCTCAAGGGCACGATCGAGGACGTGGTGGCGGCCGCCAAGGCCGGGAAGTAGACCGCGATGTCCCGGACCCCGTTCAACGTCGAGGTGCTGACGCCTGAAGGGCTCGTTTTCCGCGACGAGGTTGAGATGATCTCAACGCGGACGACGACGGGTTCGATCGGCATCTACGCACACCACCAGCCGTTGCTCGGGCAGCTCGTGCCGACGGAGCTGCGCGTCTACCGCAGCGAGTCGGAGATCGTCCGCTACGCGCAGGGCGAGGGCTACATCCAGATCGGCCCGCAGGGCAACGTGCTGTTGCTCGTCGAAGAGGCGGAAGAGCCGGGCTCGCTGAGCGCGGCGACGCTACGCGAGAAGGTCGCGACCGCCGAGCGTGAGCTCGCCGCCGCGGAGGAGGGCTCGGAGGCGGCGCGGATCGCTGCGGCGGACAAGCTTCGCTACGAGACCTTCCTCGGCATCGCCGCAGCCTAACGCCGAACAGGCAGAAGTGCCGGCCTGCGCCGGCACTTCCACCTGTTCGCGGCGCTGTGGCTTACTTGGCCGGCGGCAGAAGCACCTTGTTGATGACGTGGATGATGCCGTTCGACGCCATGATGTCCGTCTTCGTCACCTTCGTGCTGCCGTTGAGGAAGACACTGCCCATCTTGACCTTGATCTTGATCGAGGCACCGTTGACGGTCTTCGCGGACTTGCCGTCGAGCGAGATCACGGTGGCGGCGTCGACGCTGCCCTTGAGCGTGTGGTAGAGCAGCACCGACTTCAGCAGCTTCTTGTCGTTGCCGAGCTTCGTGAGGGTCGCCTTCGGCACCTTCGCGAACGCCGCGTTGGTCGGTGCCAGCACTGTGTACTCGCCGCCCGACAGCGTCTTGGCGAGGCCGGCCTTCTTGACGAGCGAGACGAGCGTGGAGAAGTTCTTGTCTGCTGAGGCGATCTGCACGATGTTCTTGTCGGCAGCGCCGGCTGACGCGGGCAGTGCCAGGGCAGTGGCGGCCGTGACGGCTGCGAGGGCGGTTCTGAGATGCATGGAGGGTCCTTTCATCGGGGTTGTGGCGCTGGTACGGCGCACTGCGTCGAGACGGTTGTCGGCGGGGATGGCGCGGTCCGATGTCGGACAAACACCGGAACGCAGCGCAACCGCCGGCCACGCACCCTCCGTAGCTCGCTTACAGTGTCAACGTATTCGGTCACCCTGGGACGGTCTATGAGCACGAAGACGGAAACAGTCCGCCATCGCTCCTCGCCCGCACGCGCGCGCGTCGGGCGCGACCTGTCGGCACGACTCGTGGCCGGTGACGAGGGCGCGTTCGAGGAGCTGCACCAGCGGTTCGGTGCCACGGTCTTCGGCTACCTCACGCACACGCTGCGTGACCGCGGTGCAGCCGAAGACGTGTTCCAACTGGTGATGAGCGAGGCGTGGCGACGCCGCGCGCAGTACGACGCGAGTCGCTCCGGCCTCACGACCTGGCTGCTGACGATCGCTCGCTCACGGGCAATCGACGAGATGCGTCGCCGCCGGCCCGAGCCCGTCGACCCGGTGGACGTCCCGGACGGATCGCAGGCGTCGGCCGAGGACCGGCTGCTCGAGCAATGGCGCGTGCGGCAGCTGCTCGAGCAACTGCCGGAGGATGAGCGCATGCTGCTGGAACTGCGGTTCTTCGAGGACTGCTCTCAGAGTGAGATCGCGGAGCGCACCGGCATCGCGCTCGGCACGATCAAAGCGCGAATGGTCCGCGGTCTCGAAAGGCTCCGCACCCTCGTCGATGCGGAAGGAGCGTTGGCATGAGCGAACAATGGCCCGTGAGCCCGAGCGCCGTGGCACTCGATCTGCTGGACGACCAGGAGATGGCGATTGCCGATCACCTGCTCGCCGAGGACCCGGCGTTCGCAGCCGCCGTCGACGCGCAGCGGGCGCTGGCCGGGACCCTTGACGCGATGCCGGCGCTGATGCGTCGGCCGGCCGCGCCGCCGCCGCTCCAGGCCCCCGCGCCTGTGACGCGCAGCCGTCGCCGCTGGTCCCTGCCGGATCTCCGTCTGGCATTGCCGCTCGCCGGTGCGATGGCCGCCGCCGCGGTGGTGCTGGTGCTCGCCTTCGGCGGCGACAATGCCAAGACGCCGCAGCCGGTCCAACAGGCCTCGTCGACGCTGGTGCTCAAGCCCGTGAGCGGCGGGGCGGCGCGCGCCAAGCTGACGGTCACGGGCAACAACGTCGAGCTCGTCGGCTCGGATCTGCCGCCGACGCCGGCAGGCAAGCACTACGAGGCCTGGCTCGCCCGCGACGACGGCAGCATGAAGCCGATGGGTGGCTTCAACGTTGGCGACGACGGCACGGCGCAGGCTGAGATGGAGCTCAACGAGGACCTCTCGCAGTACAGCTACATCGACGTCTCGGTCGAGCCGAACGACGGTCCGGCGACGCGGTCCGGTGCTTCCGTGCTCCGTGCGCAGCTCTAGTGGCTAGGCGGCGTCGGACGCGGCGCTGTAGTGCAGCACGGCGAGGTCCTCGATCATCATCGCCTGCGCCTCGACGTGCGCCTGCTCGAGCAGTTCGAGCTCGGCGTCCTCCAGCTGCGTCACGCGCTCGTTGCCGCAGTTGGTGCAGGCAAGACGGATCAGAAACAGGCCTTCGTCGAGGAAGTCCACCAGCTCGGTGGCGATCACGAACTCGCGTTCACAGCTCGGGCAGTGAGCAGGGTGGTGCTGGCGTGCGGATGCGGGGTGCTTGCGCTGCATAGGAGACGCAACGGCAAAACCCGGCTCGGACTTGTGCAATCTGGACGGCTATCCCGCTTCTGTCCAGCCGGCATCGAACACGTGTCGAGACGCGGCACCTGCGGCTCAGGGAACGCGGCCCGCAAGCGCCACCGAACCGAGTGCCGCGGCCAGCAGCAGCAGCAGGCCGGCGGCGGCGAACTGCTCTGTCATGTCGCGCTTGACCGTGCGTGTCGCGAGGCTGGAGCCGAGGAACTCGTAGATCGAGGTGAGCCGGTCCGCGTCCGCGGTGGTGAAGGCCCGCCCACCCGTGATCGCCGCGATCTCTGCCAGCCCCTCGGGATCGGGTGAGACGTCCACCGGCATCGTCGGATCCTGAGGGTTGGGGATCGTCGTCCCGGGCTTGCCGAGCGCCACCGTCGAGATCGGCACGCCCTGCTCGCGGGCGGCACGGGCGATCACCAGCGGGTCGGGGCCGGCCTTTGTCGCGCCATCGCTCAGCAGGAGGATCGCTGAAGGCGGCCGCTTGCCGCTGGTGCGCTGCCGGCGCAACATCTGGAGGGCCACCTGCAGCGCGCTGCCGGTGGCGGTGGAGCCGTCAGCGACCTGCGATCGCAGGACCTCCTTGACGAGGCCGCGATCACGCGTCGGCTGCTCGGCCCGGTCGACGAGGCCCGAATAGGCGACGATCCCGACGCGAGCCTTCGGCGGCGTCGCGTTGAGGAACGAGATCGCTGCGCTGGTGGCGGCGTCGAGGCGGGTCGGTTCGACGTCCATCGCCGACATCGAGCCTGAGTGATCGGTGACCAGCACCACCGTGGCGCCGGCGATCGGCACCTTGACGCTGCGTTGCGGGCGCGCCAGGGCGAGGCCCAGCAGGAGCAGCGCCAGGACCAGGAAGGCTGGCGGTAGGTACTGCAGCCGTGAGCGCGAGGCCGAAGCGGCTTCGGCCAGGGACTGAGCTGCCGGGAAGCGGATCGCGTAGCGGTCGGCGCGCGCCCTGCTGGCCGACGCGGCAAGCAGCAGGAGCGGAATCGCCAGCAGCGCCAGCAGCCACCACGGTGAGGCGAAGCTCACGCCAGGCCTCGTGCCAGGGCCGCCAGCCAGTCCTGCCCGGTGGAAAGCGGTACGTGGCCGACGTGAAGGCGCCGCAACTCATCGCTGAGTGCTTGCCGCCGCCGCGCCTCGATCCGCGCGAAACGGCGACGGAGCTCGCTGCTGGACGTGTTGACGCGGACGCGGCGACCGGACTCGGGGTCGATCACCGCGAGCCTGCCGACATCCGGAAGCTCGCTTTCGCGTGGGTCGTGCACCTCGATCGCGAGTGCCGAATGACGCGTACGCAGAGCACCGAGCTGCTGGATCCACGCGGCATCGTCGCGGAAATCGGAGACGATCACGATCAGTGCGGCGGGCCGCGCAATACGACCCACCCGCAGCAGCGCCGCAGCCAGCGCGTGCGGGTCGTCGATGCCGTCCTTGGCGACGCCACGCTCCAACGCCCGGCGCAGGGCGACGGTTCCGGCGCGGGAGGCACGCGGCGGTAGCAGCAGCTCCTCCTTGCCCGCGCCGAACGTCAACACGCCGAGTTGTCCGGCGCGTCGCAGCGCCATGCGCCCGATCGCCATCGCCGCCCCTTCTGCAACGTCGGCTTTCAGGCGGTGTGCCGTCCCGAACGCCATCGAGGCTGACACGTCGAGCACCAGCCAGGTCGTCAGTGCCCGTTCCGGCACCTGCAGCCGCACGTGCGGCTCGCCGGTACGCGCGGACGCCGACGGATCGATGCTGCGGACGTCATCGCCGACGTGGTACGGACGGATCTGTGCGAGCTCGGTGCCGACGCCGACGCCGGCGGCGCGGCGGTCGCCGATGAACGCGCTGGAGATCCGACGCTCCATCGCAACGTCCAGAGCC
>Ga0209023_10004975_pt1 | contig 14765 bp, 14 predicted proteins | sample LakOneMetagenome_FD_187468 | JGI IMG/M metagenome (GOLD analysis project Ga0209023, IMG submission 187468) | Freshwater and sediment microbial communities from Lake Erie, Canada (SPAdes) (version 2) | ecosystem: Environmental > Aquatic > Freshwater > Lentic | place: Lake Erie, Canada...
CAGGCCCACATGATGGCGTCGGGTGCCTCGCCGGCCAGTTCCCGCGCGCCGGCAAGCAGGTTGTCGGACCCGCCCACGGCCAGCAGTTCGTCGACCAGGTGGGCCACGTCGCCGCCGGCCGTGCGAACGAGGGGTAGCCGGATGGCACCGGACGTGGACTGTTCGAGGAACGGGAAGTCGTCATCGGCGCCCACGCCCGGATACAGGAGTCCAACGCTGGGTACTGCGGTCTGAGTTGTCATGATTGCCCTTCGGTCGGTAACGAACTGTGCGTGATCTTTGGAAGATTGTTGACAATCCTACAGGGAGTAGGTAGGTTTTTCGACAAGCACCACGGGGTTCATTGAAGAGCCGCTAGGAGTAACCGCACGAGGTCCGACCCTGGGCCCTACGAGATCGGAACCACTCATGATTCGACACTATTCGCGTGGCACGGTAATGCGTGGGATCGGCGCCATCGCCACCGGGCTGCTCCTGGCTGGAAGCCTCGCCGCCTGCTCCACCACGGCGGCGAGCGGTGACAGCACCGACGTCAGTACTCTGCAGAACGGGAAGGACCTCGGCTACCTGCGCGTGGGGATCGCCAACGAACCGCCCTACACCGAGGTCAACGCCGACGGTTCCGTGCACGGCGGAGAGCCCGACGTGCTGCGCGAGGTCTTGAAAACCATGGGTATCGGTGAGATTCAGGGCATCATCACCCCCTACGACGCCATGATCCCCGGCCTCAATGCGAACCGCTGGGACGTGGTGGCCGCCGGCCTCTTCATGAAGCAGTCCCGATGTGCGGCGGTCGCGTACTCCGAGCCCATCATCGTCTCCACGGAGTCGTACGGAACCCCGGTCGGCAACCCGAAGAACATCACCACCCTCGCCGACATCCAGGAGAACACGGATCTCAAGATCGCCGTCCTCTCCGGTGGATTCGAAGAGGGAATCCTCAAGACCATCGAGCTCCCCCAGGACCAGATCGTGCTCGTGAAGGACAGCCGCAGCGGAATGGAGGCGGTCACCGCCAACCGTGCCGACGCCTTCCTGCTGCCGACCCTCTCACTCCGCGCGCTCGTTGAACAGGACCCGAGCATCGAAGTGACCGACCCCATCGAGGACGCGCCGCGTACCGGTTCCGGCGCAGCCTTCCGCAAGGGCGACACCGAGCTTCTCGCCGAGTACAACACGCAGCTGGCCATCTTCAAGGAGACACAGGCCTACACCGACATCATGGTCAAGTGGGGCTTCGACCCCGAGGCCGCCAAGGGCGTCACCGCCGCCGAGCTCTGCAAGAACGAGGGCTAGCAACCAGCCCGTATCGCTCGGTGCGGAACCCGCTTCAGGGTCCGCACCGAGCGCATCCGTTCTCACCGTCAGAAAGGCTGGTCACGGTTTGGATGCCGTATTTGATTACTCCGGGCTCTTGGTTCAGGGACTGGGCGTTACCATCCTCGTTACGGTCCTCGGCGCGATCCTCACCATCGTCGTCGCTTTCATCGCGGGGCTCTGCAGCCTCTCAACACATCGCTGGCTGCGCTGGCCGTCCACGTTCTTCGTCGAATTCTTCCGCGGTACCGGACTTCTCGTGCAGATGTTCTGGTTCTTCTACGCTCTGCCGTTCCTCGGCATCGAACTCGCCCCGCTGGTGGCCGGTGTTCTTGCGCTGGGACTGAACGAGGGGGCGTATGCGGCCGAGGTTGTGCGCGGAACCATTCGGTCCCGTGCCAGGGGACAGACGGAGGCGGCCATCGCCCTCGGAATGACCCCGGCCTTGCGGATGCGCCGCATCCTCATTCCGCAATCGATTCCGGCCATGCTCCCCGCATTTGGAAACATCATGGTCGACCTGTTGAAGAACACGTCCCTGGTGTCGCTGGTGACGGTCTCCGATCTCACCTGGCGAGCGTTCACCGCGCGCACGGTGACCGGGCAGACCGTTGAGTTGTTCCTCACCATCCTCGTGCTTTATTACTTTCTCTCCCTGCTCATCGGCTGGCTCATTCGGTACCTCGAGAAGCGATTCGCGCTCGACCGTAAGTCACTCGCCAAGGCCAGACCGCTCAAGGCTCTGGCAGGAAGGTTCTCGTCATGAGTGTCTGGGACAACGCCTTCGCCATCTCGATCGTGCCGATCCTGCTCAAGGGACTGTGGTTGACGATCCAGATCACCCTCGTGGGATTCGTGATCAGCCTGGTCGTCGGACTCGTGGTCGCTGTCATCCGGTACCTGAAGATTCCGATCATCTCGCCGCTGGCCACCTTCTACGTGTCCTTTGTTCGAGGAACGCCGCTGCTCGTGCAGGCCTACGTGGCGTTCTACGTGTTGCCGTTGCTCGGCGTCACCTTCGACGCCCTCCCCACCGGGATCGTGGTGATCGGCTTGAACTACAGCGCCTACACGGCGGAGGTGTATCGCGCCGGCATCGAACAGCTGCACAAGGGCCAGTGGGAGGCCGCTACGGCGTTGAGCCTGCCGCGTTGGCGCACCTGGGTGCGCATTGTGATCCCCCAGGCCGTGCGACCGATCGTCCCCGTGCTCGGAAACTACCTGATCATGATGTTCAAGGACTCGGCGATCCTGTCGTCGATCACCATCATCGAATTGCTGGGATCCGCCCTGTCGATCGGGAGCAGTTACTACCGCTACCTCGAGCCCATCACCATCATCGGCCTGATGTATTTCGCCATCAGCTTCCCGTGTTCACTTCTCATCAAGAAACTGGAGCGTCGTTTTGTCCCCCAACACTGAAACGCTGAAGACCCTCAACAGCACCGGCGCCCCGCGCGACATCGAGATCTCCTTCGCCAAGGTGAGTAAGGCCTGGGGAGACAACCACGTTCTGCGCGGCCTTGACCTGGAGGTCAAGGCCGGAGAGAAGGTGTCCATCATCGGGCCGTCGGGGTCGGGTAAGACCACCATTCTGCGAATCCTGATGACGCTGGAGACACCTGACGAGGGCCTCGTCACCGTGGGCGGCGATGTGCTCTGGGACGCCAAACGCGGCGTCAAGAACAAGGAAACGAAGCAGACGCAGAAAACCCGCCGCAAAGTGGGTATGGTCTTCCAGCAATTCAACCTGTTCCCGCACCTGACCGTGCTCGAAAACGTTATCGAGGCCCCCATCCACGTGCTGGGTATCTCCAAGCAGGAGGCCACCGAGCGGGCGGTCGACCTGTTGGAGCTCGTGGGCCTGCAGGATCACATGAAGCACACCCCGCCGGAGCTCTCCGGTGGCCAGCAGCAGCGCGTTGCCATCGCCCGGGCCCTGGCGATGCGTCCCCGCGTGATGCTCTTCGACGAGCCGACGTCGGCGCTGGACCCGGAGCTCATCGGGGAGGTGCTCAACGTCATTCGCCGGCTCGCCACCACGACGGACATGACGATGCTCATGGTCACCCACGAGATGAGGTTCGCCCAGGAGATCTCCGACCGGGTGGTGATGTTCGACAAGGGCATCGTGGTCGAACAGGGCCCGCCCGAGCAGATCTTCAAGAACCCGCAGGAGGAACGCACCCAGCGATTCCTGAAGGCCGTGACGTCCTACTGATCCCAGGTGGTCGGGCCGGGGCTACGCCAGAAGGCGCTGCCCCGGGCCGATCGCGGGCAGGTCGCACAGGGCGAGGGCGGCCCACATGGTGGCCTGGTTGGCGGAGATGATGGGCTTGCCCAGTTCACGCTCCAGCGGCGCGATGAGGTCGTAGGTGGGCAGGTTGGTGCAGGACACCACGATCGCCTCTGCGTCGGGTGAGTCGGCGAGGCGGATGAGTTCCGCAGTGCGCCGGTAGGGCACTGTCCACATGTTGGCGTCCATGCCGAGGTGGGCGACGCCCGTCACGGTGACGGAGCTTTCCACCAGGAAATCCTGCAGCAGGAGCGTGATCTCGGCGTCGTAGGGTGTTGCGATGGCCACCCGGCTGACGCCGAGATGTTCGAGGGCTGCCACGATCGCGCCCGAAGCCGTCACCGCCGGTGCTCCGCCGGCAGACATCAAGGCCGTGGCGACGATCTTTTCACCGGCACGCCCGTTGACGAAACTGCCCGATGTGCACGCGAATGCGTAGGCGGAAGGGGCGATGGTCATGAGCTGTTGGGCCGCAGAGCGCACCCCGTCCTCGTCGCCGAGCGACGCCACCATCTCGAGTGTGACCGGCAGCGGATCGAAGGGTGTGCGGGCGAAGAAGAGTGCGCCTTCTGGCGGCACCCAACGCCAGAGTTCGGCATCGAGGGCCATGTCGTGCGGAGCGACGATCCCGATCCCGATGCGAGCAGGGGGGCCGTGGGGGATGTCGTCGTGTGCGGGAATAGTCACCATTGCTGCCTCCAGATACGCGTCGGACAACCGGCGTGCGCAGGCCCCTACGCTCAGTATTGTTGACAATCCTACGTAATACAACCTAGTGTGTGAAGAAATCGAAGGGATGATTACATGGCTCGCTACATCACGGTAACGCTCGAGACTCGCGGGGTCAGCTGCCTGGCACGACTGCTTGACGACGAGGCTCCGCGCACCGCGGCCGCCGTCTGGGACGCCTTGCCGCTCTCCTCGGCCGTGTTCCACGGCAAGTACGCCCGTAATGAGATCTACAACCTCGTGCCCGCGTTTGCACCCGTTGAACCCGGCAAGGAAAACACCACCATCACGCCCATCCCGGGCGATCTGTGCTATTTCGAGTTTGACGCCAACGACCTGGCCACTCCCTCGCACGGCTACACCAACGGCGAAGGCCCGCAGGAACTGAAGAAGATCATCGACCTCGCCCTGTTCTACGGCCGCAACAACCTCTTGATCAATGGTGACCAGGGTTGGGTTCCCGGCAACGTCTTCGGCACGATCGTGGAGGGTCTCGAGGAGATGGCGGCCGCCTGTCAGGACGTGTGGATGGGTGGGGCTCGCGGTGAAATCCTGACCTTCGCCCGCTCCGGCCGCAGCTGACCTTCAGCGGGGTGTGCTGTTCGGCCCGGCGTGACGCTCAGTCGCGGCGGCGAAAGTCCCGGGGCCAGTCGGAGACACGGATGCGCTTGATCTCCTTGACCGGCCCCATGGTGCCCCATTCGTCGAGGCCGAGCCGGGACAGAGGATCCAGCAGGTCGATGCGGGGGTGGGTTCCGTCGAGAACGTCTGAACTCACCACAGCGTGAGTCACCTCGCCGAACACCAGCGTGCAGTCGCCCATCCGGATGGTGCGGTGCAGACGGCACTCGAGGGCCGCGGGGGACTCCTTGACTCGAGGGGTGCTCACGGTGCGGCTGGGCTCCCGGGTGAGTCCCACCTGGTCAAACTCACTCACGTCGGGGGCGAAATCGGTGCCGGTGGCGTTGATCTCCTCGAAAAGCCCCAGCGGGCTGAAGTTGACCACGAAGTCTTTCGTGGCCTCGATATTGCGCAGGGTGTCTTTCTCGCCCACGGACGTGAACTGCACGATCGGCGGGTTGACCGAGGCGACCGTGAAGAACGAGTGCGGCGCCAGGTTGTGCACGCCGATCGCGGACGTACTCGACACCCATGCGATGGGTCGGGGAACCACGACCGACGTGAGCAGGCGATAGAAATCACGGGGCGGCAGCTGGGCAGGTTCGAAATCAATGCGCACGCCTCAGGCTACCAACGCGCACTGACCACGGGCCGGACGCTAGTCGGTGTCGGACTGGCGGAACGTGTCCTTGACCGTGTCTGTCGCTGTTGTGGCGGCATCCGCGACCATGGTTGAGGCCCGGTCCCGCACGGTCTTGGCCGCCGTCGAGGCCTGGTCGGTCAGGTCCGACACCGTGGCCTGCGCCAGCGCCGCAGCGTCCCGGGCGGCCTGCTCGGTGTGGCTGACCACCTTCTGCAGGTTGGGGTCACCCCACACCTCCCGAGCCTTGGTGGCCAACCGATCGTACGCCCGACGCCCGGCGCGCGATCCCAGCAGATAACCGGTAGCGAGCCCGGCGAGAAAAAGAAGTCTGCCTCTCATTGCGTGTACCTCCCAATAGATGGAAATCCGAGAACCTCACCGTATGTCGGCGACCGGATGCGCTCAAGGGATTGACAACGATCAGTGGGGTGTTGTTTCTCCCGGTGCGTTCGGTGCGTCCAGTGCGTCCAGTGCGTTCCGGCTCAGCATGGCCGCGCCGGCGACGGCGGCCGGCATCACGAATACCGCCGCGAACGGCACCAGAAACAACAGATACGTGACGACACCGAAACCCAGGCTGGTCGCCCGTCGCCGGGCCAGCATTCGTCGTCGGTCTCGCAGCGAGAATCCTCGGGCGTCGAAGGCGAAACCGGTGAGTTCAAGCAGCAGCACCCACCCTCCGAATGTGGCGCCGAGGGTGAAGGCGAGCACACCGCCCACGACCGGAATGAGCCCGGAGAGCAGCACGAGGAGGCCGACCAGAACGGCGGGAAGAAGCAGGCGAACGGCGTCACCGATGGCCCGCACCAGGGAGCGCACCAGCCCGACCTCGGGTGCTGTCGGCGGTGAGCCCAGACGAACTTCCACGGAGCGCCAGATGCGCTCGTAGAACGGGTCGCCGACCAGCAGGGTGACTGCGGTGTAGGTATAAACGAGTGCGAAGATGCCCACGGTCACCACCGCGAGGCCGGCCACTACCCGGGTGCCCCCTCGCCAGGGCTCGTCCCAGCCGTCGGCGAAGGGAGTCATCCAGGCGGTGAGGCCACTGAGGTTGACCGCCAGCACGACGATCCCTGCAACGTAGACGAGTCCCACGATCAGGGCAGGCAGCGCTCCGAGCAGCATGAGGCGCGGCGAGGTGATCCACAGGCCCAGCCCGCGGCCGAGAAACGTTGCTCCGGTACCAAATTCCGCAAGGAGACGGCGGGACGGGGGAGTCGATCGGGGCATTCCCCCAGTATGCCGGGCGGATTCGAGAAGTAACGCAACGGAGCTCCGGTGTCCCGGCCGCTCGGCGTTCGGGAGCCCCGCACCCTAATCTTGAGGAGGCAGAAACTGTAAACCACGACGCAAGGAGCTGGCTTGGCCCACTCATACGAGCTGTATGTCGACCTTCTGGCTCCGTGCTTCTGCTGTCAGGCTCGGCAGCCGTTCCATTTCACGTCGGCCAGCGATCAGGTGGTCTGCTCCTTCTGCGTGCGACACCTCGGGGCTGACAAGGCCGAACGGCGCGATACGGATCACCTTCGGCTGTGGACAGAACTCTTCAATGACGAGCAGGAGATGCACCGGTCCTATGTGGCTGCGACCAAGGCCACCATTGCCGAGCGCGACGCCACCATCGCGGAACTCTCGTCACGCATCGAACAACTGGGGGCGCTGGTTGCTGGTCAGTTCGATGCGACTCCGAGTGCCGGTGTGCGGGACCTGCTGGAAAACGATTTGATCAAGCGTGCGGAGCGCAAGACGCAATTGGCGTCGCGCCAGATCGACTGGGCCATGGCTGTGATCTGGCGCATCGGCGTGCTGCATCACGATGACGTGAGCAAACCGCAGCAGTGCACCTGTGGGCGCGCCCTTGCCGACTGCGCGGAAGGAAGAGCCATCGACCCGGTGCGCGCAGCGATGAGTGACTGGGAGAAGAAGAACGTTCAGCTGCTGCGTGACGGAAAACGCAACGGGCTGCCCGCCGACCACCCGGCGGTGATCGGCGAACGAACGAGGTGACGTGCGCGCTGAGCCGGCTCAGTGCGCCATCGGACGCGGCGCATCCGCTGACACTGGACGACGACGCACGAAGAAGGCGAGTGGGATCGCGAACAGCGAGATGACCGCGCCGTAGACGAACGCCGACTGCACTCCGGCGGCGGTCGCAGACGCTTCTGAGACGCCCTGGTTGATCAGTGCGGTCGATTGCGACGACATCACGGCGATGAACAGTGCCGTTCCGGTGGCGCCGGCAAGCTGCTGAACGGTTCCAACGGTGGCGCTGCCGTGCGAATAGAGTTCCGGCCGCAAGGAGCCGAGACCTGCGGTGAACAGCGGGGTGAAGATGAGGGCCAGCCCGACGCTCAGTGAGATGTGCGCCGTCATCAACAGGGACGGCTCCGTGGTCTCGCCCATCAGCGTCATCGACCAGAGAGCGCCGCTGACAATGATCGAGCCGGGGACCAGCAACACCGTGGGGCCGAACCGATCGTAGATCCGACCGACGAACGGCGCCAGAACACCCATGGTGATGCCGCCGGGCAGCAGCAGCAGGCCGGTGGCGAGGGCATCGAGGCCGAGCACCGTCTGCATGTAGATCGGCAGCAGAATGAGGGTGCCGAACAGAGCCATCATGCTCAGGCCCAGGATGATGATGGTCACCGTGAAGGTGCGCGATATGAATGTGCGCAGATCGAGCAGAGCGCGGTTGCTGCGCTGCAGTCTGAGCTGACGCAGCACGAATAGGGCCAGAGTGAGAACACCGATCACGAGCGGGATCACGCCGACGACGGTGCCGGACTCGCCGATCGAACCAAGGTTGCTGAGTCCGTAGACGAGTCCGCCGAACCCGAAGGCGGAGAGAACGACTGAGACCACGTCGATCGGGAGCCGGCGCGGCGTCGTGACGTTCTGAATGCGTGCGGCACCGAGCAGCAGTGCGCCGATGGCGATGGGCAGAACCAGGATGAACATCCAGCGCCAGTCCAAAACGCTGAGGATGAGACCGGAGATGGTGGGGCCGATGGCGGGAGCCACCGAGATGACGATGGAGATGTTTCCCATCGTCTTGCCGCGCGAGGCGGGAGCCACGAGGGTCATGACCGTGGTCATCAGCAGCGGCATCATGATTGCCGTTCCGCTTGCCTGCACGATGCGGCCGAGCAGCAGAACCTCAAAACCGGGCGCGAGTGCGGCGATGAGGGTTCCGGCGCTGAACAGCGACATCGCGGCGATGAACACCGGGCGGGTGTCGAACCGCTGCAGCAGGAAGCCGGTGATCGGAATGACCACGGCCATGGTGAGCATGAAGGCCGTCGTCAACCACTGGGCTGCGGATGCGGTGATGCTCAGGTCCGTCATGAGGTGCGGTAATGCCACGCTCATGATCGTCTCGTTCAGGATGACTACGAAGGCCGAGACCAGGAGCAGCGAGATCACGAGCCGATTGCGTGCTTCGTCGTCGCGCACCGGACCGTCGACGAAGGCGGGCGTCTGTTTCGTGTCCCTCGAGACGGGTGGAAGGGTGCGCTCGGTCATGCAGGTCCTGTCAATTGTGGCGGTGGCGTGCTCCGATGCACCTAGACCCCAGCGTTGGATGGGGTGCGATTTATTCCTGACCGGGAGATATTGCGTCGAATGACCGGTCGCTCACCTGCGACTCAGGCCGGGACGCTCAGCGCCAGGTAGGGGGCGGTGCGACTGGTGGGATGCCCGGCTACCTGGGCCGGTGTGCCCGTGGTCACGATGCGCCCGCCCTCGTCACCGCCGGACGGACCCATGTCGATCACCCAGTCGGCCGCGGCCACCACGTCCATGTCGTGTTCGACCACGATCACCGTGTTGCCGGCGTCGACCAGGCGATTGAGCTGGGTGAGGAGCAGGAGTACGTCGGCGGGGTGCAGCCCGGTGGTGGGCTCGTCGAGCACATAGAGTGTGTGGCCGCGACGGGCGCGCTGCAGTTCGGTGGCGAGCTTGATCCGTTGGGCCTCTCCGCCGGACAGCTCGGTGGCGGGCTGGCCGAGCCGCAGGTAGCCGAGGCCCACCTCCCGCAGGGTCTCGAGGCTGCGCAGCGCCGTGGGTACGTCGGCCAGGAAGACGGCCGCCGCATCGACGGTCAGGCCGAGCACCTCGGCCACGTTCTTGTCGTGGTAGGTGACCTCGAGCGTCTCGGGGTTGTAGCGCGATCCGCCGCAGGCGGGGCAGGGGGCATAGCTGCCGGGCAGGAACAGCAGGCCGACGGCCACGAATCCTTCGCCGAGGCAGGTTTCGCAGCGTCCGCCCGGCACATTGAAGGAGAAACGTCCGGCACCGAATTTTCGGGCGCGAGCCTCGGGGGTGGCCGCAAACGTTGACCGCACGGCATCGAAGAGTCCGGTGTACGTGGCCAGGTTGGAGCGAGGCGTTCGGCCGATCGGCTTCTGGTCCACCCGCACCAGCCGATCGATGACGTCGATGCCGGAGATCGCCCCCACCGTCATCGGCTCACCGGTGTCGTCTTCTGCCTCGTCAACATCGTCTTCCCCGGTAGCTGACCCGGTTGAGGCGGTGGATTCCCGGGCGTCCAGGTCGGGATTCAGGTGCAGGCCCACTGCTTCGGCCAACACATGGCTGACCAGGGTGGACTTGCCGGAACCGGAGACGCCGGTAACCGCGGTGAGCACACCGAGCGGGAACTCGGCGTCAATGTTATTCAGGTTGTGCCGGGTGATTCCCTCCAGCGTCAACCAGCTGAGCGGATGCCGCAGCTCGCGCTTCGACGCCCCGTCGTGCGGCGAGGGGAAGAGGAACTCCCGCGTCACGGACTCGGTTACCTCGGCGAGCCCCGCGGTCGGACCGCTGTAGAGCACCTGCCCGCCGTTCTGGCCGGCGTGCGGACCCACATCGACCACCCAGTCGGCACGACGCACGACATCCATGTTGTGTTCCACGACGAACACGGAGTTTCCGGTGGATTTGAGTTCTTCCAGCACGGCGAGGAGGGGCTCGGCGTCGGCCGGATGCAGCCCGGCCGACGGTTCGTCGAGCACGTAGATCACGCCGAACAGGCCGGACCGCAGCTGGGTGGCGATGCGAAGCCGCTGCATTTCGCCGGGAGAAAGCGTGGGGGTGGCCCGGCCAAGGCTCAGGTAACCGAGTCCCAGGTCGACCAGCACGTCGATGCGGCGACCGAGGTCGCCCGTGATGGTGTCGGCCACTTCGCTATGCGACCCCGTGAGGGCTTCGCGGAGGTCGCTCAAAGGCAGAGCGTTGAGCACGGCGATCGTGTGGCCGGCGAACGTCACGGCGAGGGCCTCTTGCCGCAGACCGCTGCCGCCGCAGAGCGCGCACGGCCCGGATTCCACGTAGCGGAGCACCCGGTTGCGAACCGACGCGCTTTTCGAATCGGCCAGGGTGTGCATGACATAGCTCTGCGCGCTCCAGAACTTTCCCTTGTACGGGCGGGGGCGTTCGCGTTCGGGCATGATGTCGACAACCGGTCGCTCCTCGGTGAAGAGGAGCCAGTCTCGGTCCGCGCGCTGCAGCTGCTGCCAGGGGGTATCGACGTCATAACCGAGGGCGGTGACGATGTCGCGCAGGTTCTTTCCCTGCCACGCGCCCGGCCACGCCGTGACCGCACCGTCGCGGATACTCAGCGTGGGATCGAGCACCATGGTTTCCTCGGTCACGGTGTGGGCGGTGCCAAGGCCCTGGCATTTGGGGCAGGCACCGGTGGCCGTGTTCGGGGAAAAGGAGTCCGACTCGAGGCGCGAGGCGCCGCTCGGATACATGCCCGCACGGGAATACAGCATGCGCAGGGAATTGGAGAGCGTGGTGACCGTGCCGACGCTCGAGCGGGAACTCGGCGTTCCGCGACGCTGTTGCAGGGCGACCGCCGGTGGAAGCCCGGTGATCTCATCGACCCGGGGCGTGTGGCCCTGCTGGATCAGACGCCGCGCGTAGGGAGCCACCGACTCGAAGAAACGCCGCTGCGCCTCGGCGAAGATGGTACCGAAGGCGAGTGAGGACTTACCGGAACCGGACACCCCGGTGAAGGCGACGATGCGATCGCGGGGTACGTCGACGTCAACGCCCTGGAGGTTGTTCTCATGGGCGCCGCGAACCCGAACGAATCCGGGCACGGACGGTGAGATGTCAGGAGATTGTTCAGGCATTCACTGATTTTACTCGCCTCGGCGTGCTCACGGGGTTCGTGTCGTAATCTGAGATCAATCCGCCCTGGGCACCCTCCTGTGGGTTTTTAGTTCCGATGTCGGTGGATCCGTCAGGAAAGGCGCGCCATGTGCAGGCTGCTCGGATACGCCTCCCCGTCACCGCGCACCACGCGCGCCGTGCTCCGCGGCAATCAGAGCGCGGTGTTCCAGGACATGACCCAGTTGCACAAAGACGGCTGGGGTAGTGCGTGGATCACCGGCGCCGACCCGGCCGCCCGCAGGGTCGAGAAGGAACGGTCACCTCTCACCGGAGCCGGTGACAGTCGATTGACGGTGGCGCTGTCCGCACGCGTGTCGATCGCCCAGCTCGTGCACCTGCGGATGGCTACGGACGGCATGGGCTGCCGACCGGAAAACACTCATCCCTTCGTGCGCGACGGCTTCGCCTTCGCCCACAACGGGTCACTCAACCCGGCTTCCGCCATCGACGCCCACATCGCGCCGGCGATCCTGCTCGGCCTCGTGGGTGACACCGACAGCGAGCGGTATCTGGCCGTGATTCGAACCAAGCTCGCCGAGGGCCACGATCTCTTCGAGGCGGTGTGTCGCACGGTGCTGGAACTGCGACCGATATTCCCGGACATGAGCATGAATGCGATCCTGCTCTCGCCCACGCAGCTCATCGCGGTGCATGCGAGTACACACGCCGGCACTCCCCATGACCTGTTCGATGAGAGCGGTTTGACGGAGGCCGAGTTGCCGCAGGATCACCGAACGGCTTACTACCTGATGCGCCAGCGCCGGTTCGAGGACGGCACGATCGTGTTCGCCTCCAGCGGCCTCGACATCTCCGGCTGGGAGCCACTGCCGGCTGACAGCGTGACGGTGGTCGACCTGGACACGCTGCAGGCCCAGACTCGCCTGCTGAACACCGGCGTTTCGGCTCAGCTTGACCCGATTCGCCCCTGACCGGCCGGGTTCCGGGGGCCGGCAACCGTTTCCTGCTGCAGTGCCCGCAGTGCCACCTTCAGGATCTTGCCAGTGGCGGTGCGGGGCAGTGACTCCACGAAATCAATGTCGTCCGGCACCTTGAAGCTGGCAATGAGATAGCGGGTATGCGTCAGCAGGTCCACTTCGGTCACGGTGGTGCCGGGCCGCAAGACCACGTAGGCCTTGGGGCGTTCGCCCCACTTGGCATGCGGGATCCCCACGACCGCCACATCGAGCACCGTCGGGTGCGACAGGATGGCATTCTCCACTTCGATCGTGGAGATGTTCTCCCCGCCGGAGATGATGATGTCCTTCGCTCGATCCCGCAGCTCGATGTATCCGTCGGGATGCATCACTCCGAGGTCGCCGGTGTGGAACCACCCACCGCGGAAGGCCTCCGCCGTGGCCGCGGGATCCTTGTAGTAGCCGGCCATCACGTTGTTGCCGCGCAGCACGATCTCGCCCAGGGCCTCGGCATCGGCGGGGACGTCGATCATGTCAGAATCGACGATGCGGGCGGACTCGGCCTGCAGCATTCCCACGCCCTGGCGGGAGATCTTTCGGGCGCGTTCGTTCTTGGGCAGGTCATCCCACTCATGCTGGTACTCACAGATCGTGTTCGGGCCGTACACCTCCGTGAGGCCGTACACGTGCACGACGGTGATTCCGAGCGTGTCCAACTGCTCGATCACGGTGGGCGAGGGCGGTGCGCCGGCCGTGGTGATGCTGAGCGGACGATCGACGACGTGGGCTTCGGCGGCATTCGCGATGATTCCGCACACCGTAGGGGCGCCGCACAGGTTGGTGACGCCGAGGGAATCGATCGCTCCCCACACGGCCTCGGCACGCACGGCACGCAGGCACACGTGAGTGGACCCGGCACCGGTCACCGCCCACGGCGTGCACCAGCCATTGCAGTGGAACATGGGCAGCGTCCAGAGGTACACCGAGTTGCTCGTGAAATTGTTGTGGAAGATCTCACCGAAGGAGTTGAGGTAGGCGCCGCGGTGCGTGTACATCACGCCCTTCGGCTTGCCGGTCGTGCCCGAGGTGTAGTTGATGGCGATCACCGCACGCTCGTCGTCGACGTCCCAGCGCAACGGCCGGTCGTCGTAGCTCCCCGGCAGGATGCGGTCGGCCTCGGCCAGGAAGGACTCGAGGCTTTGTTGCCCGAACGTCAGTCCGCTCGCGGCGAGACCGAATTCCGGGTCAGCGATTTCCACCACATGCTTGAGCTGGGGGCTGGCCTCGTATGCCGAGCCGACGGTGGCCACGAGCTCGGCGTCCAGGAAGAGCATGGTTGCCTCGGAATGGGCGATCACGTAGTCGATCTCCGGTTTGGCGAGCCGCGAATTGAGGGCGACGAGCACACCACCCGCGAGAGGAACCGCGAAGTGGGCGATCAGCATCTCCGGGATGTTCGGCGCCAGGAATATCACGCGGTCACCCGGGTTGATGCGGGCACGGATGGCGCGAGCCATCCGCTGGGCGATCGCCGAGTACTCCGCGTAGGTGTAGGTGCGACTGCCGTAGACAATTGCATTCTTATTCGGGAATACTTCGGCTGACCGCTGTAGAAAGCGCATCGGTGTGAGCGGTGAATCGTTGGCGGAACCGAACTGAGGGTCAAGCACGAAGACTCCTTTGTCAGGGTGTGCGAGTGTGCGGGTGTGCGGGTGTGTGGGTGTCGGGGAGCGACCGCTCGAGGACCGGGAAGGTTACTTGAAAGCACTCACGCCGGTGAGGTCGCGTCCGATCAGGAGGGCCTGCACGCTCTCGGTACCCTCGTAGGTGTGGATGGCCTCGATATCGGCCATGTGCCGAATCACGTGGTTCTCCAGCAGGATGCCGTTACCGCCGAGCATGTCACGACCGAGGGCCGCAATCTCCCGAGCGGCGCGGGTGTTGTGGTACTTGGCGAGCGAGGCCTGAATCGGACGCATGGTGCCGGCCGCGTCGAGGGTGGCCAGGTGCATGCAGTGCAGTTGCATGGAGGTGAGCCGGGACAACATGACGGTGAGGCGTTCCT
>Ga0209023_10004976_pt1 | contig 14763 bp, 10 predicted proteins | sample LakOneMetagenome_FD_187468 | JGI IMG/M metagenome (GOLD analysis project Ga0209023, IMG submission 187468) | Freshwater and sediment microbial communities from Lake Erie, Canada (SPAdes) (version 2) | ecosystem: Environmental > Aquatic > Freshwater > Lentic | place: Lake Erie, Canada...
TCTGCGCCGAGGCGGGCGGGGTGGACGCCGCCGGCAAGCCGGCCATGGACAAGTTCCGCGCCGACTACAAGAAGCGCTTCGGCATCGACGTGCAAATCAACGCGCCGTATGCCTACGACGCCGTGATGACGATGGCCGACGCCATGGTCAAGGCCGGCTCGTCCGCGCCCGCCAAGTACCTGCCGGTGCTGGCGAAGATCGAAACCAAGGGCGTGACCGGCCCGATCGCCTTTGACGCCCGCGGCGACATCCGCGACGGCACCATCACCCTGTACACCTTCAAGGGCGGCCGCCGCACCGTCATCGCCGTCACCAAGTAGGGTGGGTTCTCGAACCCACCGTGCCTGTTCTTTGAAACCCTGCGCCGGATGGGCATGGTGGGTTCAATCACCCACCCTACGTCTGGTTGGCAGGGGGCGGGGGCGCGCTGGGCATGGTGGGTTCAATAACCCACCCTACGTTTGGTTGGCGGGGCAGCTACCGAGCCGGGTAGGGTGGGCTCTCGAGCCCACGCGGTCTCACCCTTTGCACATCGGCGACAGTCGCGACAGCGCTCCCGCCAGCGGGCAGGCGCGCTCATCAAACTTCCAGCCCGTTCACTATCAGATGCGGGCAACCCCTCTCACCACCAACAACAAGGCAAAACGAATCAGCCGCCGTAAGCATCACATCATAATCAAAAAAGGTAACTAACCAACCACTCAATACCAACCAACCGGTAACTCAACCGTTCCGAACTCCGGCAAAACTAACATATACCACACGAGGCCACCAAGAAGAGGGGGGGGCGTAACCAGCCAGCAAAACGGCAAGCAGCGCACGGACAATCTGGCGCCCGCGCGCCTTCTCTCAACCCAACTCACTGGCAACTGAAACTCGCCGCATCCTCCACATTCCCACTTCCTTTGTACCGCGCAACCTTCGGGTAAGGGCAGAGCGGCCGCGTACGCGCTGCTGACCACACCACCGGCAAGTCCCCGTTCACCCCACCCGCATTCCCCGCACCGCGCGCACTGGCCAGCACACTATCCGGCGCCTGTCCCTTTTCAATCCAGTTCACCAGCGGCGTCAGCATGTCGAACTGCTCAAGCGCCGGCCCGCCCGAGCAATGGTTCATGCCCGGCACCCGGAAGAAGCGCGCGAAGTTGGACGCATCGCCGCTGTTCGCCGTGCGCAGCGCCTCGTACCACGCCGTCGTGTCGTCGCTGGAAAAGATCGGATCGCTGGTGCCGTGGTAAACCAGCATCTTGGCGCCGCGGTTCTTCAGCCTGGCCAGGTTGGCGCCATCGGGCGGCGTCATGAAGCCCGTGCCGGATTCGGTGTAGGTGGCATTCGCCGCATTCACCCGCGCCAGCAAATTCGCCAGGTTCACGCTCAACACGAAATCGCGCCCGTTGAAGGTGGTCGGGTCTTCCGGCGGCACCGCCCAGATGAATGCCGCCGCACCCGAGTCGCGCTCGATCGGCGCGCCGAACTTCCAGCTCGACCAGCCGCTCGTCCCGAACCCTGCGTCGTACGGGAAGCTGGTGTAGATGGTCGCACCGCTCTCGGTCTTGGCACCGCTGAACAGGGCCGCGATCCCGGTTTTCTGCGCGCTGCTCAGGCAAGTACCATCGCGCGCGCCGGTGCAAGTCGGCACGTCGCGCTCCAGGCTGAAGGCGGCCTGGCAGGCGCCGGTATCCTGGATCAGGCCATCCGCCGCGCCATCGAGCGCATCGCACTTGCCCAGTACCGCGTTCGACACCAGCGAACGCTCGGCCTGGGTAAAGCCGGTCGTCAAATCCCCGGATGTCGACGCCAGCGCCGCATAGGTCTTGGCGCCGGCGATGTTCGCCAGCGCCGCCAGCGGCAACCGATAACCCGGATTGCCGGCCAAGTAGCCGTCGTACTGCTCGGCGTAACGCGCCGCCGCCACCATGGTGTGGCGCCCGCCGTTCGAGCAGCCGCCAATGTAGGAGCGGTCGGGCGCCTTGCCGTAGGCGAGCTGGATCAGGCTCTTCGCCATCGGCGTCAGCTTGCCGACCGCCTGGTAGCCGTAGTCGAGCCGCGCCTGCGGGTCGATGCCGAAGAAGGGCGTGGGTGCGCCGTGTCCGGCGTCGGAGCTGAGCACCGCAAAGCCCTGGTTCAAGGCATTGTCGAGCGGACCGCCGCCGCCCACCGGGCCGGTCGCCGTGACCACGCTGCCGTCGACGCCGCCATTCGCCTGGTAGAAGAAGCGGCCATTCCAGTTGCGCGGCAGGCGCATTTCGAAGCCGATGGCGTAGCTCTTGCCGTCCACCGGGCTGACGCGGCGGAACATCTGGCCCAGCACCTGGCAATGGGCGGCGACCGGCTTGCCGGCGATGACGAGCGTGCCGGCGGCGATGTCGTTGGCGGCGGTGATGGTGGTGTCGGGAATCGTCACGCGCGCCGCCAGTTCGGTGCAGGCGCCAAGGGTGGCGCCGACGGCGGGGCTCAGTTGCGGCAGCTGGGCCACCGGTGGCGGCGCCGGGACGTCGGGCGGGTCGTCGTGGTCGTTGCTGCTGCAGCCGGCAAGGCCGAGCAGGGCGAAGGTGGCGAGGCCGGTGAGGTGCGGGATCTTCATGCGTGTTGTCTCCTGTCGTGAAACCGAAATGGATTTGCAAAACGTCGGGACGAACCGGCCCGCACAGCCCAATGGATGGGCTGTAGCAGGCCTGCACTGCGGGGGAAAAGAAGAGGCTTAGTCGGGCGCCACGTCCTTGAGGACGCTGATCGGCTGGTTCACCAGCTTGCCGTTGACTTTCTTGACCTCGCGGATGTACATGTTTTGTACGATGTCGCGGGTTTTGGGATCGATGGAGATGGGCCCGCGCGGGCTGTTCCACTTCATGCCCGACAGGGTCTTCACGGCGGCGTCGCCGGTGACCTTGCCATTCAGCCTGCGCACGGTCTCGTAGATCATGCCCATGGTGTCGTAGGCCGCCACGGTGACAAAAGTAGGCGCCGGACGGTTGGGATTGGCCTCGGCATACGCTTTCAGGAAGGTTTTATTCGCTTCGTTGTCCAGGGCGGTGGAATAGTTCAGCACCGTGACGGCGCCCAGGGCGCGGTCGCCCAGTGCTTCCAGGGTCGGCGAATCGCTGGTCATGTCGCCCACGCCGAGGAACTTGATGCCTGCCTTGTCCAGGCCCTTGTCGCTGAAGGCCTTCAGCAGGCCGGCGCCGTCTTCCGCGCCGGGCGCGAAGAAGAACAGCGCGTCCGGCTTCTGGTCCTTCACGCGCTGGACAAAAGGCGAATAGTCGGGGTTTGCCAGCGGCACGCGCGCAGAACCGACGATCTTGCCGCCGCCTTCCTGCAAGCCCTTGGCGAACTTCAGCTCGGCGTCGTGGCCGGTGCTGTAGTCGGTGACCAGCGAGTACACGTTGCTGATCTTGTTCTTCGCGGTCCAGGCGCCGAAGGGTTCGGTCATCTGCTGCATCGTCATCGAGGTGCGCAGCATGTAGGGCGACTTGGCCGTGATGCCGGTGGTGACCGCATTCATGACGATCATCGGGGTCTTGCCCTGGGTGGCCACCGGGGCCACCGCCAGTGCGCTCGGCGTCAGCGAGAAGCCGATCAGGAAGTTCACCTTTTCGCGGCCGATCAGTTCCTGCGCGGCGCGCTTGGACAGCTCGACGTTGCTGCCGCCGTCGTCGCGGTAGATGATCTGCACCTTCTTGCCGGCCACCGTGTCGCCATGCTGCTTCATGTAGGTCTTGATACCGTCCTCGAAGGGCTTGCCGATATTGACGAACGGGCCGGTCAATGCGGCGATGACGCCGATCTTGATGGTGTCGTCCTGCGCCTGGGCGCTGGCGCCGGCGAAGGGAAGGAATGCCAAACCGATGCAAGCGAGGGTCTTCAGTTTCATGTCGTCTCCTTTGTCGTTATAGTCAGGTCCGTACGTCGTTCATGCTGCCAGTATCGTTTTGTCTTCCGTGCCGTCGTACAGCGCGTCCACCAGCGCCGCGCGCCGGGTCAGCACCGCCGCCTGGTTGATCGAGCCCTTGTCGGTCATCTCGCGATGGTCGATCGACGGCGGCTCGGCGAGCAGGAGCAGGCGCTCGATCCGCTTCGAGGAGCCGCTGGCATCGACGTTCAGCTTGTCGAGCAGGGCCTTGAAATAATCCCGTACCGCTGCGCTGGCCAGCACGTCCTCGGCCGGCGAACCGGCGGGCAGGCCAGCCAGTTCGCTGCAATGGTCCAGGCGCGGGAACACCAGCAGGCCGATGCTGCTGCGGTTGATGCCCGTGACCACGGCGTCCTGCACATACGGCGCGCCCTGGCTGATCACGCGCGCGCGCAGCGGGCCGACGCTGACGAAGGTGCCCGAGCTGAGCTTGAAGTCCTCGGCGATGCGGCCATCGAACATGAAGCCGAACGCCGGCTGGTCCGGGTCGACGAAGCGCAGGGCATCGCCGGTGCAGTAGTAGCCGTCTTCGTCAAAGGCCTCGGCCGTGAGGTGCGGCGCCCGCCAGTAGCCCGGCGTCACATGCGGGCCGTGGAAGCGCGCTTCGAGCTTGTCGCCGACTGGCACCAGTTTGACTTTGCAGCCCGGCGCCGGTACGCCGACGTAGCCGGCTTTCACGATAGGACCGGTGCCGAAGGTGCAGGACGGCGAGGTCTCGGTCATCCCGAGGCCGGTCATGATGCGGATGGTCTCTCCGGCACGCTGCAGCGCCACGCGGTCGAGATGGTCCCAGCAGGCCTGCGACAGTCCGGCGCCGGCGCAGAAGAACAGCTTTACGCGCGAGAAGAAGTTGGCGGCGAGGTCGTCGTCGGTTTCCAGCGCCTCGGCCAGCATCTCCCAGCCGGATGGGATGTTGAAATAGACGGTCGGCGCGATCTCGCGCAGGTTGCGCAGCGTGCCTTCGAACTCGCGTCGGGTGGCGCGGCCATCGTCGATGTACAGCGTGCCGCCGTTGTACAGCACGATGCCGACGTTGTGGCTGCCGCCAAAGGTATGGTTCCAGGGCAGCCAGTCGAGCAGGACCGGCGGGTCCATGCCCAGGAAGGGGAAGGTCTGCAGCAGCATCTGCTGGTTACTGCACAGCATACCGTGGGTGGTGATCACGGCCTTTGGCTTCCTGGTCGAACCCGAGGTGAACAGGAACTTGGCGATGGTCTGCGGACCGACTTCCGCGTTGCGCGCGTCGATGCCGGCCGGTTCGGTGTCGAGCAGGGCGGCGAAGCGCGTGGCGGTACGGCCTTCGACCTCGCCATCGGCCAGGATCAGCTCCACGCCATCCGGCAGCACGGCGTCGATGGCGCGCGCATAGGCCGTGCCGTCGCTCGCAAAGATCGCGCCGGGCGTCAGCTGCTCGATCAGGTCGCGCAGCTTGGCCGGGTCGGTCGCCACCAGCGAGTAGGCCGGCGACAGCGGAGAATAGGGCACGCCGGCGTACATGGCGCCCAGCGCCAGCTGGAAGTGTTCGAGGTCGTTCCCGGACAGGATCACCAGCGGACGCTCGGCGGATAAATCACGGTCGAGCAGCGCCTGGCCGATGCGGCGCGCGCTCTCCAGCACCTGCGCATACGAGAGGCGGATCCAGTCGCCATCCGGCCCGCGGCGCGCCACCAGGGTGCGCTGAGGGTGATTCCGCGCGCCTTCGACCAGGCGGTCGGTGAAGCGCGCCGGCACGGGTTGCAGCGGCGTGACGGCGTCCACGTGCCAGGCGCCATCCACCTGGTACGCTGCGACCTCGGGGTTCCCGAGCTCGACGAATCTCCGTTTTACGCTGCTGCCGCCGCCTTCCACAATCGATGATTGGGTCATGGCGGCCTCCGTTCAGATCGGGAAGTGACGCGGGGTGGTCTGGACCGTGATCCAGCGCAGGTCCGTGAACTCGGCAATCGCCGCCTTGCCGCCGAAGCGTCCGTAGCCGCTGCCTTTCACGCCGCCGAACGGCATCTGCGCCTCGTCGTGCACGGTGGGGCCGTTGATGTGGCAGATGCCCGACTCGATGCGCTGGGCGACCGCCATGGCGCGGCCGATGTCGCGGCTGAACACGGCGGACGACAAGCCGTATTCGCTGTCGTTGGCCAGGCGGATCGCTTCCTCGTCGCTGTCGAAACGGAGCACCGAGACGATCGGGCCGAAGGATTCTTCCTGGTAGACCAGCATCTCCGGCGTCACCTTGTCGACGATCGCCGGCTGCATGATGTTGCCGTCCACGCCTTCAGCGGCTTGGGTGACGGTGGCGCCGCGGGTGCGTGCATCCTGCAGCATCGCGTCCACGCGCAGGGCGGCGCTCGGGTCGACCATGCCGGCCAGCGGCGCGTCCGAACGCGCGGCCCTCAAGGTGGCGGTCTTGGCGGCGAGCTTGGCGACAAAGGCGTCGGCCACCTTGGCGTCGACCAGGATGCGGTCGGCCGACATGCAGATCTGCCCCTGGTTGAAGAAGGCCGAGAAGGCGGCGGCTTCCACGGCGGCGTCGAGGTCGGCGTCGTCCAGCACCACGACCGGGTTCTTGCCGCCCAATTCCAGCAGCACCGGCTTCAGGTATTTGGCGGCCGTCTGCGCGATGATGCGGCCAACCTTGGTCGAGCCGGTGAAGTTCACGCGGCGCACGGCCGGGGCGGCGATCAGGCGTTCCACGATGGCGGGCGCATCGTCCGGCGCGTTGGTGATGACGTTGACCACGCCCGGCGGGAAGCCGGCGTCGACGAAGACCTGGCCGATCAGGCGGTGCAGGGCCGGGCACAGTTCCGACGCTTTCAGGATCACGGTATTGCCGCAGGCGAGCGGCATGGCCACCGCGCGCGTGCCCAGGATGACCGGCGCATTCCAGGGCGCGATGCCGACGACCACGCCGCAGGCCTGGCGCACACCCATGGCGAGCGAACCGGGTACGTCCGACGGGATCACTTCGCCGGCGATCTGCGTCGTCATCGACGCCGCTTCGCGCAGCATGTTGGCGGCCAGGGTGACGTTGAACTGGTACCACACCGGCGCGCCGCCGGCTTCCTCGACGGCGGCTTCGACGAACTGGCCGCGCAGGGCTTCCATCTTGTCGGCGGCTTTGAGTAATAGCGCGCGGCGGGCGCCCGGCGCCATGGCGGACCAGGCCGGGAAGGCGGCCTGCGCGGCGGCGATGGCGGCGTCGACATCGTCGAGGGTAGCGGCGGGGGCGCGGGTGGCGATGTCGCCGGTGGCGGGATTGCGGCGCTCGAAGGTGGCGCCGGTGGATGCTGCACGGGTCTCGCCGTTGATCAGCAGATCGGTCTGGAACATCAGAGGTCTCCTCTGTTATCGGATAGAAGGCGGCCTCTGCTCAGCAGGGGCCGCCGCCATTATTATTGTTTTGTTCTGAATAAGCAGGCTTTTTTATTAGCTACGCTTATAGGTCTGCAGCCCCGGTTTGATGGTCTTATCGTCCAGGAATTGCTTCAGGCCTTCCTTGCGGCCTTTTTCCGGGTCGCGGTAATTGGACTGGTCGGTCTTGGCGTACAGGTAGTCTTCGCCTTGTTCCCAGGTCAGTTCGCGGCAGCGCTTGAAGCCGACTTTCGCATAGCGCAGCACCACCGGGTTCTTTTCCAGCAGCTTATTCGCCAGCTCGATCACCGCTTCGCGCAGCTGCTCCTTCGGCACGCTCTTGTTGATCAGGCCCATGCTTGCCGCTTCCTTGCCGGTGAAGGTGTCGCCGGTCATGATGTAGTGCAGGGCGTTGCGGTGGCCCATGGTGTCGGCCACGGCCTTGCTCACCAGGTTGCCGGGCGGGATGCCCCAGTTCACTTCCGACAGGCCGAACACGGCGTCGTCGGCGGCAATGGCCAGGTCGCAGGCCACCAGCGGCGAGAATGCGCCGCCGAAGCACCAGCCGTTGACCATGGCGATGGTCGCCTTGCTGTACATGCGCAGCAATTTCCACTGCCACTGCGAGCAGTCGCGGCGCATGCGTTCCTGCATGATTTCCGGCTTGCCGTCGGTTTCGCGGAAATACTCTTTCAAGTCCATCCCCGCGGTCCAGGCCTCGCCGGCGCCGGTGAGGACGATCACCTGGGCGTCGTCGTCGAGCTCGAGGGTTTCGAGCACGTCGATCATCTCGCGGTTCAGCGTCGGGCTCATGGCATTGCGCTTCTCCGGGCGGTTCAGGGTGATCCAGCCGATACCGTTCTCGACATCCACTTTGACGGTTTGCCAGCGTGCTTCGTATTTGGACATACAATGTCTCCTCTTGGTCAATTTTGTATCAGGCTGCCTGATATGTGACTTATACTATACGGGCCGGATCGGCATGACAAGTAACTTTTTATGAACACTGCAAAAAAATTATCGCCCGTCCCGAAGAGCTCGAAACCGACCAGCCTGGCCTACCTCGTCGGCCGCCTCGACCACATCCTGAAGCAGCGCCTGCGCGACAGCCTGGCGCCTTGCGGGCTGTCTGTGCCGCAGTACACGGCGCTGTCGGTATTTCGCGCGCATGGCGCCTTGTCGAATGCCCAGCTGGCCACGCGCACGATGGTGTCGCCGCAGTCGGCCAACGAGATGGTCAAGCAGATTGAGGGAAAGGGGTGGATTGCGCGCACGCCAGACCCGGCGCACGGGCGCATCATCCAGATCAGTTTGACGGAGGCCGGGCAGGCCGTGCTGGCCGATTGCGATGCGCAGGTAGCAGAGCTGGAGGGGTTGATGTTTGCCGATCTGGACGAGGAGGCAAAGGCGATCCTGCAGGCGCAGTTGCGGGGCGCGGTCAGGGCCTTGAGTGTGCAGGGCCTGTAAACGTATTTGCACGTTGGCCTTGATGTACGTAGGGTGGGCACTTGTGCCCACGCGGTCAATGCGGGATAAGACACGCCGCGTGACTGCGACGATAACGCGTGGGCACAAGTGCCCACCCTACGAGCTTCTGACGACTCCAGCTCCGGTCGCACGCGCGGCTGCATACTCTGGCCGCGCGAACAGATCCGGCTCATTGAGGAAGCGCGTCGCCCACTCGACCGTATCATTCCCCCAGAAAACCTGCCCACGCAGCACCAGTGACGGCACGCCGAACACGCCCTGGTCGATCGCCTGCTCGGTATTCGCGATCAGCCGCTGCTTTACGTCTGGCCTGGCGACCAGCTCCGCAGCATCGCCAACGCCTAGCCGCGCAGCCAGCACATCGAACTCCAGCTCCGGATCGCGTCCCTCGCCGAAGATGAAGCCGAAGGCCTGCTCAATCACCTCATCGCCGGCCTCCAGCGCCACCATCAAGCGCTGCGCCGCCAGCGAATTGAACGGGTGCCGCGGCGGCATCCGGAACGGAATGCCCTGCACGCCCGCCTGCCACACGCAGTACTGATAGGTATGCAGCCGCTTCGGCGCCGTCTCCGCCGGCCCCTTGGTACCCCAGTGTTTCAGCATCCCCGCAAACAGCACCGGCACCGCTTCGATTTGCACATGCTCGCGCAAGGAAGCCAGCCGGTGGAAATGCAGGTAAGCGAACGGCGAAATCAAATCGTAGTACCAGAGCGCCCGTTCCATGCCGGCGCCCTCAGCCCGCCAGCCCGAGATCGGTCGCCGCCTGCTCGCGCAGCAGGTACTTCTGGATCTTGCCGGTCACCGTCATCGGAAACTGCGATACGAAACGGATATGGCGCGGAATCTTGTAGTGCGCGATCTGCCCCTTGCAGAAGTCGCGGATCTCGTCGGCCTCGGCGTCCATCCCGGGCCGCAGGATGATGCAGGCGCACAGCTCCTCGCCGAACTTCGGATCAGGCACGCCGACGCACTGCACGTCCAGCACCTTCGGATGCCTGTACAGGAATTCCTCGATCTCGCGCGGGTAGATGTTCTCGCCGCCGCGGATCACCATGTCCTTGGCGCGGCCGACGATGGTGGCAAAGCCGTTCTCGTCGATCACGGCCAAATCGCCCGTATGCATCCAGCGCGCCGCGTCGATGGTCTCGCGCGTCTTTTCCTCGTCGCCCCAGTAACCGAGCATGACCGAATAGCCGCGCGTGAGCAGTTCGCCCTTCACGCCGCGCGGCACGATGCACCCGTCGGCGTCGACGATCTTGACTTCCAGGTGCGGGTGCACGCGGCCGATGGTCGACACGCGCAGGGGCACCGGGTCGTCGGTCGAACTCTGGAAGCTGACCGGAGACGTCTCCGTCATGCCGTAGGCGATCGTGATCTCGGACAGGTGCATGCGCTCGATTACGCGGCTCATCACCTCGGCCGGGCAGGGCGAGCCGGCCATGATGCCGGTGCGTAGCGTCGACAGATCGTATTGCGCAAAATCCGGATGGTCGAGCAGGGCGATGAACATGGTCGGCACGCCATGCAGGCCGGTGCAGCGTTCGCGCTGGACCGTCTCCAGCACCGACTTCGGCTCGAAGCCTTCGCCCGGGAACACCATCGTCGCGCCGTGCGTCACGCAGGCCAGGTTCCCCAGCACCATGCCGAAGCAGTGGTACAGCGGCACCGGGATGCACAGGCGGTCGATGTGGGTCAGCTTCATCGCCTCGCCGATGAAGAAGCCGTTGTTCAGGATATTGTGGTGGGTGAGCGTGGCGCCCTTCGGCGAGCCGGTGGTGCCCGAGGTGAACTGGATGTTCACCGGATCGTCGAACTGCAGCGCCGCGCCCAACTTGGCCAGTTGCGCCAGCTGTTCGGCGCTCGGTTCGGCCATCAGATCATCGAAATTCAGCATGCCGGGCGTCTGCTCGCTTCCCATGCGGATCACATGGCGCAGCTGCGGCAGCTTGCTCGATCTCAGCTGCGACGGCGCCGCCCCCAGCATCTCCGGCACCACATCCTGCACCATGCCGATGTAGTCGCTGGTCTTGAACACGGGCGCCAGGATCAGGGCCGCACACTGTACCTTGCCCAGCACGTATTCGAGTTCCGAGCGGCGGTAGGCCGGGTTGATGTTCACCATGATCAAACCGGCGCGCGCGGTGGCGAACTGCACCAGCACCCATTCGGCGCAGTTCTGCGACCAGATGCCGACCCGGTCGCCCGGCTCCAGCCCCAGCGCCAGCAAGCCGGCGGCCAGGCGCGTCACGCGTTCGTCGAATTCGCGGTAGGTCCAGCGCACGTCCTGGTGCGGGACCACGAGGGCGTCGTTGTCGGCGTAACGCGCCGCGATGTGGGTGAGGAAGTCGCCGATGGTCTCGCCGATGAGCGGCACGTCGTGCGCGCCATGGACGTAGCTGGGCAGGGGCTGCATGTTTGTCTCCATATCCTGTCGTTGTCTATGGTATGCCGCTGCGCTGTGCCGCGCAGTCGGCAATGCGCCGCGCCTGCAGGGAGGCGCGGCGGCTTGTTTTGCTTGTGCTGATGCTACAGCTTACACCACCGGCTTGCGCGGCGGTACAGGCGCCTCTTGCGGCAGCAGGCCTTCCGCCAGCAGCGCTTCCCAGAACGCGGCCGGAATCTGGATATCCATCAGCGCCGCATTGCGCTTCAGGTGCTGCGGGCTGCTGGCGCCGGGGATGGTCGCGGCCACCACCGGATGCGCCAGGCCGAACTGCAGCGCCGCCGCCGGCAAGTCGACGCCGTGCTCGGCGGCCACCTTGCGCAGGCGTTCGCGCAGCGCATGCTGCTCCGGCTTGGCCGGCTGGTAGTCGTAGTGCTCGCCGCCCACCAGGAAGCCGGAATTGAACGGCCCGCCGAGCACCACGCTGGCGCCACGCGCTTCGCACAGCGGGAAGAATTCCTGCAGCGGCGTGGTTTCCATCAGCGTGTAGCGCCCGGCCAGCAAAAAGATGTCCGGGTCGGACTGCTGCAGCGCGCGCATGCAGGGCTCGATCGTGTTCACGCCCATGCCCCAGCCCTTGATGACGCCTTCCTCGCGCAGCTTGACAAGGCCCTCGAAGGCGCCGTTCTTGCCCGCCGCAATGCCGAAGTGGTGCTCGAATTCGGCCTGGGGCAGGGCGTCCGGCGACAGGTCGTGCACGTAGACGATGTCGATGTGGCCCAGCGCCAGGCGCTGCAGGCTGTCTTCCACGGCGCGGCGCACGCCGTGCGCCGTGTAGTCGAGCACGCGCTTGAAAGGCAGCGTGCCGACGAAGGGCGCCGCGATCTCGCCGGGGCCGTGCGGCACCAGCAGGCGGCCGACCTTGGTCGACAGCGTGAAGTCCTCGCGCTTGCGGCGGCGCAGGGCCTGGCCGAAGCGGTGCTCGGACAGGCCGGCGCCATAGTGCGGCGCGGTGTCGAAATAGCGGATGCCCGCTTCCCACGCGGCGTCGACGGTGGTCAATGCCGCCTCGTCGCTCGTGGTGTGGTACATGTCGCCCAGCCCGGTGCCTCCCAGGCCCAGGCGCGTGATCGGTCGATAGCGTTGGTTCACCATGCTTCCTTTCGTATTCGGATAGTCGGTAGGGCGATGCTGCCCCGCTGACTTATGCTACACCGCTCGACAATGGCGGCGGGCACGGTTGACCGGGGGCGAAAGCTTGCCTGGAAAACAACGGCAACGTAGACTCTGGCTTTCGATAACCCGGCGCCACGACGCCCCTGGGCCACGCACACATGAGACAGATGAACAGAACAATTGCCACATGCCTCGGCGCCGGCTTGCTGCTCCTGGCCGGCGCCTCGCGCGCCAGCGCCGCCGACCTGCCCAAGCTGCAGTTCTCCCACGGCGACTGGGAAATCGCCTGCGACAACACGCGCACCTGCCGCGCCGCCGGCTACTACATCGGCAGGAGCGGCGACGATGACAGCGAACCCGAACCGCTGGCGGTCTCGGTGCTCCTGACCCGCAAGGCAGGGCCGAACGCGCCCGTGCAGGGCGAAGTGCAGTTCGGCACCTACCTGGACGATGACACCGCCAAATCGCTCCCCAAGACGCTGGCGCCGACGATGAAGATCAACGGCAAGGCCTACGGCAAGCTCATGGTTCCGGAAGAAGACTGGACCGTCGACCTGTCGCCAGCCCAGACCGCGGCCCTGCTCGCCGCGCTCGCGCGCGTCAGCAAGATCGAATGGACCGACGGCCCGCGCACCTGGCGCCTGTCGGATGCGGGCGCGGCGGCGGTGCTGCTCAAGATGGACGAGTTCCAGGGCCGCATCGGCACGCCCGGCGCGGTGATGCGCAAGGGGACGAAGCCCGAGAGCAGCGTCTTGCCGGCCCTGCCCGAACCCGTGGTGGTGATCCCCGCCCTCGACGACCGCGCGGTCAGCCTGCCAAAGGAGCGCCTCGCCGCCCTGCGCACAGCCTTGCAGGTAGACGAGGAAACGTGCACGGAAACGACGGATAGCGAGGGCAAACCCGGCGAGATTACCGTGAACCGCCTGTCGGGCGGCAAGCTGCTGGCCTCCATGCCTTGCTGGCGCGCGGCCTACAACGAGGGCTACGCCTACTGGGTCATCAATTCCAATCCGCCGTATGCGCCGCAGCTGGTCACGACCGCCGGCTCCGACTACCAGGGCGGCACCATCGGCGGCTCGCACAAGGGCCGCGGCCTGGGCGACTGCTGGTCGTTCGAAGCGTGGACCTGGGACGGACGGCGCTTCGTCCAGACCAGCGAGGGCGACACCGGCGATTGCCGGCTGGTCGCGCCGGGCGGCGCCTGGTCGCTGCCGGTGCTGGTCACGACCGTGCACAAACAGGACGGGAAAGCCCGACCCTGAAGTTCGCACACTGCACATCCGACGATCTCGACGAGCTCAACCTTATTAAAGCTGAGCTCGTGTCCGAATGTCAGACTTGACCCCCGCTGTTATTGCTTGCCCGGATCCTTCAGGTTCGGGAACTGGTCGAACTCGATGTTGTAGGGCTCGCCGTTGACCTTTTCAACCTTGCGCACGTAGACCGTCTGCACAACATCGCGCGTGGCCGGGTCGATGCTGATCGGGCCGCGTGGACTCTGGATCTTCATGCCTTTCAACACCGCCATCGCCTTGTCGCCGTCGATCTTCCCGCCCAGCTTGTTGCTGACCTGGTAGATCGCGTTCATGCCGTCATACGCCGCAACGGCCATGAAGTTGGGGCGGCCGCCTTGCGGGTTGGTGGCGGCGAAACTCTTCAGGAAAGCGTCGTTCTCGGGCGACTTGTGCGCCGCCGAGTAGTGGAAGGTGGTGATCACGCCGAGGGTGTTGTCGCCCATCGCCGGCAGCACGTGGTCGTCGGTCAGGTCGCCGGTGGCGATGACCTTGATGCCGGCCGCAGCCAGGCCGCGTTCCCGATAACCCTTCATGAAGGCGATGCTTTGTTCGCCGGCCGGCACGAACACGAACACGGCGTCCGGCTTGGCGTCCTTGATGCGCTGGATGAAGGGCGCGAATTCCGGATTGCGCAGCGGGACGCGGATCGATTCGACGATCTTGCCGCCGTTTTTCACCAGGCGGTCGCTGAAGGCCTTTTCAGCGTCGATGCCAGGGCCGTAGTCGGCCACCACCGTCGCCACGTTCTTGATCTTGTTCTTCAGCGCCCAGTCGCCCATCGGCGCCGAGATCTGCGGCAGCGTCATCGAGAAGCGCGCGATGTAGTCGGATTTCGTGGTGATGATCGACGTCGCCGCGTTCATGATGATCATCGGCTTCTTCGCCTGCTGCGCGATCGGGGCCACGGCCAGCGCTTCCGGCGTCAGGCCGAAACCGGCCAGGAAGTCGACCTTGTCGCGCACCACCAGTTCCTGGGCCAGGCGCTTGGCGATTTCCGGCGACGGGCCGGTGGTGTCCTTGTAGATGATCTGGATCTTCTTGCCGGCGACGGTGTCGCCATGCTGGGCCATCCAGGCCTTGATCCCGCCCTGCATCTGCTTGCCGTAGTCGGCGAACGGCCCGGAGAAGGAGGCGATCACGCCGACCTTGATGGTGTCCTGGGCCCA
>Ga0209023_10004977_pt1 | contig 14758 bp, 13 predicted proteins | sample LakOneMetagenome_FD_187468 | JGI IMG/M metagenome (GOLD analysis project Ga0209023, IMG submission 187468) | Freshwater and sediment microbial communities from Lake Erie, Canada (SPAdes) (version 2) | ecosystem: Environmental > Aquatic > Freshwater > Lentic | place: Lake Erie, Canada...
CAGGTTCGGCCGGTTGATCGAGGTCCAGATGTCGCGATCGGCAGCGGTTGCCTGCACATCGTTGAGTCCGGCATAGGAGTGGAAGTGTGAATTGGGGTCGGCGAAGGAGGTGGTCCGCATCTGCAGGAAGCGCGAGACGTACCACTTCTCGATGTCGACGGTCTTCGCATCGACATAGACCGAGAAGTCGAACAGATCCGAGATCTGCAATGTTCGGCCGGTCTGCAGCACGTTCAACCCCTCGATGATGAGGATGTCGGGCTGGCGGACGTAGTGCCGCACATCGGGGACGATGTCGTAGGTCAGGTGCGAGTACACCGGCGCGGTGACCTCGCGGGCCCCGGATTTGACCTCGGTGACGAAGCGCAGCAGGCCGCGGCGGTCGTAGGACTCCGGGAAACCCTTGCGGTGCATGATTCCGCGCCGTTCGAGCTCGCGCGTCGGGTAGAGAAATCCGTCGGTGGTGACCAGATCGACCTTCGGGTGGGTGTCCCAGCGGGCCAGCAGCGTGGCCAGCAGGCGGGCGGTGGTCGACTTGCCGACTGCGACGCTGCCAGCGATCCCGATGACGAACGGCACCTGGCGCGAGGTCTGCAGTTCGCCGAGGAACGTCGATGTCGCGGCGTAGAGGCGTTGCCGGGCGGCAACGCGCAAATGGATGAGGCGGGACAGCGGGAGGTAGACGTCGGCAACCTCGGCGAGGTCGAGTCGCTCGCCGATACCCGCGATTGTGTCGAGTTCACCCTGGGTCAGCACCATCGGCATCGCCTCGCGCAATTCGCGCCATTGCCTGCGGTCGAGCTCCAGGTACAAGCTGGGGTCGCGCCCCGAGGTTCGTTTCACCCGCGGCCCCGGTCGGGTCGGGTCCGCGCTCTTCGCTGCGTGATACCGGACGGCATTGGACAAGCCTATTTCCCCCGCGCCGACACCCGCCACGCGGGAGGGGCGATTGTGGAATGCTCGGCACCGTGAACGTCCACGACGACGACGAGATCGTCACCGAATACCTGCGCATTGGCCTGGCCTTCGACCTCCTCGAAGAAGGATTCGTCGACGCCTACACCGGCGACCCCGGGCTACGCGCGCAGGTCCGTGACGAGGGCGTCCCGGACCCGGTGGTGCTGGGCCGTCGCGCCGCCCAGTTGCGCGATCGACTGCCCGCCGGTCTGACGCCGGCGCGGGCCGCCTTCGTCTCCTCGCACCTGCGGGCGCTGGAGTGCTCCGCCGCCCGGTTCGCCGGCGAGGACGTCGGATTCGTCGACGAGGTGAGTGCCTACTTCGACGTCGACATCATGCCGCAGGATCCCGACGCCTATCGCCGGTCGCATCGAGAGTTGGCCGACGCCCTCGGCGTCGCCGACGACCCGGAAACGCTGCGCGGTGCCTACCGCAGCTATCAACGGGCCAACGAGATCCCCGCCGAACGGCTGGGCGACTGCGTGCGGGCGTTCGCGTCGGCCCTGCGCGACGAGGTGCGCAAGACGGTGGACCTGCCGGTCACCGAGACGGTGGAGTTCGAAATCGTCGCCGACCAACCGTGGTCCGGATTTAACTACTACCTCGGCGACTACACCTCGCGGGTCGCGATCAACACCGATGTGCCCCAACACCTGTCGTCGCTGCCCCACCTGATCGCGCACGAGGCCTATCCCGGCCACCACACCGAGCACTGCCGCAAGGAGGAAATCCTCGTCGGCGGCGGCCAGCGCGAGCAGACCATCTTCCTGGTCAATACGCCGCAGTGCCTGATGGCCGAGGGACTCGCCGATCATGCGTTGCGCGCTGCCCTTGGGCCGGACTGGCCGCACTGGGCGGCGGCGGTCTACGCCGACCTCGGCCTGCGATTCGACGCGCAGCGGGCGGCGGCGGTGGGCGAGGCGACCGCCGGGTTGCTCGCGGTGCGCCAGGACGCCGCGCTCATGCTGCACGATCGCCATGCCGATGCCGTCGAGGTCACGCAGTTCCTCGCCCGATGGCTCCTGGTCAGTGAGGATCGTGCCCGGCAGATGCTGCGCTTCCTCACCTCGCCGCTGTGGCGCGCATACATCAGCACCTACGTCGAGGGGTACCGACTACTCGGGGAGTGGCTCGATGCCGGTGCCGACCGGCCGGTGCGATTCGCCCGGCTCCTCGACGAGCCGCTGACCCCGGCGCGGCTGCGGGCGGAGTTGTCCCACTAAACTCGCCGGTATGGCTGAGGCGAATGAGGCAACGTCGGTGAATGCGATGTCCCTGGCGGAGCTCGATCCCGATGTCGCCGCGGCGATGAACGGCGAGCTTACCCGGCAGCGCGACACCCTGGAGATGATCGCGTCGGAGAATTTTGTGCCGCGCGCGGTGCTCCAGGCGCAGGGCAGTGTGCTGACTAACAAATATGCCGAGGGCTATCCGGGACGCCGCTACTACGGCGGGTGCGAGTACGTCGACGTCGTCGAGGACATTGCGCGCGACCGGGCCAAAGAGTTGTTCGGCGCCGAATTCGCCAACGTGCAGCCGCATTCGGGGGCGCAGGCCAACGCCGCAGTGCTGATGTCGTTGATGGAGCCGGGGGAGACGCTGCTCGGTCTCGACCTCGCCCACGGTGGTCACCTCACGCACGGCATGCGGCTGAACTTCTCGGGCAAGCTCTACGAGAACGTCTTCTACGGCGTGAGCAAGGAAGACTTCCGCATCGACATGGACGCGGTGCGCAAGATCGCCCTCGATACCAGGCCGAAGGTCATCTGCGCCGGCTGGTCGGCGTACCCGCGGACTCTCGACTTTGCCGCGTTCCGCGCCATCGCCGACGAGGTCGGCGCCTTCCTGTGGGTCGACATGGCCCACTTCGCCGGGCTGGTTGCGGCCGGGCTGCATCCCAACCCGGTGCCGCATGCGGACGTCGTCTCGACGACTGTGCACAAGACGCTGGGCGGGCCACGCTCCGGGCTGATCCTGGCGAAGAAGGAATTCGGCAAGAAGCTCAACTCGGCGGTCTTCCCCGGCCAGCAGGGCGGACCGTTGATGCACGTGATCGCCGCCAAGGCCGTCGCGCTCAAGATCGCCGGTGGGCAGGAGTTCAAGGCCCGCCAGGAGCGCACGCTGGCGGGAGCGCGGATCCTGGCCGAACGCCTCACCGGGTCCGACGTCGCCGATTCCGGGGTTTCGGTCCTGACCGGTGGCACCGATGTCCACCTGGTGCTCGCCGACCTGCGCAACAGCACGCTCGACGGTCAGCAGGCCGAAGACCTGCTCCACGAGGTCGGCATCACCGTCAACCGCAATGCGGTGCCCTTCGACCCGCGGCCCCCGATGGTCACGTCGGGGCTGCGGATCGGCACCCCGGCCCTGGCCACCCGCGGTTTCGGTGACGAGCAATTCGCGGAGGTCGCCGACATCATCGCGACGGCACTGGCCGCCGGGGCGGCCGCCGACGTGTCCGCCCTGCGCGCGCGGGTGGCGTCGCTTGCCCTCGACTTCCCGCTTTACGAGGGTCTTGAGCGGTGGGGCCTCATGAGCCGGGTCTAGAGCGGGTATCCTGTTCGACTGTGAGCATCCTGGATACCGACGATCTCGTCATCGCACTGGAAAAGGCCCTCCCCGAGCTGTCGGAGGAGCATCAGGCAGAGGCGTCCCCGTGGAACCCGCATGACTGGGTGCCGTGGGACCTCGGTCGGAACTTCGCCTTCCTCGGCGGCAAGGATTGGGACCCGGCGGACAGCACCATGTCCGACGAGGTCAAAGCCGCGCTGATCGCGCTGCTCCTGCTGAAGGACAACCTGCCGTCGTATCACCGGATTCTGGCGATGTTCTTCCCCGCCTTCTCCGACTGGCGCGCCCTCGTCGGCGCATGGACCGCGGAGGACAATCGGCACGCGATTGTGCTGCGCGATTACCTGGTCGTCACCCGATCTGTCGATCCGGTGGATGCCGAGAACCGTCGCCGCATCCACGTCGTCGCCGGCTACCGCCAGCACGATAAGGATGTCGAGTCGTTGACGCCGATGCGCGTCCTCGCACTCCTCGCGGTGCACGAGTTGCAGACCGCCGGTTTCATCGCGGCGATGCGCGGCGCGGTCGACGACGACGTCCTGACGCAGATCCTCGCCAAGATCGCCGCCGACGATGAGGCGCAGGCGCGCTATTTCCTGGGTTTCCTGAGCGCCGGGATTGTCGCCGACCAGAATGCGACCGTCGAGGGAATCGACTGGGCGCTGGAGCACATTGACACCATCGGCGCCGACGTCGCCGACTTCGACGAGCAGCGCAAGCTGATCGCGGGCTATGAGGGACCGCAGTCGCGTGCCGCGATTGCCCAGGCCATCGTCGGCGCGATCAACCTGAACAGCGTCGACGGTCTGTCCGACGAGGCACAGGCCGGCAAGGAGCGCATCCTCGCCCTGGCTGCCAGCGCTTAACCGGGCGAGCTCGACCCACCGCGGACCGCGGTGGGTGAGCGGTGGTACCGGCCCAACACCCCACACCAAAAGGTGTGGGGTGTTGTGCGTTCGGTGGGTTTGCGCGGGCGTTGCGCAATGTTCATCGGGGGATCGGCGCGCCACCGGTGATCGTTGCCCGCGCGGCGTAGCGTCGAGTTCGATGGACCGCAGGGGAAGTGGTTCATCCGGGAGGTCCGAAATTCGTGGAGTCTAACGACACGAGGGGACCGGCCCCGGTCCTCGGCTCGCGCGGCTAGCCCGGCCGCACGGCACGGACCGACCGGTCACCTGAAACACCCAGTCGGAGCGGGTGCCGCACCGACGTAGGAGTCCACGTGACTACTCGTACCTATGTCCTCGACACCTCCGTGCTGCTCTCCGACCCGAAAGCCGTGACGCGTTTCGATGAGCATCATGTGGTCCTGCCGCTGGTGGTGATCAGTGAGCTGGAGGGCAAACGCCATCATCACGAGCTGGGCTGGTTCGCCCGGGAGGCGTTGCGCCTCCTCGACGACCTGCGCAGCGAATATGGGCGGCTCGATAGGCCGATTCCGATCGGGGAGTGCGGCGGCACCCTGCAGGTCGAGCTCAACCACACCGATCCCGCCGTCCTGCCGAGCGGCTTCCGCACCGCCGACAACGACTCGCGCATCCTGGCCTGCGCGCTGAACCTGCGTGCGGAGGGCAAGGACGTCACCCTCGTCACCAAGGACACGCCGTTGCGGGTCAAGGCCGGTGCGGTAGGCCTGGCCGCCGACGAGTACCACGCCCAGGACGTGGTGGTCTCGGGCTGGACGGGAATGGCCGAGCTGGAGGTGGATTCGGCACAGATCGATGAGTTGTTCGACGAGGGTGTCGTCGATATTGACGATGCCCGGGGCATGCCCTGCCACACCGGGATCCGGCTGATCAGTGGCCGATCGAGTGCGCTGGGGCGGGTCAATGCCGACAAGCGGGTGCAGTTGGTCCGCGGGGATCGGGAAGCGTTCGGTCTGCACGGGCGCTCGGCCGAGCAGCGCGTGGCGCTGGACCTGCTGCTCGACGACAGCGTCGGCATCGTGTCGCTGGGCGGCAAGGCCGGCACCGGCAAGTCGGCACTCGCCCTGTGTGCCGGGCTCGAAGCAGTGCTCGAGCGCCGCACCCAGCGGAAGGTCGTTGTCTTCCGGCCGCTCTATGCCGTCGGCGGCCAGCAACTCGGCTATCTGCCCGGCAGCGAGGCGGAGAAGATGGGGCCGTGGGCGCAAGCGGTGTTCGACACGCTCGAGGGCCTCGCGTCGACGGAGGTGATCGACGAAGTGGCCGCGCGGGGCATGCTCGAGGTGCTGCCGCTGACCCACATTCGCGGTCGCTCGCTGCACGACTCGTTCGTCATCGTCGACGAGGCGCAGTCGTTGGAGCGCAACGTGCTGCTGACGGTGCTGTCGCGGCTCGGGTCGGGGTCGCGGGTGGTGCTGACCCACGACGTGGCGCAGCGCGACAACCTGCGCGTCGGACGCCACGACGGGGTGGCCGCGGTGATCGAGAAACTCAAAGGCCACCCGCTCTTCGCGCACGTCACACTCACACGCTCGGAGCGCTCGCCGATCGCGGCGCTGGTCACCGAGATGCTGGAGGAGTTCAACTAGACCGGGCGCGAGCAAGCAGAACGGGCCAAACCGCGGTGGGTTTGGCCCGTTCTGGTTGACTCCCGGTCAGCTCTGGGTGATGGTCCCGAGGGCTTTCGGAATCAGATTCAGCAGCGACTCGGCGATGCCGCCGAGGATGCCGACCCCGCCGTTGGGCGAGTTCTTCTGCTCCGGTGGTTCGGCCCCGGCGGCGTCGCCGGTCGGCGCCTGGGCGTTGACGCCGATGGTGATCTTCGGCGACTTGGCCGGATCGAGCCAGGTGAGGATCTTGACCATCGTGGCCTCGGGGACCCCGACGCAGCCCTCGGTCGGCTGGTTGTTGGTGACGTGCAGGAAGATCGCCGATGCCTTGCCCGGGGTGCGGGCGGCGTTGTGGGCGATGTTGACGGCGTAATCGTAGACCGGGCCCATGTTGTACAGGTTCTCGGCATCAGCGCTTGGTTTGTGGTCCTTGGTGACCAGCGTGTTGTAGGTGGGGGACTTCATGTCCGAGTCCCACCAGTCCTTTGCGGTGACCTGGCGGTAGGGCATTTTGGTGCCCGGGTTCGCCTTGCGCCCGAAGGCCTGGTCCAGCGCGAACGTGCCACTGGGCGTGCGCGGGACGTTGTCTTTCGGTTCGCCCTGGCCCTGGGATCCGAAAAACGCCTTGACCGGCTCGATGACGATCTTCCAATCGCCGGTACCCGCGCGCTCGTAGCCGGTCAGGGTGCCGGTGGTGTCCGACGCGTCCTTGCCGGTCGCGACGAGGAGTTGCGTCGTCGCCGTGGCGCTCGGCGTGGGCTTACCGCCGCCGGCGAGCGCATCGAGGAGGCTGTTCAGCGTCTGGTCCACTGAACCGTTTCCGCTGTTGGGGGTTCCCGGGGCAGCGTTCGCCACTGCCGGGACCACCAGCACCGCCGCGGTAGCCGCGGCCGCCAGTCCCACTAGTCTCAAATTTCTCTGCAGTAACTTCAGCACCATTTCAGTGTGCCAGCCTGATTCACTGTTTGAGTCACATGAGGATCACGGTGCGGCATGGATCCGGTCAAGGGCCACTTTCGCTCGCCGGCCAAACGCTAGCGCTGCAACGGGCTGTAGAACACCAGCCCGTTGCCCTGGTTGTCGTAGACCACCGCGCGGCGCTCATGGGCGTCGTCATACGGGCCCTTGATGATTCCGCCGCCGGCCGCTTCGATGGCCTTGGCGGCGGCGTCGACATCGGCGGTCTTGATGCCGACGACGACTTGTCCGTGGATCGGGTGGTCGACGGATGTGGCCAGCGCGAGGGTGACCGGACCGCCGTCGAGCGCGGCGAAATGCGCTCCGTCGCGGAACTTCAATCCCATCCCCAAGTCTTCGTAAAACTTGATCGAGGAGTCCAGGTCATCGGTGGACAGGATGATCATCTTCACTTCGTGGTCGCTCATGCGCGCCTCCTTTGTCGGATGCACTCCACGCTAATCAGCGTTGCCGGGTCCCGATAGGGCTATGCGTCCCGAGTTCGGACCACCTCGAAGCCGACCGCGCGGTGACCGCCGAAGTCTGCGCGCGATGGCGTCGTCATCGCCACCTGGTCGTGGGCCTGTTTGCCGACCGGGGTATTCGGGTCAAGGACGCTCAGGTACTCGCGGTGCTCGGCCAGCGATCGAACGGCGGCGTCGATATCTGCGTCACCCACCGCCACCGCGTGGGTGGCCTGCGGACCGTTCTCGAACAACCAGCGCGGCTGCAGGTCCCCGAGCCCGTCGTAGGCCTCGCGGACGGCGGCCGCGAACTCCATGTGGTCGCGCTGGTTGGGGTACCCCGGCGCCCATTCTGGACCGCCGTAGGTGGCGAGAACGACGTGCGGCGCGATTCGGCTGATCGTTTCGGCGACTGCGGCGCGCAACTCGGCGGTGTTGCACACCTCGCTGTCGGGAAAGCCCCAGAACTCCACCTCGGCGACGCCGACCACGGCGGCCGACGCCCGCTGCTCGCCCTCGCGGACCGGACCGCACCGCTCGGGTGGCATGCCTTCGATTCCCGCCTCGCCGCTGGTCGCCAGTGCGTAGACGACGCGCCGGCCCTCCTTCGTCCAGCGGTGCACAGCGGCAGCCATACCGTATTCCGGATCGTCGGGATGGGCGACGAGGACGAGTGCAGTCTGCCAGTCGTCGGGAAAGGCGGCGAGTGTTGCCATGACGCCCAGGCTAGCGACCGCAGCGGGCCGCTGCTTGGCGGTGGCCCAATCGGTCAGGCATGCACGTGCAGGTCGATGTGGGCGCCCGGCGCGACGCGGCGGCCACCGTCGATGTCGAGGAACCTGCCGGCCGCCTCGTATCCGCGCTCGATGAGCTCGTCGGCACGGGAGAAGTCCAGCGCCCCGATGGTCAGCGGACACGGCGTCGGCAGGACCCGCAGGTCGGCCTTGCCGGTGTACTCGCGGATGTCACGGACGAGGCGCTTCTGGACCAGCAGCGACATTGTGTGCAGGAGGGTGCCGGCCACGGTCGTCGGCGGCGCGGCCAGGGCGCACGGATAGCCGCAGGGCAGCACGTAGATGATGTCGGCACCGGACTCGACTGCCGAGGAGACTGGGGTGTTGTCGGCGACACCGCCGTCGACGAGCAGGCGCCCGCCGAGTTCGACGGCGGGGTAGAGGCCGGTAATCGCACTACTGGCCAGGATGGCGTCGGCGGCCGGCCCGGTGTCGATGTCGACCTGATCCCCGGTCAACAAGTCGGTGGCCACGACGGTCAGCGGGGTGCGGGTGGTCTCGATCCGGTCGAAATCCAGGTGTTTGCGAATAAGCGTGCGCAACCCCCGGGAACTGAACAGGGCCGGCTGCAGACCGGCGAGGGCGCCGATCAACTGGCGGGCGTGTGGACGGAACAGTTTCCATGCGCTCAGGGAGTGCCAGACGTCACCGAGCTCCTCGACGACCTCGGGGGTGGCGCCCCGGTTGGCGATGTAGGCGGCGTTGAGCGCACCCGCCGAGGTCCCGACCAGTGCGTCGGGCGCAATGCCCCGGTCGACGAGAGCGCGAAGCATCCCCACCTGCATCGCACCCAGATTCGCGCCACCGGAGAGGACAAACGCGGTTGTCATCGTCGCACCTCCGCTTCCAGATTAGGCCGCGATGGCGCTTCGCGGATGTGGTCAGCGCTCGCGGTCCAGATTTGCCATTTTGAGCACGTCGAGGCGATCGTCCAACTCCGTCTCGGTCAAGTTCGCGCCGATCAGTCCCCGGTCGATCACGGTCTGCCGGATCGTCGTGCCCTCCCGGAGTGCCTGTTTCGCGACGGCAGCGGCCTCCTCGTAGCCGATGGCGCTGTTGAGCGGGGTGACGATCGACGGTGAGCTTTGCGCCAGGGTGCGCAGGCGTTCGGTGTGTGCCACCAGCCCGCTGACGCACCGGTCGGCGAACAGCCGTGAGACGTTGGCCAGCAGGGTGATCGACTCGAGCACGTTGCGCGCCATCATCGGGATGTAGACGTTCAGCTCGAAGGCGCCGTTGCCGCCGCCCCAGGTGACGGCGGTGTCGTTGCCGATGACCTGCGCCGCGACCTGGGTGACCGCCTCGGGCAGGACCGGGTTCACCTTGCCGGGCATGATCGAACTGCCGGGCTGCAGGTCGGGGAGGGCGAGCTCGCCCAGTCCGGTGAGCGGGCCAGACCCCATCCAGCGGATGTCGTTGGCGATCTTGGTGAGGGAGACGGCGATCGTCTTGAGCTGGCCGGACAGCTCGACGAGGCCGTCGCGGGCGGCCTGTGCTTCGAAGTTGTCGGTGGCCAGGCGCAGAGCGTCCACGCCGGTGAGTTTGACCAGTTCGGCGACAACCTTGGTGCCAAAGGCGTCCGGGGCGTTGAGCCCGGTACCGACCGCGGTGCCGCCGATCGGTAGTTCGCCGAGGCGGGGCAGCGTCGATTGCACGCGCTCGATGCCGGCCTGAACCTGGCGGGCGTAGCCGCCGAACTCCTGGCCGAGCGTGACGGGCACCGCGTCCATCAGGTGGGTGCGGCCACTCTTGACCACCTCACGCCAATCGTCGGCCTTCGCGGCGAGTGCGGTGTGGAGGTGCTGCAGTGCCGGGACCAGATCGGTGACTACCGCTTCGGTCGCCGCGACATGAGTTGCGGTGGGGAAGGTGTCGTTGGAGGACTGCGACATGTTGACGTGGTCGTTGGGGTGGACCTCGACGCCACGGCGCTTGGCGATCGAGGCGATCACCTCGTTGGCGTTCATATTGGAGCTGGTACCCGACCCGGTCTGGAACACGTCGATGGGGAACTGGTCGTCGTGGTTGCCGGCGGCGATCTCGGCGGCTGCGGCGATGATGGCGTCGGCCCGCTCGGCATCGAGTAGGCCGAGGTCCTTGTTGACCTGCGCGCAGGCGGCTTTGAGGAGGCCGAGTGCGCGGATCTGGGTGCGCTCGAGGGGGCGGTGGCTGATCGGGAAGTTTTCTACTGCGCGCTGGGTCTGTGCTCGCCATAGTGCGTCGACGGGCACCTTGACCTCGCCCATGGTGTCGTGTTCGATGCGGTATTCCTGCTCGGTCATCGGGATCCTCCGTAGTCAGGTCGCCCTATATTCTCACCGTACTCGGGATGTCAGGCCCTCCGGCGTCGGAGGAAGGGATGCCTCAGGAGAGGCCGCGCTGATGTGTCGATGCCCGATATGAGTTTGTGGATCGGGGTGAAGACTCAGCGCTCCTTGGAGCGGATCCTGATGCCGCTGATCGGCACGTCGACCGTGCCGGAAGGGTCGGTGAAGAAGTCGTTGCCCTTGTCGTCGACGACGATGAAGGCGGGGAAGTCCTGCACCTCGATCTTCCAGATTGCCTCCATGCCGAGCTCGGGGTACTCGATGACCTCTTGGCTCTTGATGCAGTCCAGTGCCAGGCGCGCCGCCGGACCGCCGATCGACCCCAGGTAGAAGCCGCCGTGGGCGTCGCACGCATCGGTGACCTTTTTGGACCGGTTGCCCTTGGCGAGCATGACCAGGGAGCCGCCCGCGGCCTGGAACTGGTCGACGTAGGAGTCCATCCGCCCGGCGGTGGTGGGGCCGAACGACCCCGACGCCATGCCCGCCGGAGTCTTGGCCGGCCCGGCGTAGTAGACCGGATGGTTCTTCAGATAATCGGGCATCGGTTCACCGGCGTCGAGACGCTCGGCGATCTTGGCGTGGGCGATGTCGCGGGCGACGACGAGGGGGCCGGTCAGCGACAGTCGTGTCTTGACCGGGTACTTGGACAGCTCGGCGAGGATCTCGGCCATCGGCCGGTTCAGGTCGATGGAAACGACCTCGCCGCCCTCGATGTCCTCGGCGACCCCGGCTTCGGGCATGTACTGCGCCGGGTCGGTCTCGAGTTGCTCGAGGAACACCCCGTCGGCGGTGATCTTGCCCAGGGCCTGGCGGTCAGCGGAACAGGACACCGCGATCGCCACCGGACAGGATGCGCCGTGGCGCGGCAGGCGGATGACCCGGACGTCGTGGCAGAAGTACTTGCCGCCGAACTGCGCCCCGATGCCGAAGGATTGGGTCAGCTTGAAGACTTCTTCCTCCAAGTCGCGGTCTCGGAAGCCGTGGCCGGCCATCGACCCCCGCGTCGGCAGCGAGTCGATGTAGTGCGCGGAGGCGTACTTGGCGGTCTTGAGGGCGAACTCCGCCGACGTCCCGCCGATCACGACGGCAAGGTGATACGGCGGGCAGGCCGCCGTGCCCAGCGAGCGGATCTTCTCGTCGAGGAACTCCAACAGGCGCTTAGGGTTCAGGATTGCCTTGGTCTCCTGGAAGAGGAAGGATTTGTTCGCGCTGCCGCCGCCCTTGGCCATGAACAGGAACTTGTACTCCGGTCCCCCGGGCCCCTGTTCGGTCGCATAGATCTCGATCTGCGCGGGCAGGTTGGTGCCGGTGTTCTTCTCGTCGTAGACGGTGAGCGGGGCGAGCTGCGAGTAGCGCAGATTGAGCTTCGTGTACGCGTCGTAGACGCCGCGCGACACGGCCTCCGCGTCATCGGCACCGGTCAGCACCCCCTCGGACTTCTTGCCCATGACAATGGCCGTGCCGGTGTCCTGGCACATGGGGAGCACGCCACAGGCGGAGATGTTGACGTTCTTGAGCAGGTCCAGTGCGACAAAGCGGTCGTTGCCCGACGCTTCGGGATCGTCGATAATCCGGCGCAGCTGCTTCAGGTGTGCGGGCCGCAGGTAGTGGCTGATGTCGTGCATCGCCGCCGCGGTCAGCGCGGTGATCGCGGCCGGATCGACCTTGAGGAACTGCCGGCCGTCGACCTCGAAGGCCGAGACGCCGGCACTGGTGATAAGCCGGTAGGGCGTCTCGTCCGGGCCGGTCGGCAGGAGGTCGGAGTACTGGAAATCGGGAGCTTGTGCTGGTGTGCTCACAATCGGCAATGCTACTTTCCGCCCGCGCCAACGGGCTGGTTAGTGCAGCCTAAGACGGCAATCCTCGCCGCCCCCCGGGGTGCGCCAAAGCGACCTCACCCCACACCGGCTAGACCGTGATACGGGCGTACTCGCGCAGCTTGGCGGTGCGGTGCACACTCTCGATGCGCCGGATGGTCCCGGACTTGGAGCGCATCACCAGCGACCGGGTCGTCGCGCCGTTGGCCCGGTAGGAGACGCCGCGCAGCATGTCGCCGTTGGTGACGCCGGTCGCGGCGAAGAAAGTGTTCTCCCCGCGCACCAGGATGTCGGTGGTCAGCACCCGGTCCAGATCGTGCCCGGCGGCAATCGCCTTGGCCTTCTCCGCGTCGTCGCGCGGCCACAGCTTGCCCTGGATCTCCCCGCCCATGCACTTCATCGCCACGGCGGTGATGATGCCTTCGGGGGTGCCGCCGACGCCCATCAGCAGGTCGACGGAGCTGGCGTCGTCAGCGGCAGAAATCGCGCCGGCCACATCACCGTCGGAGATGAGGCGGACTTTCGCGCCGGCAGCACGGATCTGGCTGATCAGGTCGGCGTGGCGGGGGCGGTCGAGGACGACCACCGTCACATCGGCCACCTCGATGCCCTTGGCCGCGGCCACGGATTCAATGTTCCAGGCCACCGGCTTGGTGATGTCGATGTGGCCCTTCGCCTCGGGGCCGACACAGATCTTGTCCATGTAGAACACCGCCGACGGGTCGTACATGGTGCCGCGCTCGGAGACCGCGATCACCGCGATCGAGTTGGGGCGCCCCTCGGCCATCAGGGTGGTGCCGTCGATCGGGTCCACCGCGACATCGCAGTCGGGGCCCTCGCCGTTGCCGACCTCTTCGCCGTTGTAAAGCATCGGGGCTTCGTCCTTCTCGCCCTCGCCGATGACGACGACGCCGCGCATCGAGACGGTCGACAACAACTCGCGCATCGCGTCGACGGCGGCACCGTCGCCGCCGTTCTTGTCCCCGCGTCCGGCCCAGCGTCCGGCTGCCAGAGCGGCGGCCTCGGTCACCCGGACCAGTTCCATGGCCAGGTTGCGGTCGGGGGCTTCGTGCGTGCTGGACATGGCTGCGCCTCTCGTGACTCGACACCGGTGTCGAGGTGGGTCAAGCATTGTGCTGCACCAATTCTTTCATGGCGCCCTAGGGTGGCGTGCACCTCACCTGGGATACTGGCCGCCATGGCTGACAAACCGCGCATTCTGAACAACAGCAAGGACATGATCATGTCGCTGCTCGTGTTGCTGGTGCTGGTCGCCCTGGTCGTGATTTCGTCGCGCAACTGCTCGATCGGCCTCACCGGTGGCGCGTCCGACGACAAGACCCCGCCGTTCGACGTGCACACGGCGTTGCGCGCCGATGCGGGCGCGATGCCGTTCCCGGTTCGCCAGCCGGTGCTCCCGTCGAACTGGAAGCCCAACTCCGGAACCAACGGCCGGGCCGGGGACAAGCCGATCAGCACCGTCGGGTGGATCACTCCCACCGGCTTCTACCTCGGCTTGTCGCAGACCGATGCAGGCGAGTCGGCGCTGCTGCCCTCACTCAACCCGACCCGCGACAAGGACGGCGAACTGTCGGGCACCGGTAGCCGCGAGATCGAGGGGCGCAGGTGGGTCACCTATGTGACCGGGGACCGGTTGGCACCGAGTGCGGGGGTGCGTCAGGCGTGGGTCGCCGATTTCGGCGATGTCCGGATCGGCTTGTCGGGGAAGGCGACCGAGGCCGATTTCACGACCCTCGCCCGGGCTGTGGGGCAGGCGACACCGCTGCCGTCGGGTCGGCGCTGACTACTCGTCGACGGAGTTGAGGACGGCTTCGATGCGGTCCCGGGCGCCGTCGAGGTGTTGTTCGCAGCGCGTCGCCAACGCTTCGCCGCGCTCCCACAGCTTCAGCGAGGTGTCGAGGTCGAGGCCGCCCTGTTCGAGCATTCGGACCACCTCGACCAGTTCGTCGCGGGCCTGCTCGTAGCCCAGTTCGACGGCCGGGGTCCACGTCGACGGATCGATGCTCACGGCATTCCTTCCTGTTCGGTCACCTGCGCGCCGACCGCCCCGTCGGCGAGGCGTACCCGCAGGCGTGCCCCGCCGGGTAGGTCGGCGACGGAGCGCGCGACGCGACCGTCGTCGAGATTCTGCACAATTGCGTATCCGCGGGCCAAAGTCTGCGCCGGGCCCAAGGTGGCGAGGCGGGCAGCGAGATGCTCGTGGCGGTGCTCTTCCGTTTCGACGAGCCGGGTGATGTCGCGGCGCAGATCGGCCCGATGCCGCTCCACCGCGCCGGCATGCGCATCGATCAGGCGCAGTGGATCGGCCAGTGCCGGC
>Ga0209023_10004978_pt1 | contig 14754 bp, 10 predicted proteins | sample LakOneMetagenome_FD_187468 | JGI IMG/M metagenome (GOLD analysis project Ga0209023, IMG submission 187468) | Freshwater and sediment microbial communities from Lake Erie, Canada (SPAdes) (version 2) | ecosystem: Environmental > Aquatic > Freshwater > Lentic | place: Lake Erie, Canada...
CATTTGCAGCACGGCTGTGCATGGGAGTAGGGTGGGGACTCGTCCCCACCGCAACGCCATCAACACAAAAACCGGTGGGTTCGAGAACCCACCCTACGCTTTGTTCCTGTATGGGACAATGCAGGCTTGTCCCTGTTTTTGCATTTATGACTTCGAGCCAACGCATTGCCGCCGCCATTGCCGCCTTTAATGATCAGCGCTTTGAACAGGCGCGGGAATTGGTGGCGGATTTGCTGGAAGGCGAGGAGGCGAACGTCGATGCGTTGAACCTGGCCGCTGCCTGTGCGCGGGCGCTGCAGCAGGCCGGTGAAGCCGAGCGCTGCGCGCGCCTGGCCATCGCCTGTGCGCCGGACCATGCCGCCAGCTGGAACAACCTCGGCATCATGCTGCAAGACCAGGGCCGCGCGGCCGAAGCCGAGGCGGCTTACCTGCGCGCGGTGGCCCTACAACCAGCGTATGCCGACGCCCATTACCACCTTGGCTTGCTGTATCAGCAGGGCGGTGCTTTCGCCGCCGAGGCGCACGAGCGCGCGCTGACGCTGCGCCCGCACCATGCGCTCAACAGCGCCAACCTCGGGGTGGTACTTGAACGGCTCGGCCGGTTGGAAGAGGCGGAGCGCCGTTTCGGCGATGCGGTGACGCTCGATCCGAACGACGTCGATTCGCTGCAGCGGCGCGCCAGCCTGCTGCATCGCCTTGGCCGGCTGGATGAAGCCGCCGCGTGCTTCCATGCGGCGCGCACGCTGCGTCCGCAGAGCGCCGAGTTGTGGAACAACAGCGCCGTGCTGGACGCCAGCCTGAAGCGGCACGAAGCCGCCGAAGCCGGCTACCGACGCGCCCTGTCCTTGCGGCCAGGCTATGCCGACGCTTGGCACAACCTTGGTTTGCTCTACATGCAGCGCAGGCGCTTCCCGGAATCGCTGGCCGTGCTTGGCGAATACCGGGCGCTGCGCCCGGACGACATCGAAGGCCTGAATTCGCTGGCCAACCTCTACCAGCACATGGGGCGCGACGCCGACGCCGAAGCGGCTTACCGGCGCGCGCTCGTGCTGCGCCCAGCCTACGCCAAGACCTTGAACAACCTCGCCACGCTGCTCCAGCGCCAGGGGCGCCTGGCCGAGGCCGAAACGGTCTACCGCGAGGCGGCCGCGGCCGACCCCGGCTATCCGGAGCCGCGCTGGAACCTGGGCTTCCTGCTCCTTGCGCAGGGCCGCCTGGACGAGGGGTGGCCCTGGATGGAGGCGCGCTACGACCCCGCGCTGGCGCGCCCGATCGCGCGCGCGCCGCGCCTGGCTTTTCCGCAGTGGCGTGGCGAAAGCCTGGCCGGAAAAAGCATCGTGGTCTGGCCCGAGCAGGGCTTCGGCGACCAGATCCAGTTCGTGCGCTACCTGCCGCTACTGAAGGCGGCCGGCGCGCGCCACGTCACCCTGGTCTGCCACGATCCGCTGCTCCCCTTGCTGCGGACAGCGCCGGGGGCCGACACCGTGTTCGGCGCCGGCGACGTGGCGCGCCTGGAAGCGCACGACTTCTGGGTCTTCATGCTCAGCCTGCCGATGCACTTCCATACCTCGCTGGACAACCTGCCGGCGGCACTGCCTTACCTCGCAGCCGATCCGGTGCGCAGCGCCCGGTGGCAGGCGCGGCTGGCGTCCGTGCAGGCTGCAGGCCGTGCGGGTACTGGCCTGCGCGTTGGTCTGGTATGGCGCGGCTTTGCCGGCCACGTCAACGACACGCACCGCTCCTTGCCCGGCCTGGAGGCACTCGCGCCGCTATGGTCGATCCCGAACGTCTCCTTCTTCGGCCTGCAGCGCGGCATGGACGGCGAGCCGGCCCCCGGCACAACTGGCGCGTTCGCGCTGACCGAACTCGGCCCCGAGATCGGCGATTTCGGCGATACCGCCGCCATTGTCGAAGCGCTCGACCTGGTCATCTGCGTGGACACCGCCGTCGCCCACGTCGCCGGGGCGCTCGGCAAACCCTGCTGGGTCTTGCTGCCCGCTGTCCATCCCGACTGGCGCTGGCTGGTCGACCGCCACGATACGCCGTGGTACCCGAAGGTACTCAGGCTGTACCGGCAGCAGCGTGCCGGCGAATGGGAGCAGGTCGTGCGCGAGGTGACCGCCGACCTGGCTACGCTGGCCGGCATGTAATTGCTGGTTTCGAAGCATGGCCTCACGCCTGCACCGCCGCAGATTGTTGTTTCTGCGCCAGAATCGCTCCCCCTAGTACAAGATCTTTCCAAGTAGCATCACCTATGTAGGGTAATGCCTACTTTGTTGCGCTGCGTTCATTCGCAATGCTCTCCAGAATCTCGCTCTTGCGGCAACCGTCCGTTCAAGGCTTCACGTCCATTTACTTCATCGCTAATGAATCATATCTATCGCCTGGTCTGGAATACCAAACGTCGCATGCTGATGGCCGTTGCTGAAGTCGGCACCTCCCACGGCAAGGATGGCGTCACCGACACGCCCGTCGGTCGCGTCGTGAGCGACAGCGCCGAGACTTTCCAGGGAACGCGCAAGATCCTGGCCGCTGCCGTCATCGCCCTGTTCCCGCTGGCCTCGTTTGCCCAGATGAGCTCGTCGCCTGATGAGATCCCGGAAGGCAGTGAGATTTACCTGTCCGATAGCGACGGCACGAACGCCGACGCGGCGAACTGGCGCCTGGAGAACAATGGCACGCTGCACATCAGCGGGACCGACAACGGCACGAACCTGCTGAGCCTGTCGGGTTCGGGCTCCGTGCTGCTGGGCGACAAGACGCTGACGCTGACATCGGCGGATGGCGTGTATGACGGCACGATCCAGGGCGCGGGCGGTTTCACTGTCGATCGCGGTTACGAGACCCTGAGCGCGGCCAACACCTATACCGGCGCGACAACCATCCGCGAACAGGGCCGGCTCGTGTTGAGCGACTCGGGCGCGGTTGCGCTGTCGAGCGGCGTGCTCAACAATGGCGTGTTCGACGTCGCCGCCACGAACAACGGCGCGCAGGTGCAATCGCTCTCCGGTTCCGGGGCCGTGCTGCTGGGCGGTCAGACGCTGACCTTGACGAACGCAAACGACCAGTTTGCAGGCACGATCAACGGCTGGGGCGGCCTGACGGTCGCCGGCGGCCACGCAGTCCTGAGCGGTGCGAATACCTATACCGGCGTGACGACAGTGGACCAGTAGTCCAGTCTGGCCTTGTCGGGTTCGGGCAGCATCGCGGCTTCCGAGGGCTTGCTGAACAATGGCGTCTTCGATATCGCTGCGACGAACAATGGCGCGCAAGTGCAATCGCTGTCGGGTTCGGGCGCCGTCCTGCTGGGCGGCCAGACGCTGACCCTGACCAACGCGCACGACCAGTTCGCTGGCGTGATCGAAGGCGCTGGCGGCCTGACGGTCGCCGGCGGTTACGAAGTCCTGAGCGGAGCGAATACCTACACCGGCGCCACCAGCGTCAGCGAATGGTCGACCCTGGAGCTGTCCGGCTCGGGCAGCATCGCCGCATCCGAGGGCTTGCTGAACAATGGCTACTTCAACATCGCTGCGACGAACAACGGCGCCGACGTGCAGTCGCTGTCGGGCTCGGGCGCCGTCCTGCTGGGCGGCCAGACCCTGACTTTGACGAATGCACACGACCAGTTCGCAGGCACGATCAATGGCTGGGGCGGCCTGACGGTCGCAGGCGGCCACGAAGTCCTGAGCGGGGCGAATACCTACACCGGCGTGACGACGGTGGACCAGTGGTCCAGTCTGTCCCTGTCGGGTTCCGGCAGCATCGCCGCCTCCGAGGGTCTGCTGAACAATGGCGTCTTCGATATCGCCGCGACAAACAACGGCGCAGAAGTGCAGTCGCTGTCCGGCTCCGGCGCCGTGCTGCTGGGCGGCCAGACGCTGACCCTGACGAACGCGCACGACCAGTTCGCGGGCGTGATCGAAGGCGCCGGCGGTCTGGCGATCACTGGTGGTTACGAGAATCTGGCTGGCGCAAACACCTACACCGGTGCGACCACGGTCGGCGAGTGGGGCAATCTGTCCCTGTCGGGTTCGGGCAGCATCGTTGCCTCCGAGGGTCTGCTGAACAATGGCGTCTTCGATATCGCCGCGACGAACAACGGCGCAGAAGTGCAGTCGCTGTCGGGCTCCGGCGCCGTGCTGCTGGGCGGCCAGACGCTGACCCTGACGAACGCGCACGACCAGTTCGCGGGCGTGATCGAAGGCGCCGGCGGTTTGACGATCGCCGGCGGGCACGAAATCCTGAGCGGTGCGAACACCTACACCGGCGCGACCACGGTCGGCGAGTGGAGCAATCTGTCCCTGTCGGGTTCGGGCAGCATCGCCGCCTCCGAGGGCTTGCTGAACAATGGCGTCTTCGATATCGCCGCGACGAACAACGGCGCACAAGTGCAGTCGCTGTCCGGCTCGGGCGCCGTGCTGCTGGGCGGCCAGACGCTGACCCTGACCAACGCGCACGACCAGTTCGCGGGCGTGATCGAAGGCGCCGGCGGCCTGGCGATCACCGGCGGCTACGAGAATCTGGCTGGCGCGAACACCTACACCGGCGCCACCAGTGTCGGCGCCTGGTCGGCGCTGGAACTGTCCGGCTCGGGCAGCATCGCCGCATCGAGCGGGCTGCTCAACAACGGCGTATTCGACATCGCCGCCACCAACAACGGCGCGCAGGTGCAGTCGTTGTCCGGTTCCGGCGCGGTCCTGCTGGGCGGCCAGACACTGACTTTGACCAACGCGCACGACCAGTTCGCAGGCGTGATCGACGGTGCCGGCGGCCTGGCGATCACTGGCGGCCGCGAAATCCTGGGCGGCGCGAACACTTACACCGGCGCCACCAGTGTCGGCACATGGTCGGCGCTGGAACTGTCCGGCTCGGGCAGCATCGCCGCATCGAGCGGCCTGCTGAATAACGGCATCTTCGACATCGCCGCCACGAACAATGGCGCCGAGGTGCAATCGCTGTCCGGCTCCGGCGCGGTGCTGCTGGGCGGCCAGACGCTGACGCTGACCGACGCCCATGAGCAGTTCGCAGGCACGATCCACGGTTCGGGCGGCCTGGCAATCACGGGCGGCCACGAAATCCTGGCCGGCACCAACACCTATACCGGCGCCACCACTGTCGCCAGGTGGTTGACCCTCGAACTGTCCGGCTCGGGCAGCATCGCCGCATCGAGCGGCCTGCTGAACAACGGCATCTTCGACATCGCCGCCACGAACAATGGCGCCGAGGTGCAATCGCTGTCCGGTTCCGGCGCCGTCCTGCTTGGCGGCCAGACGCTGACCTTGACGAACGCCCACGACGAGTTCGCAGGCACGATCCACGGCTCGGGCGGCCTGGCAATCGCCGGCGGTCACGAAACCCTGGCCGGGACCAACACCTATACGGGCGCGACCAGTATCGCGGCGCACTCGACGCTGGAACTGTCCGGCTCGGGCAGCATCGCCGCATCCAGCGGTCTGCTGAACAACGGCATCTTCGACATCGCGGCTACGAGTAACGGCGCAGAGGTGCAATCGCTGTCCGGCTCCGGCGCCGTGCTGCTGGGCGACCAGACGCTGACGCTGACGAACGCCCACGAGGGGTTCGCAGGCGTCATCCACGGTTCGGGCGGCCTGGCCATCAGCGGCGGCCACGAAATCCTGGCCGGGACCAATACCTATACCGGCGCCACCAGCATCGCCGCGCATGCGGTCCTGGAGCTCTCGGGCTCGGGCAGCATCGCCGCATCGAGCGGCCTGCTCAACGACGGCATCCTCGACATCGCGGCGACGAACAACGGGGCCGAGGTGCAATCGCTGTCCGGCTCGGGCGCAGTACTGCTCGGCGGCCAGACCCTGACCTTGACCGATGCCCACGACGCGTTCGCAGGCGCGATCCACGGTTCGGGCGGCCTGGCAATCGTCGGCGGCCACGAGACCCTGACCGGGACCCATACCTATACCTATACCGGCAGCACCACCATCGGCGCCAACGCCACCCTGGCGCTGGACGGCGCGGCGAGCATTGCCAACAGCGCCGTGCAAGGAGACGGTGTGTTCGACCTTGCGGGCGCGGCGGGCGACGTCGGCATCCGCAGCCTGAGCGGCTCGGGCAGCGTCCTCCTGGGTAGCAACGACCTGGTGCTGAGCGCAGCCGATGGCGCGTTCGGCGGCGGCATTGCCGGCAATGGCGGTGTGACCGTGCTGGGCGGGAAGCAGGCGCTGGAAGGCGCGAACACCTATACCGGCAAGACCCTGGTACGCGGCGGCACGCTGCGCACCCTGGCCGACGCCGACCTCGGCCAGGGCGGCGCCGCGCTCGAACTGGACAACGGCACCTGGCAGACCGGCGCCGACCTGACCCACGAACGTGGCTTGCTGCTGAGCGGCAAAGGCATGGTCGATGTCAATGCGGGCACCACGACGATCGAAGGCGGCGCCGTGAACGGCAGCGGCGCACTCGTGAAGCAGGGCACCGGCACCCTGGTCCTGCGCGGCGTCCTCGGCAACAGCGGCGGCCTGCAGGTGGCGGCCGGCACGCTGGCGCTGGACGCGGTGAATACCTACACCGGCGGCACCACCGTGTCGCAGGGCGGCACGCTGCGCATCGGCAGCGACGCGGCCCTGGGCGCCGCAGGCAACGGCCTGACCCTCGACGGCGGCACGCTGCAGACCACCGGCACCATGGATTCGGCACGCAGCATCGCACTGACCGAGCGTAACGGCATCGTCGACACCGAAGGCGCGGACAGCGTCGTCACCTGGAACGGCAACATCAGCGGCGAAGGCCGCCTGGTGAAAGAGGGCGCCGGCACCCTGGTGCTGGGCGGCGACAACGGCGGCGGCAAGGGCAGCGACAACGTGCGCGGCGACGGCTGGACCGGCGGCCTGACCATCAACGACGGCCTGGTGAAGGTGACCCATGCCTATGGCCTGGGCTGGGGCAGCGTGCTCACCTTTAACGCGGGCACGATCTACGCCACCGTCGATATCGCCACCGGCCAGGACATCCGTGTCGGCGGCTCGACCGCGATCTACACCGAAACCGGCACCACCACGACCCTGGCCGGCAACATGCTGTCGAGCGCAGCGGGCAACGGCTGCTTCACCAAGACCGGCCTCGGTACGCTGAACGTCACCGGCACCGCCAACATCGACGCCACCTGCGTGATGCAGGGCAAACTGCTCGCGAACGGCAACTTCACCAGCCAGGTGACGGTGGCGCAGGGCGCCACGCTCGGCGGCAGCGGCACGATCAAGGGCGACCTGCTGGTACGCGGCACGCTCTCGCCGGGCAACTCGCCGGGCATGCTGACCGCCGACGCGAATGTCACCATGGCCAGCGGCAGTACCTACAAGGAAGATATCGGCGGCACCGTGCAGGCCTCGGCCGCCTCGCCGATCGGCGCGGCCGGCTACTACTCGTACCTGAACGTCGTCAACGGCAAGCGCTTCGTGATCGAGCCGGGCGTGACGCTGGCCCCGACGCTGAGCGATCTGTACACGCCGCAGGAATCGGGCTACGGCTCGGCGCCGCTGGCGCCGCAGCTGGGCCAGACCTTCCGTATCGTCACGGCCGATGGCGGCATCGTCGGTCGCTTCGACACGGTGGCCCAGCCGGCTGGCCTGGCGGGCATGCGCTTTGCCGCGTTCTACAACGTCGGCGGCAGCAACAGCATCGAACTGAAAGTGCTGCCTGCTTCCTACGCCGGCTGGCTGGCGGACGGCAAAGCTAACGGCAACGTGCGGGCGGCGGGTGCGGCCCTCGATACCCTCGTGGGCATCGACGAAGCCGGCCGCGCCAGCGCACCGCAGAACGCCTTGCTATACCGCGTCGCATCGTACGACGCCACCCGCCTGGCGCCGCTGGTGCGCGGCCTGTCGGGCGAAGTGCACGCAGCGCTGGCCGCCGCGGCGCCACAGGCTGGCTGGGACCTGGAGCGCAGTGTCCTCAAGCACGGCGCCGCCGGCGACCGCCGCAACGAGAACAGCGCCCTGTGGATCGACATCACGGGCAACCGCGGCAAGTGGAGCGCTGACGATGCGGCATCGGGCTTCCATGCCGACCGCGTCCAGCTGACCGTGGGCGCGGACCTGCTGCGCGACGCTGGCACCCGCCTTGGCTTCGGCTACAGCCATGCCCGGAGCGACCTCGACGCCGTCGAGGGCAGCGGCAAGCTGCGCCAGAACAAGCTGTTCGTGTATGGCGAGCAGGCCGTCGGCGGCGTGGTCGTCGACGCGATCGCTTCGCATGGCCGCGACAAGGCCGACAGCCAGCGCGCCGATCCGTTCGCTGGCGCCGCGCTGGGCGCGCATGTCGACGGCAAGAGCAGCCTGCTCGGCCTGGGCGTGCGCTCCGCCAGCGGCGTGGCCGGCACAAGCTTCGCGCCGTTTGCACGGGTGACCCTGCAACACGCGCAACGCGACGCCGACAGCGAAACCGGGATCTCGCCTGCGGCGCTGGCGCTGGACAGCTACTCGGCCAGCGGCACGCGCCTGGTGGCGGGCCTGGCGGCGGCATCGGGCAACAGCGATCCGCTCCAGGCCTCGACCTACCGCTTCAATGTCGGCGCCGGCGTCGACAGCGGCGACCTGCTGCGTCCGCGCCTGGGCGCCGCGCTGTCGGACATCGGCATCGCGGTCGCCGCGCCGGAAGCCGGCCGGGTGTTCCTGCAGGGCGGCGTGAGCGGTACGCTGCAGCTGCGCAAGGGCGCCTACCTGTACTTCGGCCTGAGCGGCGAAGCGCGCAGCGGTTACTACCAGGCCGGCGGCAACGCCGGGGTGCGCGCGGTGTTCTGATAAGGCGCCGGCGCAAGCCGGCGTGCATTGCATGGGCCGGCCCGCGCCGGCCCTTTTCATTTTTGGGATAGACTGCTGCGCATGTTCGACCAACTCATGCATTTCTGGATCAACCGCGCCGCCGACACGCAGCGGCGCGCCCTGGCGCAGGATTTCCTGGCGCGCGCCGGCGTCGCCAACACGCGGGTCGAGGCGGTCACGCCCGACACGCTGCCGCAAGTGCATCTGCGCACACCCTTCGTCAATTCGCGCGCCGAGCTGGCGATCTTCTCTTCGCACCTGCGCGCCGTCGGGGAGGCCTGGCGCTCGGGCAGTGCGGCGGCCCTGATCCTCGAGGACGACGTGCGTAGCCACCATGTGTTCGACAGCGCCGCCTTGCTGGCCGCAGCGCCGCCCGACTGGGAAATCCTGCAGCTGCACGTGAGCCATGCCCCGGTCATCCGCGAGCTGGGCGAACTCTACCTGCGCCACGGCATCCTGTGGCACGAATGGGAGCCGTCCTGCTATTCGGCCGGCGCCTACCTGGTCAGCCGCGCCGGCATGGAGCGCGTGCTGGCGCGCTACTGTCCCGATGGCGTCAACGTCGACCTGACCGGCGTGCACGCCTACGGCAAGCTGGTGGCCGACCATTTGCTGTACCGCCGCAGCATCTGCTACACGGCCACGCTGCCGTTCTTTTTCAATGACGTGGCGCTGGCCTCGACCCACGCGCCGCAGCGCGACGCGACCCACCACCGCCCGGGTGCGGCCGGGGCCGACGAGGTACGCCGGCAGATTGCCGCGCGCGCCGCTTATCCATTCGCCCTGCGGGCGCTATGACTGCAACCCGCCACGCCATCGCGGTGGTGATCGTCACCACCTGCCGTACCTCGCTGCTGCGCGCGCTGCGCTCGGTGTTCCGCCAGCGCCTGGAGGGCGGCCGCATCCAGGTGCTGGTGGGCGTCGATTGCGACCCGCACAATCGCCTGGGCGAGCTGATTGCCGCGGTGGCGCCGGAATGCCCGCCGCACGTGACGATCTCGCTCATCAACCTAGGCTACTCGACCTCGCAGCGCCACGGCGGCACGCACGCGTCCTACTATGGCGGCTCGCTGCGCTCGGCGCTGACCCTGCTGGCCGACGCCCGCGTGGTGGTATACCTCGACGACGACGACTGGTTCAAGGAAGAGCATTGCGCACGCATCCTGCGCGCGATCGAGGGCAAGAAGTGGGCGTTCTCGTATTCGATCTACGCGGACGGGAATACCGGGCGCGAGTGGTGCGTGGACGAACTCGAAAGCGTCGGCGTCGGCCGCGGCCTGTATGCGCAGGCCTTTGGCGGCTTCGTGCGCCCGAGCGGGCTGGCCATCGACAAGCTGCAGCTGCTGCACGTGGTCCACCTGTGGTCCTGCGCCGCCTTCGACAGCGGCGACGGCGAAGACCGCCTGGTGTTCGCACAGCTGCGCAACGAGCCGCATGGCTGCACCGGCGTGGCGACCGTCTGCTGCGCGCTCGACCCGAACGACGCCCTGCATGCGCGCCGCGTGGCGTTCATGCGCAGCCGCGGCGTCGAGTATGTGGGCGAGGCGAAACGCGAATCGAGCCGCGCTGCGCCGCCGGGCTAGGCAGAGGCGGATCGATCACGGCCGGGGCTGGGCGCCCGCTGCTTCGGCATAGGCGGCGTAGGGGCCTTGGGGCGCAAGGGCGGCCAGCGCCGCCTCGTAGCCTTCCGGCGCCTCGACGTGGCTGGCCGCCTTCCAGATAGCGTCGAAATGACTGCCCGTCCAGGTATTGGCGCCGGTCTGCACATAGGTGTACAGCCAGGGCGCATCGAGCAGCACCACGCGCCCGCGCACGAGCATGGCGTGCATCACCGCGGTGTCTTCGCCGCGCGCCAGCGCCGGATACGGCGGCACCCGCTCGCGCCGCGCCAGCATCGATCCTTCCCACTCGCGCGTGCCCGACACGCCGATGCGCCGCGCCGCCGGCGACCACAACAGCCAGCGGCTCAGGAACAAGGCCTCGGCCTGCATCGACTGCAGCATCAGCATGCCCAGTTCCAGCCGCTGCGGGTGGTACAGGTCGTCGTCGTCCCACTGGCAGATCCAGTCGCCGCGCGCGGCGGCCAGCGACAGGTTGCGCAAGGCGCCCAGGCTGGCGCCCGGGCCGTCCGGCACCACGATGCGGATGCGGCTGTCGCCAAGCGCGCGGCAATAGGCTTCGATCGGCGTGCCCGGCGCATCGCATACCAGCAGCAGCTCGCGCTCGGGCCAGCTCTGGCTGCGGAAGCAATCGACCGCGAAGCGCGACGGGAACAGGTGGCCGCGGGTCACCATCAGGCAGGACACCAGCGACCGGGGACCGGGATAGGCCAGCAGCTGCAGGCTGCCTTGCTGGATCACGGCGCCGTCCTGGCCCAGCCTGAAGCCGATGCCGCGCTCCGGCCGCGGCAGGAAGTCCCTCATGGATGGCGCGGCAGTCTGGGTGTCGGTCATGGCAGGAACGGGCGGGCCAGCGCGGCGTAGGTGGTGGCGCCGGCGCGCACATAGTCTTCGGTGAGCAGCCCGGCATGGAAGGCGGTGAAATCGGTGCGCCCCGCATCCCACCACAGGTGGCTGCAAAGGTGCAGGCTGAAGACGTCGCGCGTGTCGGGGTCGAGCCGTTCGAACAGGTTCTGCATGCCGGCCGGGGTCCAGGGATGGCGGTAGAAGTACTGGCGCGGCACCACGTGCAGCAGCTCGGGGTGCGCCTCCCACAGGCGGCTCGCCAGCTGGCAGGAGTGGCTGGTCCACTTGCCGTCAAAGGCGCCGTAGGACGCGTCGAGCCAGCGCCCGATGAAGGGGCTGCCCGGGGCGGCCATGATCAGCGCGTTGCACAGCGAAGGGCGCAGCACGCCGCGGGTGTCGGGCAGGGCGCCTTCGTCGCCCAGCACGCAATCGTATTCGTACAGGTGGTCCGGTAGCGCCGCCACGAACAGCGTGTCGATGTCGGCGTACACGCCGCCGTGCTCGCGCAGCACCTTCAGGCGAATGAAGTCGGCTTCGTGCGCGTAGCTCCAGCCGGCCGAGGCGATCTGCCGTCCCTCCTCGGACTGCGCGTACGAGGCCGCCGGCAGGGGCTCGCGGGTAACCTGGCGCAGGGTCAGGTGCGGCTTGATGCGCTCCCACAGCGGGCCATACGGCTCGTTCGCGTAATGGAACCAGATGGCGTCGGGGCGGTTCAGCTGGCGGCACGATTCCAGGCACAGGTAGTGCGCAAGGTGGAAGGGCTCGTTCTGTTCCCTGAGGCCGAAGATGAAGTGAAACAGGCGGGGAATCACGCTCGTGCTCATGCGGGTACTCCGATGGCCAGCCGGAACCGGCGCATGACGCTGCCCTCGGCATAGCGGTTGGCGATGGTTTCGCTGAGGCGCCGCGCGTGCGGGTCGGGCTGGTGCCGGTGTTCGAAACGGTAGCGCATCTTGCTGCGCGCATCGGCGACGTCGGCGACGTCCCAGCGGTGGTCGCTGCCGTAGGACGTGCCGGGCCAGTCGATCGGCGCGAGGGTGCCGCCGATCAGGCCGGGATGGTCGCTCCCGAGGAAATCGAGCTGGCCGCTCCAGCCGGTCATCAGCACCGGGCGCCCGAGCGCGGCGGCGTCGAACGCGCCCATGCCCCAGCCCTTGGCGCGGGTCAGCGAGATATACGTGTCGCCCACCTGGTGCAGGCGGTCGATCCAGGCGCCGCTGACGCCGTCGCCGCTCAACACACCCACCGTCGGCAGCGCCGCGCGCCCGTGCTCGCGCCGGAACGCTGCCATGGATTCCTGGACCAGCTGTAGCGAGGTCTTGCCCGCTTCATGCGGCAGCGGGAAGTGCACCGGCTTGGTCGAGGTCTTGATGCACAGCGCAACCGGTTCGTCATGCCTGAACTCCTGGAGAAAGGCATCGAGCAGGCGCGGTATGTCCTTGCGCAGCATCCAGGCGCCGATCGTGTAGAACACGAAGTGGTCGGCGCCGATGCCGAGCTGGCGCCGCAGTGCCGCGCGCTCCGGGCGTGACGTCGTCGTGGGCGTGACGGCGGATGTGGGGCACCACGTGCACCGGCACGGTCACGCCGCCGGCGCGAAACACCTCGGCGTTGAATTCCGATGGGACCAGCACGCCGTCGTAGCGGTTCAGGATGGCCGGCCACGTGGCAGGAATCCGGTCCGACTCCCAGTTGCAGTAGGCGAAATTGGCCTTGCCCGGTTCCAGGCACTGGGGCAGGTATTCGGGAACCAGGTGCGCCACCACGATGCGGTAGTCGCGCGGGGCGCTGGTGTGCGCGAGGATGGCCGGCAGGTCGCGCAGGGATGGGTCGCCGGCAGCGGCGCGCACGGCTTCGAGCAACTGCGGCGCCATGCCGGGCGCCCAGCGCTGCAAGCCGCTTGCGCCCCAGAACACCGGCTGCCACTGGACGTCGAGGCCGAGATTCAGCAAGCCGCGCAGGTAGGCGATGCCGGACAAGCCATAGCCCGTGGTGTCGCCGTAGGAGATGTATTTGATCATGGTGCCAGGTCGTGTGCGAGCCGCTCGATGCGCAGCTCGGCGATACGCAGGTGCGCGCCGCCGCCCGCCAGTATACAGACAACGATATCCTTGCGGCTGCCTGGTAGATCGAGCGTCAGGGCCGCGGCCGCCGGAGCCGCGCCGTCGACGCGGGCGCGCACCTCGGCCAGCGTGGCGCCGCTGCCCTGGACGTTTGCGCGCAGCGTCAGTTCGCCGCCGCCGCCTTCGCCCAGTACCAGCAGCAGGCGGTAGCGGCCGGCCGCGAAGGGGAGGGGTATGTGGCATGCGGCCGTGCCGGAGCCGGCATCGGGTGCTGGATGGTCGTCGGTGCTGGCGCTGCGGAGCACCAGTTGGTCGCCCTCCATCACGCCGTCGGTTCGCCCGTGGCGCGCCAGGTAGCTGGCCAGCATGCGCACCGGATAGTCGGACGCGTAGACCAGGTGGGCGTAATAGAAGTCGTTGTAGTTGTTGACGCCCTCGGACAGGCCGAGCTGCTGCAGGCCGGCGGCGGACTTGGTGCGGTAGCCGATCATCCGTCCGTCGGTGGCATCGACAAAGGCAAGCGCTTCGGTATTGTCGCGCTGGGCCAGGTTGATGACTTCGCCAAGGTGGATCTGTTCCGGCTCGCAGTGCATGGCGATGGCCTTGCCGAACAGGATGGGCCCGGTCGGGCAGAGCGACGACGCGCCACGGTAGCGGGTGCGGCAGTTTGCGACGATCATGCGGATCGCCGCTTCGAACGCGGGCAGGCGCGGCGGGGCGGCGATGATGGTATTGCTGACGATCCAGGGCGCATGCACGGCACGGTCGCGGAAAATCGCCAGCTTGCCCGAGGAGACAGGGAGCGGAGCATGGAAGAACACCGACAGGTCGGCATACGCGCCGCCGAACTCGTGCAGCAGGCACAGGCGCGCCAGGTCGGCGCGGTAGGCGTAGGGCATCAGCTCCTCGAAGGCCCAGGCCACGTCCGCCTCCATGTGACCGCGCAGGAAGTCGCGGATTGCATCCTGATCGTAGAGTTGGTGCGGCAGCGCCGAATGGTGCTCGCGGAACGAGGCGACGTTGCGCGCCACGGCCGGCGGCAGGGCGGCCACGTCGACGGCAGGGCGGTCGGCGATCAGGATGCTGAACAGTTTCATAGTGTAGGAATCAATATGTAGGGATCAATAGTCCAGGCAAGATTGTAGTGGGAACGGAGGCCTTGCCAACAGCGACACAGCTTTGCTATAGTGCGCCTCCGCTTCAGCGCCGAGCGAAAACGTCAACGAAATCAAGTAGTTGATTTAGCAACGGCAAGTCAGGAAACTGAGCTGAAGCAAAGAAGGGGTTGACGAGGATCAGAAATTGCTTCATACTCTTTCTCCTCTGCTGCTGACGAACAAAACGATTCGCAAGCGCAGCAAAGGAAGCACCGAATAAGTTCTTTAACAATTAACAGTCGATAAGTGTGGGCGTTTGATGAAGGTGCCGGCT
>Ga0209023_10004979_pt1 | contig 14752 bp, 14 predicted proteins | sample LakOneMetagenome_FD_187468 | JGI IMG/M metagenome (GOLD analysis project Ga0209023, IMG submission 187468) | Freshwater and sediment microbial communities from Lake Erie, Canada (SPAdes) (version 2) | ecosystem: Environmental > Aquatic > Freshwater > Lentic | place: Lake Erie, Canada...
TCGATCCGGCTCGGCGACCGGACGGTCGCCTCCTGCGAGTCCGTCGACCCGACGATGTCGCGGGTGCTCAAGCTGCTCAAGGGGCAGGCCCTCACCGAGATGGTGGTCGCTCCTGTCAACGGTGCCACCGAGTTCCGGTTCGACCTCGGCGCGACGCTGGTGCTGCAGCCCGGCTCCTGGCCCGAGGACCACGAGCCCCACGAGCTGTGGACCCTGAGGGCACCCGATGACCGCTACGTCGCCGTACGCGACGACGGGACGTTCAGCCTCTATGCCGGTGACGACGACCCCGACGTGTTCGTCTGGACCGACCTCGAGCGCTGAGCCCGGATCCGGGTCGGCTCCAGGCGCCGCAAGGAGCGACGAGACCTGCGCCACGCTCGGATGAGACACCCTCGCGCGAGGGCAGGGTGGTCCATCAGACTAGGGCGCGCGACACTAGGTCCCACCCCGACTCGTCAGGAGTGCGCATGTCTCTCACCGGTTCCGCCCCACGCTCGCTGGTGCTGGCCGACCTCTGGGAGGGTGGCCGCGTCCGGTCGGCCGTCCTGGTCCTCGCCGGCGCGGCCCTCACCGGCCTGGCCGCCCAGATCTCGATCCCGCTGCCCACCACCCCGGTCCCGCTGACGCTGCAGACCCTCGCCGTGCTGCTCACCGGCACCGCCCTCGGCCCGACCCTCGGCGCGCTGTCGATGATCCTCTACGTCGGCGCCGGCGTGGCCGGCGTCCCGTGGTTCGCCGAGCAGTCGTCGGGCTACAGCATGGCCAGCTTCGGCTACCTCATCGGGTTCATCGCCGCGGCTTACGTCTGCGGTGCGCTCGCGCGTCGAGCGGCCGACCGCCACGTCCTCGGCGCTGTCGCGACCATGGTGCTCGGCAACGTGATCATCTATGCCTTCGGCGTCCCGGTGCTGATGTCGGCCCTGTCCGTCGACTTCCGGACCGCACTCACGCTCGGCGTGACGCCGTTCCTGCTCGGCGACGTCCTCAAGATCGTCATCGCCGGTGGCCTGCTGCCGTCGACGTGGAAGCTCGTCGGTCCTCGCGACTGACCGCTGTCGATTGCCCGTGACGGGGGCGGGCCCCCTCTGTGGGGCCCCCCGTCACGAGGTGCGCTGGGCCGGGAGCTCGTTGTCCTCGGTCCAGTCGCCGATGCGCCGGCCCGAGATGCGGTCCCACCGCAGTCGCACATAGAGCGGCCGGGTCCCGGCGGCCCAGGGCTGCGGGTTCCACTGGTGGACGATCTCGTCGAGCGACGGCCCCGCGTCGACGCGGCTCCCCGGCCCCGAGATGACGACACTCCACCCCGCGGACCGCTCGTAGTCGATGTGGTCGACCTCCATCGCCAGCCGCGTCTGCCAGGCGTGCGTGCCGAGCACGCTGTAGGGGGTGGTCCGGAAGATCACGGCGTCGTCGACGACCGTGAAGTTCACCGGGAAGATCTGCGGACCCTCAGGCATGCACAGGGCGACCCGCCCCACCGTGCTGCCCTGCAGGAGTGACTGGCACTTCTCCTCGGTCATGACCGCGAGCTCGCTCATGTCCACATGGTGCCGTGCCGAGGCGACAAAGGAAACACGGGGTCGCCTCAGGGCGTCACGGTGCAGCCGCTCGGCACGGGCGGCAGGCTGCGGTACTCGCCGCTCTTGAGATAGATGGGGACGTCGCAGACGGTGGCGACCAGCCGGTAGTGCCGGGTCAGCTCCTTGGCCACCAGGCCGTGGGGGTCCAGGCCCCAGGTGTCCACCGGCAGCCACACGACGACCCAGTCGGGCCCGGCCTGGGCGTGCAGCCCGCGGGTCAGCCGATGCAGGTCGGGGTCCAGCGTGCGGGCCGGGAGGCTCCACAGGTAGGGATAGCCCGGCCGCAGCCCCGACGCCTCCAGGACCTGGGCCTGGCCATAGGTGACCAGCCCGGTGTCGCCCGGGAGGTGCGCATCCTCCAGCCACGAGGTGACGGCGCGGTCACGGAGGTCCTGCTGGTCGACCGGCGTACCCACCACAGCAGAAGCGGTGTCCACCACCGTGGACGTCAGCGCGAACGCGACGGCGAGCACCATCGGCACGGTGCCCTTGACCATCGCACTGGCGGCGGCCACGACCAGCACCACGCCGGGGATCAGAGCGATCAGGTAGTGGGCCCAGTAGCTGCCACCCAACGCGACACCAGCGATCTCCACCGCAAGCGCAGCCCCCGTTGCGAGCACCACGGGGTGCGACAGCCAGCGCCGCAGCGCCCAGGCCCCGGCGAGCAGGAGGGTCACCAGACCACTCGAGAGCGCCAGCACCGGCAGCTGGCGCATCCGGGCGCCCACCGCCACGAGGGACCCGTCGGAGATCACGCGCCCTGCCTCGACGCGGAACCCATAGAGCGTCTGCCAGACGACCGACAGGCCCGGGCCGTCCACGACGAACCACACCATCACGGCCACCGGCAGGAGCGCCATGCCACCGGCCAGGAGCCCCAGCGACGACAGCGCGTGCCGCCACCCCGAACGCAGGTGCCAGGCCTGGGCGACGACAATCACGACCAGGAAGACCACGCCGTCCATCAGGTTCTGCTTGACGGCCGGCCCCGCCATCACCAGCAGTCCAGCCCCGAGAAGCAGCGCTGCCTGCCGCGTCGCCGCGTGCTCACGCCGTACGGCGTCCAGACCGAGTGCGATCCCGGCCACGATGAAGGGAACGCCGATCAGCTCGGCGTTGATCTCCTGGGCCCCCGTGGCCCGGTTGGTCGCCAGCGCGACCGCGGCGATCCCGGCCCAGATGGCGCCGCGGCGCCCGCCGAGCAGGAGGCCGACCCGACTGGCCGCGACGACCAGCAGCGCGACGAGCAGCATCCCCATCCAGCGCGCGGCGGCGATCCCGCCGAGGGCGTGCGCCAGGGCATAGAACGCGATCAGCCCGGGCGGTCGATCCACGAAGAGGTGGCCGTACATCATGGGCCCGCCGTCGCGCCAGTGGCTCGCGACGATGAGCAGCCCGCTCTCATCCGGCATCGGGAACAGTCCCAGGAACGGGAGTCGGAGCAGCGTTCCGAGGACCACCAGACCGGCCACGATGACCGGCAGGCTGGGCCGAGGCAGGTCGGCCGTCGACCACCGCCCGCGCAGGGGCGAGCTCCTAGGTCCCCCGCTCCGAGGAGCAGCCATCCGACGGCTCACCTCTCGAACGTAGGGACGCGACCTGAACCCGGCATGAAGTCTGTTGGCCGCTGCTCGTCCGGGTGCGGTACCCCTCGGGTGTGCGCTCATGCCGGTGAGCCGCCGGCCCGCGGTCCGCGGCCTATGCTCGCCGGGTGACCACCTGGTTCTCCTCGCCCACCGACGCGCTCAACCGACTGGGCGAGGCGGGCTACCTCGCGGACTCGGCAGCCGCGACGACCACCTACCTCACCGGCGCACTCGAGAAGCCGCTTCTCGTGGAGGGCCCGGCGGGGGTCGGCAAGACCGAGCTGGCCAAGGCCGTCGCCCGGGCTGCGGGGGCCGACCTGGTGCGGCTCCAGTGCTACGAAGGGCTCGACGAGGCGCGCGCGCTCTATGAGTGGAACTACAAGAAGCAGCTCTTGCGGATCCAGGCCAGCGGCGGCGAGGAGTCGTGGGAGAAGACCCACGACGACATCTTCACCGACGAGTTCCTGCTGACCCGGCCGCTGCTGACCGCCATCCGGCGCGAACAGCCCACCGTGCTGCTCGTCGACGAGGTCGACAAGACCGACATCGAGGTCGAGGGGCTCCTCCTCGAGGTGCTGTCGGACTTCCAGGTCACCATCCCGGAGCTCGGCACCGTGACCGCCGTACGACGCCCGTTCGTCGTGCTGACCTCCAACGCGACCCGCGAGCTGTCCGAGGCGCTCAAGCGCCGCTGCCTCTATCTGCACCTGGACTACCCCGACGCCGACCGTGAGCGCGAGATCGTGCTCTCCCAGGTTCCCGGGCTCGACGACGCGCTGGCCCGACAGCTCGTGACGATGGTGGGGCGGCTGCGCGAGCTCGAGCTCAAGAAGTCGCCGTCCATCGCCGAGTCGATCGACTGGGCGCGCACCCTGCTCGCGCTGGAGATCGGCACGCTCGACGAGGCGGCCGTGGACGCCACCCTGGGGGTCGTGCTCAAACACGCGACCGACCAGGAGCGGGCCGTGCGCGAGCTGAGGCTGCGAACGTGACCACCCCGGCCTCCGGCCGGGACAGCGGGCTGCTCGACCGTCACATCGCCTTGCTCGAAGCGCTCCGCGGCGCCGGGCTCCCGGTCTCGCTCGCCGAGGGACTCGACGCGGTGGCCGCGCTCGGGGCGTTGGGCTGGGGGGACCGCGACGTCGTGCGCGACGCCTATGCCGCCACGCTGGTGAAGCGCCAGGTGCAGCGGCCGACCTTCGAGGCGATCTTCGACCTCTACTTCCCGCGGCTCGTCGGTGGCGGCGTCGGCTCGGGGGAGGAGCGTCCCGGCGATCGGGGTGACGTCCGCGACGGCCCGGACGCCCTGGCGGCACTCCGGGCCGAGCTCGCCGACGCCCTCGCCCGAGGCGACGAGCAGGACCTGCGTCGGTTGGCGGCCGAGGCCGTCGGCCGGTTCGGCTCCATGCCGGGGCGCGGTCCGGGCCTGTCCCGGTGGTCTGCCTACACGACGCTCCAGCGGGTGTCCCCCGACCAGCTCACGGCACAGCTCGTCGCCGCACTCGTCGAGGAGGGGCGCACCGAGGAGGAGGCGGAGCGGGTCGCCGGTCGCCGGCTCGGTGGCTTCACCTCGTTGGTCGAGGAGGACGCGCACCGACGCATCGCCGAGGACCGCGGTCCCGACCACGCCACGACGGCCACGGTCCGGCCCACCATCGACCGGATCGACTTCACCTCCGCGCGGCGGGCCGACATCGACCAGATGCGCCGGGAGATCTACCCCCTCGCGCGCCGGCTCGCCACGCGGCTCACGCAGGAACGTCACGCGCGCGGCCGGGGGGCGCTCGACTTCCGTCGTACGATCCGGGCCTCGATGTCCACCGGCGGCGTCCCCCTGGTGACCCACCACAAGCCGCACAGGCCGCACCGCACCGAGCTCGTCGTGCTGTGCGACGTGAGCGGCTCGGTGGCGAGCTTCGCGCAGTTCACACTGATGCTGGTCTATGCGCTGCGCGACCAGTTCACCAAGGTGCGGGCGTTCACGTTCGTCGACCAGGCCCATGAGGTGACCGACCGGTTCCGCCCCGGGGCGGACGTCGTCGACGTCCTCACCGAGCTGGCCGCGAGCACCGCGCACGCCGCCCGCTGGGGACGCACCAACTACGGGCGTGCGCTGACGACCTTCGCCGAGGCCCATCCCGACGCCGTGGGGCCGCGCAGCTCACTGCTGATCCTCGGGGACGCGCGGTCCAACTACAGCGACCTCGCACTTCCGGTGCTGCGTGACCTCGCCGACGCCGCCCGGCATGCGTGGTGGCTCAACCCGGAGGCGCGTCGGCACTGGGACACCGGCGACTCCGCTGCCGGCCCCTATGGCGCGATCGTCCCCATGGTGGAGTGCCGCAACCTCAGCCAGCTCGGGGAGTTCGTGCACGACCTCGTGTGACCGCCGTACTGCTGGGACGTCATAGGACCTGGTCGCCGGGGCAGCCATCTCCGATGACGTCCTGCCGGAACGTCATCGGACCTGGTCGCCGGGGCAGCCAGTTGCTATGACGTTGCCGGGGGCACTGGCGCGCGGGCTGCTGCTCAGGCGAGGTAGCCGAGGCGGCGGAGGCGGGCGACGGCGGCGCGCAGCTCGGGGTGCCCCGATCGGTCCACGATGCTGCCGCCGGCGACATAGACCCCGCCGGGGGCGTCGGTGGCCTCGAACACGACGGTGAGGCGGTTGGTGGTGCCCGCGTTGAGGAGGGAGCCGAGCAGGGCGACCGGGTCCGCACGATCTTCCAGCGAGAGCACCCGGGTGTCATCCGGGATCAGCGGCACCTGTGATCGCGGCGACCCGGCGGTGACGACCTGCTCGACCGTGAACGAGCGCGACGTCGGGTCGGCCGCGATCTGCGCCGCAGCCACTCCGCCCTGGGCCCTCCCGACGAGCATCACCCGGGCATCCTGCTCCGCCCCGGTCGCGTGATTGAGTGCCTTGACGACCTCGGTCGCATAGGTCCGGTGGTCCCCGCTGACAAGACGCAGCCGGGCGAGGCCGACATGAGGCCCCGGGAGATAGGCGATGAAGCGTCCCGAGGGAAGTCGCTCCACGGCCACGCTGTGGCTGGTTTCGTCGAGCCGTCGCAGAAGCTCTGCGACTCCTGACGGTGGTCCGGCAGCGGCCTCGAAGTCCTGCGCCCAGGCTGTTTGGCGCGCCTCGGTCGCCGATAGCGACAGGTCGATCACCGTCACGTCAAGGTCCCGACCGTGTCCTGGCGTGTGGACCGTCGGCCGGGCGCCCCTCGGCTATCGAGCAGGCCGACCGCCCGCTCGCGCAGCGCCGCCGCGCGTCGACGCATCGTCCCCGCTGTGTCGCCATACATCTGTTCCCCCCTGTGGTGCGAGCGACCGTCTGACGCCCTGTCAGGACCGGTCATGCGCGGGTGATCTGGAAGGCCTGGTAGGTGACCTCGGCCGAGCCCCCGGTGAGGAAGCCCTGGCCGTGCATCCCCGCGAGGTGGTCGGTGAGGGACGGGTCGGCCGACGCGTCGACCCCGGCGGCGCCGTGGACGTAGTGGCTGAGGTCGTGATGCCCGCCGATTCCGTCTCCGCCGTCGACGAACGTCACGGTGACGTGACTCGACGTGTCGGCGTTGTTCTCCCCGTCGAGGAGGGGTACGACGTCACCGCTGTTCTCCAGCGACAGCACCGAGGTGCCGGCCGGCGCGTCGCCCATCGCTCCCACGGGTGCTCCGGCGGTGACGACCTGGCTGACGTGGAAGCCGCTGTGCCCGGCCGTCCAGACCGCCTCCATGCCGCCCTGGGAGTGACCCACGATCATCACCGGGTCCTCGGGGGAGATACCGGCGTCGTGCATGGCCTGCACGATGCCGTGCCCATAGGCGGTCTCGCCGCCGCCGATGACCGCCAGGTCGGTGTGCAGGTCGCGCACGTCGCCGTCCTGGCTCCACGGTGTCGTGGTGAGGTCGTCGGTGCCGGGCAGATAGACGATGTGGTGCGGGACGCCGTCGGGGCCGACCCAGGTCTGGATCTCGATGGTCCCGTTGTTCGGCGACGCGGAGCCGGCCGACCAGCCGTTGACCTGGTCGAGGTGCTGGAGCACGTCGGCCAGACTGCCGGGGAGCGGCGCCGGTCCGCTCGGCGTGGCGAGGTCGTCGCGTACGCCGACCTGTGGGTCGCCGTCGGGGGGATAGAGCCCGGCCAGGATGCCCGCCGCTCCCTCCGCCGTCGGCGCGATCGGGAGCACCCCGGGCGGAACCCCCGGCAGCAGTCCGGTCACGAAGCCCTCGAGGAGGCCGCCACTGCCGTTGAACGCGTGTTGGACGAGGTCCGGATGGGTGACGACCCAGTCCTGGAGCTGGGCCAGGTCGTCGCCCGTCAGGACGTGGTCGGTCAGCGCCCCGTCGTGGACCAGGAGCGGCGGGAGCCAGAGGGGCGCGGTCACCAGTCCGGCGTCGACGACCCAGGCCAGCAGCGTCCCCGAGAGCCGGCCGAGCGAGGTGTCGATCGCCTCGAGGGCGGCGCCGACCAGCCGGTCGGTGTCCTCGAAGGCCGTCACGGTCGCCCCGACCAGCACCGCGTCGGCCTCCCAGCCGAAGGAGGCGACGATCAGCCCCTCGGGGCCGGTCGTGGCCGCGAGGCAGGCACTCTCGGCCTCGAGGAACGTGACGGGAGACAGGACCGACGACTCGACCAGGTCGGGGTTGGTCATCGCGATGGCGCCGAGCCGGGATCGGTCGCGCATCCGGTCACCGGACGTGTCGAAGGCCATGGCCAGCGCCCGCACCTGGGCATAGCTGGCGGCGAGCCCGTGGCTGCCGCCGGTCACCTCGAGGGGCGGTGAGGGCATCGTGCCGGTCACCGCCGCACCTCCATCGTGAGCCACGCCACGCGTGCCGCCAGCGCGGCTGTGTCGACCGGGTCGAGGCGCACGAGGGGTGAAGGGCCCCCGCGCACCGGCTGCAACGCACGCCAGCCGTCGGGGAACCGCAGCCAGCTGAGGATGCCGAGGCGCCGGGTGACGCCCGCGACCACGACCTGGAGGCGACCCAGGGGCTCGTGGGCCAGCACCTCGAGCTGCTCGCGGGCGCCGTCCTGGTCGAGAACGGCCCCCTCGACGGTCACGGCGCCCGGGAACCGTCCCGCCAGCGCTGCGACGAGCTCGTCGTGATGACCCCGGCCGGCGGTGCAGGCGGCGAGCAGCAGCTCCAGCGGCAGGCACAGCCGTGCTGCGGGGCCGGTCGCCTCGGCCCTGGCCGGCAGGGATCCTGCGGCGAGGGCGGTCAGCACGGTCGGCCACCAGTCGAGGCCGAACCAGCTCAGCTCCGCGCCGCTGGGGGTGCTCGTGACAGCCGTGACATCGCTCCCGACCACCCGGTGCCAGGACGACAGCTGGGTCGCCGCACCGGACGGGCACCGCAGGGCGAGGGTGAGGTCGACGGCCACCTCGGCCCGCGTCAGACGGGCGAGCGCTGCGGCCACGTCACCGGGGATGCGGGCGCCGTCGTACATCTCCTTGGCCTCGATCCGCCACGGGACCCGGACTCCGCCCGCGACCGCCAACGTCTCGAGCGCGAGGTGGGACAGGACGACGCGGCGGGGGAGCGCAGCCCAGGCCCGCTCGGGGCCGGCCTCGTCGAGGGCGACGGTGACCATCACGCGCCCTCAGCCGCCGACACCGGGCAGGTCGACGGTCAGCCAGTCGCGGTGGCCGTGAGGAGGAGGCACGAAGCGGTCGAGAAGCTGGTGGAGCTGCACGCGACGCTCGACCCAGGCGATCAGCTCCTGGAGTCGGTCCACTTCGTCGGCGTGGCGCTCGAGTGCCTGGGCGGCGTCGTCGTGCAGCGTCGCGGTGTGCCGCAGGGCGGATCCCCGAGCTCGCGCGCGTGATCGCATCCCGTCGGCCGCCCAGCCGGTCCACCACACGCCCTCGGCCTGACCCACGAGCCGGTCCGCCTCACCCCGCAGGTCGTCGGCCTGGTCCCGCATCCGTCGCGCCAGGCCGCGGATCACCCTGGTGTCGCCGTACATGTCTCCCCTGTCCGCCGCCCTGGTGCCCGGTCGGGGCGGCCCCGAGCAGACCCTCCCCGGAGACGCAGCGCTCCAAACCTCAGTGGGGGACGACGGTGGACAACCGATGCAGCGCCTCGTCGACCTCCTCCCGGCGGCCGGCGAAGCTGAACCGGACGAAGCGGCCCCCGTCGGCGGTGTCGAAGTCGACGCCGGGGGCGATCGCGACCCCGGTCCTCGCCAGCAGCTCACGCGTCCAGGTCAGCGAGTCGTCGGTGAGGTGCCCGATGTCGGCGTAGACATAGAAGGCGCCGTCCGCGGGGGCGAGCCGAGTGATGCCCAGGCGGGGCAGGCCCTCGAGCAGGGCTGCCCGGTTGCCGGCATAGCGCGCGACGTGGCCGTCGAGCTCGGCGTACGACGCATCGTCGAACGCCGCCAGACAGGCGCGCTGGGCGATCACCGGCGGGCAGATCGTGAAGTTCCCGGTGAGGATGTCGACGGCTCGGCGCAGCCGTTCGGGCACGAGCATCCAGCCGATCCGCCAGCCGGTCATCGAGAAGTACTTGGAGAACGAGCTGAACACGATGGCCTCCCGGGAGGTCTCCCAGGCGCTGCGTGCCAGAGGTGCGTCGCCGGCGAGTGGGGCGTACTCGATGCCGTGATAGATCTCGTCCGAGATCAGCTGGACGCCGTTCTCCTTAGACCACGTGGCGAGGGCGGCGAGCTCCTCGGGCAGCAGCATGGTGCCGGTCGGGTTGGCCGGCGAGGCGACGACCAGGCCCTTGAGGTCGGGGAGGGCCGCGACCTGCTCGACAGTCGGCTGGAAGCGCGTGTCCGGCCCCGTCGGGATCTCCACCACCTCGCAGCCGAGGGCCGTGAGGACGTTGCGGTAGCAGGGGTAGCCGGGCCGCGCCATCGCCACGCGGTCGCCGACCTCGAACGCCGCCAGGAAGGCCAGCAGGAAGCCACCCGACGACCCCGTCGTGACCACGATGTCGTCGGCGGAGACCTCGATCCCGTGGGTGCGCTGATGGTGCCGGGCGATCGCCTGGCGCAGCTCGGGGATCCCGGTGGCGACGGAGTAGCCCAAGGGATCGTCGGTGCCGAGCAGGCGGGCAGCCTCCTCGCGGACGGCCCGTGGTGCGCCCGTCATCGGCTGGCCCGCGGCCAGGTTGACGACGTCCCCGTGGGTTCGCCCGCGCTCCGCTGCCGCCGCCAGGACGTCCATGACGTGGAACGGCGGGACGTCGGCACGGGAAGCGACCGCGAACCGGTCCCTGGTCTCCATGCAGGCCATTGTGACCCCACCCGCGACCAGCCGAGCCGGAAGACCGACGGTGGCCCGATGCCCCGACCGTTAGCATGTGGTCTCACGTCGGCCGACGACGAAGGGTCTCCGAGTGCGACTCGACGCCAGCCAGCTCAACACCTTCCTGCTGGTGGGTGCGGCGGTCACCCTGCTCGCCATCGCGGCCGTGCGGCTGTCCACTCGGGTCGGCCTGCCCTCGCTGCTGATCTATCTGTTCATCGGCGTGGTGCTCGGCGACTCGCTCCTCGGCATCCGCTTCGACGACGCCGACCTCACCCACGCGCTCGGGTTCGCGGCGCTGGCCCTGATCCTGGCCGAGGGCGGCCTGACGACCTCCTGGGAGGCCGTGCGGCCCTCGCTGCCGCTCGGGGTCGTGCTGGCGACCGTCGGGGTCGGAGTCTCTGTCGCCGTCATGGCGTTGGCGGGTCACTACCTCCTGGGCCTGGGCTGGCAGCTCTCCATCCTCCTGGGGGCCGTGACCTCGCCGACCGACGCCGCGGCGGTGTTCTCGGTGCTGCGTCGTGTCCCGCTGCCGGAGCGGCTCGCCTCGACCCTCGAGGCGGAGTCGGGCCTGAACGACGCCCCCACGATCGTCCTGGTGACGCTGGTGTCGACGAGTGCCGCCGCCGATCTCGGCGTACCGGCCATGGCGGGGCTCATGGTCGTGGAGCTGGTGGGCGGCGCGGCCGTCGGCCTCGCGGTCGGGTTCGGGGGGTCGTTGCTCATGCGCCAGGCGGCGCTCCCCGCCTCGGGTCTCTATCCGGTCGCCGCACTGTCGCTGGCGATGCTCGCGTACGCCGGCGCGTCGACCATCGAGACGTCCGGCTTCGCCGCGGTCTATGTGGCGGCGCTGGTCCTCGGCAACACCCACCTCCCTCACGGCCAGGCGATCCGCTCGTTCGCCGAAGGGTTCGCGTGGATGGCCCAGATCGGGCTGTTCGTGCTGCTAGGGCTGCTGGCCTCGCCCGCCCGGATCGATCTCGGGACGATCGTGGCCGCAATCGCGGCCGCGGGACTGTTGACCCTGGTCGCTCGGCCGGTGTCGGTGGCGGTGTGTGGCTGGGTGGGCCGGCTCGACTGGCGCGAGTCGGCGTTCCTGTCCTGGGCAGGACTGCGCGGTGCGGTGCCGATCGTGCTGGCGACCATCCCGCTGGCCGAGAAGGTGAACGGAGCCGAGCGACTGTTCGACCTGGTCTTCGTGCTGGTCGTCGCGCTGACGCTCCTCACCGCCCCGACACTGCCGGCGGCCGCCCGGCTGCTCAAGGTCACCCGGCGGTCCGAGCCTCGCGGTCTTGACGTGGAGGCGGCACCGCTCGACCGGGTGGACGCGGACCTGCTGCAGATCACGATCAGCCCGCGGTCCTTGATGCACGGCGTCGAGGTCGGCGAGCTGCGGCTTCCTCCGGGGGTGTCCGTCTCGCTGGTGATCCGGTCCGGGGAGACCATCGTCCCCGAGTGGCGCACCGTGCTCCGGCACGGTGACGAGCTGCTGGTGGTGACGCCGCGATCGCTGCGCCGGCGCACCGAACAGCGGCTGCGGCTGGTGTCCTCCGCCGGGCGGCTCGCCGGCTGGCGCGGACCGGACCCCGGTGCCCGGCCCGCCGACTGAGCCGGGTGGGTCAGGAGGGGATCGGACTGCAGATGGTGGCGTCGTCGTCAGCGCTGACCAGCTTGCGGCCCTGTTTGACCTCGCCGAACTTCGGCCCCACGACGACAGTGACGCGGGGCCCGAGCTCGGCGTGCGCGACGATCGGGGTCTTGCCGCCGAGATAGCTCCGCACGAGAAGGGCGGCCGGGCTCGACACGTCGCCTGTCCAGATCTCGGCCTTGGCCACGTCGGTGCCGCTCGGGGCGTTGCCGCTGTCACCCTCTCCGAAACCCTCGGAGACGAGCTGATCGAGGGTCACCCCGGCGAGGCCGGACCGGTCGCTGGCATTGAGGACGCTCACCCACACCATCCCGGGTCGGACGGGGTTGCCGGCGGGGATCGTGGTCTCCAGACACGGGCCGGCCGTGGGGCCGGGACTCGTGAGCGGTGGGAAGGGCTTCGTGAGCGCGGCCCAGCCCCAGGCGGTCCCGCCCAGGACGAGGGCGACCAGCGCGAGAAGAGTGAGGGCGTGCTTGAGGCGGGTCGGCATCAGTCCTCCGCGCCGAAGACGCGGGCGTGCAGCACGGTGCGCTGCTGCAGCGCGGCCCGCAGCGCCCGGTGCAGCCCGGTCTCGAGGTAGTAGTCCCCCCGCCACTCCACGACGTGCGCGAACAGGTCGCCATAGAAGGTCGAGTCCTCGGCGAGCAGGGTGCCCAGGTGCAGGGTCTCCTGGGTGGTCACGAGCTGGTCGAGGCGGATCTGTCGCGGTGGGATCTTCGCCCAGGCGCGCGAGGACAGCCCGTGGTCGGGATACGGGCGCCCCACGCCGATCCGTTTGAAGATCACGGCTCGGAGTCTAACGGCGTCGGCCTGCCGCCCTCCCGCCGTCCCGTCCTGCCTGGTGTGGCGTAGGCAGCGTCCCGGAGGCTGACTAGTGTTCGGCCCATGAGCGAGACCAGCGACCCCGCCCCGGAGACGACGGCCCCGGAGATGCCCCCCGCGGCACCCGAGGCTCCGACCACCGAGCCCCCGGTCCCGGCTGCCGCGCCGGCTCCGGCGGACCCGGCGGACCCGGTCGAGGTGGCGCCCGTCGAGGCGGAGGCCGCGGCCGAGCCGGAGAACCCGATCGCGGCCGCGATCGCTCCTGGCTACCAGTTCGAGGGAGCGGCGCTCGAGCTGGGTGGGCTGATGCTCAACGCCACCGACCTCAGCGACGTCCACATCCGGATCCCGCTCGGCATGCTCAACCGCCACGGCCTGGTGGCCGGCGCGACCGGCACCGGCAAGACCAAGACGCTCCAGCTCCTCGCCGAGCAGCTGAGCGCCAACGGGGTGCCGGTCTTCGCGGCCGACATCAAGGGCGATCTGTCCGGCTTGTCCACCCCTGGCGAGGGCGGCGACAAGATCATGGCCCGCGCCACCTCGGTCGGGCAGCAGTGGACGGCGACCGGGTTCCCCGTGGAGTACTACGCCCTGGGCGGCCAGGGCACCGGCATCCCCCTTCGCGTGACCATGTCGGCCTTCGGGCCGATGCTGCTCTCGAAGGTCCTGGACCTCAACGACACCCAGGAGTCCAGCCTCGGCCTGATCTTCCACTACGCCGACCAGGGTGGCCTGCCGCTGCTCGACCTCCAGGACCTGCGCGCGCTCGTGGCCTATCTGACCTCCGACGAGGGAAAGCCCGAGCTCAAGACGCTCGGCGGTCTGTCGAGCGCCACCGCCGGGGTCATCCTGCGGGAGCTGATCGCGTTCTCAGACCAGGGCGCCGACGCGTTCTTCGGCGAGCCCGAGTTCGAGGCGAAGGAGTTCCTCCAGGTGACGCCCGACGGCAAGGGCCTGATCAGCCTCGTCGAGCTGCCCAATCTGCAGGACCGTCCGGCGCTCTTCTCGACGTTCCTCATGTGGCTGCTCGCGGACCTGTTCCACGACCTGCCCGAGGTCGGTGACGTCGACCGACCCAAGCTGGTCTTCTTCTTCGACGAGGCGCACCTGCTCTTCAACGACGCGTCCCCGGCGTTCCTCGACCAGATCGCCCAGACCGTGCGGCTCATCCGGTCCAAGGGGGTCGGGGTGTTCTTCGTGACGCAGAGCCCGACCGACGTCCCTGACGATGTGCTGGCCCAGCTCGGGTCGCGGGTGCAGCACCAGCTACGCGCCCACACGCCCAACGACGCCAAGGCGCTCAAGGCGACGGTCAACACCTACCCCAAGTCCGCCTACGACGACCTCGGCGAGGTGATCACGTCGCTCGGCATCGGCGAGGCCGTGGTGACGGTGATGAACGAGCGCGGCGCGCCCACGCCGGTCGCGTGGACCCGCCTGCGAGCCCCCGAGTCGCTGATGGGGCCGGCCGACCCTGCCGCCATGGAGGCCACGGTCAAGGGCAGCGCGCGCTACGCCGCCTATGCGACGCCGGTAGATCGCGAGTCGGCTCGCGAGAAGCTCGCCGCCAAGCTGGAGGAGGGCGCCCGTAAGGCCGAGGAGGACGCCAAGCTCAAGGAGCAGGTGCGCCAGGAGAAGCTGGACAAGGCGGCCGAGCGCAAGAAGGACGACGACGGCGGGCTGGTGCACGACGTCGTGACGTCGAGCGCCTTCAAGGACTTCATGCGTACGGCGGCCCGCGAGGTCGTCCGAGGGATGTTCAAGTCGGGTCGGCGCTGACCGCCGTCAGGCTCAGCCTCGATCCACCGATCTTTCGCCTGCTGCGTGACCCCATCCGGGCGCG
>Ga0209023_10004980_pt1 | contig 14750 bp, 10 predicted proteins | sample LakOneMetagenome_FD_187468 | JGI IMG/M metagenome (GOLD analysis project Ga0209023, IMG submission 187468) | Freshwater and sediment microbial communities from Lake Erie, Canada (SPAdes) (version 2) | ecosystem: Environmental > Aquatic > Freshwater > Lentic | place: Lake Erie, Canada...
TTCCGATCTAGCTTTGCCGCAACTTCAGCGGCCTTCTGCTTCGCCAGCGCCGCCGCGCGGTCCTTGATGACCGCGTCGTGGACCTTGTCCTTCACTTCATCGAGCTTGGGGATGTAGGACTCCTGTTTGCCCGTCACCGTCTCGAAGACGAACCCGCGGCTCGCACGCAGGGCCGGCGATACTTCGCCGTCGGCCATCGTGAACGCACGCGCGGCCATCTCCGGAGCAGAGCCGACGCTCAGAATCGGTTCGTCCTTGGCGAAGAAACCGGTTTCCTGCACGGTCAGGCCCTCGGACTTCGCCACTGAATCGAGATCCGCCGGCGTCTTGATGCGGTTCTGCAGACGCGTCGCGAGGTCGGTCGCCTGCTGCTGCGCCCGTTCCTGCTGAATCTGATCTGTCAGCTGCTGCTTCACTTCGTCCAGCGGACGCGTGGCGCCCGCCTTCTTGTCGGTCAGCTTGATGATGTGGTACCCGAACTGCGTCTTCACCACGTCGCTGATCTGACCGACCTGCATGTTGAAGGCGACGGTGTCGAACTCGGCCACCATGCGGCCGCGGCCGAAGTAGTCCAGATCGCCGCCGTTCTTGTTGTTCGAGTCGTCTTCCGAGAACTTCTTCGCCAGCTCCGCGAAGTCCGCGCCACCCTTGGCTTCCTTGAGGATGCCTTCCGCCTTCTCCTTCACCGCGGCGTCGTCCTTGCCTTCGGTCTTGAGCAGGATGTGGCTCGCACGCACCTGTTCGGGCGTGGTGAACTGCTGGATGTTCTCGTTGTAGGCCTTGGTGAGGTCCGCCGGCGTCACATTGACCTTGGCGCGCATGGCGTCGATGTCAATCAGCACGTACTTCACCTTGCGGCGATCCGGAATGCGGAAGTCGGCCTTGTGCGCCTCGAAATACGTGGCGACGTCGGCATCTGAGGCCGTGACATCGGGACGGAAGCTGTCGGCGTTGAAAGCCACGACCGCGAGCTTCACCTTGTCGTTGCGGCGACGATATTCGTCCTGCAGTTCTTTGTCGGAGACCGACAGCCACTCGGTGACCGAGGCGCGCAGCTTCTCCATGACGAGCGAGCGGCGGATGCTGTCTTCGAAGTCGCTGACCGTCAGCGGCGGGTTCTGCGACCCCAGCAACTGCTGGTAGCGGGTCTGCCCGATGAACTGGCCGTTCTCGAGGAATGCCGGAATGGCGTAAATGCGCTGGGCGACCTCGGCGTCGCTGACCTTCACGCCGACGCGGTCGGCTTCGGCCAGTGCCGCGCGTTCGTCCACGAGCTGCTGCAGGATCTGCTGATCGATCCCGAGCTGCTTGAGCACCTGCTCGCTCATCTGGCCGCCGTAGGCCGAGCGATACGCCTGCATCTGCGACTGATACGCGCGCCTGAATTCGTCGGCTCGGATCGAGTGGCCATTGACCACGGCCACAGTGTCAGTGGCTGCCGCGTCCGCGCCCGTTCCCCTCAGAAAGTCGGGGATATAGAACAGCACGAACGCCAGGCACACGAGCGCCAGACTCCACTTGAGCCAGCTTTGATGCTGGCGCATCCGATCGAGCATCGTCATCGGGGGGTTCCTCGGAAAACGTTCATAGTAAGCCAGGACGTCTCTGCCGGCAAGGGTATCTGCGGTAGCGCTGTGGTATATTTGCTGTGTATAGAAGAACTTAGCGTCTGGCCGTCCGGCCGGACGCGGCCTCTGGATGCCTGCAGCGAGTCGAACGACGGGGGTGGCCGCCGACAAACGGCGGACACGGAGTGCACCGCGCTCACCCGGTCGGCTGTACGACGACACCCCGCTTGCGCGTCGTTTGCAGGAACTGCAGCGCACCCGTCATCTCCATCTGAATCGTCGCGACACCCTGCTCGACACGGTGCGCGCCGTGCACGCGTCGGGTGAACCCGAAGAGATTGCTGACGCGCTGGTCTCACGCGCGTCGTCCTGGCTGCCGGTCACGTGCTGGGTGGTGGTCGGCATCTCCGCCGAGGGCCAGCTCGGACTGCTCGCGGTCGACGGACACGCCGACGGCATCGAAGAACCAGCCCGCATCGTGGCGTCATGGGTCCTCGCGCACGACGAGACGTTTACGACGGCGAATCTCTCGACCGACTCGCGCGCCGCTGCGGCATATGCCGGCGCTGTGATTGCCGTGCCCCTGCGTGGACGGGAGCAGATGGCGGCGGTCCTTGTCGGCTTCGACCGCGTGGTGTCCACCATGACGCCGGCCCTGAGCGCAAGCTTTGGTCGCGCCTTCGAGTCGCTGCTCGTGCCCGCCGGATTCGCGCTCGACACCGCCATGGCCCTGAAGCGGGCCGAGGCTCTGTCGGTCACCGACGACCTGACGCGTCTCTATAACGGTCGTTACCTGAACATGGCTCTGCGTCGCGAAACCAGACTCGCGCGACGAGCCGGCCGCCCGGTTTCCCTGTTGTTCGTCGATCTGGACGGCTTCAAATCGATCAACGATAACCACGGCCATCTTGCGGGAAGCCGTGCGCTGGTCGAAGCCGGCGCGGTTATTCGTCTGAGCGCCCGTGAGACCGACATCGTGGCGCGGTTTGGCGGCGACGAGTTTGCACTGGTGTTGCCCGATACGGGTGCATCTGGTGCGCTGGCGGTCGCCGAACGGGTGCGCGACCGCATTGCACGACATGGCTTTCTGGCCGCCGAAGGCCTCGACATTCACCTGACGGCGTCGATAGGAGTAGCCACGCTACCCGACGTGGCTGCGACGCCCGACGAACTCGTACAGGCCGCTGACGGCGCCATGTACCGGGTCAAGGATTGCGGGAAGAACGGGATTCAGTGCGCGGCCTCCGGCCGATGACGCACGAATCCTTTCGCCCGAAGGAGCTGGCAGTTTGAGTCTGCGTTCGATGTTGTCGTTGTTCTCGAGTGACCTGGCGATCGATCTCGGCACGGCCAACACCTGCGTCTACGCACGCGGCAAGGGCATTGTCGTCAACGAACCGTCCATTGTCGCCATCAACAAGGTGAATGGCCGCGTGGAAGCGGTTGGCAAGGAAGCGAAGGAGATGCTCGGGCGAACCCCGGGCAACATCGTCGCGATCAAGCCGATGAAGGACGGCGTCATCGCCGACTTCGAGGTCACCGAGAAGATGCTGACCTACTTCATCAAGAAGGCCCACAACCGCAACGTGTGGGTGCGTCCGCGCATCGTCATCGGCGTGCCGAGCGAAATCACGCAGGTCGAGAAGCGCGCGGTCAAAGACAGTGCCTATCGCGCCAAGGCCAGTGAAGTCCACCTGGTCGAAGAAGCGATGGCCGCCGCCATCGGTGCGGGCATGCCCATCACCGAACCCAGCGGCAACATGATTGTCGACATCGGCGGTGGCACCACCGACATCGCCGTCATTTCGCTCGCCGGCATCGTGTACAGCAAGGCTGTGCGCGTCGCTGGCAACGAGATGGACGAAGCCATCATCCAGTACATCAAGAAGACGTACAACCTGCTCATCGGCGAACGCACCGCCGAGCAGATCAAGATGGAGATTGGCTCGGCCTTCAAGCTCGATGATCCGCTCACGATGGAGATCAAGGGTCGCCACCTGATTGAAGGCGTGCCGAAGACCATCACGATCAGTGACGCCGAAATCCGCGAGGCGCTCGCGGAAACCGTCAACGTGATCGTGGACGCCGTTCGCGTCGCGCTCGAGCGCACCCCGCCGGAACTGTCGGCCGACATCGTGGACAAAGGCATCGTGCTCACCGGTGGCGGCTCGATGCTGCGCAATCTCGACAAGCGCCTGCGCGAAGAGACCGGGCTGCCGCTCGCCATGGCCGAAGACCCGCTGTCGTCGGTCGTGCTCGGAGCCGGCAAGATGCTGTCGAACTTCGATCTGCTCAGGAAGATCTCGATCGACTGAGGCCGCGAGCGTTCTTTCCGAATCGATCATGGCGCTTCTCGAGACCCGGCCCAGAGCCGGTTACACGTTCCTTGCGGTCGTGATTGGCCATCTGGTGCTGATCTCGGCGCAGGTGACCTCGAAGAGTGGCGTACCCGTGCTCGAAACGATCACCATGGGCACGCTGGCTGAAATCCAGAGAGGTACGGCCGGGGCACTTGGCGGCGTGCGCAACACGTGGAGCGGATACCTCGCGCTTCGCGGCGTGCAGGCTGAGAACAATGCCCTGCGCAACGAGCTTGCACAGTTGCAGGTGGACCTGCAGCAGCAGCGGGCGCTGGCCGATCGCAGCCGCAGCCTCGAGTCGATTCTCGACCTGCGCAGCAGCCTCGAACTGCAGACGACCGCCGCGCGCATCATCGGTGCAGCTGCCAGTCCTGAACTGCGGACCATCACCATCGACAAAGGCTCGAGCCACGGCATCAAGGTCGACATGGCGGTGATCGCGCCCGGCGGTGTGGTTGGCCGCGTGGTGGTTGCGGGCAGTCGCGCTTCGCGCGTGCAGTTGATCGTGGACCGCAACGCTGCGGCCGGTGCACTCGTCGAGCGGTCGCGCGCGCAGGGCGTGGCGGTCGGCGTCGGCGACGGCAGACTGCGCCTCGACTACGTCTCGCAGACCGCCGACATCACCGTCGGCGACACGCTGGTCACGTCAGGCATCGACGGTATCTATCCCAAGGGATTCGTCATCGGGCGCGTCGACGCCGTGCAGCGAGTCGGCGCCTACCCGAGCATCTCGATTTCGCCAGCTGTCGATTTCTCCCTCATCGAAGACGTGCTCGTCGTCCTCACGCCGACCGAGGCCGAACAGGCCGGAGTCAAGTCCGAGTGAAGACGTGGTGGGTACTGCTTGCGGCTGCGGCGTCAGTGGCGGTGCAGACGACGTTGAACCGCTATTTCCCGGGTGGCATCGTCGATCTGGTGCTGGTCGTGGTGGTATTCACGGCGCTGACGTCCGGTCGCGTCACCGGGCTGTGGGCCGGCACGGCTGCCGGACTGCTGCAGGACGCCATGTCCGGCGGTGTCATCGGCATGGCTGGGCTGTCGAAGACCGTGGTCGGTTTTCTCGCTGGCATCATCGGCACGCAGTTCATCGTGACGCAGACGTTCTCGCGCTTCGTCGTGTTCATCCTGGCGACCCTCGTCGATGCTGTGCTGTTCATGGGCTTGTACGAGCTGCTCGGCCTTCGGCAATTCAACGCGCCGGTGACGACCATGGCCCTGCGCGCCCTGCTGAACGCCGTGGTTGGGGTGCTGCTCTTCAGGCTGGTCGAGTCGTTTCCAGGCGCCATGGAGCGCTACCGCGCGTCACGGACCGGGTTACGCCGCTGACAGAACTGCCATGAACAGCTCATCAATTCAGGCGGTTTTCGTGCGAGTATTCTGCTGATGGCTCTTCACGAGGAGCGGCAGCGTTTCGAGATCCGGCTGACGACGTTGCAGTACGTCATTGCCGGCCTCTTTGCCGTACTCGGGGCCAGCTTCTGGGTGCTGCAGATTGCGCAGCACGAACGCTTCCAGGAGATGGCCGAGAACAACCATCAGCGAACGCTCCCGCTGCGCGCCCCGCGCGGCGTGCTGTTCGACCGTGATGGTCGCGTGCTCGTCGAGAATCGCCACTCCTACAGCATCTCCATCGTTCGCGAGCACACGAAAGACATCAACCGCACGGTGTCGCTCCTGGCGTCGGTGCTCGGACTCCAGGAATCAGCCATCCGCGACATCGTCGAGCGGCACCGTCGCGAGCCGTCCTACCGACCCGTCACCATTCTGCAGGACGCGACGCTCGCGCAGGTTGCCGCAGTCGCCGCCCGACGGCTCGACACCGAGTTGCCGGACGTGGTGGTTGAACAGGTGCCGACGCGCCAGTATCCGAGCACGATGGCCTCGCACCTGTTTGGATACGTCGGGGAAGTAACCGACGCACAGGTGGCCAATGCCGACGAACTGCGCAGCGGAGACATCGTCGGACAGGCGGGGCTCGAGAAGACCTATAACCCGCTGCTGATGGGGCAGGACGGTGCGCGTCGTGTGGTCGTCAACAGCACGGGTCGCGAAATCCGGACGCTCGAAGAAGTGCAGCCAAGCGAGGGCACACGGCTCCAGTTGACGATTGACTACGACGTGCAGAAGGCCGTGGAGGACGCATTCGCCGCGTCAGGCTTCAACGGCGCGGCCGTCATCCTCGACCCGACCGATGGTGGTGTGCTGGCGTTTGCCAGCGTCCCGCAGTTCGACCCGAATGCGTTTGCGGCCGGCATCGACCGCAACACCTGGACGGCGCTGATGAAGGACGACAATCGGCCGCTCAACGACCGGGCGATTCAGGGCACCTATTCGCCGGGTTCCACCTTCAAGATGGCCGTGGCGCTCGCCGCCCTGGAAGAGGGCATCATCACGCCGGACTTCACGGTCAACTGCGCGGGCGCCGCCAACTTCTACGGACGCGATTTCAAGTGCTGGAAGCACGGTGGCCACGGTCAGATGGATCTGGCGCACGCCATCCAGAACTCGTGCGACGTGTACTTCTACACGATTGGCAACATGCTCGGCGTCGACAAAATCAACAAGTGGGCGACGCTGCTCGGCCTCGGGGTCAAGAGCGGCATCGATCTGCCCAACGAGCGAATCGGTCTCGTGCCGTCCACCACGTGGAAGCGCGAGCGGATGAAAGAGAAGTGGTACGCGGGCGAAACCATCTCGGTCTCGATTGGCCAGGGACAGGTCTCGGTGACGCCGGTGTCGATGGCGGTCTACATGGCGACGCTCGCCAACGGCGGCACGCGTGTGACGCCGCATCTGCTCAAGGCCGTCGACAACGGCGACGGCTGGAAGTCAGTACCCGCCCCGGCAGCCCAGTCGAAGATCGACATCGACCCGCAGAAGCTGCAATCGATTCGCGATGGACTCTGGATGGCGGTGAACCTGCCAAGCGGAACCGGCGCCACGGCCAGGATTGACGGCCGGGATGTCGCCGGCAAGACCGGCTCTGCACAGGTGATCTCGAATGCCGGGCGTCTCGCTGCCCGCACGACCAAGAACCTGCGCGACAACGGCTGGTTCGTGTTCTTCGCACCGCGCGACAATCCGAAGATTGCCGGCGTTGTCTTTGTCGAGCACGGGATTCACGGCGGCAACGCCGCCCGCATCACTCATCACGTGCTCGATACCTTCTTTGCAAAGCTCGATGGCCGCCCGCTGCCTCCGCCGCCGGACGACCTTCATCTCGATCTGTCCGATCCGCTGGCGCGTCCCAACGAGCCCGGCCTCCCGGAACAGGACGACGTCGACCGGTAATGTTCGAACGCCGTCTCTACCACCACATCGATTGGGCCCTGCTCGGCGCGGTCTTCGCGCTCTGCGCGCTCGGTGTGGCGATGATCTTCAGCACCACCTCCGACCCCACCCGGAGCAACTCGCACCTCTACGTCACGCAGCTGTACGGCATCGGGCTCGGGCTCATCGCCATGCTCGTCACGATGACGCTCGATTACCGGACACTGACCGACCGTTCGCACTTCCTGTACATCGCGCTCATCCTGGTCCTGCTGTACGTGCTGTTCTTCGGCAAGGTGCAGATGGGCGCACGCCGGTGGATTCCCATCGGCAGCTTCAACCTGCAACCCTCCGAATTCGCCAAGATCGGCGTGGCGCTGGTGCTGGCGAAGTTCTTCGGTGAGAGCCGCGGCGCTCCCACCTGGCTCGATCTGACGATTACCGGCGCACTGACCTGTCTGCCGCTGGCCATCATTGCGAAAGAACCCGATCTCGGCACGGCGGTCACGCTGCTGCCGGTGTTCCTTGGTATTGCGTATGTCGCAGGCCTGCGTGTGCGCCTGCTCGGCTATCTGGCGCTCAGCCTCGTGCTGATCGCGCCCGTCGCGTGGAAATTTGCGCTGAAGGACTATCAGAAGACTCGCATTTCGACGTTTCTCGACCCCTCGCAGGACGCGAAGGGCGCTGGATACCAGCAGATTCAGGCCCGTATCACGGTGGGGTCTGGCGGTTTCCTGGGCAAAGGTTATCGGCAGGGTACGCAGGGTCAGCTGCGGTTCCTCCCTGTCGCGCACAATGATTTCATCTTCTCGGTGCTGGCCGAGGAGCAAGGTCTTGCCGGCGTCCTCGTGACGCTCGGTCTCTATTTGATCGTGATTCTGCGTTCGCTCGACGCGGCCCGACTGGCCAAGGACCGCTTCGGCTCGTTCCTCGTACTCGGCGTGATGGCTGGCTTCACCTTTCAGGTGGTTTACAACATCACGATGTCGGCAGGCCTGGCTCCCGTGAAGGGACTCACGCTGCCGCTCATGAGTTACGGAGGCTCGTCGATGATCGCCACGCTCGCGGCATTCGGGCTGGTGCTCAACGTGCGGATGCGCAGATTCACAAACTAGGGAAGTCGGGTTAGTCGGGTAGGTCGGGTCGGTCGGGTGGGGACGCAAGCGACAGCTTGCACGTGCCCATCCAACTTACCTGACCCACCTGACCCACCAGACCGCCCGCGGAGATTTGTGATGAACAAGGAGATGATCATCTCCTCCAATGGCCACGAGACGATGGTGGCCATTCTCGAGGACGACCTCGTCGCAGAGGTGTTCGTCGAGCGTGAACGGCACCGCGGTGTCGTTGGCAACGTCTACAAGGGCCGTGTCTCGAAGGTCCTTCCCGGGATGCAGTCATCCTTCATCGACCTCGGACTCGAACGCGACGGGTTCCTGTACGTCGCCGAGGTCGTGAATACGCTCGAGGAATTCGAGCGGATGGAAGGCGGCGACGACGAGGACAAGGGACCGGAGGGTTCGGACGGTCGGGACGGCAGGAAAGACGAGCCCAAAGAGCAACCGCGGATCGAAGACCTGCTGAAGGAAGGGCAGGAAATCCTCGTCCAGGTCGTGAAGGAACCGCTCGGTACCAAGGGTGCTCGGCTGACCTCGCACGTCACGATGCCTGGCCGCTTCCTGGTCTTCATGCCGACCGTGGACCACGTCGGTGTGTCGCGCAAGATCGACTCGCGCGAAGAGCGCGCCCGTCTGCGCGGCATCGTGCGCGAGTTCCGTGAGCAGCATGGCTTCACGGGCGGCGTCATCATCCGCACGGCGGCCGCAGGACGTCCGAAGGAAGACATCATCAGCGACCTCGAGGCGTTCCACGCGATCTGGACCGACATCCGGCAGCGCATGGAGTCATCGAGGGCACCTGCAGTCGTCTACCGCGAGCAGAGCCTGGTCGGCAAGTTGCTGCGCGATCTGCTGACGGAAGACTTCCAGGCCATTCGCATCGATCACGCGCAGGAGTACCAGCGCACGCTGGAACTCGTGGAACGCATCCTGCCAAACCTTGCCCCGAAGGTGAAGCTCTACTCGAAGCCGTATCCCATCTTCGATGAGTACGGTGTGCAGGCCGAGATCGACAAGGCACTCAAGAGCAAGGTGTGGCTGAAGTCGGGCGGGTCGATTGTCATCAACCAGACTGAAGCGCTGGTGGCCATCGACGTGAACACCGGTCGCTATGTCGGCAAGAAGAGCTCAGGTCGGCTCGAAGACACCATCGTCAAGACGAACCTCGAAGCGGTGAAGGAGATCGTCCGTCAGGTCCGCTTGCGCGATCTCGGCGGCATCATCGTGCTCGACTTCATCGACATGGAAGAGAAGAAGAACCGCCAGAAGGTGCTGCAGGCGGTGGAACTCGAGCTGAAGAAAGACCGGTCGCCGTCGAAGGCGCTGCAAGTGTCAGACTTCGGCCTCATCATCATCACGCGCAAGCGCGTCAAGCAGAGCCTCGAGCGCGTAATGACCGAGCCGTGTCCTTATTGCTCGGGCACCGGCACCATCAAGAGCACGTCGACGATCTGCTACGAGATTCTGACCGAGGTGAAGAAGATCAGCCCAGACTTGAACGGCTATCGGCTGTTGCTGCGGGTGAATCCTGAGATTGCGCGGGCGCTCAAGGAAGAAGAGCGCGACGTGATGCGCGACCTGAAGTCGTCGATTGGCAAGGACGTCACGATCAAGCCCGACTTCCAGTTACATCACGAGCAGTTCGACGTGATGGCGGTGTAAGGGCCGCCCGCCGCTGCGGCCCGTTCCTGGTTCTCAGTGCTCGGTTCTTAACTACAGGACAGAGACGGGTCGGGATGGCCTGAGAGCGAAGGCGGAAGCCGGGCGGCCAGGCGGGCTGGGCTGGCGGGACTGTCTCCTCCTGGAGGTGCGAGTCCTGCCCGCCGTGCCTGCCTTACCTGCCCAATCGAGTGTCCCCGCTACACCGACGGCGGGAGATGAATGATGTAGTTGTTGCCGCCGCGGTTGATCCAGATGCGCACGTAATCGTTCCCCTTGAGCATCTGCACCTTCGACGAGCCAGGCGACGGGCGCGCTTCCTTCAGCACCGACTTCGCATCGGCATCGGGAACGATCGTCGCCACTTCGCGCGCGACCACCTTGCCGCCCTTCACAAACTCGACGTAGCGCTCCGCTTCAGGCGTCTGACCGACCACCGAACGTGGCTGGTCTGTCGTCAGCCGTACTTGATAGGTTCCGGGTGCGAGAGTCTGGCCATCGGCCGTGACTTTGTGCGAGAGCGTCACGCTGCCAAGCGACGTGGTCGACGCACCACTTTGCGCCGAAGCTGACGCAACTGGGATCATCAGGCTCAGTACCAGAGCCATCGAGAGCATGCCGTGCTTCATTGCGCTTCCTCCGGCGGATTGCTTCATCCCGCCAACTAACGACCAGGCACTTGCAAGATGAATGACAAGCCAGCGACATCACAGAGTCGAGGCTGTCCAAGTCCTTTGCCGATTATAAGTCCCTCCGCGCAAAGGCTTGCGCGGCAAAGCTTACTGTCGACGGCTTGATGAGCTGCGTCGCGTCCATCCGTAGACATCCATCGGGATGCGTTGGCCGCGCATGACGACACCTTCTGCCGAAAGAAGGGAACGCTTCACCGTTTCGCGCCCGCCGTATCCACCGAGCCGCCCGCCCGCCGCCACCACGCGATGACACGGCACGTCTGCACGGGAACACTCACGCATGATGTTGCCGACCGCGCGTGCCGCACGAGGCCGTCCTGCCATCTCGGCGACGTCACCGTAGGTGCTCACCCGACCGGCCGGAATACGACGCACGACGCTGAGCACCCGCGCCGCAAATGTCGCGGCGTCGACATGGCTGCTCGCGGCTGCTCGTCGTTTCGCGGCGAAGGGACGCGGCAGCCGGATGGTCACTTGAGGCCAGGTTTGAGAACCGCGCCTTCCGCGGCGGGTAGCTTCACCCCCGCCAGTGTGGCGAGTGTCGGCGCGATGTCCGCAGGACTGGCAGGTGTCGCGTAGCGTCCTGGCTTGATGCCGGCGCCGAAGAGCACGAGGGGCACGCGCTGGTCTTCAGGGTTGGCGGACCCGTGCGTCGTGCCGCTGCTGCTCACCATCCACCCTTCCTTGGGCGAGATGACGAGGTCGCCGCTGCGTCCGGGCACGTAGCTGAGGATGGCGGCGCGAAGCTCAGGGTCTTTTGACGTCGCTGCACCAGCGAGCTGCTCCGACGTAAACACACGCCGGACGCCAGGCTGCGTCGACAACGCCGCGACGACGGCTGCGAGTGTGGACGGCGAGGCCTTGACCTTGTCGTACATGCCCGCGTCGAAGTAGACCTCGTTGGTGACGAGCCGTGACAAGTACTTTCCGGCACCGAGCGTCGCGCGCGCGGCCGTGTTTCCTGCGTCGAGGAGCGCTGCGGCGCTGATACGTCCGCCGTCGTGACCGGTCTGCGTGATCTGTTCGGGAATGCTCGTCACGCCGTGGTCGGCGCTGAGCGCGAGGACGTACGAACCAGCGCCCAACTGGCGATCGAGCGCGTCGAGCAGGATGCCAACCGACCTGTCCAGATGGGCGTACATGTCCCGAATCTCCTGGCTGTCAGGACCAAACGAGTGCCCGACCAGGTCAGGACTGGAGAAGCTGACGCCGAGGAAGTCGGTCTTCGCATGTTTCCCCAGTTGCTCGGATTCAATGAGTGCCGCTGCCATGCGCGCCACGTATTCATCGGCAAACGGGCTGTGCTGCCACTGGTCGTAGTAGATCGCGTCGGCTTTGGTCGCGCCGGCGTCGCCCGAAAGACGATGCGGGAAGCTTGCGGTCCAGCCTTTGACCGGGTCTTCCTTGAGGCCAGTGTCCGTTTCCTTGTACTGGTCCTCCGGCAGCAGTCGCGTCCATACCTTGCCGAAATCAGCACTCATCGGATGCGCCGTCACGTAGGCCTTCACCTGCGGCACGGGGTCTTTCGAGAACTGCGTCGATGTTTCCCAGCTGTCGAGCGATTCAGACACCCACGTCGTGGCGTCGCTGCCGTGCCCGGCGAGCATGATGGCGCTTCTGGCTTTCAGGGCCAGCGTGACGACATGCCCACCGGCACCGCGAATCTGATCGGCCAGAGCCGGAACCTTCAGGGCGCCGGGTCCGTTGTGCGCGTCAGTCGGTCCGCCGTAGGTTACGTTGGTGACGCCTGGATCGTCGGTGCACGCGACCACGGCATTGCGCGTGCGGTCGAACCACGTATTCGAGAAGATGCCGTGTACATGCGGATACGCCCCGGTCGAGAGCGTCGCATGGCCTGCACAGGTCACCGTGGTGAGGTACGGATATGCGGCCTGGGTGAAGACGGCGCCGTTCTGCACGAGACGACGAAGGCCGGAGGACCAGTTCGAACCGAACCGGTCTACGTAGTCCGCGCGCATCTGGTCAACAGCGACGAGCACGACGAGTTTGGGCGGGGCGCCTGCTGCAGACACCAGGACGGACGCGGCGGCTGCCAATGCAGCGGCCGTGAAGTATCGACGCATACGAACAGTTATAGCAGCGTCAGGGGGTCGAGCCCCACTTCGGCGGGATCGGCAGGACCGACAATGTCAGGCGGCACGTAGCCGTCCTCGAAGGTTTCCCACAGGTTGATGGCAGGACCATCTGCAATCCGGGCCCCGGTGGCGTCCATCACCACTCGTACCTGCGGCCGATGCGGATCGGGCGCGTGCGTCTGCGTCACGATGGCGATCTCGCCGGTATCGAGACGAACCAGGTTGCCGATCGGATAGACCCCAATCAACTGTGCGAAACGGCGGACCAGACGCGGCTCGAACCCGTGATTGTCGGCGTCCTGCAGCACGGCGAGAATGCGAGCCGTGGGTGAGGTCTGCTGGTACACGCGCTTCGACCGCATGGCATCGTAGACGTCCGCGATGCTGCACATCATCGTGCCGAGGTTCAATTGCCCACGCTTGACGCCGTCGGGATAGCCGCCACCACCGAGCCGCAGATGGTGCTCGAAGGCGATGATGGGCGCGAGCGTGGAAATATCTGGCGTGTCGCGCAGGATCTTCGCACCGTCGACCGTGTGCCGCTTCATGATGTCGAATTCGGCCGGCGTCAGCCGTCCCGCCTTGTTGAGGACTTCGGGCGGCGTCTTGATCTTGCCGATGTCGTGCAGCAGACCCGCCATGCCGAACTCGCGCAGGAGCGGACCATCGATGCCGACCGCTCTGGCCTGCGCCATGGTCAGAATCGCGACGTTCACCATGTGCGTGAACGTGTAGTTGTTGTATTCGCGCAGTGACGCCAGCGCGAGCAGCGCCGGGCGATTGTCCGACACGGCATGGGCGAGTCCGTCCACCATGGCCCGCGCGACCGACACGTCAGGCTGCCCCTCGGAGGCCGCGGTGTCGAGCACGCCTTGCGCCTCGGCGACCGCGTCGGTGTAAAGCCCCTTGAACGCCGCAAGGTCCGCACGGTCCTGCCGGCTGCGCTCGTAGACGGTCACACGGCCAACACGGACGTGGGGCAGGGCCGGGAACCCGCCGCCGTGGCTCGGACCGAGCGCGACGGCGTCTGCAAGCGTGGAGATCTCCTCGATGGTGACGCCCTTCTCGATGGTGATGCGCTCGACGCCGATCTGCTTCAACCGCCGGATGAGCGACTCGAAGCCGGCGCCGCGTGGCACAGGCATCTCGTCCACGATCACCTGGTCTTCGACGATGCCGACGATCAGGGTTGGCGTGAGTTCGTGAAAGGCGTCGATGGCGCGCGCGAAACCCTCGACGTTGCGCGTGATGATCGGGTGACCCTTCGAGTAGAGCTGACCGGCGCGAAGTGCCGCCGTGAGACGGCGCAGCAGTTCCTCGCCGAGTCGTGCGCGTGAGTCTGCCATCAGCGCGACTCCCTGGCGCGCCGCGCGACGCCAACGGTCTGTAACTGCGACGCGGCGGCCTTGCGTACGCCACGTGGGCCCGATGCCGACGCACTGGCGAGCGCTTCCACGGCCTCAGGTGTGCCGATGCGCGCCAGTGCGGTTGCTGCGGTGGCGCGGAGTGCGGCAGTGCGCCGAGGCGCCCACCATTCCCCACGCTGCAGCACACCGAGGAGCGCAGGCACGGCGGAGGGTTGACGCAGCAGGCCGAGTTGCTCCACCGCGCGTTCGTAGGCCCACCCGAGTTCGCCGGCATGATCGATCTGTTCGAGCACCTGCAGGAGCAGTGGCACCGCCCGCTCATCACGTGACGTGCCGACCGCGTGCATCAGCGATTCGCGCGCCGAGCGACTCGCCGCGTTGAGCGCCTGAATGAACAGGCGGAACCCGCGCTGCGTGCCAATCCGGATGATCGTGTGGACCGCCGCCCCCTGCGCCCTCGCATCGTCGTCTCTGACGAGGTCCTGCAGTTCCGGCAGGTCATCGGTGACCCCGAGTTCACGCAGCAGATATGTCGCCGTTCGGCGAATTGCCTGATCCCCCGACTCCTTGAGCAGTTCCACCCGCGGTCGGGCGATGTCGCCGAATCCCAGGATGGTCTC
>Ga0209023_10004981_pt1 | contig 14748 bp, 11 predicted proteins | sample LakOneMetagenome_FD_187468 | JGI IMG/M metagenome (GOLD analysis project Ga0209023, IMG submission 187468) | Freshwater and sediment microbial communities from Lake Erie, Canada (SPAdes) (version 2) | ecosystem: Environmental > Aquatic > Freshwater > Lentic | place: Lake Erie, Canada...
CTAGCCAGTAGCTGCAACTGAGTGTTGAAATATGACGGATCAGGGTTAGAGATAGGCTGCTGGCGGCCGTTTGTGACCACATCGGGATTGTTCTGTTCGAGATCGACCTGAACAACGGCACGCGCCTGATAAATATTTGGCTTACGCGCCATGTATATGGCGGCGAGTGTCGTCATCAAAACGGCAATCCCGATCACCAGCCAGAGCCGTTTGCGGATCGCGTGCCAATAATCGCTGAGCTGAAAGCCCTCCGGCGCGACGTTATCGCGGTATTGCGGATAACGGCCAGTGCTGGAGATCGCCGGCTCGAACTGGCGTTCAAGCTCGACCGATTCGGCCAGCGGCGTCGGCATTATGCTGCGTGTCTCTTTCATATGATCTAAAACGTTACGCCTCTGGAGATCAGCGTCGGTAGGCCAGCAGTCAGAGCCTTAGTAAATCCATCCAAAAAGGCCTTTTTGGGGTCCTTCGAAACCGCGACGATGTCGTTTGGTTCGAGATATGGGTCTTTTGTTTTGCCTTTTTCGATATCTTTAAGATTGAACGGTATCTCATCGCGCTCCAGACTGTCAGGCTTTTGACGCATAATGCGAACAAAGCGTTTGTCAGCCGAAGATTTTAACCCCTTTGAAGTCGCCAATGCCTGAGTAAGCGTGATCGGATCTCTAACAAGTATTTGACCCGGATCGACAACACTTCCGTACACATAAACCGTGTCTGCCGGTAGTACCGAAACGATATCGCCGGGTTCCATTAGAAGAGTTGCCTTGCCTTCCTGAATATCCCGAATCTTATACTTCATTAAGGGAACATTGTCAGGGATAGAAGGATCAGCTTCACGAACCTTACCATCGCGGCAGGAAGCACTATTTCCTGCCCGGGCAACTACTAAGCGTGTGCCAGCTTCTTTATTCGGTCCACCGGCGAGAGCGAGTATCTCAAGCAAATGCATACGCTTTTGCACGGGATAGCGGCCAGCGTGCTCGACGGCACCGATAACCGAGATCGGCTGCGAATTTTGTTCGGTTATGGTTACGTTGACCTTGGGGTCTTTCAAGTAACTAACGCGGTAAGCATTCTCGATATCGACACCTAGCTGTCGCTCGGTCTTACAGACGGCAACAATTGGTTTGTCCAAGCGGAACAAAATGATAGTTCCCTCGGAATTTACCTTGATCTTAATATTTAATTCAGGATGTCTAAATACCTGGACATCGATCACGTCCTGAAAACCTATCTTATAACGCTCGTCATCGGTGCCGTCGTCGGTGTTAACGGCCGCCGCTGCGGCCTTGACCGTTGACGGAGTTTTCTGGGCCGCGGCGTTGAGCGAACCTATCGCAAGCATTGCGATTATCAGTGCAAAGTTAATGTAATACTTCATATCTTCCATCCAAGACCAAATTTCGACTCGGGAAGAGACTTTGGTTACCGCTAGACGCGGCGAATAAATACAAACAGCTTCTATTTTTGCCAAATATTAGGTTAAATGCAAACGTTTATCTTAGCAAAGACGCCTTACTTTGAAAACAAACGTTTTGAAAGTTTTCGCATTTTCGCTAAACTTTGATTCTCGAAAACGAAACAACGATGGAAAACGCCACGCCAATGCTCCGGCAATATCTGGAGATAAAAAAGCTATACCCGGGAACGATCCTGTTTTTCCGGCTCGGTGATTTCTATGAAATGTTCAATGAGGACGCAATTCTAGGTTCTCGGGAACTCGAAATAACGCTAACCGCCCGTCACAAGGATTCCCCGAATCCGGTCCCAATGTGCGGCGTCCCGCATCACGCGGCTCCAAACTATATTGCTAAACTCGTTCGCAAGGGCTATCGCGTCGCCATCTGTGAGCAGACCGAAGACGCGGGAAAAGGCGTAAAGCTCGTAAAACGGGAGGTCGTCCGGGTGATCACGCCCGGAACGGCGATCGATCCGCAGCTTGTTGAATCGAAAGATTCGATCTATCTCGCATCGATCTGCGGCAGCGGTGAAACGTTTGCTGCGGCATTTCTTGAGCTTTCGGCGGGGCAATTCTCGACAACGCAGATCATGGGTGCAGGTTCGTGGGACAAGATCCGCGACCAAGTCGAAGCGTTTTCGCCGCGTGAGATATTGTTTCCAAGATCGCTCGAACACGAGGTTTTGTCTACATTTGGAGCGAATCAGGATAATTCGCTGTTTACCGACGAATCTCGGTCAAACGGCGGCTTGGCGACTTTGACGCCGCAGGAAAACGAGAGTTTTGGTTTTGATGACTGTTCGGAATTATTAAAGTCGCAATTCGGCGTCAAAGAACTAAAGGCTTTCGGCCTCGACGGTAAAACTGAATCGATCCGTGCCGGCGGTGCATGTCTGCAATACGCCCGCGAAACCCAGAAGACCATCGCTGGACACATAGCGTCGATCGAATATTTTGAGCCCGCCGATCATATGGTCCTAGACGCCGTAACGCTCAGAAACCTTGAGATAGTCGAATCTCGCGGCGACAGCTCGAAACGCACACTCTTCGGCGTGCTCGATCAAACCGTAACTGGGATGGGCTCACGCCTGCTGCGGCAATGGCTGCTGCGGCCTTCGCTAAAACGAAGCGAAATTCAAACCAGACTTTCTGCGGTGACGGAACTCGCGGACACGATCTTTCGCGAGAAGCTCAGATTCCTACTAAAAGAGGTCAGCGATCTCGAACGGCTGATCGGTCGCCTCAATCTCGGTACCGCGTCGCCTCGCGATCTGCTTGCCTTAAACCGCTCGATCAAGCAGTCGCCTTTGGTGAACAACGTTTTGAGCGACGCAACTTCCCTTTTGCTGCAGGTTTTGTCCGAGAATATCTTCGAATTGCCGGAAACTCGCGATCTGATCGACCAGGCCATTTCGGACGAACCGCCGATGAATATCGCGGACGGCGGCGTCATTCGAACCGGATTTAATGCCGAACTTGACGATCTGCGAAGCATCTCGATGTCCGCGAAACAGACGATCGCGGCATTCGAAGCGGACGAGCGGACGCGGTCGGGCATTTCGAATCTCAAAGTGCGATTCAACAACGTTTTTGGCTATTACATCGAGATATCAAAGGGAAACGTTAGCAGAGTTCCCGAAGATTACGAACGCCGCCAGACGCTCGCCAACGCCGAACGCTACACGACGCCGCAGCTAAAGGAATGGGAGCAAAAGGTGCTCGGTGCGGAGGAGAAGATACTGCGCCTCGAAAGCGAACTTTTTCAGAGCGTGCGGACGCAGGTCTGCGGTGAAACCCGGAAATTACAATCGACGGCGAGGGCGTTCGCGACGCTCGATGCATTATGCGCCCTCGCGGAATCGGCGGCGCGGCATAATTATGTTTGTCCGGTGCTACATGACGGCGATGAGATCGAGATCAAGAATGGACGACATCCAATAGTTGAGGCTTTTTTAAAGACTTCGTTTATCCCGAACGACATCAGGCTCAACAATTCAACAGACCGATTGCTGATCATCACCGGTGCAAATATGGGAGGTAAATCGACCATTTTGCGGCAGATCGCGTTGATACAGATCATGGCCCAAATCGGATCCTTTGTGCCCGCGTCAACGGCTCGTTTACCGATAGTCGATCGAGTATGGACTCGTGTTGGAGCGTCCGATGACCTTGCCTCAGGCCGGTCGACGTTTATGGTGGAGATGACCGAGACGGCGGAGATTTTGCACAATGCAACCGCTAGGAGTCTGATCTTGCTTGACGAGATCGGCCGCGGTACGTCAACTTTTGACGGTCTGTCGATCGCCTGGGCGGTTGCCGAATATCTGCATGATTCGAATGCACATTCAGCTAAGACGCTGTTCGCTACGCACTATCATGAGTTGACCGAACTCGCGGAGAACCTGCCGGGAGCGAAAAATTACCAAATAACCGCGGGCGAGAAAGACGGAGAGGTCGTTTTCTTCCACAAGCTCCAGCAAGGCAAAGCTTCAAAATCCTATGGCATCGCCGTTGCCAAGCTCGCCGGTTTGCCAAACAGTGTGATCGAGCGAGCCAAAGACGTTCTCAACAAACTCGAACAATACGAACTCGCCGTTTTCGCTGACGAAAAAAAGAGCGGCCTCGCAAAAGCCGCCGGTGGCAGTGCGGCAACGCAGTTCTCACTCTTTGCCGTCGCCAACGAAAGCGCGATCGATGAATTGCGCGAAGTCAATATCGAAAACCTCTCGCCCGACGAAGCAAAAGCTCTGCTCAGTCGGGTAAAGGATAAAATGATCTAAGTTAAAATTGGATCGCCCGTTTTGCCGACTGCGGAATTATGAGCAGTTGGATCGTATCTCCCGCACCATAACTGATCTCGATAAAATTCTTACCGATGACACTCGTTCGCGAAGCAGTGTGGTCTGAGGCGACGATCTTGACGACCTTTTGCAGCCAAACGTCGCGGCCTGCCCAATCCGGAAAGGTGTTTCTGAGGAGTGTGGAAAATACATTGATACTCTGAGCGCTTAGAGTGCCATCGGTCTCAACCCTGGCCGTGACGGACATTTTTGCTTCCGAAATATCTTTCGTGGTGCCGGAGATATCCATCCTTATCTTTTTGTCAGGCGAAATCCCCTGCCAACTTATGCTTTCGGCGGTCGAAGACTGCTGTTTGATAGCCAAAAGGCCAGTAAGACCGGAGACAACCTGTTCGTATGTCACGCCAATTCCAGCACCGTTCGATCCCATTCCACCGGCTTTTTTCGGCGTCCCGAACCAAAGTGCGGCATAATTTCCGTCGATCGCAACCCCTATCTCGTCCCATGCCATGTCCTTGAACATCCCCTGATTTGTCATGATCGAATTGTGCAGCGTGCTTTTTTTCCAAGCTTCAATCACCAGATTTACGTTTGCTTTCAATTCGGTTGTGACGTAGATCGTCTCGTAACCCTGGCCGTTGTAACCGCTATTCATCCTTTTTGGCGCATCTATGATGCACGGCCAGGTTTTTTCGTCCTTGATATCGTACGGACAATTGCTCCAGCTATGGGTGAACGCTTTTAGATTGACCTTAATGTCAATGAGATGGCGATTGGCGAGTTTGCTGAGCGATAGCGAAATTTTCGCCGCGGGAAGATTCTTCGAGGCACGGTAATTAGCGACGAGATCAAACAATGCCTTTTCATCGGGAGAAACCGCATCGCCGGAGCATGCCGCAGCAGTGAATATCTGCTTTCCGTCGCAAGTTGATTGAGCGTTCACGATGATCGAACCAGCCGAAATGAAAAGTACGATGATGATCAGATTTCGGTACATATATTTAGTCGCCTGCATTTAAATTTAAGTTTTTCAAAATCATAACATGGCGGTTAGTACATTTATTCCAGAAAGCGTCGGTTACATCCTAATTTGTTCGGGGCTGAAGTTAGAAAAAGCAATCGTTTCTAGTTAAATGATCGTAAACTCCGCTTGTCAACTCGGCGATCTCTGCATGGAATTGCGTTTATCTTCGATGAATCACATAAATTTCGACAGTCCGGAGAAGTAGACCGGCTTTAACTTTCGAGCTCAATTCAAACAGCTTTATAAAAAATCGAGTGACTGGTAAACTCAGAGACAAGGTTTTTACGATGATCGAACAGTTAAATTCCCTGCCGTTGCGGCAAAAAATCGGACAGCTTTTCTTTATCGGGATCGCCGGAGCGGAGATCGATGGCGCGACGCGAGAACTGCTAAATGAGATCTCGCCGGGCGGGATTTGTTTGTTTACACGCAATATCCGCGAGGCAGGACAGACGCGGAAATTGCTCGATGACCTCCGCGAAACCCTGCCGGTCGCACCTTTTCTCAGCCTCGATCAGGAAGGCGGCCTTGTCGATCGGCTTCGCCGGATTCTCTCTCCCATGCCTGCGGCGAACAAGATCAAAACAGCGAAAGATTCTACCCGTTTAGCCGAATTGGTAGCGAAGAGCGTGAGCATTCTCGGCTTTAACATGGATTTTGCACCGGTCGTTGATGTGATCGACGATCAACGCCAGCAAACTGGAAACGGACTCTACTCCCGTGAATTCGGGCGTTCGAGCGAAGATGTTGTGGAATTGGCTGGCGAATTTCTGTGCGCTTTGCAGCAAAATGGCATTATTGGGTGTCTTAAACATTTCCCTGGACTCGGAGCCGCAAAGGTCGATTCGCACGAGGAACTGCCGTCCGTCGAGATCACGGATGACGAACTGCTCGGCACCGATTTAATGCCGTACAACGCTCTTATCGAGTCGGGCGAAGTAAAGCTCGTGATGGCCGCTCATGCCACTTTCCCCAACGCACGCTTGCAGGAAACCGGTCAAAATGGGAAACTTTTACCGTCTTCATTGAGTCATAATTTCATTACAACACTGCTTCGCGAAGAGCTTGGATATGACGGGCTTGCCATCACCGACGACCTTGAAATGGGCGCTATTTTGAAGAATTATGGCATCGGGGCTGCATGTGTCATGGCGATAAATGCCGGCCAAGACCTGCTCGCGATCTGTGCGGAGCCCGCAAATATTCGCGAAGGATTCAATGCTGTTTTGGCCGCCGTGGAGAGCGGCGAGATCAGCGAAGACAGGCTAAACGCATCACTTGTGCGAATTGCCGATTTGAAGACTCAATTGATCGAACCACTCCCATTTGACAAGGCCCGTTTGGCCGTGATCTCTGATGAGATCACCGAATTTAATACATATCTGAACCGCTGAGGAGGGCTGACCGATTTGCGTAAATTAATATTTCTTGCATTTGTTATCTCGATTTTTGCTACCGCTTCGACCTGCCGAAAACGCAACGCCGAATACGTGACCGTTGCGTTGCCGGAGAAATTCACTGCGTTCGACACGCTGACAATGACCGGTTCCGACGCCTCGGCCGAGCGGGTAAAAAGTCTGATCTTCAATTCGCTGGTCAAAAAAGATGCGAATTTTGATTATGTCGGCGATCTCGCAAAGGAGATAAAGACTTCGCCCGATGGCAAGGTGATAACATTTGTTCTGCAGGATGGTGTTAAGTTTCACAATGGACAGGATTTTACTTCGGCGGACGTAAAATATACCTTTGACGAGCTATTCAAGAGCAACGGATTTAAGTCGGGTGCCTTCTTTGACACCGTTCCGCTCGACAAGACCGAAGCCGCAAAGGTTTCTGCAACCCCTAAACCCGAGGCACCCGCAACGGCGACTCCGGCAGGAGCAAAAGCTGTAGAAGAACCCAAAACAAAACGCATTCCGCACATCACCTCGATCGATACACCCGATCCGAAGACAGTTATCTTCACGGTCACGCGGCCGGCATTGAGAAACCAGTTACTCGCGAATCTCGTTGCGATCCCGATCATTCCGACCGACTCGGTCGCAAGGCAGAAAGATCAACCGCTTGGCACCGGTCCGTTCAAATTCGTCAGCTTTGACGCTTCTCAGAATATTGTCGAACTCGCCGCCAATCAGGAATATTGGGAAGGTGCACCAAAGGTGCAAAAGGTCCGCGTAAAGACGGTTACCGATGCCAATTCCCTGCAAGCTGAGTTGCAAACGGGCGGCGTTGATCTTGCACCAAATCCGAACAATGTGTCGCCAGACACGCTAAAATCGCTCGGCAACAGTCCGACGCTAAAGCTCGAGCAAACCGACGGTTCGAACATCCAATATCTGGTTTTTAACACTCAATCGCCGCCGCTTAACAATGTAAAGGTCCGTCAGGCGATTGGCTACGCGATCGACCGTCAGAAGATCGTCACAGACCTATTATTTGATCAGGCAAAGGTTGCAAATTCGATTTTGCCGCCACAATCTTGGGCATTTAATGCTGGCACGAATTACACATTTGACCAGGCGAAAGCCAGGCAGCTGTTGCAGGAAGCTGGCTATAAGAACGAACCGATAGTTTTCAAATACGCGTCCGGCAACCTTGCTATCAATCAATACTCGCAGGTTATTCAAAATGCACTTACCGATGTCGGCCTGAATGTGCAGATCGAAACACTTGAGGTAAACACGATCCGAAAGGAACTCGCACAGGGAGCGTTTCAGATGTACACCGGAATCTGGATCGGCGGTAATCAGGACCCGATCTTTTTGCGAGATCTGTTCAGTTCGACCAAGATCCCGGGCGGCAGCGTTTCGTGCTGCAACCGCAGTCGTTATTCAAATGCTGAGGTAGATAAATCGGTCGAAGACGCGATCAATGAGACCGACAAGGCCAAAGCAAAAGATCTTTACGGTAAGACGTGGCAGACCGTGAGCAATGAAATGCCGCTATTGCCGCTCTGGTATCCGGCAAATATGGTTGTCGCCAACAAACGAATCGGCAATATCAAGATCAGTGCCAGCGGCGACTGGAGTTTTATCAAGGATATTACGGTTAGCGAGTAATGATGTTCGACTTGACAATCGAATCTCAAACGGTAAAATAATGGTTTGCCACGCGGGAGTAGCTCAGTGGTAGAGCGCGACCTTGCCAAGGTCGAAGTCGCGAGTTCAAATCTCGTCTCCCGCTCCAATTTCAGTGGAGTAGGCAGTTTGCAGTCGGCAGTGGGCGGTATAGTAAATTAACTGCCAACCGCCAAGTGTAAACTGCCTACTTTCGTTAACATCGGCGGTGTAGCCAAGTGGTAAGGCAGAGGTCTGCAAAACCTTTATTCATCGGTTCAATTCCGATCACCGCCTCCAATTTTTATGTAATCAAAAGCGGCCAGACAAGGTCGCTTTTTCTGTTTCCCTTCAAGATCTAAAGCCGCCGTTACGCTTTGTACACACCTTGATCTGTGCTAACGTTTTTGTTAAATGCTCGATCAATCAACGCCGATCAAATCTAACTATTTTAATGCGGTTTTCCGGTTGCGGAATCCGACCGTAATTATATCCGCTTTCGCGATCGCGGTTTTTTTTTCGCTGAGCATCTGTGCCCAAACCCCTCAGCCCGTCATTGTACAGCCCGGTGCCCCTGGGCAACCTACCAAAGTATTGCCTTCAAACACGAGAGCCGTGTTGCCGCAGCGTTCGGCAAAGGACGTTGAATTTATGCAGGGGATGATAATGCATCATTCTCAGGCGGTTGAAATGGTCGAGCTAATGGCTTCGCGGACGGAAAACAAAGAACTTCGCCTGCTCGGAGCGCGTATTAGTCAGTCACAGTCGGCAGAAATGGATTTTATGAAACGCTGGCTTGAGGTTCGCGGCGAACCGGCATCGATGCCGGAAATGGACATGGGCGATATGGACATGTCGGGCATGGATATGTCGGGTCATCATATGTTGATGCCGGGAATGCTCACTGCGAAACAGATGGCTGCCTTGAAAAAAGCAAAAGGCGGCGAATTTGACCGATTGTTTTTAACGGGAATGATCCAGCACCACACCGGTGCGCTTACCATGGTAAAGGACCTCTTCGACACCTCTGGTGCCGGACAGGAGGCCGATCTTTTTAATTTTGTGACCGATGTCGACAGCGGCCAGCGTGCCGAGATACGGATCATGCAGAAAATGCTTGATCGAAAACCCTGAGGTAAAAATGATAAATCAAAAAACCAACATTGTAGTCCGTTCACTCTTGGCTTCGATAACTTTATGTCTTTGTTTTGCCGCCGCAGTCGTCGCGCAGGACAACAACCCGTTTGCCCCAAAACCCGCGCCACCGCTGCCGACCGGAATGACAGGCTCCGATGCAAATGATCCGCGAGCCAGCCTCAAGCCAGGAATGTACGATGCCGGAGAGGCAGCATCGGGCCTCAAACTCCTGAAGTTGATGAAAAAGCCCGAGGCTTTTCAGCTCTCGAATGATCCCGCTGACGCAAAAGTGGAAAAGGGAGCGAGCATTATCGCCGGTGACACGTCAAAGATCCCGGCGCCGATGAAACTCGTCCTCGCCGGCCTTGCGTTTGCAAATTCGGACATGGCGTTTCAGGGTAATCGGCTGTTTCAAGGCAACTTCTACGGGATGAGCATCTATGACATCTCCAACCCGGCGAATGCCCTTTTGCTGACAAACATCGTCTGTCCGGGCGGTCAAGGCGACGTTTCGGTTTTTAACAATCTCATGTTCATGTCGGTCGAAATGCCGAACGGCCGCGTCGATTGCAGTGCCGCAGGTTTTCCGATCCAGACCACGCCCGGACTTCCGGCTGCGTCAAAGGACCGTTTTCGCGGCGTCCGCATCTTTGACATCTCGGACATCAAAAATCCAAAACAGGTCGGCGCTGTCCAAACCTGTCGTGGTTCGCACACTCACACGCTCGTCGTTGACCCAAACGACAAAAACAATGTCTATCTCTATGTTTCAGGTACTTCATTTGTCCGACAGGACGAGGAACTCGCCGGTTGCTCGGGTGGTACGCCTGATAAAAATCCAAACACCGCCCTGTTTCGCATCGACGTGATAAAGGTGCCGGTCAAAACTCCTCAGGAAGCAAAGATCGTTTCGAGTCCGCGAATATTTATGGATTCGCGTACTAATGAGATCGCCGGCCTGACGAATGGCGGGACGCACGGAGCCGTGGACAAACCGACACCAACTGACCAGTGCCACGACATAACGGTCTATTCGGCGATCGGTTTGGCGGCCGGAGCGTGCGAGGGCAACGGTATATTGCTCGATATCAAAGATCCGGCAAATCCGAAACGCGTTGATGCGGTGAACGATGTCAACTATTCATACTGGCACTCGGCATCGTTCTCTAACGACGGCAAAAAGGTCGTGTTCACCGACGAATGGGGCGGCGGCCTCGGAGCCCGTTGCCGTGCAAACGATCCGAACGTCTGGGGAGCAGATTCGATCTTTGACATCAATGCAAACAAGTTAAAGTTTGCAAATTACTACAAAATGCCATCAGCGCAGGGCGACACCGAAAACTGCGTCGCTCATAACGGTTCGCTGATTCCGGTTCCGGGCCGCGATATTATGGTGCAGTCGTGGTATCAGGGCGGCATATCGGTTATGGATTTCACCGATGCCAGCCATCCGATGGAGATCGCCTATTTCGATCGCGGACCGATCGATCCGAAAATGCTCGTCCTGGGCGGTTCGTGGTCGGCATATTGGTATAACGGCCGAATTTACTCGTCAGAGATCTCGCGAGGCCTCGATATTTTTGAATTGACGCCGACCAAAAATCTCACACAGAATGAGATCGACGCCGCAAAAACGGTTCAGGTCTCAGAACTAAATGTGCAGAATCAGCAGAAGATCGAATGGTCGCGGAAATTGGTGATTGCGAAAGCATACATTGATCAATTGGAGCGTTCGCAGGGCATGGGTGCAGCGGATGTCGCTTCCCTGCGTCAGGCGATTACCAAGGCGGAAAGCTCTAAGAGCGATCTTAAGAAACTCAAAGCTCTCGCCCCTTCCGTCGAGCAAAATGCCGGAACCGCAAAGAATGCGGGCGACTCGGCCAGATTGACAGCATTGGCGGCGATTCTGAAACAGCCGATGATGTGACCTCTTGTTAATCAGATCCAACGGTAGGGCGGATGCCGAAATATTTTCGGCTCCGCCCTAATTTTTTGTCTTTAGCGTATTGCGCGGCGGCTGTTTTACAGATGAAGGCAGCATTGCCGCCAGATCGCGGACCAAATATTTAAGAACATCAGCGTTCGCGAGCATATCGAGATGATCAAACCCGCGTCCCTCGCGAAAGATGCTGAGTGTCATTTTATCGGGCAACTGAGCCGCTGCAATTTCGCCTCCGCTTCCCGGCTCGAAGCGGCGAACGCGGGCGGTGGACGAGCAGATATAGTTTGCGGGTAATGAGCCAGGCGTATCGACGGATCCCGCTTTACAGAACGCCGAGCTGACCAACGGCACGAGGCCGTCGGCGTCGCCAAAGTGCCGGTCAAGGCCATTGACTAAACCGACGTTTGCGAAAGTTAGCATTCGGTGATCGCTCATTGACTTGGTGCCGCCGCCAAGCTGGGTTTCGAGCAGTAAGGCCGCTGTTTCAAATTTTGACAGCGTTGATGTGGTCGTGCCGCCGTAGGCGATCATCTTAGCGGCATATGGCTCAAAGCTTGCATTACTGCGCGCCAAGTCGGAGTTGACATCTTTCGAACCAACATCGAGTTTCCGGTCATAATTGTCCCAACGCAGGTCTGAGCGGTTTGGAATGGATGGCGACCGGACCGACCCTTTTTCCGAACGCCAATAATACTGCTGAACGGCGTTGTAGATCGCCTCGAATTTGTCCGGGACAAACCGGTTCATCGTTACCGGATCATTCGCTCCAGGCGTACCGTGGTGCGGCGTAGCGAGTGTAATGAGGCCGATCGTCGTGTCGCCGCCCTTTTTACCTTTCCACGCGCCGCGCATGTGCTCGGTTTCGCCAATATATGATTTGGCGACGAGCCCGCCCATGCTGTGGGCGACTATAACGTGCTCGCGTCCCGACAGTTTTTGATCGATCAGATCGCGGAGTTTGGCGGCGATAACGGAAACCGGTTCGCGGTCGCTGCAATATTGAAAGAGATAGACCGAATAACGTGTGCTCAGCGGCGAATCCTTAGCATTGAACAACTTTAGAAACTCGGCCCACGTCTGATTGTCCGTTTCGACATTCGCCGAGTTCTGAGTCGCCTGAATGCCGTGAATAAGAATGAGCGGAGTCTTAGCCGGAGTATCGGCACCCGATTTGATAAGCGCCGCAAGCGGGCCGTTCGCATCGGAGCATTTACCAGCAGCTTTCACCTCGATCACGGCGAAAACCGCAAATACTAGAGCAAACACAAAGAACAGCTTTGCAAACTTCATATATTACAGATTTGGTTTAACTTTACGATACCTCGTCTACAGTTCCCATCGGTACGTCGTTTGTGCATGAGGCGAGGCGTTTGACGGTCAAATACAACCCCTGCCATATGCCGTAGCGTTCGACCGCCTGAATCGAATATTCGGAACATGTCGGACGAAAACGGCAGGCAACTACTCCCTCGAGCAACGGCCTGCCGTATTCCTGATATGTGTGAACAAAGCCGATATAAACGCTGGCCGTGACCTGATTTTCCGGCGATCTAAGAGTGTCGCAGAAGATCAATATGCCGCCAAACAAAACGGCAGCCAAAATTCGTTTCTTCCAGACGTTCATCTAAGGCTGATAACAGCTGGGACATTGCGGCAATCCCTGCATACGCGGTTTTCCGCAGTGCGGACATGGAAAGGCGTTGCCCTGCGGCCGCTGGAGCAAATAGATCACGAGCCCGAGCAATCCGAGCAAGCCAAGCCATTTGATCGACTGCGCATTTGGCATTCCACGTGACGTAGCATCTTTACCTATAAATTTGATGATAAAGACAATGATCCCGATCGCGACGCCAAATATGACGATCATCATTATCAACCAAACGACGATACCGCAGCCCGCCGCCCCACAGGCCGCAGCTGGGTCACCGTTATTTCGGCTCTGCCCGAACGCCTGCATCGTCAGGCCAATGAGAATTGTGAAAATCAACGCCGATACGCTCAGTTTCTTCATATGGTTTTTACTAGAATTCGCCTAGATAGTAACACAGACCGGCAAAAATGAGCTTAGTTAACGCGAACTGGCATTGAGTTTCGCAAGCATGTCGCTGCCTGGGCAAAGAACGTCCTTGCCAAGCGAATTCAACGGTTTATCGCTTGTCTGTATCATCTCGTGCAGGTCCGACGTGTCCGGGTCCATATACAAAAGGCCGGTGAGTATCTCGTTTTTGATCCGCGATTGCTGCACGGCGTTCATCGCTGAGATGCGATCCAGCGGATCCCAGTCGTTATCGAGCTTTCGCAGGGCTATCGTCGACCCATCGTGCATTTTGAGATTTTCGACCGTTCCCTCGGCGTAATCGGCCTTGATCTCGCGTGCGAGCGGTACAAAATCCATCATCGCGGTCGTTTCCATGTGTTCACGAACGTAATCGTACGATTTGGTCGAGCCGGGATTGTTGTTAAAGGTGACACACGGCGAGATGACGTTGATAAAGGCAAAACCCGGATGGCTCATCGCGGCCTTGATCAGCGGGATAAGCTGAGCTTTGTCGCCCGAGAAACTCTGTGCGACAAATGTCGCTCCAAGCTCGATTGCAAGGCTCGCGAGATCGATCGATTCGAACAGATTGATGCTGCCCGCCTTACTCTTCGAGCCTGCATCAGCGGTCGCACTGTCCTGGCCTTTTGTGAGGCCGTAGCAGCCGTTGTTCATGACGAGATAGACCATGTTCAGGTTTCGTCGAATGACGTGCACAAACTGCCCCATTCCGATCGAGGCCGTGTCGCCGTCGCCCGAAACGCCGAAATAGATCAGATCGCGATTCGCCAGATTAGCCCCTGTCGCTACCGAAGGCATACGTCCGTGAACCGAGTTAAATCCGTGCGAATTCGACAAAAAATAGGCCGGCGTCTTTGACGAACATCCGATGCCCGACAGCTTTGCCACACGATGCGGCTGAATATTCAGTTCAAAACACCCCTGAGCGATGGCCGCCGAGATGCCGTCGTGCCCACAGCCCGCACAAAGCGTCGAGAGCGAGCCTTCGTAATAATCAACCGTGTACCCAAGATCGTTCTTAGGCAATGCAGGGTGTCTGAATGATGGTTTTACGTATGTCATATCTGCTACTTCAGATTTGCTGTTATTTGCTTCAAAATATCCGCTGCCGTTATAGGAGTACCGTCATAATTTAGAACTGAGACAAGTCTACTCGGATCAATGCCGAGTTCGATCATCATCAAGCTCTTGAACTGAGCGTCGCGGTTTTGCTCGATGACGAAGACCTTGTCGTGCGAATCGACAAAATCAACAAACGACTCGCAGA
>Ga0209023_10004982_pt1 | contig 14746 bp, 8 predicted proteins | sample LakOneMetagenome_FD_187468 | JGI IMG/M metagenome (GOLD analysis project Ga0209023, IMG submission 187468) | Freshwater and sediment microbial communities from Lake Erie, Canada (SPAdes) (version 2) | ecosystem: Environmental > Aquatic > Freshwater > Lentic | place: Lake Erie, Canada | collected...
CGGGCGACGGCTTGTCGGCGGGCGCGGAGGATGCGCCGCCGCCGCTGAACATGTACTTGCCGACCATCTGGATCAGGTCGACCGAAGGCGTGGTGTAGGCGATCTCGTCGCCCGGCTTGAGCGCTTCCGGATCGCCGCCCGGCGACAGCCCGACGAAGCTTTCGCCGAGCAGGCCGGCGGTGAGGATGCCCGCCGAGGTGTCGCCCGGCAGGTCGTGATAGCGATCGTCGATGTCCAGCGTCAGCACCGAGTCGAGCTTGACCGGGTCGAGGTCGATCCTGGCGACGCGGCCGATGGTGACGCCGCCGATCTTCACCGGCGCGGCGAGCCGCAGCTGGCCGATGTTGGTGAAGCGCGCCTTCAGCGGATAGCTGCCGCCGCCGCCGAGGTCGAAGCGGCCGTTGGTCGAGGCCAGCGCGAGCACCAGCAGCGAGGCCAGTGCCAGCAGCAGGAAGGCGCCGACCGCGAATTCGAGACGTGGGCCACGGAGGGACATGGTGGGATTCCTCAATTGATCCAAACCGTCATTCCCGCATCGCTTCTGACAGCCGGATGGCTGTCCAAAGCGGGAATCCAGTGTCTTTGCCCTGATGTCTGATCGAGCGAAAGACGCTGGATCCCGGCCTGCGCCGGGATGACGAGCAAAAAACGAAAAGCGGATTCGCGTTCATCGGAACAGGAAGGCGGACAGGACGAAGTTGAACATCAGCACCAGCAGCGAGGCGTTCACCACCGCGCGCGTGGTCGCGACCGAGGTGCCCTCGATCGTCGGTTCGGCGTGGAAGCCGACGTAGGCCGCGACCAGCGCCGCGGTGCCGCCGAACACCGCCGCCTTGACGAAGGCGAAGACGAAATCCTTGTCGAAGTCGACCGCATCCTTCATCACCTGCCAGAACGCGCCGCCGTCGAGGCCGATCACGCGCGTCGCCTCGAACCAGCTGGCGCAGATCGCGAAGGTGCAGAAGAACGCGGTGAGCAGCGGCACGCAGAGGATCGCGGCCCAGAAGCGCGGTGCCACCGCCTTGGTCACCGGGTCGATCGCCATCAGCCCGAGCGCGGTGATCTGGTCGGTGGCGCGCATCAGGCCGAGTTCGGCGGCAATCGACGAACCGGCGCGGCCGATGAACAGCAGCGCGGTCAGCACCGGCGCGAGTTCGCGGTACAGGCCGAGCCCGACCAGCGCGCTGATCTGGTTGGAAGCGCCGTACGTATCCAGCGCGCGATAGCCGAGCAGCGTGACCGACAGGCCGACGAAGGCGCCGCCGACCGCGATGATGGGCAACGAGCGCGCGCCGATCTTGTAGATCTCGCGGATCAGTTCGGCGAAGAAATCGGCGGTCGGCTTCGACGCGCGCAACACCGACAGCGAGAACAGGCCGGCGCGGCCGAGCGAACGGGTGGCGGACACGAACGGCATCACGCGGCCTCCGCGCCGAGGGCGCCATCGAAACGGATCGGACCCTCCGGGCTGCCGGCGAGGAACTGGCGGATCAGCGGATCGTCGCTGCGCTCGAGTTCGGCCGGCGTGCCCGCGAACACGATGCCGCCATTCGCGATCACGATGGCGCGATCGCTGATCGGCAACGTTTCGCGCACGTGGTGGCTGACGATGATGCTGGTCATGCCCAGGCTGGCGTTGAGCCGCGCGATCAAGCGCATGATCACGCCCGCGGCGATGGGATCGAGCCCGGTCAGCGGCTCGTCGTAGACCATCAGCGGCGGATCCAGGGCCAGCGCGCGCGCCAGCGCCACGCGCCGCGCCATGCCGCCGGAGAGTTCGCGCGGATACAGGTCGGCGGCGGCATGCAGGCCGACCGCCCCGAGCTTCATCGCCACGAGGCGATCGAGCACCGGTTTCGGCAGGCGCGCATGCGTGCGCAGTGGCAGCGCCACGTTCTCGGCGGCGGTGAGGTCGGTGAGCAGGCCGTTGCCCTGCAGCAGCACGCCGACGTGCTTGCGCAGTTCCAGCAGTTCGCGCTGGCGGGTCGGCACGGTTTGTCCGAGCACTTCGACCGTGCCCGATGCGGGCGGCAGTTCGCCGGTGAGCGCGGCCAGCAGCGTGGACTTGCCGCTGCCCGAGGGCCCGAGCACCGCGACGATGCTGCCGCGCGGCGCTTCCAGGTCGATGTGGTCGAGCACGACCCGGCCGCCGCGGTCGAGGCGGACATCGCGCAGGCGCACGGCGGGGGTCGGGGTGTGGTCGCTCATCGTGTGGGGATCGGAACGTGCAGCGCCGGCAGTGTCGCCAGCTAGTTTCTCTATTTGGGGCTGAATGCGGCCGGAGTCGGGCCATTGTCGCATCCGCGGTGGTCTCGCCGCGCGCGACGGTGCTCCGGCATCATGGCCGGATGCAGGGGATGCCGGGCGATTTCCGCCTCTACCACTCGAACGCGCTCGATGTGCTGGCAGGACTGCTGGCGGAGGAATTGCGCGCGCCGGCACCGGGGCGGTCCTTGCTGGCACCGGACATCGTCCTGATCCCGCAGGTCGCGATGCGGCGCTGGCTGCAGGCGGCGCTGGCGGCCAGGCACGGCATCGCGGCCAACCTCGATTTCCTCACCCCCGGCGAATTCGTCGCGCGCACGCTCGATGCGAATCTCGGGGAAACCACCGACGACCTCGACGCGGCGACGCTGCAATGGGCGCTATATGCCGCGTTGTCCGACCCGAAGTTGCGGGCGAAGCCGGCGATGGCGCAACTCGCCGCCTACCTCGCCGACGGCGATGCGGCGAAGGCCTGGTCGCTGGCCGGCGAACTCGCTTCGGTGTTCGAAAAGTATTCGGTCTGGCGCCGCGACTGGCTGTTGCGCTGGGACGACGGCGCCGATGCCGACGATCCGCAGGCGATCCTGTGGCGCGCGGTCGCATCGGGCCGCGAGCATCGCGCGCGGCGCATCCAGCAGTACCTTGCGCGCTTCGTCGACGGCGATGCCTTGCCCGCCGGCCTGCCGTCGCGCCTGTTCGCCTTCGCCACGCTCAACGTGTCGCCGGATGTCTTGCGGGTCATCGCGAGCCAGGCGCGCGTCGGCACGCTGCACTTCTACTTGCCGACGCCGACGAAGGAATACTGGGGCGACCTCCGATCGCTGGGCGCGCGGCTGCGCGCGGGCGAAGATCCGTTCGCCGACGATGCGCGCGACAACCCGCTGCTGCGCGACTGGGGTACGGCCGGCAAGGACTTCATGGCCCTGCTCGGCGGTTACGACGTCGTGCATCCGTCCGGTGAAATCGCCGCCTATGCCGATCCGCAGGAATCCGGCGACAGCCTGCTGCACCGGATGCAGGCCGACCTGTTCCATCGCCGCGCGGAACCGTCGGGCGAAGCGCGCAGCGAAGTCGATGCGGACGACCCGAGCCTGCAGTTCCACGCCTGCCACACGCGATTGCGCGAACTGCAGGTGCTGCACGACCGCCTGCGCGCACTGCTGGAAGACCGGCGCTTCGATCCGCCGCTGCAGCCACGCGAGATCGCGGTGCTGGCGCCGGACATCGATCCCTACGCGCCCTACCTCGATGCGGTGTTCGGCGACCACGTCGACGCGATCCCGTACGCACTCGCCGACGCGAGTCCCTTGCAGGACGAGCCACTGGCCGAAGTGTTCCTGCGCCTGCTCGCATTGCCGGTTTCGCGCTTCGGCCTGGAGGACACCCTCGACCTGCTCGCCAGCCCGCCGTTGGCCGAAGCCGCGAACCTCGACGCGCAGGATTTCGAACGCCTGCACGCCTGGCTGCGCGATGCCGGCGCGCGCTGGGGCCTCGATGCCGCGCACCGGGAATCCCATGGCGCGCCGCGCGACGACGCCTACACCTGGCAGTTCGCGCTGGATCGCCTGCTGCTCGGCCACGCCAGCGGCGACGATGGCGACATCGCGGGTATCGCGCCGTGGGCGCAACTCGAAGGCGGATCGCTGGCCGCGCTCGACGCCTTGCTGCGGTTGCTGCGCGTGCTCGCGCGCCACCAGCGAACGCTGGGCGAATCGCCGTCGCCGGCGCAATGGCGCGAACGCCTGCTGGCCTTGCTCGATACCTTGCTGCCCAAGCCGCCGTCGAACGCGGGCGGACAACGCGCGTTGGACCGTTTGCGCGCGCTCATCGACGATTTCGCGAAACAGGCGGACAAGGCCGGCTTCGATGCGCCGCTCGCGCCGGAGGTCGTGCGCGCGCATTTCGCCGCCGTGCTGTCCGAAGCCGATACCCGCGCGCCGCTACTCACCGGCGGCGTCGGCTTCGCGCGCATGGTGCCGATGCGGTTGCTGCCGTTCCGCGTGATCTGCCTGCTCGGCATGAACGACGGCGATTTCCCGCGCCGCGATCCCGCCGGCGGCCTCAGCAAACTCATCGCCGAAATCGCCAGCGGAAAGCGCAAGCCGGGAGACCGCTCCACCCGCGACGACGACCGTTACCTGTTCCTGCAACTGTTCTCGGCCGCGCAGGACGCGTTCTACCTGAGCTGGCTCGGCGCCGATCCGCGCGACGGCAGCGCGCGCGAACCCTCGGCATTGGTCTCGGAACTGCTCGCCGCCGCGAGCGCGTACCACGCGCGACCGGACGAAGCCGCGAAGCGACTGGTGCTGCGGCATCCGCTGCAACCGTTCTCGCCGCAGGCCTTCGGCGCCGGCGATGCGCGCTTCTTCAGTTATCGAAAGCAGTGGAACCCGGCCGCGGGTTCGCTCGCCGGCACGCGCCGCGTCGCGCCGCCGTGGATCGGCGCAGGCGGAACGTTGTCGCCGCCCGGCGAAGCGGAATCCGAGCTGTCGCTGGACACGCTGTGCCGTTTCCTGCTCGATCCGGCCGGGCAATTCCTGCGCCAGCGCCTGGACATCCGCCTGCCGGAGATCGAAGACGCAGGCGAGGACATCGAGCCGTTGCAGGCGCCGAATCGCGGATTGCAACGGCATGCGCTGCAGCGCGCGGTGTTCGATGCGCTGCTCGAAGGTCGCGACGAAGCGACGATGCGCGCGGCCTTGCGCGCACGCGGGCTGCTGCCGTCGGGCGCGTCGGGATCGCGTGCATTGGCCGAAATCGTGGGCGAGGTCGGGCCGTATGCCGAAGCGTTCGCGCGCTGGCGCGGCGATGCGGAATCCGCGTCGATTCCCGTCGAAATCGGCATCGACGGACTGCGGCTGCACGGCCGCATCGCCGACGTGTTTTCGGACCGGATCGCGCGGCTGCGCTTCGGCGCGCCGAACGGGCCGTCGTCGATCCGCAACGGGCTCGACTGGCTGTTCGCGCGCGCGGCCGGGATCGACATGCCGTTCGTCGAATTCCACGACACGGAAACGCGCGGCATCGGTCCGCACGTCCGCGAGGGGATTTCGAAGGGACAGGCGATCGAAGCCCTGCACGGCCTGCTCGCATTGCGCCGCGAAGGCCTGCAACGGCCATTGCCGTTCGCGCCCTACAGCGCCTGGGAGTTCTACGCCGCGGACGGCGGCGAGCGCGGCTTGCGCAACGCCGCGAAGAAATGGCGCGGCGGCGAACGCCAATGGGCCGAGGGCGACAGCGAAGCGTTGCGGCTCGCCTTGCGCGGTCGCGATCCCTTCGCCGACGCGGCGACCGCCGACGAGTTCGCGCGACTGGCGGGCGAGGTGTACGGCGCGGTCGTCATGGGCATTCCCGCCGGTTTCGGGGTCGATGGACTCGCGCTGCCAGAGGACGACGCGGAGGACGACGCATGAACGCCGCGCGCGATCCCTTCCTCGACGTTCCGCTCGACGGCGTGCAACTGATCGAGGCCAGCGCCGGCACCGGCAAGACCTTCACGCTGGCGACGCTGGTCACGCGGCTGGTGGTCGAAGGCGGGCTGCGCGTCGGCGAGATCCTCGCGGTCACCTACACCGAGGCCGCGTCGCAGGAATTGCGCAGGCGGATCCGCGAACGCCTGCAACTGGCGCTGGAGTTGTTCGACGCGCCGGAAACCGAGGACGAAACCCCGGCCGCGGAACTCACCCGCGCGCTGCTGGACGCAAGGCGCGAAAGCGGCGTCGAAGGCGACGAGGCGCTGAAGCAAAGGTTGCGACAGGCCACGCTGGACATCGACCTTGCCGCGGTATTCACCATCCACGGCTTCTGCGCGCGCGTGCTGCGCGAACACGCGCTCGAATCTGGCCATGCGTTCGACGCACCGGAACTGCTGGCCGACGACAGCGAACTCCGCGCCGAACTCGCCGCCGACCTGTGGCGCGCGCATGCGCGCGACGATGCCGGCGCCGAGGATCTCGCCGCGTTGTGGAAGGGCGGTTACGAGGAACTCGCGAAGGATTTGCCGGCGTTGTTGCGCGAACCGGTGCTGCTGCCGCCGATGCCGGAAGACAACGACATCGAATCCGTGCAACAGCGGTTTGCATGCGCTGAACTCGCGTTGCAGGACGCATGGCGCGCACACGGCGAAGCGTTCCTCGACGCCTTGTCGTCGGCCATCGATGCCGACGTGATGAATCGCGGCAGCTACAAGTCGGAATGGCTGGCGGAACTGCGCGGCTGGCTGCAACGCTTCGCGATCGATCCGACGGCGGCAGGCGATGCGCATCCGAAGCTCGGCAAGCTCACCGCCGAGGACCTGGAAAAGGGAACCAAGAAGGACCACAAGGGCCGCACTCCTGCTTCGCCGATGAGCGTGGCCGTTGCCGATTACATCGAAGCGCGATCCGGACTCGACGCGATGCGTGCCCGCCGCCGCGCCGCGTTGTTGCATCGCATCCGCGCCGACGCGCGTTCCCGGGTTGCGCTGCTCAAGCGCCAGCGCCGTGTCCAGACCTACGACGACATGATCGACGGCGTCGCCGGCGCGCTCGCCGGCACGAACGGCGATGCGCTGGCCTCGCGGCTGCGCGCGCAGTACCGCGTGGCGCTGGTCGACGAGTTCCAGGACACGGACGCGCGGCAGTGGGCGATCTTCGAGCATGTGTTCGGTGGCGGCAGCGACGATCCCGCGCTGTTTTTGATCGGCGATCCCAAGCAGGCGATCTACGGCTTCCGCGGCGGCGATGTGCACGCCTATCTCGCCGCTGCGGGGAAGGCGGATAAAGCACCATCGCTCACGCATAACTTCCGCTCGAGGCCGTCGCTGCTTGCTGCAATCGACGTGATGTACCGCAACGCGCAGGCCGCCTTCGATACCGAACAAGTCGACGCTCCACCATTCGTCGACGAGCGCATCGAATTCCGCCATGTCGAAGCCGGCGGCAAGCGCGAGGACGGCGATTTCCTCCGCGACGGAAACATCGCGCCGGCGCTGACCGTGTGGCAGGTGTCGGCTCCGGTCGATGCGAACGGCAAGGCGAAGAAGGCGTGGTCGGCCGGCGAATCGCGACAACTCGCGACGCAGGCATGCGTGGTCGCGATCCATTCGGTGTTGTCCGATGCCCGCACCGGCAAGGCCGTGATCGACGGCGAGCCGGTGCAGCCGGGCGACATCGCGGTGCTTGTGCGTTCGCATCGCGAGGCGACGCAAGTGCGGCAAGCCTTGGCGCTGGCCGGGATTCCCGCGGTCGCCGCCGGCAAGCAGGGCCTGTTCGCCACCAGCGAGGCGCGCGAATTGCATGCCTTGCTGCTCGCGCTGTTGCATGGCGGCGACGACGGCCGCCTGCGCGCGGCGCTGGCCACCATGCTGGTCGGATTGAACGCGAGCGACATCGACGCGCTCGACAAACCTGTCGAAGGCAGCAACGGCGACGCGCATCGCCATTGGCAGCAGCAAGCCCTGCACTGGCGCGAACGCCTGGTGCGCGGCGGTCCGCTGGCCCTGGTCGGCGAACTGTGCGCGCAACAGGCGCCGCGACTGCTCGGCCTGCTCGATGGCGAACGCCGACTCGGCAACTACCTGCAGATGGTGGAACTGCTGCAGGAAGCGCAGCCGCGCGCGCTCGGCCTGCACGGGCTGGTCGACTGGCTGCAGCGGCGCATCGCCGAAGACGCCGACGACGAAACGCAATTGCTGCGGCTGGAATCCGATGCGCGCCGGGTGCAGATCGTGACCCTGCACAAGAGCAAGGGCCTGGAATATCCGCTGGTGTTCCTGCCGTTCGCGGGCATCGGCCGCAACGCGCCATCGCCGGGCCGCTGCTGCGTCGCGCACGACGAACGCGACGGCCGCCAGCTGCACTGGAAGTTCGACCTGCCCGATGCGGAGTGGAACGTGGCGAAAACACAGTGGCAGAAGGAACAGCGCGCCGAGGATGCGCGCCTGCTCTATGTCGCCATGACCCGCGCCGAACATGCGCTGTGGATCGCCAGCGGCGAGTTCCACGCGCGCGACAAATCGCCGCTGTCGGCGATGCTCGGCGACGAGGCGACATTGCGCGACGCCGGCGTCGTCTTCGACGATTCGTCGCCGGCGACCGAACTGTCGCGACTGCCGCCCGAATCCGACGCCGCGGTTCCTCCAGCCCGCCCGATCGCACGGAAAATCGCGAACGACTGGTGGGTGCACAGCTTCAGCCAGCTCTCGAAAGCCGACGCCGGCATCGACACCGCCAGCATCGCGACCCTGCCGGCCAGCGGCGGCAACGACGAACCCGATGCGCTGGACGAAGCGGTCGAATCCGCGTTCGATCCGCGCTTCGCCGGCAACCGCTACGGCGTCGCCCTGCACGCGGCGCTGGAACACGCCGACTTCGGCGCGTGGCGCGATTGGCGCGAGGGCGACATCGCGCCGAATGAGGAATCCACCGTCATCGCCGACGCGCTGCGCGGCGAAGGCTATGGCGCCGACGCCCTCGACGACGGCATCGCGCTGACCACGGAACTCATCGGCAACACGCTGACCGTCGCGCTGCCGGAAGGCGTTCGCCTGTGCGACGTTCCGTTCGGCGAACGCCGCCCGGAAATCGAATTCCAGTTCTCGCTGCAGCCGTTGCAGGTCGATGCGCTGCTGAAACTGCTGCACGCGCACGGCGTGGTGCGAGAACGCCACGGCTTCGGCCTGCGCCAGCGGCTGGAAGGCCTGATGACCGGCCTGGTCGACCTGACCTACCGGCACGACGGCAAGTGGTATGTGCTCGACTACAAGTCGAATCGCCTTCCGACTTACGACGCCGCGTCGCTGCAGCGCGCGATGCAACACAGCGAATACGACCTGCAGGCCCTGGTCTACACCCTGGCCCTACACCGCTGGTTGCGGTTCCGCCTCGGCGAGGCTTACGACTACGCGCGCGATTTCGGTGGCATCCGCTACCTGTTCTGCCGCGGGCTCGACGCCACGAGAACCGATTCGCCCGGTATCCATGCGCAACGCTTCGCCCCGGAACTTGTGCACGCGCTCGATGCGTTGTTCGGCCATGCATCTCCCCCTCTCCCCCCGGGAGAGGGTCGGGGTGAGGGGTCGGAGCGCGCGGAGGTTCGGACATGAACCTGTTGCATGCGTTGCGCGAAGCCAAGGTCCTGCGCACGCTCGACGACGCGCTGGCGAATACATTGCGCCGGCTCGATCCGTCCACCCCGGACGAAGTGCTCGCCGCCGCGACGCTGGCGTCGCTCGCGGTCGCGCAGGGCCACGCCGCGTTCGATATCGCGAACCCGCACCTGCTTGTCGATGCCGATCCCGGATCGAGTCCGGGACAGGGTCTGCCGTGGCCGGATGCGGAAACGTGGACGGACGCATTGCGTGCCTCGCCCTTCGTCGCCGTGCCCGAATCGCCGGAAGAGACCACGCGCGCCGCGCCGCTGGTGTTGGAACACGGCCTGCTCTACCTGCGCCGCTACCGCGAATACGAACGCCGGCTCGCTGCGCAGTTGCGTCGCATCGCCGCGAGTCCGGTGCCGGAAACAGGATTCGAACATCTGGGGCCTTTGTTCGAGAAATTGTTTCCTCGCGGTTCGCACCCTCACCCCAGCCCTCTCCCGGCGGGAGAGGGAGAAAGAGCGGACGACCGCCAGGCCCGTGCCGCCGCGCTCGCCTTGCGTCGCGCGCTGCTGCTGGTCACCGGCGGGCCCGGCACCGGCAAGACCACGACGATTGCCAGGTTGCTGGCGCTGCGCATCGCGCAGGCGCAACACGCGGGCGCAGCGCTGCCGCGCATCGCGCTGGCCGCGCCCACCGGCCGCGCCGCCGACCGCATGGCCGACAGCCTGCGCCGCGCGATCGCGAGCATGGCCGCGCTCGGCGTCGATGCGGAATTGCTCGCGGCGCTGCCGACCCAGGCCAGCACCCTGCACCGCCTGCTCGGCACGATCCCGGATGTGCCGCGCTTCCGGCACGATGCGGACAATCCGCTGCCGTTCGACATCGTCGTCGTCGATGAAGCCTCGATGGTCGATCTGCCGCTGATGTGCAAGCTCGCCGAAGCGGTGGCCGGCGGCGCGCAACTCGTCTTGCTCGGCGACGCCGACCAGCTGCCCTCGGTCGAAGCCGGCGACGTGCTCGCCGCGATCCTCGCCGCCGCCGGACCCGGCGATGCGCTCGCCGACGACGATGCGCAGGCGTTGCGTCCGCTGCTCGCTCTTGATCGTCATCCCCGCGTCGCTTCTGACAGCCGTCTGGCTGTCCAACGCGGGGATCCAGCGTCTTTGCTTTTCGACAAAGGAGCACAAAAGACACTGGACTCCCGCCTGCGCGGGAGTGACGAGCAAAAGCAGGGCCTCCACGGCCACCGCGTCCACCTCACCCGTGGCTGGCGCCAGAGCGAAGCGCTGGACCTCGCGCCACTGGCCGAGGCCGTGCGCGCCGGCGATGCGGACAGAACGCTGTCGCTGTTGCGCAGCGGCGAACTCTCGAACGTACGTTTCCACGAGAACATCGGCGACCCGCTGCAGGCGCGGCCGCAGTTGCTCGACCACTGGCGCGCGCTCGCCACGCTCGACGATCCGGCCGAAGCCCTGCGCCAGGCCAACCGCCTGCGGCTGCTCACCGCGTTGCGCGAAGGCCCGACCGGTGCGCGCGGCCTCAACGCGCGCATCGAGGCGCAACTGTCCGGGCGCCGTATCGGCACGCCGCCGGCGTGGTTCCCCGGGCGCCTGTTGCTGGTCGTCGAGAATTCGTATCGGCACGAGCTGTTCAACGGCGATGTCGGCGTGTGCATGGCCGACGAACGCGGCACGCCGCTGGCCTGGTTCCCCGGCAGCGATGGGGTGCGCGCGTTCCACCCGGCCGCGTTGCCCGCGCACGAATCGGCGTTCGCGATGACGGTGCACAAGGCGCAGGGGTCGGAGTTCGACGAGGTGTGGCTGCAGCTGCCGCGTGCCGACAGCCGCGTGCTCAGCCGCGAGCTGCTCTACACCGGCCTGACCCGCGCGCGGAATGCGTTGCACCTGGCAGGCAGCGCCGATGCGATCGAGGCGGCGCTGGCGCGGCATGCGGGGCGGGTTTCGGGGTTGGAGTGGAGGTTGAACGACTCAGATCGAAGCTGCTTTTGACCCAAAGGGGTCATCCACAGACTACAGATCTCTCGTACTCACCGCACTTCGTTCTACCGATGTCGATGGAGAGCATTTACTCGCTGCTATGTCGTCTGCCACACACAATATGTGCGTAACGACGACGCACAGTGTCTTGAAGTGAAATAGGGGGTGAAGTGGTCGGCTACGAACGCATTAAATCTCTGGCTTCATCCTTCGGATTACGCGAGTCACTCGCACAACTCTGGGCGCTTAGTACTCACATTGTCTACGGCCAAGATCTACCGCCTGGCTATGGCGGCGCCGACTATCGCGATCATGCGGGATCGGCACCCGGCAAGATCCGCGAGTTCCACTTGGATTTGTACGCTCGAGAAATATTGATGCATGCAGGCCCCAGCGGGACTGCGCGGCGAAGTCTTCGTATGCACCGAGATCTGCGAGTTTTCCATAACGCCATACTTAAGTACGGCGATCAACATAGCGGCGGCAAGGAAGAGCTTTATTTGACCCTACATCGCCTCAGCCTCGAACAAATGCCTCATTTCGATCGCGCCGACTGGGCCTACCTCGGCCGCTATTCACTGCTCCTCAAGCACACGGCAATGTCGCAATTGTATGAGTCTGTATTCGGGCTCACTTCATTCGATTACATTCGTTTTACTTCAGGCCTATTCACGCTCTATTTTCATCGCCCGGAGTGCCGCCCCATAGAAGAGCTGGCGATTCTGCAATTGAAAAGGACAGCCGTCGAAACGTGCTTGCATCGTATGCAAGCGACAGCAACGCAGATTCGGAACCGCATGCGCGCGAACATGCGGCACACGTCAAGTTGGCAGTACACCTTTAATGAGCTCGTCTCGACACCCCTGATCCAACTGCCTGGATCGCAGCTTGGCAGCCTATTTTGCCCAAGGCCATCTCTGCTATTGAAGAGGATGATGGCAGGCAGTCTTTTTGATCTTTATAAAGCAGACTCGACTGGATACTCGAAGGCCGTAGGTGCCGGCGTCGATGAAGCAGTCGGTGCCGTCTGCACAAAGGTCATGGGCGTGGCGCCAGTGAAGCCTGAACACTATGGCCCAAAGCATCGCCGCCGCGCCGGTGTCGACTGGATCATTGCTGACGACTCTGCTTGTCTCTACATCGAATGCAAAGCCACGCAGATAAGCAAGAATGCTCGTACTGCAGCCAGCATCGACGAGCTGCGAATGGGGCTGCGTCATTTGGCATCTGCAGTCGCGCAGAACGCAGAAAACATTCATGACGTGATGGAAGGGCGGACCGGATGGGCGCCGGGAGATCGCTCGGCCTTCTCTCTAGTCGTCACCCTTGAAGACTGGGTGATTTTTAGCCCAGTAGCAGTCACCGAGGTGAGAAAATTGAGCGAGCATCAACTCCAAAGTAAGAATCTAAATCCCGACCTGCTGGATCGATACCCATTTACGATCATCTCCTTGGCGGAGCTCCCGAACCTCCTTGCGGCCATTGCCAAGGAGGGAATCGAGGCGGTGTTCAGATCCAAAGCAAGTGATCGTTATTCGAACCACATGATGTCTGCATTCCTGCGAGATAGCGGCAGGGATTCGGGGGCTGCAAGAAATCTCTACGAAGCCATCGGGAACCAAGTGTTCCTAGAAGTGTTAGGGACGATGGATGAAGCACGTAGGATGACAGTCGCCGCCAAGCTCGACAAAGCATGAGGCAACATCCTTTTCATCGCCGTAGCCTCAAGAAAAGACTCATTGGGTAAAGCAAAGTAAGAGGACAGCTAGCGTAACCCGGATAAGCGCAGCGCCTCCGTGGCCTCTCAATAGACACCTCACGCCGGATGCGGCCTTCGGCCTTATTCGGGCTACAGGCTCGGGTCAAACCACCTGTACCACCACCTTCCCCTTCGCCCGCCCGGTCTCGACATAGGCCAACGCATCCTGCGTCTGCTCGAACGGGAACACCTCGTCGATGACCGGCTTGATGACGCCGGCTTCCACCAGCGCCGTGATCTGCCGCAACTGTTCACCATCCGGATGCATGAACAGAAACGCATACGACACGCCGTGCTGCCGCGCCAACTTGCGCGTCCGCCAGCTCAGCAGGCCCATCACCAGCACCAGCGGCGACGGCAGCCCGAACTCTCGCGCGAAGGCCGCATCCGGCGGGCCCGAGATCGAGATCAGCTTGCCGCCCGGTTTCATCACCCGGAACGATTTCGCCACGTTTTCCGGGCCCAGCGTGTCCAGCACCATGTCGATGTCGCGCAGCACGTCTTCGAAATTCTGCTTCCTGTAATCGACCACGATGTCGGCGCCGAGCTGCTGTACCCACTCAACATTCGGCGTGCTGGTCGTGGTCGCGACATACGCACCGAGGTGTTTCGCCAGCTGGATCGCGAACACGCCCACGCCGCCGGAGCCGGCGGGTATCAGCACGCGTTGCCCGGGCTGCACGTTGGCGCGTTCCACCAGTGCCTGCCAGGACGTCAGCCCGACCAGCGGCAGCGACGCGGCTTCCACCATCGTGGTGTTCGCGGGCTTGGGCGCGAGATCCCGCTCGCGCACGGCGATGAACTCGGCGAAGGTGCCGATGCGGCTCTTGTCCGGGCGCCCGTACACCGCGTCGCCGACCTTGAAGCGCGTCACCTTCGCGCCGACCTGCGTCACGACGCCGGCGCAATCGTTGCCGAGCGCGATCGGCAGCTTGAACCGCAGCACTTGTTTGAGGTCGCCGTCGCGGATCTTGAAGTCCACGGGATTCACGCTGGCCGCATGCACCTGCACCAGCACGTCCTGCTCGCCCACTGCGGGCACGGGCGCCTCGCCGATGCGGGTGTTGCCGGACTTGCCGTAGCGGTCGACGAGGAAGGCTTTCATCGCGGTCCGGTCGGTGGGGGCTTGCAGCGACTTTACCCTCCGCGCCGGCGAAGCGGTAACGCGGCGGCTACTGCTTCCGTGCCTCGCTCTCGGTATGCGCCACGCACTTCCACGTGCCGCCCATCCGCACCCAGGTGGACGAATCCACCACGTCCTGCGTGAGTTCCTTGCCGTCCATCGTCATCGTCTGGTTCGCCTTGTAGGTCGCGATCGCCACGTCCTCGCTCGGGAACAGCACGTCCATGTCGGACAACGTGTACTCCAGCAACCCGTGCTTCGGGTCTTCGAGCATCTTCGCGTACTGCGCCGGATCGAATCGCAACGTGCCGTGGCTGCTCACCATCAGCGCCTGCGGCGCGAGCATGGCGGTTGCGGCATCCGCATCGCGGTCGACCAGCGATTTCCAGAAGGCGTGCTCGAGTTGTTCGATGTCGCGGCTCGCGTCCTGCATGACGGCGCTCCGTTCGTGGGGGAGCGGGCATGCTTGCCCCGCGGCGGTCGTGGCGCGGTGAATAACGGGACGTTCACGCCTCGCGGCGACG
>Ga0209023_10004983_pt1 | contig 14744 bp, 15 predicted proteins | sample LakOneMetagenome_FD_187468 | JGI IMG/M metagenome (GOLD analysis project Ga0209023, IMG submission 187468) | Freshwater and sediment microbial communities from Lake Erie, Canada (SPAdes) (version 2) | ecosystem: Environmental > Aquatic > Freshwater > Lentic | place: Lake Erie, Canada...
TCATCGGCGACAGCGCCTATGGCGACACCCCCGAGCAGGTGGCCACCCTGGGCCGCGCCGCCGCCGAGGGCCTGCTGGCCGGCGGCGTGCTGCCGATCATCAAGCACATCCCCGGCCACGGCCGCGCCATGAGCGACAGCCATCTGGAGCTGCCGGTCGTGAAGGCCAGGCTGGCCGAGCTGGACGCCCGCGACTTCGCGCCCTTCCGCGTGCTGTCGGACATGCCGATGGCGATGACCGCTCACGTCGTCTACACGGCCATCGACCGCAAGCGTCCGGCCACCACCTCAAAGAAGGCCATCAAGAAGATCATCCGCGAATCCCTCGGCTTCGACGGACTTCTGATGAGCGACGACCTGTCGATGAAGGCGCTGTCGGGCGACTTCCGGCAGCGGGCCAAGGACAGTCTGTCGGCCGGCTGCGACGTGGTCCTGCACTGCAATGGCGACATGGCCGAGATGAAGGCCGTGATGTCCGGCGTCGGCGGCCTGTCCAAGGAAGCCCGCCGCCGGTCGCAGGCGGTGATGAACCGGCTGATCAAGGTGGTCGAGCCGTTCGATGTGGCGGAGGCCCGGGCCCGGTTCGACGCGGCCTTCACCAACACTTCCTATTCGGGCAGCTTTGCGTGACAACGGGCTTCCAGCCCACGCTCGACTTCGAGGCCGCCAACGAGGCGGCCGAAGACGGCGCGGCGCTGGTCATCGACATCGACGGCTATGAAGGCCCGCTGCACGTGCTGCTGGCCCTGGCGCGCAGCCAGAAGGTCGACCTCCTGCAGCTGTCGATCACCAAGCTGGCCGAGCAGTATCTGGCCTTTGTTCAACAGGCCCGGCGGGTGCGGTTCTCGCTGGCCGCCGACTATCTGGTGATGGCCGCCTGGCTGGCCTATCTGAAATCGCGCCTGCTGCTGCCCAAGCCCGAACGCGCCAAGGGCGAGGAGCCGCCGGCCGAGGAGATGGCCGCCCAACTGGCCTTCCGCCTGGCCAAGCTGGACGTGATGCGCAAGGCCGTCGAGGCCCTGAAGGAGCGTCCGGTGCTGGGGCGCGAGGTGTTCATGCGCGGCGATCCCGACGCGGTGAAGATCGTCTCGTCGACCCGGCTGGAGGGCGATCTCTATGGCCTGATGAGCGCCTACATCGTCCAGCGCAAACGCGAGCACAGCCGCCACTACGCCCCGCGTCCGCCCACCGCCTATCCGCTGGAAGACGCCCGCGACCGGCTGCGGTCGCTGTTGCCGCGCATGGACGACTGGACCACCCTGACCACCGTCGCGCCCGTCGAGCGGTATCTGGAGGAAGACGACGGTCCGTCGCCGGCGTCCTACATGGCCTCGACCCTGGCCGCGTCGCTGGAGTTGGTGAAGGAAGGCGTGCTGGAGGCGCGGCAGATGGAGGCGTTCTCCGATATCTATCTGCGCACCCGGGCCGAGCCGCCCGAACCTGAATTCGAGCTGGAACCGCTGGCGTGACGATCGATCCCCTGTTCACCGAGCGCTGCATCGAGGCGCTGCTGTTCGCCGCCGCCGAGCCGCTGAGCGACGTCGACCTGGCCAAGCGCTTGCCAGAGGGCTGCGATATCCCGGCCGGCATCGCGGCGCTGCGGGCCCAGTACGAGGGCAGGGGGGTCGAGCTGGTCTGCGTGGCCAACCGCTGGCGCTTCCAGACGGCGACCGACCTGGCCTTCCTGATGACCGAGGAACGCGAGGAGCCGCGGCGGCTGTCCAAGGCGGCCCAGGAGACCCTGGCGATCATCGCCTATCACCAGCCCGTCACCCGGGCCGAGATCGAGGCCGTGCGCGGCGTCCAGGCCAGCCGGGGCACGATCGACGTGCTGCTGGAGCTGGGTCTGGTGCGCATGCGCGGCCGCCGTCGCTCGCCGGGTCGGCCGGTGACCTTCGGCACGACCGACGCCTTCCTCGAGCACTATGGCCTGGCCACCCTGTCGGACCTGCCGGGCGTGACCGAGATGAAGGCCGCCGGCCTGCTGGAGATGAACCTGCCGCCCGGATTCTCGGTGCCCGACCCGCTGGGCCTGCGTCCCGGCGAGGACGAGGATCCGCTGGAAGACGGCGACGAGGCGCCGGAATTCGCCCAGGACTTCCTGGGCGAGATGGAAGGCCGCTGATCTGGCCGGATAGGCTTGGCTCGCCGCCTCGCGAACGCCTATATTGTCTGAGAGATTGTAACGACACGCCGCACCGGCTAATGGGCCGCTGTCGCAAGGAGCATCGCCGCTATGGGTAGCATGAGCTGGATTCACTGGGTGATCGTGATCGCGGTCATCGCCCTGCTGTTCGGTGGTCGCGGCAAGCTGTCGGGAATCATGGGCGACGCGGCCAAGGGCATTCGCGCGTTCAAGGACGGCCTGAAGGACGACACCTCCGACGAGGTCGCGGCCAACAAGTCGACCGGCGCCCTGCCGCGCACCAAGGCCGAAGAAGAAGATCTGCGTAAGTCGTAAGAACCCCCGGGCGCGCGGGCGGGACCCGTCGCGCGCGTCCCATCCACTTCGCGATGGCGGGCCAAGGCTCGCGTCGTTCTAAGGCGCGTCCATGCTTCCTGATATCGGCGGCACAGAACTTCTGGTCATCGCCGCGGTCGCTCTGATCGTGGTGGGGCCGAAGGATCTCCCCATGCTGCTCCGCAAGCTGGGCCAGTTCGTCGGCAAGATGCGCGGCATGGCGTCCGAATTCCGCGCCAGCTTCGACGAGATGGCCCGCCAGTCCGAACTCGACGACCTGCGCAAGGAAGTCGAGGCCATGCGCTCGGGCCAGTACGCCTCGCCGCTGCGCGAGGCCGCCGACCAGGCCAAGGACGTCGGCGTCGACCAGGTGTTCGCCGACATCGACGCCAGCCTCAACAGCGGCGCGGTGCAGGCCCATCCCTACGCCGGCTATCAGCCGCCCCAGCCATCGGGTGAGCCGTCGATCCTGCCGCCGGAAGCCGAGATCCAGCCCGTCGCCGCCAAGCCCCGCAAGCCGCGCGCCCCCAAGGCGCCGGCGGTGGTTGAACCCGCTGTCTCCAGGGCGCCCGCCCGCAAGCGCGCGGCCAAGACCGAGATCACCATCGAAGCGCCCAAGGCGGCCCGCGCGCCGCGCAAGAAGGCCGTGAAGGCCGGCGGCTCCACCGCCTCGGATATTGTCTCGTGACGAACGCCATCGGACACGAACCCGAGGACGAGATCGAAGCCTCGCGCGCCCCGCTGCTGGATCATCTGGTCGAGCTGCGCATGCGCCTGATCATCTGCGTGGTGGCGCTGTTCGTCGGGTTCGGCGTCTGCTTCGCCTTCGCCGACAAGATCTTCCTGTTCCTGGTCAACCCGTTCACGGTCGCCCAGCAGTTGCTCAGCGTGCAGCACGCCGGCGGCAGCCACGGTCCGTTCGACCTGCTGCTGGCCCTGGTGGGCCTGAAGGATATTCCGACCGGTGAAACCAAGGCCCTGGGCCTGGTCTATACGGCCGCGCTGGAATTCTTCTTCACCAAGCTCAAGCTGGCCGGCTTCGGGGCCGTGGTCCTGACCTTCCCGGTCCTGGCCTGGCAGCTCTATCGCTTCGTGGCGCCGGGCCTCTACAAGAACGAGCGCGGCGCTTTCCTGCCGTTCCTGCTGGCCTCGCCGGTGATGTTCCTGCTGGGCGCGGCGCTGGTTTATTATGTGATGCTGCCGTTCGTGCTGTGGTTCTCGCTGAGCCAGCAGGTCTCGACGGTGGGCATCACCATCCAGCTGCTGCCCAAGGTCAGCGATTATCTGACCCTGGTGACCTCGCTGCTGCTGGCCTTCGGGCTCTGCTTCCAGCTGCCGGTGGTGGTGTCGCTGCTGGGCCTGGCGGGGATTCTCTCCAGCAAGCTGCTGCGCGAAGGCCGTCGCTACGCCATCGTCGGGGTGTTCATCGCCGCGGCCATCCTGACCCCGCCCGATCCGATCAGCCAGATGACCTTGGCCATCCCGATGTGCCTGCTCTACGAGATCGGCATCTGGTGCGTGTGGCTGATCGAACGCGGCAAGGCCAAGGACGAGAAGAAGCGCAACGAGATGGTGGCGGTCTAGCCCCACCCCTCAAGACAACAAAAAAGCCTCCGCCCCGAAGGGGAGCGGAGGCTTTTCTGCTTCTGGCGAGCCCCGTTGGAGGCTCAAGCCTTCAAGCTTAGAGCGAAGCCAGTTGCTTCGGCTGCGCGGTCATCGCCTGCAGCTGGGCCTTGGCCGAGCGGACGGTGCCGCCGACGCAGGCGCGGTAGTCGGAGCGGCTGTGGAAGGCGGGCGAGGCCTTGCAGACGGCTTCGGCGGCGGCGCGGATCTCGGCGTGGATCTGGTCGGTCGACTTGCCCTTCAGCGAAACGCGAACGACCGAGACCGACTCGCGACGGGCCCACACCTTCGGGGCGCCCGAACGGGCCTTCAGGATCGAGGCCAGCTGGCGGTTGGCGTCATAGGTCGTGCTTTCGAGGCAGGCGGCGACCATGGCGGGCTTTTCGCCGGCGCAGACGGTCTCGGCGGCGGCCTTGATGGCGTTGTTGATCTCGACGCTGGTCTTGCCGGCGAGCGAGACGCGAACCAGGTTGGCGGCGCTGGCGGGGGCGGCGATCGCGGCAGAAACGGTGACCAGGGCGGCGAGAGCGACAAACTTCTTCATAGGGCAAATCCTGTGAGATCTTGGGGAGGAACGCGGGTTTCACTTTGTTGGCGGGGTGTTTCTCATCCGCAAATTAAATTGAAGTTCAAAAACGGGCTTAATGCTGAATTAGGAAATTAAAGTCTTTCGACGACTTTGATTTTTCGAGAACTGCCGGATTCAGTTTCCGGAAATACATGGGCGACGGCGCTGGTCGTGGTGGGTTCGGCGATTGTGTCGCGGGGCGGGCGCTGGACGAATCGGGCGAGGATGCCTCTGGTGATCCAAGCCCCTGTTCACGGCCTCGTATGGCGGCCCCGAAAAGGTTGGCGCCTCTGCCGACGCGCCTTAGAGAGGGCGCTTCCCTAAGCTAGTCTTCGAGCACTTTTCCGATGCACGACATCAAGGCCATCCGCGACAATCCCGAAGCCTTTGAAGCCGCATGGTCGGCCAAGGGTCGCTCGGGCGCGGCCGCCGAGGCCGTGAAGCTCGACGCCCAGCTGCGCGCGGCCCAGACCGCGCTGCAGGAGAGCCAGGCCCGGCGGAACGAAGCCTCCAAGCGCATCGGCATGGCCAAGGCCAAGAAGGATGACGTCGAAGCCCAGGCCCTGATGGCCGAGGTCGAGACCCTCAAGGCCCTGATGGCTGACGCGGCGGTTCTGGAGGCCGAGGCGGGCGCCGGGTTGAAGGACCTGCTGGCGTCGCTTCCGAACATTCCGGCCCACGACGTGCCGCCCGGCGAGGACGAAGCCGGCAATATCGAGATCCGCCGCTGGGGCGACGCCTCCAAGCTGCCCGCCGGCCGCCTGAACGCCGCCAAGGACCATGTCGACCTGGGCGCGGCCCTGGGCGGCATGGACTTCGAGGCCGCCGCCCGCATGAGCGGCGCGCGCTTCGTGGTGCTGAAGGGCCAGATCGCCCGGCTGGAGCGGGCCCTGGGCCAGTTCATGCTGGATCTGCAGACGGTGCAGCACGGCTACACCGAGGTCAGCCCTCCGCTGCTGGTCAAGGACGAGGCGTTGTTCGGCACGGGGCAACTGCCGAAGTTCGCCGAAGATCTCTTCCGCACCACGGCCGACCACTGGCTGATCCCCACCGCCGAAGTCTCCCTGACCAACATCGTCCGTGAGCAGATCACCGAAGAGGCGCAACTGCCGCTGCGCATGACCGCCCTGACGCCCAGCTTCCGCTCCGAGGCCGGTTCGGCCGGCCGCGACACGCGCGGCATGATCCGCCAGCACCAGTTCTACAAGGTCGAGCTAGTCTCGATCACCACGCCCGACCAGTCCGAGGCCGAGCACGAACGCATGGTCGGTTGCGCCGAGGCGGTGCTGAAGGCGCTGAACCTGCCGTTCCGCACCATGCTGCTATGCGCCGGCGACATGGGCTTCGGCGCCCGCAAGACCTATGACCTGGAAGTCTGGCTGCCCTCGCAGAACACCTTCCGCGAGATCAGCTCGTGCTCCAACTGCGGCGACTTCCAGGCCCGCCGGATGAGCGCCCGCTACCGCAAGACCGGCGAGAAGGGCGGGCACTATGTCCACACCCTGAACGGCTCGGGCCTGGCGGTCGGCCGCACCCTGGTGGCCGTGCTGGAGAACTATCAGGACGAGACCGGCGGCATCACCATTCCCGAGGCGCTGGTTCCCTATATGGGCGGCGTCACCTACATCGGCGGGCAGGCCTGAGCCGCATGCGCATCCTCCTCACCAACGACGACGGCATCCATGCCCCCGGCCTCGTCGCGCTTGAGAAGATCGCCCGCGCCCTGACCGACGACGTCTGGATCTGCGCGCCGGAATACGAGCAGTCGGGCGCCAGCCGGGCCCTGACCCTGGCCGACCCGCTGCGGGTGCGCCGCCTGGACGATCGCCGCTTCGCCGTCGAGGGCACGCCCACCGATTGCGTGATGATGGCGGTGCAGCAGCTGATCGACGGCCCCGCGCCGGATCTGGTGCTGTCGGGCGTCAATCGTGGCCAGAACATCGCCGAGGATGTCACCCTGTCGGGCACCGTGGCCGGCGCGATCGAGGGCATGGCCCTGGGTATCCGCTCCATCGCCCTGTCCCAGGCCATGAACTATTTCCACGACGAAGTGGTCGCCCACTGGGAGACCGCCGAGACCTATGGTCCGGGCATCATCCAGCGGCTGCTGGAGGTGGGCTGGCCCACCGATGTGATCATGAACGTCAATTTCCCGGCCCTGCCGCCGGAAGAGGTGGCGGCGGTCGAGGTCACGCGCCAGGGCTTCCGCGACGGTCATCTGCGCCACTGGGACAAGCGCACCGACCTGCGCGGCCGCGACTATTACTGGATGGGCTTCACGGCCACGGCCTCCGCGCCCAAGGACGGCACTGATCTGAAGGCCGTCTATGAGGGCAAGATCTCGGTCACGCCGCTGCACATCGACCTGACTCACAACGAAACCGTCCATGCCCTGAAGGGCCTGCTGGGCGGCGCGCCGCCCAAGCTGCGGGTGGACGCATGAGCAAGGTCAAGGCCGCCGCGACCACCGATCTGCCCCGCCTGATGCAGGCCCTGCGCGATCAGGGGATCACCGATCCCCAAGTGCTGGCGGCCATCGAGAAGACGCCGCGCGACCTGTTCACGCCTGACCTGTTCAAGGAACGTTCGTGGGAGGATTCAGCCCTGCCGATCGCCTGCGGCCAGACCATCAGCCAGCCCTATATCGTGGGCCTGATGACCCAGGCCCTGACCATCGAGCCGCGCTCGCGCGTGCTGGAGATCGGCACGGGATCGGGCTACCAGACCACCATCCTCAGCCACGTCTCGCGGCTGGTCTATACGATCGAGCGCTATCGGACCCTGATGAAGGAGGCCGAGGCGCGCTTTCACAAGCTGGGCCTGACCAACGTGATCACCAAGTTCGGCGATGGCGGCGAAGGCTGGGCCGAACAGGCGCCGTTTGACCGCATTATGGTCACGGCTGCGGCTGAAGATGATCCGAAACGACTGCTGTCCCAGCTCAAGCCCAACGGCGTCCTCGTGGCGCCGATCGGGAAGGGGCCGGTGCAGAGCCTTCGCCGCTATGCGGGCGACGGCAAGGGCGGCTTCAAGGTCGAGGCGCTGTGCGACGTGCGGTTTGTGCCGCTGCTCGATGGCGTCGCCCGCGACCAGTGAAGCGGGAAATGGGGGCGAGGCTTGCGCCGCGCCCTTGCGGTTAATGATTGATTTACCCTCGCGGGGCCGTCTGAACGACTGGCGAGGACAAGGAGAGGCTATGAGGCAGTTGTGGACGCGCGCGGCGGTGATCGCCCTGACGGCTGGAACGCTCGCGGCCTGCGAGACGACCGGGGCGCCGCAGTATCCCGCTCGTGACGGGCAGCCCGGCGCGCCCGCGCCCCGGGCGCAGACGCCGAACTTCCCGATCACCCAGGCGCCGCCCCAGGAAGCGCTCGACACCAGGCCGACGCCGTCCGAGGTGATCCGCCGCGAGCCGATCCCGGTCGAGGCCGCTCCGGCGCCGCCGACCTATAGCGAGCCGCCGGTCACCCGCACCGAACTTGCGCCGCCGCCTCCGCCGCCCCCGCCGCCGCCGGCTCAGATCCGTCCGGCCGCGCCGATCATCGTCACCACCGTGGCCGGTCCCGTGGTGGACGTGCCCGGCAAGCCGCAGTCGCGCATCGTGGAGTCGGGCGACGCCCTGGACGCCATCGCACGCGGTTTTGGCGCGACCCGGGCCGAACTGGTCAAGCTCAATGACCTCGAGCCGCCTTACCGCCTGAAGCTGGGCCAGAAGATCGTCGGCCCCGCCGGGCCCAAGTCCAAGGCCTATGTCGTCCAGACCGGCGACACGATGTTCGCCATCGCCAAGCGCTTTTCCGTCACCGCCGCCGCCCTGGCCGACGAGAACGACCTCAAGAGCGGCGCGGCGATCAAGAAGGGGCAGAAGCTGCTCCTGCCTGACGGCTTCAAGGACAAGGGTCCGACCAAGACGGCCATGGCCGCGCCGCCCTCCAGCGCGCCGGCTGCCAGCAGCCCGATGACCACCTCTTCCAGCGCGGCCCCTACCGAGACGCCGCGCGCTGCGACCCCGACCATGACCCAGCCGGCCCCGACGCCGGCCAGCGCCTCCACCGCTGCCGCCAGCGTCACCACCACCACGACCAGCGTCACCGGTTCGGTGGTCAGCGTGGCCGGGCCGCGTCAGGTCCATACGGTCAAGTCCGGCGACACCCTGACCGCCATCGCCCGGCGCTTTGACATGAGCGTCAAGGAACTGGCCGACGCCAACGATATCAACCCAGACAAGGCTCTGAAGCTGGGCGCGAAGATCAGGGGTCCGGCCACGACGGCCAAGGCCTATTCCGCCCAGTCCGGCGACACCCTGACGGCCATCGCCAAGCGCTTCAATGTCACCCTCAAGGCCCTGGCCGCCGAGAACGACCTGAAGACCACGGCGGCCGTCAAGAAGGGCCAGAAGATCCTTCTGCCCGACGGCTACAAGGACAAGGGCCCGATCAAGACCACGACGACCCGGCCGGCCGCGCCGTCGACGACCGTGGCCCAGGCTCCGGCCCCGACCGAAACGCCCGTGACCACGCCGTCGGCGCCGATCCCGTATCGGCCGGGCCCCTCGACCCCGCGCCCCAGCGCCCCGGTCGCGGCCATGCCCGTCAATCCGCCGCCGTCGGCCCCGACCCGTCCGATCATCGAAAGCAGCGCCGCCCCGACCGAGGCCGAGATCATCGCCTCGGGCAAGGGCCGCTTCTCGTGGCCGCTGCGGGGCGAGATCATCTCCGACTTCGGGGTCAAGGGCACGGGCCAGCGCAACGACGGCCTGAACATCCGCGCCAATGCCGGCGCGCCCGTGGTCTCGGCCGCCGATGGCGAGATCGCCTATGCCGGCAACCAGGTCCCGACCTTCGGCAACCTGGTGCTGGTCAAGCACGCCGACGGCTGGGTCACGGCCTATGCCCATCTGGGCACGACCGACGTGAAGATGCGTCAGCAGGTCAGCAAGGGGCAGCAACTGGGCACCGTCGGCTCGACCGGCGGGGTCAACGAGCCCCAGCTGCACTTCGAGATGCGCTATGCGCCGACCGTCAAGGACAAGGCCCGGCCGGTGGATCCGGGACTGGTGCTGCCGCGCTAGGATAAAGAACGGCCCGCTTCGAAAGAGGCGGGCCGTTTGGCTATTTGCCCCAGCGCCAGGCCCACGGCTGGTCGCTCTTCCATCGCGCCACGATGACGAAGGTGATGGCAACTCCGATGACCAGGGCGATGGTTGGCCATCCCTCTGGCAGGGCCGACAGGCCGATCAGCGCTGCGAGAAAGGCGGCGGTGGCGACCCAACCCTCCCAACTGCAGGGCAGTCCCGCGCCGTAGCCGTATTTTTTGGTCCGAAACCACGGCTTGCCCATGGCTGGCTCCTGCTTGGTTTGCAGCTTCCATTTTACGCTAGGCGATGGATCGCGTCTCGCTAGAACGGGGATAGCGATCGCGCTGTCCCCGGATGGGCGCGGGGATAAGTGACCCAAGTCCTCCCCCTGAAGGGGGAGGCGGCCGGAGGCCGGTGGGGGAACACCGCATTGATTCAGCAGAACTTCCCCCTCCGATCGCTGCGCGATCGCCTCCCCCGCCAGGGGGAGGACTTGGATGGGCGCCCAGACAATCGACGCAGCCCCCCAAAAACCTGGCGCATAATCATCCCACCTCGTCGCGAGGAAAGGGCGCAAGGCCAGCGACCATTGCGGCGGCGGGGGGTGATCGAGCGGGATTGGGGTCGAGGGGGATACTCGACCGGTCCGGGGATCTGGTTGCTGGCCAGACCCGCCCGCCGTCGGCGTGGTTGAAGGCAAAAGGGCGTGTCTGGCTGAAAGCCCGTCCTCTTCGACCGCCGGAGCGCGCTGGAAACGGCGAGATCCGGGTCCCGGTAAGGCCTGAAGAGGGCCACCCGACGGGAGGCTGACGGAAAACGACTACGCGGGGCGCTCGGCTTCGTCGAAACGGTATTTTCTATTTCTCATCCGGGCGAGGCCCGGACGCTCCGCGACCCTTCCCATCACCCTCGCAGCGAAAGCGCGAGGTCGAGACCTTGCGTTCGCTAAGCCGGCAGGCTCTTGCCCAGCTCCCCCGCCAGATCGCGGATGAACTGCCAGGCCACCCGGCCCGAGCGCGCGCCGCGCAGTTGCGACCACTGCAGGGCCCGGCGATCCAGGTTCTCGACCACCAGGTCGAACCGTTCGGCATAGACCCGGATCGCCTCCAGATAGGTGGGCTGCTCCATCGGGGGGAAGCCGATCCACAGGCCGAAGCGGTCGGAGACGCTCATCTCCTCCTCGGCGTCCTCGGCGGCGGCGATGGCGCCCTGGCTCTCGACATGGTCGCGGGGCATCAGGTGGCGGCGGTTTGAGGTGGCGACGAACAGCACGTTCTCGGGCGGGCCGGCCACGCCGCCCTCCAGCGCCGACTTCAGGGCCTTGGCGGCCGCCGCGCCGTCCTCGAACGACAGGTCGTCGCACAGCACCACGAAGCGCTCCGCACGGCTTCGCAACAGATCAAACAGCGGCGGCAACGCCGCGATCTCGTCGCGATCCACCTCGACCAGCTTGAGGGCGGGGTGTCCGGCGCTGACAGCCATGAAGGCGGCCTTGGTCATCGAGCTCTTGCCGGTGCCGCGCACGCCCCACAGCAGAACGTGGTTGCAGGGCAGGCCCGTGGCGAAGCGCGTCAGGTTCTCGACGAAGCGATCCTTCTGCCGCTCGACGCCCACCAGCAGGTCCAGGGCCATCGGATAGTCGGGGGCAGGGACGAAGGCCTGGCCCGCGCGATCATGCCGAAAAAGCCGCGCGCCGCTGAAATCGGGCGGGGTCGGCGCGGCCGGCGCGAGGCGCTCCAGGGCGTCGGCGATACGGGCGAGCAGGGCGTTTTGGGCGTCGATCATGGCCCGGTCCTAACCTCGCCGCGCCGTCATTGCAAAAGAGGAGGTGAACGCATAGCTTCCGCCGACTTGGCGAGACCCCATATGGAGGTTTCGACCGCAGAAATTTTGGAGACGTTATGCCCGGTGGCCTGAGCGCGCAGCTTATGCAAATCGCCCCCATCCTCCTGATGGTGGTGCTGTTCTACTTCATGCTGATCCGTCCGCAGCAGAAGCGGGCGAAAGAACATCAGGTGATGCTGTCGAACCTGAAGCGCGGCGACAACGTCGTGCTGTCCAGCGGCATGCTGGGCAAGATCGTGCGCGTCGAAGACAAGGAAGTCGGCGTCGAGATCGCCCAGGGCGTCACCGTCAAGGTCGTCAAGGGCATGATCACCGAAGTCCGCGCCAAGGGCGAACCCGCCCCGGCCAACGACCCCAAGAGCTGAATTTTCCAAAACGTCTAGGCGCCGCGAGGCGTCGTCCAGAGCCTGTAATCCATGCTGACACTGTCCCGCTGGAAGATCATCGTCGTCACCCTGGCGGTGATCTTCGGCCTTGTCTTCACCCTGCCAAACCTTCTGCCGCAAAGAACGCTCGACGCTCTGCCCGGCTGGGTTCCCAAGCAGAAGCTCAACCTGGGTCTCGACCTGCAGGGCGGCTCCTATCTGCTGATGGAGGTCGACACGGCCGCGCTGCGCCGCGAACGCCTGACCAATCTGGTCGAGGATGTCCGCACCAGCCTGCGGGGCGAGCAGATCGCCTTTGGCGAGCTGCGTGACGCGGGCGGTGTGATCAGCGTCCGCATCGCCGACGCCGCCAAGGTCAATGACGCCGCCAACCTGCTTCGGCGGTCGGTGGGCTCGCCCTTGGTCGGCGCCGTCGGCGGTCGCGACATCTCGGTCGCCACACGGGACAACCAGGTGCTGGAGATCAGCTTCGTGGCCGAGGCCGCCAAGGCCGACGCGGCGATGGCGGTGGAGCAGTCGATCGAGACCATCCGTCGCCGGATCGACAGCCTGGGCACCAAGGAACCGACGATCACCCGTCAGGGCCTCGACCGGATCGTCATCCAGGCGGCCGGCGAAAGCGATCCGGAAAAGCTGAAGTCAGTGATCGGCAAGACCGCCAAGCTGACCTTCCAGATGGTCGACGAGGGCGTGACGCCTGAGGACATGGCCGCCGGCCGCATCCCGCCGGGCTCGGAAATGCTGCCCAGCGAGGACGGTTATGTGCCGGCCTATGTGGTGCGCAAGCGCGCCGTGGTGTCGGGCGACGAGCTGACCGATTCCCGCCAGACCTTCGATTCCCAGAGCGGCAACCCGGTCGTCTCGTTCGCCTTCAACGGCCAGGGCGCGCGCAAGTTCGGCGACGCCACGGCTCGCAATATCGGCAAGAAGTTCGCCATTGTCCTGGACGGCAAGATCATCTCGGCGCCGGTCATCAACGGCGCGATCACCGGCGGCTCGGGCATCATCACCGGCAACTTTACGCCGGAGAGCGCCTCGGAACTGGCCCTGCTGCTGCGTTCGGGCGCTCTGCCCGCGCCGCTGAACGTCGAGGAGCAGCGCACCGTCGGCGCAGAACTGGGCGCCGACGCCGTGAGGGCCGGCGCGATCTCCACCCTGGTGGCCTTCATCACCATCGTGGTCTTCATGCTGCTTTCCTACGGCCTGCTGTTCGGCGGCATCTCGGTCATCGCTCTGGTGATCAACTGCCTGATGATCGTGGCGGCCATGTCGATCACCCAGGCTACCCTGACCCTGCCCGGCATCGCGGGCCTGATCCTGACCCTGGCCGTGGCCGTGGACGCCAACGTCCTGATCTACGAGCGGATGCGCGACGAGGCCCGGGCCGGAAAGTCGCCGATCATGGCGGCCGATGCGGGTTTCTCGCGCGCCATGACCACGATCATCGACGCCAATGTCACCACCCTGGTGGCGGCCGGCATCATGTTCGCGTTCGGCGCCGGCCCGGTTCGGGGCTTTGCCTGGACCCTGTCGATCGGCGTGTTCACCTCGGTGTTCACCGCCGTGCTGGTCAGCCAGCTTCTCATCGGCTGGTGGTTCCGCGCCGCCCGCCCCAAGAAACTTCCGATCTGAGTGAGCGCACCCATGGCCTGGCCCCTGATCAAGCTGCTCCCGCAGAAAACCAACTTCACCTTCGTCAAGTTCGCGCGCCTGATGGCGCTGATCAGTACGGCCCTGGTGGTCGCCTCGCTGGTCGGCGTGTTCAAGCCCGGGCTCAATATGGGCATCGACTTCAAGGGTGGCTCCGTCATGGAAGTGTCGACCGCGCCGCGCGCGGTTGATCTGGCCAAGGTGCGCACCACCCTGGAAGCCCAGGGTCTGGGCGATGTTCAGGTCCAGTCCTTCGGCGCCGCCGACCGCGCCCTGGTGCGGTTCCAGACCCCCGCCGGCGGCGACGCGGGCGTCACCCTGACCAATGTCAAGAACGCCCTGAAGCAGTCGCTGGGCGAGCCCGTCCAGTTCATCAACCCGTCGGCGGTGGGGCCCAAGGTCTCGGGCGAGCTGTTCCGCAGCGGCATCCTCGCCCTGGCGCTCGCGATCGGCCTGATGTTCCTCTACATCTGGTTCCGCTTCGAGCCGCAGTTTGGCCTGGGCGCCGTCGCGGGCCTGCTGCACGACCTGATCCTGACCTTCGGCTTCATCGTGCTGTTCAAGATCGAGTTCAGCCTCAACACCGTCGCGGCCCTGCTGACCGTGATCGGCTATTCGATGAACGACACCGTGGTCGTGTTCGACCGCCTGCGCGAAAACCTGCGCAAGTACAAGAAGATGCCCCTGCGCGAAGTGATCGACCTGTCGATCAACGAAACCCTGTCACGGACCATCATCACCGGCGTCACGGCGATCATGGCCCTGGGCGGGCTGGCGGTGTTTGGTGGCGAGGCGCTGTTTGGCTTCTCGGTGGTGATGATCTTCGGCATCGCCGTCGGCACCTATTCGTCGATCTATGTCGGCGCGCCGATCATCCTGCTGTGGGGCGTCAAGCGCGGCGATGAAGAGGCTACGCCGATCAAGCTCGGCGCGGCCTCGCGTCCGTAATGGCCGAGCTTCGCCGTCCGCCCTCGATCGACGCCTGGGGCGGCGGCGGCTTTCGGGTCTCCGGCGACTGGCGGCCAGGCTCTTTGCTGATCATCGATGACCAGCCGCACGCCTGGTCGGCGACCGCCCTGGCCGCGCTGACGCCGGATGACTTCGCCCAGGTCTTCGCGGCCGGCGGCGCGGTCGA
>Ga0209023_10004984_pt1 | contig 14743 bp, 11 predicted proteins | sample LakOneMetagenome_FD_187468 | JGI IMG/M metagenome (GOLD analysis project Ga0209023, IMG submission 187468) | Freshwater and sediment microbial communities from Lake Erie, Canada (SPAdes) (version 2) | ecosystem: Environmental > Aquatic > Freshwater > Lentic | place: Lake Erie, Canada...
TGCTTCCCTACTGGGGCATCCTCATTGCCGCTGTCGTCGAAGGCGAGATCGCGTACATCGGCGCCGCTGCGCTCGTGGCGCAGGGACAGCTGAATCCGTTGCTCGTGCTCGTGTCAGGCGCAATCGGCGCGGCCATCGGCGATCAGGCGTTCTTCTACGTGTTCCGGGGACGCCTGTCGCGATGGGTCGCGAAGTATCCGTCACTCGAGCACAAGACCGCCCCGCTGCTCGAACACGTCAGGCGTCACGACACGGTGATGGTGTTGCTCATCCGCTTCGCGCCTGGTCTGCGCATCGCCATCGCAGCCGCTTGCGCGTGGGTGGAGGTGTCGCCACTCAAGTTCTCGGTGCTGAACCTGCTGTCGTCCTTCGTCTGGGCGATCGCGCTGCTGATACTTGTCGGCTGGCTCGGACCGACCTACCTCGCGCAGTACGGTCTGGGAGGCTGGAAAGGCGCGGCGCTGGTGGGCCTGGTGATACTCGGGCTCTTCAAGTTACTTGGGAACTTCGAACAGCGCTCACTCCAGGTCACGGACGGAGACTGAAGGGCAGTTTCCTGGTTCTTCGTTCGTGGTTCTGGGTCCGTTCTTGGTTCTTGGTGCCACGTCCGCTGATCCGAGGACCTACCCGGACCAAGAACCAGGCACCAAGCACGGACCTGGTACCAAGTACGGACCAAGAACCAGGAACCAAGAACCGTACTTAAGCCCCTACCGAGCCCAGCCGCATCACCTGCTCCCGCACGAGGCGACCGACGCGCTCGATCTCAGCATCCGACAGTGACTCGTACACGGGCACCTGCACGGCGGTCGCGGCCTTGTCTGCGCCTGGCGCCGCGGTCCCCGTCCATCCGAACAGTTCCATTCGCGTGCACACGTCGACGTGCATCGGCGCGACGTCGACGCCGCGACGGATGCAGCGCTTTACCAGTCGCACGTAGTCGGGGACGTACGGGCAGTACTGGTAGTAGACGTGCGTGCGTCCCTCGGGAATGACGGGAATGGTGATGCCGGGGACGTTGCCAAGCATTTCATCGAGTCGACGCGCATGGCGACGCGTGCGTTCGATGAACTCGGGTAGCCGCTTCAGGCCGGCGCGTCCGAGCGCCGCCTGCACATTGGAGAACTTGCCGCGATAGTGCGCCGGCAGCGGGTCGAGCGACCGCACCTTCTCCCATAGACGTTCCTCGGGTTTCGCGTTCAGCCACGAGGCCGCCCACCAGACGGGAAACAGCGAGTACGTGAAGACGTTGGGCCGAATGAAGGTGTGCTGCCAGTAGCCCGACTTGATGATGCTTTCGACGCGTTCTTCGCTCGGCGTCTCTTCCTTGTCGGCAAGTTCGCCCACCCTGCGTGCGATGTCGGCGTCGCGCGTCCAGGTCAGTCCGCCGCCGTAGGTGTTCAACGGCTTGAAGGCCTGAAAACTGAAGAAGCTCGCATCGCCGTGCGTGCCCACCATCTGGCCCTTGTACATGGCACCGAGCGAGTGCGCACAGTCCTCGATCACCCTGAGGTTGTGCTGCTTCGCGATGGCCATGATCGGGTCCATGTCGCACGCCATGCCGTAGAGATGGGTGGGCAGCACCGCGCGCGTGTTCGGGGTGATGGCGCGTTCGAAGGCCTTCGGGTCGAGCGTAAAGGTGAACGGGTCGATGTCGGCGAACACCAGTTTCAGGCCCGCGACGCGGCAGATCTCCGGCACGACCCAGAAGGTCAGCGCGGGGACGATGATCTCCGAGCCGGGCGGAAAGACGAGCGACTTCAGGATGAAGTACAGCCCCATGCGGCCGTATTCGGTCGACACAGTGCGGACGTGGCCACTGCCGCCCAGGAATTGCCGGAACTCGTCTTCGAAGGCGTCGACGTGTGGGCCGTGCACCAGCTGTTTCTGCTCACGGCAGGCGCGAATGATCTGGTCTTTGTCGGGAACGACGCGCGTTCCGAAGCGAGCGATCGCGGCCATCTATCTGTCCCTGCTTTCAGCGAGGCGCGTAGCGTTCGCGTGTCGTGCACCTGTCCGATTGCAGGACGAAAACGGACAAATGTGGACCGAGGCGGCACCGCGCAGGGGCTGATCATAGCGTCGGACGACCGGATTCGAAACCGTCAGTCCGTGGCGGAGCCCAATAATAAAAATGTCGTTAACTTTTTGATACGAATGGAGTTGTTAGACAGGTCAAATGTGCGATCCGCGCCAGAACCCGCAGCTCTGGCATGAGTCGTCAGGCGGCAGAGCCAGAGGAGCCCGAAGACGCCGCGGCGGGAACATGGCGATTTGCAGCCCGGAGGCGTAGACTAGGCGAATGCGCTGGCTCGCACGGTCGGCGCGACCGCAAGACGCGCCTGTTCAGGCGTCGCACCACATGGGGGCGACTTGGCTTCGACGGGGGTAAAGACTCGCGGGATGCATGCCGAGCACCATTAACTCGTAAATCTGATGGAATATCCCTTAACTGCGGATACTCAGTACGCTCTCGCAGCCTAATTAAGCTGTGAGCGTCCACCCTGACCTCGCCCGGTGGTTGGGAATTGGATGCCATTTAAACGGGCTGGCGATCAGGTGGCGGCTCGGCACCTGGTCGTGAGACAAACCGGGTCTGGTGCCCGTCGGGTTTTCGCCGCTTCGACGCGGCGGGTGCGAGATTAATGAAGCGGACATGCATGTAGAGTCCTACGGGGATGTGCCTTCGGACGCGGGTTCGACTCCCGCCGCCTCCACCACTTAACCTGTTCTACCGAGAGGACTTAACGATCTCGGTAGAGCCCGTCTCCACAATGTCTCCAAAATTTTCCCCGGATCCAGCGCGATCCAGCAGCCGAATCGCGCCTTCGATGGCCGCTGGACTGAGGTGCATGTAGCGCTGCGTCGTCGACAGGTCCTGGTGCCCGGCCAACTCTTGAATCGCCCGGGTCGGTGCGCCTCGCATCGCCAAGTGCGAGCAGAACGTGTGTCGGAGCCGATGTACGCCGCTCTTTGCCAGTTGTGCGCGTCGTGCGGCACGTCGGACGTGGTCCTGCACGATCTTCTGCGTGACCGGCGATCCATCGCGCTGACAGATCACGCGCTCGCCCCGAAGATGTCGGTGCGCTCGGAGGGCGGCGGTGAGTCGGATCGTCAAGGGCACATATCGAATCCGGCCCCCCTTCGTGGCCGTCACGTGTCCCTTCCAGTCCGACCGCTGAATGGACAGCTGCCGTTTGCTCAGATCGATATCGCTCCACTCGAGCGCCATGATCTCGCCGCACCGCAGCCCGGCTTCTCCACCCAACAAGACGACGAGATACGCGCTCGGCTCCGTCGCGTGTGCCGCGACCACCAATCGCTCGAACTCGTCGAAGTCATAGAACCCCGCCGACCCTTTCGGAATCGGCAGCATGCGGATCACGCACGGCATCCGCTCGATCACGTCCCACTCGATGGCCTTCTTGAGCATGACGTTGAGCACCGTCAGCACGTTGTTGACCGTCTTCGGTGCCCGATTCTGCAGGTGATGCTTCAGCCGCTGGACGGCCTCAGTCGTGATGGCGTCCAGCTGCAATTCGCCCAGTGCAGGAATCAGATGCACGCGCGCGACGGTGTCCTTCGCAGCAACGCCGCTCGGTTTCTGACGATTCGCTCGGGCATGCCCGTCGAGGAACCTCGGGGTGAACGCCTGTAGTGTGGGCACCTCCTGTTTGATGGTGTCGAGTTCCGGGTGCGTGAGCTGGTGATACCAGTGGCGCTCACGCTCTTCACCCCAGCGCTGCACCGCTGACTTGGACGACATCGGTGCCTTCCGGCGCTCGCGATGCTCGGTGTCGTCTGGCAACACGACCCGAATGTCCACTTCCCAACCCCCTCGTCTGTACGGTCTGACTGTCACGCTCATCACTGACTACCTTTCCAGTGACAGCGCGGACTTTTGGCGCAGCCAGTCTAGCAGTTGGTCCGAGCGAATCAAGACACGTCGACCCAGGCGCGTGACGCCTGGCAGTTGTCGACGATCCACCATCGCGTACACCGCCTTGCGACTGGTGCGCAGCAACGCGGCCACTTCGTCGGGGGTCAGAAAGACTGGCTTCTCCCCAGCTGCACCTGGATTCGGCGCACCACCCTGCGACCCTCCGCCCCGGCTCATGGCCGACCTCCAGGCGAAGCGGTCGCGTGACGTCCTTCGTGTGCGGCCACGTCGTAGCGGTCGTCGTCCGGCATGTAGCGGCGCACGTGAAGCAGTTCCTCCATACGGCGATGCCCGCCAGCCCTCGCCATGTGAGCCACCACCTGCACAGCTTCCCCGATCTGGTGACGCACCGCCGCGTACGGCACATCGACACCCGCTTGCAACACACACGACGTCAGGCGCGCCAGCGCTTGCACCGCCGAACTCGCGTGGATCGTGGACAACGTCCCGGCGTGGCCGGTATTGAGTGCCTGGAGGAGATCGTAGGCTTCTCCACCGCGAACCTCCCCGACGAGGATGCGGTCCGGTCGGTGGCGCAACGTGGCTCGGAGCAAGTCGCGCATGGTGATCGCCGCGAGTTCGCGCTGCGCGCGGCGCTCTTCGAGCCGCACCACATTGGGCACCGCGATCTGCAATTCCGCCGTCTCCTCGACCACGACGACTCGCTCATCGCGCGGGAGCCTCGCCGCGAGCGCATTGAGCAACGTCGTCTTCCCCGTGCCAGTGCCCCCACTGATCAGAATGGTGTGCCGCCGCTCAATAGCAGTGTGGAGCGCGCCTGCCATGGCGTCGGACAGCGTGCCTGTGATCACGAGTTCCTCGAGGGTGAAGTACGCCGGCCTGAACTTGCGGATAGTCAACGCGGTGCCGTGCAGACTGCACGGCGGCATCACGGCGGCCACCCGTGAGCCATCCGGCAGTCGCGCGTCCAAGATCGGCTGTTCCTCCGAGATGTCGTTCCCGAGCAGTCGCGCGATGTTTCGAACGGCCACTTGGAGGTTGCGTTCGTCCACACGTGCGCTATCCATCGCTTCCAAGCGACCGTTGCGCTCAATGAACACAGCGCCGCCGGGGTTCACCATGATCTCGCTCACCTCCGGGTCTACGAGATACGGCGCGATGGGGCGAAGAAACGGCAAGATGATTTCAAAGCTCATACACGTCACACCTTCCCAGCCGCGCGTTGCTGGAAGTACGTCTCCGTGCGCGGCAAATAGTGCGGTTTGAGGTAGCCGTAGGTCGGCGCCCACGGGTTGAAGCCGTCGTACGCGAGCACGATGGCCTGCGCATTGGCGAGTTCGGCGAAGACCTTGGCCTCGAACACGGCGTCGCGCTGCACGCCGTAGCTCTTCGAGGTGCTGATGGAGGCGCGGTGGGCCGTCGCGCGTCCCGTGAGCACACTGACCCGCGCATCCTGCCCACTCTCCGCCAAGTGGTACTGCGGCACCAGGCGTTCGGCCCGCCCGCACAGGTCGCTCGCCACCTTCGCGCTGAAGTCGTCGCTGAGCGCGAGGAACACCTTCGTCCGAAACGTCTGGAGCAAGGTGCGCCAGGTCTCGCCAGGCAGGGCGGACTTGAGTGAACTCAGACTCTGCGTGGCGACAATCGCGATGCATTTGCCCTGACGCGACAAGCTGAAGAATTTCTCATCCCCCGTCGGATCCTCTTCCCCTGCGGTGGCGAACGCGTGGTACTCGTCACACAGGAACAGCACCTCTCGCCAGTGCCGCGTCGTGTGGGTCGTGAGCTGGGGAATGCGCGCGAGCACGGCGCGCTGAAAGTCCTGCTTCAACAGCGTGCCGATCAGCCGGGCAAGCCCGGGATTGGACGCCATCGGGAAGTTGAGTGCACAGACCACGCCGGTGTCGATCAGGTGGGCCATCGACGGGAGTGGCCGACCGAAGCGTCCGTCGGCATTCGCGACGGGGTCGTAACACGCCTTGGGTGGGCAGAACACCCGCTTGAGCGTGGGGCTGTCATCAAAGAGGGAGAGCACGACGGCGATGCCTTCGACGATTGAGGTGCGCAGCTTCGGTTCGATACGGCGCCAATCGTGTTCGTACCAGCGCTTGATGGCCTCCAGTTGTTCCTGTCGCATGTCGTCGCTCGGCGCGGGGACCACGCGCGTCCGATAGGCGATGCCCGCCTGCGCGAGACACGCCCGCAGGGTGGGCGTCTCGGGGGCGACCATGTCGTCGCCGTCTGGTACCTCGAAGAACGTGCCGCGATCGGTCGGCTCGAGGTGATGAAACTGTTCCGCCGCCACGAGGATCTGCGTGATGCCTGCGGTGACGCGCGCCTCGGCCCGCGCGATCACATCGGCGAGTTGGTCCGGGTTGATCGCGCACACGTAGACATCGAACAGCGTCACGTAGTCGTCCGCCACGCGGTGCAGCAAGATCAGGAACTTCACAAGGTTCGTGTACGCCTGCTGCCAGAACGGCTCCTTCCCCTTGCCGAAGACGTTGTTCAACAGCGACGCGATGCCGTAGGCCAGCGCGTAAGCGTCGAGGTCGGTGTGCAGGGGGTTGTAGCGCCAGGCGCCGTCCAAGCTGATCTCGACGTAGTCGTCGGCCCGCCCGTGCGTGGTGAGCATGCGGCGCACGTCATGACAGAAGTCCCCCTTCACTTCGAGCACGAGGCCCCCAATGCGTTTCGTGGCGTCCCGTGCCCCGTAGCCGAGGATCTGCTCGGCATATGGGTAGAGGCACCCAGACGTCTTGCCGCTACCCACGGCCCCGATCACCGCGATGCCGGTGAAGAGCCCTCGCTCCGGGATGGTCAGCCACCGTGGCGTCGTCACCGGCACGGGCCGCGTCGGGTGATGCTGTTCCCCGAGGATGACAAAGAGTTCGTCGCGCGTACCGGGCTCGGGGTACGGCGGCAACGCGCCCGCGGGCGCGGGTCGGCGGACGCGACCCACGAAGATGTACGCGAGCGACCCGATCACCGAACACACGAGATACGGCGTCGTGAACAACAGCGTCGTGTAGGCGACATACAACGCGCGGTACAGCGTGGGTTCGTGCACCGCGATGAGTACCAGCACGGGATCGCGTGCCGGCCACCCGATCTGCCATCGAAGCACCGAGCCGATCGCCATGGCGACCGCCACCGTCATCGCCGTACGGTCCACGCCGCCCTTACCCACGCGACGGCTCCTTCGCGGGTGTACTCGCGGGCCCCTCGCGGCGCTTGTCGACCGTGGTGGGACGTGCCGCCGATGACGTGCGCGGCGCGGTGTCGGTCGGCGTGGGTGATGGCCCTCCGCGCGCCTCGCGCCATGCGAGGAACTCCTTGTCGCGATCCACCACGCGACGTACGGCGGACCCGATGACGTAGTCGCGCGTGCTGCCGAGGAACTCGGCATACAGCCGCAACGACTCCTTCAGATCGAGATCCAACCGCACGTTGATCGTGTCGCGATCCGGTGCGGCGGGCGGTCGGGTGATCAATGGCACGATCTGGACTCCTCTCTGCGCGGCGATGCGCCCACGTGACGGCGTGGGTGCTCACCCACGTCTCTACCCCTGGGGCCGAGACAGGAGCGACCCCGCCGGGCATCTGGGTGACCGGTCGGCCGCGCGTTCCGCGCGGCGGAGGGTCGCTCCTGGCTCGGCCCCTGTGTATGGGCTGTTCCGGTCTCTGACTCGGAGTCTCGTAAGTCGTGACCATCGTGGACGTTGGCCGTGACCGGCGACGACCGGGGCCCTGACCGATGCCCGGCTCGGGGTGTACCAGTCGCTGGAACAGGCTGCAGCACAGGCGAGGCGCTCATCGAGGGCCTCGCACCGCTTGGGTCGCGGCGTAGCTGTGTCGCACCACGTACCCGTCAAAGATGCCGGTCGATCGCGGATGCAACGGCGGTGCGGAGGCCGCGGTCACCACAGCGGGCCCGCGCTGTTCCCACTGGCCGTAGAGTCGTTCCCAGTGCGCGTCGACGTACACTCGACGCAGCACGCTGAGGCGATCGAGCCCGGCCTTCTGGAGCGTGCTCCACTGCTTGCGCTCGAAGGCCTGGCGCAGGCGTGCGTACTCGTCAAAGGTCTCGAGCGCCTCACGCCCGTAGGGCGACGCGACGGCGGTCGCGATGTCGCGATCGAACGTGCGCCTCGCCGCGTCGAGTCGCGCGCGGTCCTGCGTGACGAACACCACCTGCCACGTCGGGAGCTGCGCGAACAGCCCGCGATAGACGGCGAGGAACCGCGCGAAGCTCACCGCCGTCTGCGGGGCATCATCGAGAAAGGCGACGACCAGCCGCTCCGCGCCGACCGGGTCGCGCGCGATCGCCAGCGGACCGGCGTCGACGAAGTACCGCAGGCGCGGCGCCGTCGCACGATGGCCGTGATAGCGCTGCTGGGGCCACCACAGTCGGTCGACCCCGCGCGCCTCGAGATACGGGCCCCACTCGTCGTCGGTCCCCAGATACTGAAAATGCGGGTGGTCGAGGACGTAGTCCAGGGCCATCAGGCGCGCGGTGATCGCGGCGGCCGGACGCGGCCGTCGCCGATACGCGTCAACGCCAACACCCGCCGCTGCATAGAGCCGGCGCGGCGCCAGATGCCAGACGTGTTGAGTGCGACAGAAGGTGTGCTTCGTGCCGTCCTTCCGACGCAAGAGCGTGCGGGCGAAGGCGGCGGTGGTAGAGCCTCGCTCCCGCCCTAAGGCGGCGCAGTACTGGCGCATGACGAAGTACCCGCCGTGGCGCGCCACCAGGCGCAGGAAGTCCGCCTCACGCGGCGTGTAGCCGAGGGCGACGACCGGGTCGAGTGTCGGGTGTGGCGTCGTCATCGCGAGAGCCTCTCCACGACCAGGCGGCGGTTCTGGAGTGCCGCCCCTCCGTCGCGCATCGGCGCCATGGTCACCTCCAAATGGGACACGCCCACGAGGAAGGCAAGTGGCGTGACAGCGCTGCGACCGGTGCGCCCACGCATGCCATCGAGACACGCACGCGGGCGTGCGTGCGCACCTCCGAGGCGCGGACCGGTGCGGAATCTAGGAGTTACGCAGTTTGGGCGGGCGCGGACATCCGCACGAGGGGGCGGGGTGCCAGTGCGGCGAGTTCGGTTGAGGTGGGTCATTCGTGCACGGCGTTCATGAACGCGGTTCATTCGTGACCTCGACCGTGGCTCAGGCAACGCGGCACGTCCTCGAGTGCCAGCACCGGGCCGTCCCCAGGGGCGTGCCCGAGCGCGCGAATGCTGTCCGGCCAGCGGTCGGTACGCCGGGCGCGCGACACGGTGCCAGCCTTCGCTACATCGCGGTGACAAGGGTGTCCAGACGGGGTTGCCGCGCCGCACGCGTTCGCGATCGAGTTCGAGGCCGAGCGCGGACCCGAACGACGTGTCGATCGCGAGTCCGTGTCGATCGTCAGGAGCTCCCCGCAGGCGCCCGCGTTCGCGCGCGGGGATGGGACGCGTGCTGGTGGGTCCTACGGGCTGGGCATCGGGGAGCAGCAGGCCATCGACCATCGCAACCTCCTGTTCGGACGCCGACGACCGAGCAAACGGCGTGACGTCGTCTGCCAGATGGGCCGACGTCATGGCGCCCGCGCACGCCGGGGTGGCTGGCCACACACATCCGTCGTGCGAACCAATGTGCGATGTAGGAGTTACCGGGTCGGGCGCGGCGAGGAGGGTGCACTTCGTGTGGGGAGACCGACCGCCAGAAATACGGCTGAGTAGGGTCATTCGTGACCCCGTGGGTCATGACCTCGGGGTCATTCGTGAGCTCGGCTGTGGCGGAGGACGCCCGGGCGGGTGCGGCCGCGCCGCCGTCGTTTCAACGGCAGACCGACACCTGGTGCCGCTCGCTGAGTTCGGAGCAGGAAAGGCCAGTTCTACTCGAGGAGCAGTGACCACTCGGTCGGGGCTATCTCACGCCGGTCGTAGCCGCACGCGCATGTCAGGCTCGACATAGCACTAGTCCGTGCTCGGCGAGCACGGATGATCAGTTCTGGGTGAGCGCCAAGATTCCTCAGCTGTAGGCTGCTCTGGCGCGAGCTGTCCCGCCCACCGCTGAAGGCTTTGCTCTGGTATCGTCGTCGCTCGCATCGACACCCTGGATCCGCCCAGTTCAAAGAGTGGGCGGTCATTGACCGCCACGAGCGGAACTAGTCTTCGGAATGATGGCGGCGACTCCAGGTACGCTTCCAATCTGTGTTCGGCGTCAGTCGCATCTCCGTAGAAATGCACGCGCTCTCCTGCGGGGCGCAAGACGCCAGCAGCGTCGATCAGCCCACTGTCCAAGTAGCCATCACCGAAGTACTTAACCAAGACCTGCACGTCCACGGCGGCGACGTTCAGGAATCTCTGCCCTGTCGCAAGCGAAAGATTGGAAACCACGAGTGGAATGACTCTGCCTGGTTTTGGGATTTCCGGTTGCTTCAATTGCGCAGCAACCACCTCCCAGCGCTCCTCAACAAACCGCGCTTTCGTCGCAGCCTGCCCAGCAGCCCCTTTCATAATTGACTCATATTTGAATCGTTCAAGTGGACTGGCCGGGTACAGGGAGCACTTGAGCTCTGCGACAAGTGTCGTTGAACCCAATCGAACGAACAAGTCGATATCGCCAACCGCCTCGTCTGTGGTTATGGATTGGCCGTGAATATAGGCATTACTGAGCGAGTTGGAGTGCAGAAGGAGTTCCCGAACGTAGTCTTCGAATTCTGGGCCGCGCTCGCTTAAGTCGGCACCGCCCACGCGAAGCCACTCTTCAATCGACCTGAGCAGGTTCGGAGAGATCAGCGCGGGGGCGAGCAGGGATACGCCACCCTCGACTGGCACGATTGGGTTAAACCACAGCTCCTGTCGAGCTGTCGCTTTGGTACTTAGGACGTCAATCAGCTTTTCAGCCAGCTTGGTCCCCACTTCCAGCGCTTCGCCAAGGGCACGAGCGAGTTCCGCAGCTGGGAGCACGGGCGCGCAATGGAGCAGGCCTGACACGGAGTCCAACTGCCCACGAGGACACTTTTCCTGCAGGTGAATTGCAAGAGGAGCAATGGCAGCCCAAGCATCAAGAATCTGACCGGCCGTCAGACCGTCGAAGTTCGGCAGCGGCGAGTCGAGGCTCTTCTTCAGATAGAGTTCTTCGGCGACGAAACGATAGGTCTCCTGCTGCGAGGGCCATGGAGGAGGTTCTGCCAAAGTGAAGCGCTTGCGGCGGCCCTTGCGAGAAACCCCAGCGAAAACGCGAGCAGGGTGTCTGTTGTGCGGCGGATGCAGCCCTTGGCACAAACTCTCAAAGCCCATTGCAAGCTCGGACCTTGTCGACAGATAGCGGAACACGTTGACAGCGTGAGCGACCTCGCGCTCTTCATCCGGCGGGAGAAATAGGACCTCGTTTGGACGTATTTCTTGGATTCTCCATGCTTCCCAAAGACATCTGCCCCATAGGTCCTCCGTGGTGTCATACGCTAAACCGAGAGCTATCCGTCCCCCTACACCAGCTAGCACTTCTCGATCGGACCTACGGTCCCCATCGGACGTTTGCTGCTCGCCCTGAAGTGCGACTGATAAGGGGTACCTCAGACCGTCGAGCAGGCTTTCCATTTGCTCATCGAGATGCCCCCCGCTGGCTCCCAACACGATGAAAGGAGAATTCTCCAGTTCATCTCTCACCTGCTCCGACACAGTCAGCAGAAGGTAATTCGCCGCAGCGGCTAACAGGCGGATGTGCTCATCGGGATTTGGCAGGGCCGGGAGGCTACGCAGTTGGTCGCGTATGCAGTTGAGGCTCCGAAAGGTCCACTCACCGGCCGCAGCTAGATCGCTGGCTTGTTGAGAATGGTCGGCCGACGAGGCGTACGAAGCTTGCCATCTCGATAGTGCAAACCCTCGTTGCGTCGGATGCTTGACGAGTCCGTCTCTGACCGCCTGAACAAAGCCCATGGCTAACTCAACACTCTAGAAGACGAGCTGCAAAACTCAAATGAAAAGGTGCTGTCTCGGGCGTCAATGGTCTGCGCCACCGTCAAAACAGACCAGCGGTGCGGCGGGCCAAGCGAGGTGTCGACGAGGCCGGACCTTCACGAATTGCACTGTCGTCTCTCACAGCAAGCCGCTGCCGCTCGGGCGCGGCTTACAGTTCCCCATGAGCTGGCCTCGGCGGCGGCTGTCGAGACGGCAAAGTCCCTGCCCGTTTCTTCGGAACGCTCGCCAAGCGCTTTACGATCGCGAAAACGGTTCCGGCCGACCATGGCACGCCGGTTTCCGCCTCTTCATCCCAACTTGGGTCCGCCGGTGGTCGAAGGAAATGCGCAGCCGCTGGATCGAGTGCTCGGCGTGACGGTACAGACCGACCAATGGCTTGTCGGATGGGCGTTGCACTCAGTGCTTCACGAAAGCGCTTAGCTGCGTCATCAACCGCCTGCAGACCGCTGGGTCCAAGTCCACGCGCCTCGCTGCCATCGACTGCGAGCGCCGCTGTTGGCGTCCAGTAGTTGAACGCCGCGAGGCTCGACGTCTTCTGCTCAGGTCGACATTTCATTCGGTGAACTGTACGAAGCAAATCGTCGTTGCCGACAAGCTGAGAAGTCCCTCGGATCGAGTGCGGCCGGTGCCGTGGGGACCGGTAGCCAGAGACTGTCCGGCGGATTTAGCGGCTATACGGACCGCCGGTGGACGGAGCTGGGTTCGAGGCGAACGCCTATCTGCGTTGCCCGGGGCGACGAATCCGGGTCACTGAGTTCAGATCAATTGTGAGCAAAGGCGCTCGGCCATCGAGTTGCTCGGGATCGAGGTCGTCCTTCGAGCAAAACATCACTAGTGACTTGCCGCCACGCCGGCGCGCGCTTGGGTAGACAATTCCGTCCAACGCCGAACCATCCGGAGCCGTCACGTTGTTGCGAAAGTGGTTCGTGAGAATCTGGGTGGGCACGTATTCGATGTGCTGACGACCGTCATGTCGGACTGGTGCGCTTATGGACCTCACGAAGTGCCGAAGAAACATGTTTGCGCCGCGCTCATCGCGCGAGACAGCGAAGATGTTAGGAACTGGAGGCAGCGCCGTAAGGTCGAGAACATTCAGCGGCCTGCTACTACTCCATGCCGCGGCTGTCAGCACCAGGTCCTGGTCGACGGGCATGCTGACACTGGCTTCGAGTGCCGCTGTTGCTCGTTCGAGCGCGCCATAGAATACGCTCACACCAGCTTTACTCATGCGATTTGTCGGTGCTGCCTTGGTAGGCGGCGGTCCCAATGTCTCGCTGGTGGCACAGACATCATCCCGCTTGTGGACTCTCACCCGGTGAATGGGAACATCGGCGGGCAAAGTGCGAATCAGATTCGCGCTCTGCACGATCTCCTGTAGAGCGTCGAGCATCTCCGAAACGTGAATGACGTCTGGGTCTTGCTCCTGCGGATTATCATCATCACCGTACTCCGCTTCCCTCCTCGCGGCCTCGCAGAACTCATCCCAGCTCGCCACGTACATCTGCTCGCCGTTCAGACTGAACATGTTGCGTTCAACCCAGATGTCGTCGGCGAACGACTCAGTGATCGCGTCCATGACGTCGTCACGTCGGCTGACCCCGCCGACGATGTGTTCCACGACCTCAGAGGTGTCGTAGGTCACCCCCTGATAGCCACCCTCGGCACCGTCCCAGGGTGCTTCTTCAACCGCGCGGTTGTAGTAGTCAGCCACCGTGTTGCCGATGATTGTGAGGACGTCATCGAGGTCAGCGCTTGGACTTCGCTCGCAAAAGCTGCACGCATCATCATCGAAGCAGTTCTCGGTGACGTAGCTTTTGAGGTGCTTGTCTGAGATACAGCGCGAGCAGATGCGTTTGTCGGAGAAGCTCCAGCCCTGTTCCTCCTCCTGCATCATCCGGTCTTTCGCGCGACCCATCGTCGAAAGTATAAACGGGCGGTCGTACCATACGCATGGTGGCTGTGACGTCCCCCGCCTTCAGTAGCGGATCCGTTTTGAGTCCGGCGGTTACAAGCGGCGTTACGGAGGCTCGTCGTCCTCATGATGAAGGTCGCCGTCTAGACTGCCGGGATGCCAACAGCAAGACCCGAGGCCAGCCGCTCGGAACTGCCGTCCCGACAGGTGGAGGTCAAGTCACCGCGCTTTAGTGTCAGCGTCTCCGCATGCCATCCGCGCGGAGAGGAGCCGGTGATGGAGAGCCACCCCTGGCTCGAATTGCGGGGCTCGCTGCTCGAACCCGTCGGCATGCTCCGCGACGTGGTCGTTAGCCTGTATCCGCGAGACGACTGCCGGATCGGCACGGCCCGGCCCGCCTCGATCGGCGCCATCGTCGGCGCCCGGCCTGCGCTCGAGATCGTGATTTCCTGGCCGCAGATCGACTTTGACCGGGTCTGGACGTTGGCGCTCAGCGGCAAGCTGGCGTTCGCGCATCTTCACTTCACGAAGCCTCGCTACAACAAGGGCCTCGTTGTGAGCGCCTCGTTTTCGAGCGAGCTGGAGGAATAGCGACCACGCCGTCAGTGCGGTCGTTCGAACGGGCGACCGCAGCACTGCCCTCGCCCAGCTCGATGGCTGGTCTTCTGTCGCTGCAGTTTCCGTTGCGAACCGAGCTCGGTTAAGGCAACGCAGCTTCGGCTGGGGTACCCGCAGCCCGCAAGGGCCCCCGGCGGACGCCATCACTGCCTTCGGCGTGGCAGCATAAGACCAGCATAAGACTTAGCAGCCTAAAACGACCGAACACGTCTGACCATGCGGCACCATCTCAGGTGTCGCGGTCGGCCCAATCCTTGACGTTTCGCGCAGTTCGCTTCGTTGACGTCAAGAACCACCAATAAAAACGGCCCTCAACCGACCATGACGGTCAATGGAGGGCCG
>Ga0209023_10004985_pt1 | contig 14742 bp, 15 predicted proteins | sample LakOneMetagenome_FD_187468 | JGI IMG/M metagenome (GOLD analysis project Ga0209023, IMG submission 187468) | Freshwater and sediment microbial communities from Lake Erie, Canada (SPAdes) (version 2) | ecosystem: Environmental > Aquatic > Freshwater > Lentic | place: Lake Erie, Canada...
TTAAAGCCATTGCTCGAAACCGTAACATCATACGCCCCGGGTGCAAGGAACGGAACCGAAAATACCCCTTCGTCGTTCGATGTCACCGTCTGGGATACATTCGTGGCCCTGTTTTTGACGACAACGGTCGCACCCGCTACGACAGCACCATTGGGATCGGCCACCGTTCCGGCGATCGTTCCGCGAAATTCTTGTGCCATTGCCGCGAGCGACCCGATCATCAAAATGATCGCCGCCATGAGCATTTTTCCATACAAATTTTTCTGAATATTCATATTTCCGTCCTGCCTAATTTTTTATACGATTTTAGATTCTATCCGAATTTCCCAAAATCATAATTGGTTTGACCAATTTATGCAAGTGAAAAAAGCCTGATTTTTGCAAAATTAGAGGAAAATATGTTTTTAGCAAGTAAATATCTGACGATTCTGTCGAGTTAAGCGGTTACCCGACCAAACCAACCATACCAATAAACTTGACCACTTTATATTATCCGCTCTATTGGGTTTTACCAATTACAAGAATTAGGCGGCAAAACAACCGACTGATCCGTACAACAAAGCGCAGGATTAGACTTGCCGGTTTTTTAGAATTGTCACAAACGATCCGGAACGAAGTTCGTCGAGCGTGACGCTGGTACGCTCGATCGCCTCTTCTTCGGTGACAGCACCGCAGTTGATCGCACGTAGAAAATAGTTGAGCAATCCTTGCCCCGTGGCCGCGTCGTCAAACACATCGCCGACGAGCGTCGCCTGTGCCGCTTTTTCGACAAAATTCTTGAGCCGCTCGCTCGCCGCATCGAGGCCTTCGAGAAAGAATGTAAATACGGCAGCGTAACGTGTGGGAAGTTGACCGGGGTGGAGGTCCCAGCCTTGATAAAATGCGTTCGAGAGCGAATGGCGGCATTGATCGTAATGGAGTTTCCATGCGCCGTGAACGACTGCGATATTCTCAGCGATCTGCTCGGCTGTTAAATTATCGCCGCGATGCGGAGCGACGGGCATAATATTGGTGGCACCATCCGACAGCCAAACGCCTGTGCCTCCAAAGGAGACCTGCATCATCGACCGGGCAAAATCGCATGCCGGATGCAGCATGTCCTGATACGCCGCCGTTATCGAACAGCTCGCCGTATAATCGTAAACGCCAAAATGCGCACCGGTACAGCGTCCGCGTGCGGCGTCGAGCATTCGGGGCATCCCGATCTCGCCTTTCTCATCAATGATCGACTGCGTCGTCTCGATCATCATCTCCATCTTTAGCGAACCCGCGGAGAGCCCGAGCTTTGGTTCGATCTCGTCAAATATATCTATGAGAGCCGTAACCTGTTCCGGCGTGACGATCTTTGGCAAAGTAACAACAAAATTCTCCGGCAGCTTACCGCCCGATGCACCAACCAGAGTCGTGAGAAACAGATCGAGCGTCCTCATGCTCCGCGACATCAGCTCGTCTGAAAACGTTTTGATACGAATACCGATGAACGGCGACAGCGTCCCGGCGGCCATTCCTTTGTCGTGAGAAACAGATCGAGCGTCCTCATGCTCCGCGACATCAGCTCGTCTGAAAACGTTTTGATACGAATACCGATGAACGGCGACAGCGTCCCGGCGGCCATTCCTTTCGCAACTTCGTTCGCCGCCGCGACCACGTGGCCGTCTTCCTCCGCATCCGGCCGCGTGCCGTAGCCATCCTCAAAATCGATCCTAAAATCCTCAACCGCCTCGCGAGCGATCTTTTCGCCGACTCGCGCGTAGATCGTGTCCGCCAATTCCGCGGGCAGACCAAGCGCCGCCGCAAACGTCGCCGCATCCGGAGCAAAGGCCTCAAACGACCGCACCGCCAATTGCCCCAACCTTACGGCGGTATCCGATTTGAACAAATGCGCGCCGCCATAGACCGTATGCACGGGTTGCCGCCGCCCCGATTCGCCGGGATAGCGTTTGGTGAACTCAGTCATCGTCGCGCGCAGCGGTTTAGTAATACGGTCTAGTGATTCAGAAGATAGTGATGTGTTCATATGTAAGTACGCGAGACTGCCAAGTCTGACGAATCGGCAAAACTGTCTGTTCTACTGTCGGCACAGACGAGCCTCGATCAGCCCGTGCGGTTCGTCGGTCGGGACGAAGATGCGGTTTTCGTTTTGCTGGCCGAATTTGGTCATATCTATCGGCAGACAGTGAATATTCGGCAGCGAGAATGAGATCTCGGTGACCTCGGCAAAGTGCTCCAGCACCGCTTCGGCCATCGCGTAAAGAGTATGCTGAACCGAACGGCTGTCATGTCCGGCAAAAATCTCGATGATCGTCTGCCTGATCGAATGAAAAACGTCGTCGGTCGCCGCTTCCGGCGTTTCATAACGCCAAACCGCCTTGATCGCCGTGGAAAAAATGCGATCGGTCGCCTCGGGCAATGTCGTATATTTATCTCGCGGAAAACCGGCAAAGCCCGAACGCGTTGTCTTGAGCACGATCAGGTCTTCGACGCCCGATTCGACTGTTGTCTTTTCTCGTGTCGCATCGATGATAGCCAACCGCTTTTCGCCGCTGCCGCGAACAAACGAATGATCGTGCTCGCCCTCCCCGACCTTCATCCGTTTCCAGCCATGTTCCGCCAAATTTACTCGAACACGGGTAACGTGCGAATTATTCGCAAGTAAATAAGCGGCGAGTCTCTGACCAAACGCTTCGACCGCTTCGATCTCACGCGTTTCGCCAGCCAGAGCGTACACGGTATTTTTCATCGTGTCCGTCGGCAGGCAGAGACCGTTGTCACCTTTAATATGTATCGCGTCAAAATCGCCTTCGAGGGCAATATCGACCGTCAGATTTTGGATCTCATGCCGGACAGTATCCCGAGCAACCTTCATCAGCCGCACCCGTGACTTTCCGTAATTGTTCTGAGCGATCTTAACCGTCATAGGTCAACTCCCGCGATAGGTCGAATATCCAAATGGACTGAGAAGCAGCGGCACATGATAGTGCTGAGATATATCGCGAACCGTAAACGCGACCATCACCTGCGGGTAAAAGCATTCCATACCGCGACCCGCAAAGTACGCTCCGGTCTCAAAGATAAGCCTATAATGCCCCGGCGTAAACTGAACATTCGCCGGCACAAGCGTCGAGATACGCCCGTCAGCATTGGTCAACCCGTCACCGATCTTTTGCCACCCGACCGAAGGGTCTTTCCACTCAAGCGAGATCATAACGTCCGCCGCCGGCTTCCCGTTCGAAATGTCCAGAATATGTGTCGTTATTGCACTCATCGTTCCAGTAATTTACCCAAACGGATCTCCGTTATCTTTCGCTGCTCTTCTGCCGCGATCTTTAGTTCGGTATCAAGCGTATTGCCAAGCCGCGACTGACATATCGCCAGCATTTCCGCGGCCGACCTTCCTGTAGCACAGACGATAAATATAAACCCGAATTTCGCTTCGTACAAGCTGTTGGCCTCGGCCAGACGTTCGCGAACAACCGCCTCCGCATCGTCCATTCCCGCCTGCTCGCCCGCCGACCACGAAGCCGCCCGAAATTGCTGAACCGGTGCCGGCTTAGCTGAACCGATCTTCGGGTGCGCTGCGAACGCTTCGAGATGGTCCGCCGTCGAAAGCCCCGACCATATCTCATCCGCCCGGTTAAACAAATTGTCCAGCATCGCAAACGGCCGCGAAGCTGCCATCAGCCGTACCCATTCGCCCGACCCGCAGCAATCGCGAAAAACATACTCGGCCTCGTCAACCGGCAATTCGTTGAGCCAGGCTAGCTTTTTGTAAATTTGAATGCCTTGCAAATCTCTTGCTTCTCTCTTCTCTTTCCTTTGCGTTCTTCGCGGCTCCGCGTGAAATAATCTCACGCCAAGCCGCGAAGAACGCAAAGTAAAACTAAGCTATCCGCCCAAATAACCGCAACCTGCTCACACCGCCATCGGGATAAATATTCAACCGGACATGCGTGATCGCGCCAAGATCGGCGACGTCGTTAAAAGTATGACGCGTATGTGCCTGCAATTTTGCCATCGGTACCAGTTCGCGCCATTCGATCGAATCTAGATCGCCGTCTGTCGAAACGCCGCCTTCGAGCGAACAGCTTTCAGGATAATTGCCCTTAAAATGCGAAGTATCGACCTCAAGCCGCGTGATCGTGCCCGTCGCGCCGAGTTTCACAATGCACCAATCATGTCCCGGCCCGCGACGACGCTGTGATTCCCAGCCGTCGCTCATGTCCTGCGCGATGCCCGGCATGATCAGGTTCTGCCGGTGCCCGAAAAACATATCGCTCGCGAGCACCACGTCACCGCCATTCTCCGCAGCCGCCAGATCGATCTCGCTATTTCGGCGTCGCAGTGCATCAAAATCCGGCATCACATTTCCATGAACCCGAAGCCTCGCCACACCGCCATCCGGATATATCTTGAACCGCAAATGTGTCACCCGCCCACTGTTTTCTATCGCAAACTCGTTCTTCGAATCGCCTTTGAGTTCCGATACAGACAAAATCTCCGTCCACAACGTTCCGCCGCCGAGCAATTGCGAGATCTCAGGCTGCCCGTCCACGGTCGCCGCCTCGATCGAACAATGCGACGGGTAATTTCCTCGAAAAAACGCCGTATCGACGACCACACCCTTGATCTCGCCGGGCATCCCGAGCCGTATCACGCACCAATCGAACGTCTCCTCCAGCCGCGGCGAACGCCGCCGCCGCGTCTCCCATCCATCCATCCATTTCCCGAGATCGGTATATTTCCCTTCGATCCAGATGGCCGCCGCGCTCTTTAGCAAATTCTCTTTCGGCGCAAAAAAATCGTCGTTTGCGAAGAGCACCGCACCGCCCAATTTTTCGGAGGCGAGATCGATAAGGTCAGTAAACTTCATAATAAGGGCCTTTACTTTGCAGGCACGCCGCTTGATTTCGAGTTAAAATCGGCGATGAACGCCGCCGTGATATCGAGCGATTTATCATAGGCTAAGATCGAATCGACGAGTTTTGAAGCGTCAAGCACCAGATCGTAGCCCTTTGCTTTGCGGTACACTTCGATCGCATTCCCGATCTCGTTCATGATCGGACCGGCGACCGCTGCTTCCCTTTTTTGATATTTGGCTTTTAGATCTTCCTGTTTTCGTTTTAGATCGATCTGCAACCGCTGGCCTTCGTCGACCTTCTGATCGAGGCTCGTCCGCAAAGCATTAAGATCGACACCTGGAGGAGGTGTACCACTAAATTTATCCTGTATCGCCTGAGCTTCTTTTGAAAGCGTTTCGAGACGCGTGTTTATGCTGATCAACTCGTCAGTTGCCGGTTTGAATTCGGCTGCCAGGCTCTTGTATGCATTAACATATTTCGTCACGCCGGCCTTCTCATCGGCAAACGCACCGGAATCGATAAACGCCATTTTTGTCGGAACCACCTGCGAATAGCCCGCAGCCGCAAAGGCAAATAAAAATAAAGAAAATAGAGCGATCGAACGTAATTTCATAAGGTCTCCTACAAACAAATTTCTTTTGAACACTGACTAGATTCTACACCGCAGCGATTCGTTGCCGCTAGCACAGCAGACGGCCCATGGGCGGCTGTGGAAAATTGCCGTCAAAAACACGCCTGCCGCCAACATATGCGGCTTCGACGACGCCATAGAGCTTCAAACCGGAATACGGAGTCAGTTTGTGCCGATGCTGGATGATCTCGGTTACGACCTCAAATTCCCTTTCCGGGTTCCAAACGACAATATCCGCGTCATACCCGGCCGCGAGTCTACCTTTGCGATGATCTAATCCTGCAAGCTTTGCGGGCATTGCCGACATCAACCGCGTCAGATCACTCAACCCAAACCCGCGCGATCTCAGATTTGTCCACATCACCGGCAACCCAAATTGCAGAGCCGCAATGCCGCCCCAAGCATCCATAAAATCGCCCGTCTCCTGTAATTTTAGTGCGGGTGTGCATGGCGAGTGGTCCGAAACCACCATATCGATCGTGCCGTCGGCAATGGCTTCCCAAAGCTTTTCGCGGTTCTCGCGTTCGCGGACGGGCGGGCAGCATTTGAAATGGGTCGCACCGTCGGCGATCTCTTCGGCGGCAAATGTTAGATAATGTGGGCACGTTTCGGCAGTGATCGGCAAGCCTTCGTCCTTCGCCGCCCGCAGCATCGGCAACGCATCAGACGACGACAAATGAACAATATGAACATGGCACCGAGTCTCGCGGCACAGCCGGATCATCATCGCTATCGCCTCATTCTCCGCCTCGCGCGGACGCGAATGCAAAAATGTGTCGTACGTACGCGGATCACTGCCCGAGAGTGCCATCGCCGCCGCATCGATCGGCCCCGCGACCTCAGCGTGGACCAGCAGCACCGAATCAAGCCGTGCAAGCTCAGGCATCGCAGTTTGGAGATCGTCCTCCGTCACATGCGGAAATTCGTCAACGCCAGAATGGATCAAAAAACACTTAAACCCGCGAACTCCGCGCTCGACGAGCGGCTCAAGTTCTTTCGTATTCCCCGGCACAACGCCGCCCCAAAACGCCACATCGACACTACATTTCCCTTGCGCCGCCTCAAGCTTTTCCTCAAATCCGGCAAGCGTCGTGGTCGGCGGTATCGAATTAAGCGGCATATCCACGATCGTCGTCACACCACCAGCCGCCGCCGCTCGTGTTGCCGTCAAATAGCCTTCCCACTCCGTCCGGCCCGGCTCATTTACATGCACATGAGCATCAACATTTCCCGCCATCACGACCGATTCGCCCGCATCGATCAGCGGAACACCGACCGGACGATCGTCAAAATCACGCACAGCCGCGATCTTGCCGCCGCTAATGTGCACCGACGCCGAACTCGTTATCAATGGTGTCACAACACGCCTGCTCCGAATGATCGTTTCTATCATGCTCGGGTCTTCTCCGAAAAAACTGGAAACTGATAACTGAAAACTGGTAACTGTTAGAAAAAAACAATAACTCGACGCCTTCCAAGCGTCCCGGTTTGTCACTCTATGTAAACACAAACATAATAGACCTCGAATGAATTTTCCACGAGCCAGCGGAATACTTTTGCACCCGACGTCGCTGCCGGGCCGATTCGGCATCGGCGATCTGGGCGGCGAAGCATACAAGTTTGTCGATTTTCTCGTCGAATCAGGCCAGAAATATTGGCAGATCCTGCCGCTCGCACCCGTTGGACAGGGCAACTCTCCATATTCGGCGTACTCGGCATTCGCCGGAAACACGCTTTTGATATCTCCCGAATCGCTCGTCACAGACGCCCTTATGGATCAGACCGAATTGGATAATGCCCCACAATTCTCGTCCGATAAAGTCGATTTCCCAAAGATCGAGGAATGGAAAAGCACGATCCTAACAAAAGCATTCGAAACCTTCAGATCGACTTCCGGCTCGCCGATTCACCAAGAGTTCGATCAATTCGCCCGCGAAAATTTCTGGTGGCTCGATGATTATGCCGCGTTTAGAGCGATCAAATCTTCGCACGAGCAACAGGCATGGTTCCAATGGGCCGCGCCATTAAAATTACGCGACGAAGCGGCACTATCGACCGTCCGTTCGCAACTCTCGCGTGAGATCGCGGCTGAAAAGTTTTACCAATTTCTGTTTTTCCGCCAATGGCTTGCACTCAAAAAATACGCCAACGAACACGGCGTTTACATCATCGGCGATGCCCCGATCTTTGTCGCACTCGACTCTGCCGACGTCTGGTGCAATCAGTCGAAGTTCAAACTAAACGCTGACGGTTCGCCAAAATTCGTCGCCGGCGTGCCGCCCGATTATTTCTCGAAAACCGGCCAACTCTGGGGTAATCCGATCTACGATTGGGAAGCGATGCTCCGCGATAATTTTGGCTGGTGGACGGCCCGCATTTCGTTTGCGCTTCAAACGGTCGATGTCCTGCGGCTTGATCATTTCATCGGTTTCGCCCGCAATTGGGAAGTCCCCGGCGGCGATGAAACCGCCGAAAACGGCAATTGGCGTGACGTCCCGGGACGCGAATTTTTCACCATCATCCGTCAACGTCTCGGCGAGCTGCCGCTCATAGCCGAAGACCTCGGTTCGCTTACGCCAGAGGTCGAAGATCTGCGTGACACGTTTGGTTTTCCCGGAATGCACATTCTGCAATACGCCTTTGGCGGCGATGCGCGAAACCGCGACCTGCCGCACAATTATATAAAAAATTGCGTCGCCTACACCGGCACCCACGACAACGACACGACCGCCGGGTGGTACAAAGCCGCCGATAAAAATGCCCGCAATCACGCACGGAAATACTTGCAATCAAACGGCCGCGAGATCCACTGGGACATGACTCGCGCCGTCTACGCATCGGTCGCCGACACAGCGATCGTCCCGATGCAGGACATTCTCGGCCTCGGCAGTGATTCGCGCATGAACACGCCCGCAACTGGCGACGGCAACTGGTCATGGCGTCTAGGCGATATTCCCGAAGGCGTCGCGAAAAGGTTGAAAGAACTAACAGAAACATTCGGCCGTTGAAGATGATCGTCCTGACCCGCGCAATCCGCGACATCTTCGGTTAATGCACCATTCTCTTTACGATAGCTCGATTTTTCAGACATCCTCAACGCGACGTATTATTTGACTTGCGCTCCTCTTTCGCGTAAAACTTTATCTGCTTTACGGCAAAAATATTAAGAAAATTCGGTCTTGAGCGGTCATCTTTATGGCATCAAATCTGGTTTCTATTGAGCGGCGTGGTTTTGGGCAGACGATGCGTAAGGACAACTGGTGGGTCGCACCGGTTTTGACCTTCATCGGCCTCGGCGCGTTCGTTGTTTATTCGACGTGGGCGGCGTTTCAGGGCCAGCATTACGCTTTCGGAAATTACCTGTCACCGTTCTACTCGCCCGAATTATTTGGCAATTCGCCTCACGCTCTGTTCGGCCCGCCGCCTTCGTGGCTGCCAACCTGGTTGCCGTTTTCGCCCGCACTTTTGATACTTTGGGCTCCGGGCGGTTTCCGGTTTACGTGTTATTACTATCGCGGAGCCTATTACAAATCGATGTGGGCCGATCCGCCCGCATGTGCCGTTGGCGAACCGCGTCACAACTACCGCGGCGAACGCAAATTCCCGCTGATCATCCAAAATATTCATCGCTATTTTCTATACATCGCGATCGCGTTTCTGTTCTTTCTGGCATACGACGCCCTGCACGCGATGTGGTTCACGGGTACTGACGGCAAATCGCATTTCGGCATCGGCGTCGGCACTATCGTCCTGACGGCAAACGTATTTTGTCTCGGATTTTACACCTTAAGCTGTCACAGCCTCCGCCATCTCGTCGGCGGTGCGTGGGACATCTTGTCCAACAAACCAGTCCGCAAAAAAGCCTACGGCTGCGTCAGCGCACTGAACAAAAAACACCAGCTTTTTGCATGGATCAGTTTGTTTGTCGTCGGCTTTTCGGATATCTATGTGCGGCTGTGCTCGATGGGAATCTGGACGGATTTTAGATTTTTTTAACCACGAAAATACACTAAAGTTCACGAATGAGTTTAGTGTATTTTCGTGAAATTTCGTGGTTACTTTCTTAATGACTGACTATCCAACATTTGAACACGATGTTCTCGTTATCGGTGCCGGTGGTGCCGGGCTGCGGGCGGCTATTGAGGCCTCGGGGGCTGGCGTTTCGGTCGGGCTGATCTGCAAGTCTTTGCTCGGCAAGGCGCATACCGTCATGGCCGAGGGCGGCATGGCGGCGGCAATGGGTCACAACGACGATCGCGACAACTGGAAAGTACACTTCTCCGACACGATGCGTGGCGGCCAGTATGTAAATAACTGGCGAATGGCAGAGCTGCACGCCAAAGAGGCACCGGAACGCGTTCGCGAACTCGAAGCCTGGGGTGCCGTTTTCGACCGCACAAAAGACGGCCGCATCAACCAGCGAAACTTCGGCGGCCACCGCTATCCGCGTCTCGCCCACGTCGGCGATCGAACGGGACTGGAACTCATCCGCACACTCCAGGACCACGGCATCCATCAGGGCATCGAGGTCTATATGGAGGTCACCGTACTTTCGCTGCTCAAGGACGGCGACCGCGTCATCGGATGTCTCGCCTACGAGCGCGAGCACGGACGCTTTCGCATTTATAAGGCAAAAGCCGTCATCCTCGCCACAGGCGGCATCGGCCGTGCGTACAAGATCACGTCGAACTCGTGGGAAGGCACCGGCGACGGCCACGCACTTGCATACGACGCCGGGGCCGAGCTGATCGATATGGAATTTATCCAGTTCCACCCGACCGGAATGGTCTGGCCACCCAGCGTTCGCGGTATTCTGGTAACCGAGGGAGTTCGCGGCGAAGGCGGCATTTTGCGCAACAGCGAAGGCAAGCGCTTTATGTTCGACGATATCCCGGACAATTACAAAGACCAGACCTCCGACACCGAAGAAGAAGGCTGGCGTTACGTCACCGGCGATAAGAACGCCCGCCGCCCACCCGAACTCCTAACCCGCGACCACGTTGCCCGCTGTATAGTTCGGGAGGTAAAGGCCGGACGCGGTTCGCCGCACGGCGGTGTGTTCCTCGACATCGCGTGGATCAAGGAAAAGATCAAAGATGCACCCGAGCACATCAAAAAGAAATTGCCGTCGATGTACCACCAGTTCAAGCAACTGGCCAACCTCGACATCACGACCACACCGATGGAGGTCGGCCCGACGACGCATTATGTCATGGGCGGCATTCGTGTAAATGCCGACACGCAGGAATCGACGGTTCCCGGTTTATTTGCAGCAGGCGAATGCGCGGCCGGTATCAATGGCGCAAATCGTCTCGGCGGGAACTCGCTGTCTGATCTCATCGTCTTCGGCAAACGTGCCGGCGAATACGCTGCTGTTTTTGCCAAAGAAAACGGTCACGGTACGCTCGACCACGAAGCGATCGAACAAACTGTTAAAGCAGCGCTTGAACCCTTCGATCGAGAAGGAGGCGAAAATCCGTACACCATTCAGCACGATCTGCAGGAAATGATGCAGGCCAATGTCGGCATCGTCCGCACGCAGGACGAGATGATCGAGGCTCTTAATGGCCTCGACGTTCTCCGAAATCGTGCCGCATGCACGTTCGTTCCCGGCAATATCGATTTCAACCCCGGCTGGCACACGGCCCTCGACCTGCACAATCTGCTGATCGTTAGCGAAGCCATAGCCCGCGCCGCCATCGAACGAAAAGAAAGCCGCGGCGGCCATTTCCGCGACGATTTCCCGGGCAAAGACCCGGAGTTCGCTAAGTTTAATTACTCGCTAAAAAAATCCGAAGGCGGAGGCATGGAGATCAGCAAAATACCGATCCCCGAAATGCCCGCAGAGCTAAAAGCGATAATCGAGGAGATGGGATAACGGAAGAATATTTGCCGCAGATTTACGCAGATGACGCGGATTTAAGGAAAATTGTTTTATCTGCGTTATCCGCGTAAATCTGCGGCAAATATTCCGAAGGGTTTATTCGACGAACAATCTATGAAGGCTACATTCAGTATCAGACGCGGCGGGCGGGAGACGGCGGAGCTGGTTGATTACCAGACTGAGGTCACCGAAGGGATGGTCGTGCTCGACGCGGTGCATCAGATACAGGCAGAATCGGCTCCGGACCTCGCATGCCGCTGGAACTGCAAAGCCGGCAAGTGCGGTTCGTGCTCTGCCGAGATCAACGGAATGCCGAAACTCATGTGCATGACGCGGCTTGATACGATACCGCTCGACCAGCCAGTCACGATCGAACCGATGCGAGCATTTCCGCCAATCAAAGACCTGATAACTGACGTTTCGTGGAACTACGAGGTCAAAAAACGCATCAAAAAATTCAACCCGCGCAAACCCGATGCCGAGGACGGAACTTGGCGAATGCAGCAGGAAGATGTTGATCGCGTACAGGAATTCCGGAAATGCATCGAGTGTTATCTCTGTCAGGATGTCTGCCACGTCCTGCGTGATCACGCGAAACACAACGAATTCATCGGCCCGCGATTCTTAGTCTATTCGGCCGCCCTCGAGATGCACCCGCTCGACACGGAGAATCGAACTGAAGAATTAAAAGACATGCACGGCATCGGCTATTGCAACATCACAAAATGCTGCACCAAGGTCTGCCCCGAGGGCATTACGATAACGGATAATGCTATTATTCCGCTTAAGGAACGCGTCGTCGATGAGCATTACGATCCGCTCAAAAAGCTGGTAAAGCTGTTCCGAAGGCAGAAACACGACCGGTAGGGAGTGTGTTATTCGTGGCTGAGCGAATATGTAACTGCACCCTCGCTACGGCTCGGATTTCCGCCTTTGATTATGAAATATTCACCCGAAAATTGGGCCGCAAAACGAGAGCAAGGCATCTGGCGGTTCTTGCTTATCGATGGCATTTTGATCATGGGCGGCCCGTTTGCCGTGATACTGCAGGTCGTCGGATATTTTCTGTTTCCGGGTGATGCTCAGTCTTTCGGCCAGTATTTCACCGAATCGATGACGTGGATTCGATTTATTCTCCACGGAACGCTTTTCGGGCTTATAATGGGATTTATCAACTGGCGTCGAAACGAGCGAGAGTTCACGAGCCAGAATACCGCAAATTAAAAGGCAGATATGTTCGAACTAAAACCACTATCGGAAAATGCCGTCCCGGCCGCACTCGAAAAGGCCAACCGCTATCGCCTGCTCAACGAACCCGGGGCTGCCGAGAGCATCTACCTCGACATTCTGGCGATCGAGCCGGAGAATCAGGACGCGCTCAAAAATATCGTGCTCGCGATGAGCGATCGTTTTGGCAAAGACTACGCCATCGGCGACGCCCGCATCACGGAATACATTACCCGCATTAAGGGCGACTACGAACGCACCTATTACACCGGCATCATGTACGAACGCCGTGCCAAGGCCGAACTCGCCCGCGGCGGTGTCGGTGCCTACGAGCTTTTTCGCCAGGCGATGGACTGTTTTGAGACTGCCGAGGCTATGCGGCCCGCCGGCAAGGACGATGCTATCCTCCGCTGGAACGGCTGCGTCCGAATTATCAAACGAAACAACCTCGGCCCGCGTGATATGCCGCATGATTTTCTTGAATAGCAGAGGTTGCGAGAGCACAAAAGGTGTGCGATATTTTACTCGCTATAGAGCGTATTATTTAATTTCCGTATTACTTTAGACTTTCGTTAAGGAGACAATAAAATGGCAGGAAAATTTGAACTAAAAGTATCAAAGAATGGTAAGTATCATTTCAACCTCTTGGCAGGCAATGGACAGATCATCCTTTCGTCCGAGATGTACGAATCGAAATCAGCAGCTGAGAATGGTATTGCTTCTGTATCGAAAAATGCCACTGACGAAGGCCGCTTTGAACGCCGCGAATCGACCAAAGGTGACCCGTATTTTGTCATAAAGGCGGGTAACGGCCAGGAGATCGGCCGCAGCGAAATGTATTCGTCGAAAGCATCGATGGAAAACGGCATTGCGTCGGTAATGAAAAATGCCCCCGGTGCCCCGACCGTCGAAGGCTAGACTTCTGATCTTTGCCCACGAAATACACTAAAAACACGAAAACAGCGTTTCCGATGTTTCGTGTTTTTAGTGTATTTCGTGGGCAATTGTTTTTTTAGCAATGCATAGAACAAGACTCGGCATCGAACGTCTCCTTGACGACAAAATTGACCTCATTCGCGGACTTCGCGTCGGACTCGTGTGCAATCAGGCATCGATTTTGCCTGACACTTTCGTCCATGCGGCCGATGCATTTGGCTCACGCGATGAGTTTGATCTGACCACGCTCTTTGGCCCGCAGCACGGAATTCGCGGCGACGTTCAGTACAACATGATCGAGACGCCGCACGTCCGCGACGAACGCACCGGCAAGATGGTCTATTCGCTCTACAGCGAAACGCGCATCCCGACCGAAGAAATGGTCCGCGATATCGACGCATTTGTCGTCGATCTGCAGGACGTCGGCTGCCGCATCTACACCTTTGTCTACACAATGGCGAACTGCATGATCGCCGCCAAACAGTTCGGGAAAAAGGTCATCGTCTGCGACCGTCCAAATCCGATCGGCGGCAACGCCGTCGAGGGCAACATCACCGAGCACGAATTCAAATCGTTCGTCGGCCAGTTCGAATTGCCGACCCGCCACGGCATGACCATCGGCGAACTCGCCAAGATGTTCAATACGCATTTCGGCATCGGTTGCGACCTTGAGGTCGTCGAAATGACAAATTGGAGTCGCGAGATGTACGGCGACGAAACCGGCCTGCCGTGGATTCTGCCGAGCCCGAATATCCCTACCGTAGATACGTGCGTTGTCTTTCCGGCGACCGTCCATTTCGAAGGCACCGAACTCAGCGAAGGCCGCGGCACCACGCTTCCCTTTCACCTAAACGGCGCACCCTTCATCGACCCCAACGCCTGGGCCGCCGAACTAAGTGCGTTCAATTTCGCCGGTGTCGCATTTCGCCCCGCATATTTCCGCCCCACATTCTGCGAATTCGCTGGCGAATCCTGCGGCGGCGTCCAGATCCACGTCACCGACCGCAATGCATTTACGCCCGTGATCGTCGGCGTCGCCATGGTCAAAACCGTATTTGACATGTACCGAGACCAATTCCAATGGCGCCAAAACGCCTACGAATACGTCTTCGACAAAAACCCCATGGACGTCGTCTGCGGCACAGATAAAATAAGAAAACAGATCGAAAACGGCGTCGCTCTAAACGAGATCCAATCGGACTGGG
>Ga0209023_10004986_pt1 | contig 14742 bp, 12 predicted proteins | sample LakOneMetagenome_FD_187468 | JGI IMG/M metagenome (GOLD analysis project Ga0209023, IMG submission 187468) | Freshwater and sediment microbial communities from Lake Erie, Canada (SPAdes) (version 2) | ecosystem: Environmental > Aquatic > Freshwater > Lentic | place: Lake Erie, Canada...
AAAATATCGGCGTCCGTGTATGACCATAAATGACGTCTGCATTAGATCAATATTTAATATAAGAAATGCTAGTGTAGCAAAGAGTTGGCAAAAGTGTGTTTGTATCTTGATGTGTATTGCAACATGATTTACATCAAGAGACTCTTAGTTTTCGATTAGATTGCCGCAGTATCAAAAAGCTGAATTCCAGCGAGAGCTACGCTGGCTTGCAATAGTAAGTCTTTAGAGTTTTCCTGACCGATGCCTTTAATCGCTTGATCACAACGCAGCAATAATGACAGCCAGTTTATTGTATGTTCTTTTTTGACGCGCCTCATGGCTTTTTGGTACAGACTCTGGCGATTTGACCAAATGCCGAGTGCTTGAAAATTACCTTGATTTGACGGTTCTAGCAGTTGAATGAGCAAGCGCATCTCACGTGAAATCGTCCATAAAATCAAAGAATCCGCTTCGCCTGATTCATGCAAATAATTCAATATCCGCACTGTCCGTTCTACATTGCCTTGTAATGCTGCATCACTTAAGTCAAATAAGCTATAGCGTGATTGATCTGACAATGCTGGCAATAGCTGCTCAACATTAACAACCGTATTCGGTTCGGTCAAAAAAGACAGTCGAATCAAAACTTGCTGAGCGGCAAGCAGATTATTTTCAGTTTGTTCAAGGAGGGCAGACCAAGCTTCTGGAGAGAGCTGAACGTTGTAGTTTTTTGCCTGTGCATCGAGAAAAATTTGACGGTCTTTGTCATTTTGAATGGCAAGCGAAACGACTAAACCATTCGCATCTAAGAGCTGAAAGAACTTGGTTTTTTGCGCTGCATTGTCTTGTTTCGGCATGTTGATAATTAAAATATTATCGCCTGAATGCTGCATGAATCGCTCTAATGCAAGCATTCCCGCTGCATCAGGTTTATGCGTGCCATGGATTTCCAATGCCATCGTATTTGAAAATAACGATAAATTATCCAATTGCGCTAACGCTTCACGCCATTCCGAAGCGCTGGTCAAATCGACGCGATGACGCTCAATATCTTGTTCGCGCCAAGCTTGGCGACATTGATCAAGTAGGCTTTGAGCCAGCAGCGGTTCATCGCCATGCAGCAGCCAAGCGCCTTTCATTTTGCTGACGCGTTGCTTTGCACTTTGATAATCCGCTTTCATTGATTGCATTTCCAAGAAGCGTTTAAGATTAGAACATTCATTTGGCGCAATGACTTAACTCGCAGATTTTGCAAGAGCTGGAAGGCGACCTGTCGCAACTTGCCTCACGATTTGCTGTGCGGCACTTTGATACAAATCAGTTTGCAGTAGCTCTTCTTGTTGGCTTTGAATGCCGACAGTATTTTGGTTGTATTGGAAGCTACGACGTGACGAAATGGTGCGAATCGCAGTCAAAGGCTCGCCTTGAGCATTTTCCAAACGGAAATCTACTTCTACGCCAATTTGAATTTCAGTTAAAGAACCTGTTAATTCCTGACGTGTAGGGCGCACGGCAAGGATGTGTAAAATGGGTGAAGTTGATTCATCCAGTTGAACACGTAAGCCGATGAGTTCAGCACGAAGCCATTTTTCAAGTGGCGTGTTTTGTGTGGTTTTGACTTGCAAATGTTTATAAATATCTGGAATGTCCGCGCTACCGCGCAGATGAAATCCACATGCTCCAAGCAGTAAGGCAAGGGCAAAGACCAAAGTTGCACGAAAGTTACATGTAACGTAATCGCGAGCTTGTACTGTCATTGTCTTATTCATCTTTGTTTATCCAGTATTTATTAAATGGTCTGAATCCTAGTTTTATTCAATAAAATTAGAATCTTCAAACCAATATCATAATGCATTCGTTTCATGTAACGAATGCTGGGGTTTGCCAACATTCGTTAATTGATTTTACAAAACAAGGTTGACCAAACGGCCTTTGACTACAATCTCTTTCTTTGGTTCGCTGGTCAGGAACTTCTGAATGTCAGGCAATGCCTTGGCAAGTGCGATTAATTCATCATTACCTATGTCGAGTGCTACTTCGAGTTTACCGCGTAACTTGCCGTTGATTTGTACCATTATGTTTTGAGTTGATCGAACTAACGCAGTTTCATCCACTTGAGGAAATAGCGCTGTCGTGACATCAATATCAAATTTCGCCAATAAGTCTTGAGCCAAGTGCGGTGCGAATGGAGCAAGCATGATCAGCAACCCTGTTATTGCTTCACGCGCAACCAAATATTCATTCGCATCAGTCGCTTCAAACTTACCAATGGCATTTGATAATTCCATGAGTGAAGCGATGGCTGTGTTAAATGATTGGCGGCGTTCGATATCATCGGCAATTTTCTGAATTGTTTCATGTAACTTTAAGCGCAGCTCACGAGCCGATTCACTTAATTTAGACGTATCAGCCACAGTCAGATTTTCCGCATTCAACTGTGCAGATTGTAAATGCAAGCTGGTCTGACGGAAAACACGTTTCAAGAAGCGGTTAGAGCCTTCAACGCCTGCATCAGACCATTCTAATGACTGATCTGGTGGTGCAGCAAACATCATAAAGATACGAGCAGTGTCTGCGCCAAATTGATCAATAATGGCTTGTGGATCTACGCCATTATTTTTCGATTTCGACATTTTTTCCATACCGCCGATGATGACCGGTTGACCATCCGCAGTGAGAACCGCAGATAAAACACGGCTTCGATCGTCTTTTTCCAAGGTGACATCGGCTGGGTTAATCCACGTTTTCTTGCCAGCGGCATCTTCACGATAGAAAGTGTCTGCCAATACCATGCCTTGAGTGAGTAAGCGGGTAAAAGGTTCATTACCTTGTACAACGCCTTCATCACGCATTAACTTATGGAAGAAGCGCGCATAGAGCAAATGCAGAATCGCATGTTCTACGCCGCCAACGTATTGATCGACTGGCAGCCAGCTTTGTGCTGCTTGAGGATCAACCAGACCACTTTGATATTCTGGTGATGCATAGCGGGCGTAATACCAGCTTGATTCGACGAACGTATCCAGCGTGTCTGTTTCACGTTTAGCCGCGATGCCACATGAAGGACAGGTTGTTTCATAGAAAGAAGGCATTTTCACCAATGGATTACCCGAACCATCTGGCACAACATCGGTCGGTAAAACGACAGGCAATTGATCTTCTGGCACAGGCACTTGACCGCAGCTGGTGCAGTTAATCATCGGGATTGGGCAGCCCCAATAGCGCTGGCGTGACACACCCCAGTCGCGTAGACGGAACTGCACACGGCCTTTCGCTTGTTCTTTGCTTTCTAGCTTTTCTAAGAGTTTGGCAAATGCACCATCAAAATCAAGACCGTCTAGTTCGCCAGAATTAATCAAGGTACCGCGTTCAGTATAGGCAACATTAGCAATGTCAAAATCTTCTGGAGCTTGAATGACTTGCTTAATCGCTAAGTTATATTTCTGTGCAAACTCAAAATCACGTTCGTCGTGTGCAGGAACGGCCATGACAGCACCTGAGCCATAGCTCATCAGCACGTAATTCGCGACCCATACAGGGATGTCTTCACCCGTAATTGGATGCTGAACAAAGAAACCTGTTGCCATGCCTTTCTTTTCAGCAGTGGCGAGATCAGCTTCGGCTACTGAGCCCATTCGGCATTCTTCGTTAAATGCTTTTAACGTTGGGTTGCCTGCTTTTTCCTGAATCGCAGCGGCTTTAACAGCAAGCGGATGTTCTGCGGCAACCGCAACATAGGTCACACCCATAAATGTGTCTGGACGGGTTGTATAAACCGTTAAATCGCCGTGTTCAGACGGGAAGGTTAAGTCCATTCCTGTTGAGCGACCGATCCAGTTTTTTTGCATCGCGACGACTTGTGGTGGCCAATCGGTCAACGTGTCTAAGTCGTCCAATAATTCTTGCGCGTAATCGGTGATGCGGAAGTAATACATGGGAATATCACGTTTTTCAACCAAGGCACCTGAGCGCCAGCCGCGACCGTCGATCACTTGTTCATTGGCCAAAACGGTTTGATCAATCGGATCCCAGTTCACTGTTGAAAGCTTGCGATAGATCAGACCTTTCTTGTACAACTGAACAAACAGCCATTGTTCCCAGCGATAGTATTCAGGTGTGCACGTCGCAATTTCACGATTCCAATCAACCGATAAACCCAGTGATTTAAGTTGATTACGCATGTAATCGATATTTTCAAAGGTCCATTTTGCAGGTGCAACTTTATGTGCAATCGCCGCATTTTCTGCTGGTAGACCAAACGCGTCCCAGCCCATTGGCTGCATGACGTTGTCGCCTTTTAAGCGATAAAAACGGCTAATCACATCACCAATCGTATAATTACGAACGTGACCCATGTGCAACTTGCCCGATGGGTAAGGGAACATGGACAGAATATAGCGATTTTTTTTGCTTTGATCTGGCGTATTCGACACGGCAAATGATTGGCGAGTATGCCAGTCGGCTTGAATGCGCGGCTCGATTTCGCTCGGTTGATATTCTGCAGAAATATTTTGAGCGTTGTTAGTTTGGGTCAAAGCAGAGGTTGTATCAGTCATGGCGCAAGAAATATGTCAGAAAAAGATTTGGTATAGCATAGCCGAATTGGCTTGTAGATTGGGCATTGACATCACTGGGTTGTGATTTTTTTTTGGTATTTGATGTAAAAAACAGCTGCGTGGGCAGCTGTTTTTTTATATCAAAATTGACAGAGTAATGTAATAAAGACGTTAGTCTAAAAAATCTGAATAATCTTTAACGTTGAATTTGCTAATGACTGACCACGGTGTCTTTGCTGGAAAGGGTTGTACGCTTGCTTTGACCGTACGTTTTAAGCGTCCATCCAAACTTCCGCTTTCAACTTGAAGTGGATATTGGTTTTTTTCATCCCACAGTACGTGAATGAACGATTGTGGATTTTGGCTCTCAAACCAGCATGCATTTTTAGGCGCAGTACGATTGGTCGCTTTGAATTTTTTCAAAGTTGCAGGGTCGATTAAATAATAAGCAGTATTCCAGTTTCCATCAAAACCTACGGCATCATATTCTGCTTTTGGAACATTAACGATGAATTTGTCATTGAATTCGACGAGGCGAACATTGAGCTGACCTTTATTATCTTTGACAATTAAACGTGCAGCGGCACTGACATCCAGATGTTTGTGATCCTCGTCATGTTTGGCGTGTTCTTTGGCGTTATGTGCGCCCTTCGGAATGACGCGGGCAACCCAAACTGTATTTTGTTGACGAATGAGTTGTTCTTGGAAATGCTCAGTTCTAAATATTCCATCACTGCCTAGTGATTGTGTATCGTTGGTCAATAGCAGCGCTAATGGTTGTTCATTTGCCGCGAAGGTCAATGTGCTTGAAATGATCAGCGAGCTAATCACTATCAGTTGTTTAAATGTCATGAGTGTTCCAGTAAATAAATAGATAAAACTGAAAAATAACGCAGCTTTCTGATTTGGAAGCTGCGTTATTTGCGTGTGAAAATTAATGATTCATTAAAATCCAAACGCTGTTTTGACGACATTAAACACTTTAGTATTGTCTAAAGTGCCTTTGAAGCCTGTGCTGCCAGCGCCTGAGCTAAACAAGAATACGTCGCCGCCACCATGCGTTTCAGAGCCAGCAGTACCAAGTTTTACACCGACTTCTTGCAAGTAGTCATCCGCAGTGGTGTCTACATTGGTCAAGTCGGCACGCACTGAATCACGTGCACCGCCACCATTTCCGAAGACTAGTGTGGTGTAAGGTTTTCCATTGACATCGCTAGCCAGTTTTTTGTCTTGGTATTTGGTGGTTAAACCAAGGATGTTATTTCCTTTGTGTGAGTAACCGTTGAATGCCATTGTGTGATCATGGTCAGCTGTAACAACGACAAGCGTATTTTTCAAATCCACTTTTGCCAGAGCTGCTTTAATAGCATTATCGAATGCAATGGTGTCTTGTAGGGCGCGTTTTGCATTGGTGCCATGCAATGCATGGTCAATACGACCGCCTTCAACCATTAAAAAATAACCTTTGTTATTTTTAGACAATACGTCAATTGCTTTAGTCGTCATATCGGCAAGTGAAGGCTCATCAATTGATGCGTTTTTGACGCGATCAAGATCGTAATTCATATGATCTTTATTGAATAAACCGACTAGTTTTGAGGTTGTTGCTGGATTAATAGCATTGAATGCAGTCTTAGTCGTGACCACTGAATAACCTTTTGCGCCTAATTGTGCGACTAAGTCTTGGCTATCAGTCCGTTTCGAGCCTGAAGTTGTACTTGGTTGGAAATGACGCAGACCACCACCAAGTAATACGTCAATACCATCGCCTAATTTTGCGTTATAGCGTGGATTGCCTGGTACAGCTTGTGCTGCGATGTCATTTTCCCCGTCACGATTACAAATATGGCTGAACGTGGATGCTGGTGTTGCATGAGTAATACGGGTTGTAGTGACTGCACCCACTGCCTTACCGTTGGTTTTAGCCAGTTCAAGCAGTGTGGTAACGGGTGTGCCATTGCCGCTAGTCGGGCAAGTGGTATCCGATCCGCTAATATAAGGTTTGGCGGTTGAATCAAATGCTTTGGTGTCTGGACTCATCGAAATGACTTCGTTATTCATTTTGACGCCAGTCATATACGCTGACATAGAAGGTGCACTGTCCGTTGTTTGTGCATCGTTAGAAAAAGTTTTGATACGAGCAGTGCGACGCAAACTTTCCATCGTCAATTTGCCTGATTCGCCGTAGGCATAAATACGTGAAGCCGTCACGGTAGTCGGCCCCATCCCATCACCTAAAAAGAAAATGACATTTTTTGCTTCGCCTGCGGCATATGCGCTACTTGCAGAAGCAAGGCAGGTGATCAGCAAAGTTTTTTTCAGTGTGCTGCTGAATCGTGTGTAGTCTTTCATAAAAGCATTCCTAATGAATTCGTATGTGTTTTATTCAATTGATTTTTAAATTTATAGACCGGTTGCTTTACGAACGAGTCCATAAACTTCGATGTTTTCCAGCGCGCCATAGAACTGGTCTGCACCGTTACCAATCGCACCGAGGAATACATCAGCGCCACCATGAGTTTCGCTACCTGCTGCCGTTTGAATGACTGCTTCTTGGTGATAGTTTTTATCGAAAACAGTCGCATCAGTGAGGGCAGTGCGAGTCATTGGACGGTTTTCGCCATTACCAAAACCAATGATGCTGTAAGGCATTTTGTTGATATCGAGCGATTCCAAGCCTGTGACGTAGTTCTTCACTAAGCCAAGTACACCTGGGTTGCTGTCAGTTGTCTTACCTGTGCGCTTGGCGTAACCATTCAGCACAATACTGTGATCATGGTCTGCTGTGACAACGATTAATGTGTTTTTAAGGTCTGGATCAACAGCTTTCATTTTGGCAATTGCAGTTTTCAAGCTGTCGTCAAACATGGATGCTTCTTCAAGTGCTTTACGTGCTGTTGTTTCATGTAACGCATGGTCGATACGACCACCTTCTACCATCAGGAAGAAACCTTTGTTGTTCGCTTTTTTATTTAGAACATCGATAGCTTTGCCCGTCATCTCTGCAAGACTAGGTTCTTTTGTAGGATCACGATCAAGGTTGTAAGACATATGACTGTTTGTAAATAAGCCAGCGATTTTTTCATTTCCAGCAAGTTTTGCTGGATCAATTGCCGCGAGTTCAGCACTTGTTCCAACAACCTTGTAATTTGCAGTTTTGAGTTCTGTGGTTAAATCACGACCATCTGTGCGTTTGCCGCCAGAGGTTGTTGGTGTAAAAAACTGTTTACCACCACCGAGGAATATATCAACACCATCACCCAGAGCTTTGTTATACCCAGCGCCATTCGGCGTCAACTGAGCTGCAATCGCGTTTTCACCATCACGATGACAAATATGCGCGTAAGTATCTGCAGGCGTTGCATGGGTAATACGTGTGTTCGTGACAACGCCGACTGGCATGCCTTTAGACTTAAATAATTCAAGTAAGGTTTGTACCGCTTTGCCATTACCTTCTGGGCAGGTTGAATCACCTGTTTTTGCAACGTAATCGACTCCTGATGAGCTACGTGCAGATGTATCGGTGCTCATCGAAATGACTTCGTTGTTCATCTTAACGCCAGTCATATAGGCTGCCATTGATGGCGCACTATCCGTGACTTGAGCATCGTTAGAAAATGTTTTGACGAATGCAGTTTCAGGAAGGGTATCTAATGTGAGTTCACCATCTTCACCCACTTTATAAATTCGTGCAGCAGTCATGGTGGTCATACCATAGCCATCACCGAGCATGAAAATGACATTCTTTGCCTTAGCAACAGGAGTAGGGTTTACAGGAGTAGGATTTGTAGCAACTGTTTTATCGTTGCTCCCACCACAGCCAGACAATATTGAACATACAGTTAATGCTAGAAAAGAAACTCGAAAATTTGGCAACATTGAAATAGCGCTCTATAAAGAAACTTGTTCCTTAGTGTGCGCATGATGTTTTACAAAATGATGAATAGGTGATGACAGTTACGTTGCAGTGTGTAGGATTTTATTGTTTACTAAATTTTGAACATACTCAAAACATCGGCAAGCTTTATACGATGTTCTGAGTTGATAGTAGTCACTGTGGACAATCATTCTTGATTTGTGTCGCTTGCTGTTTAACTTGGGATGCTTTTTGATCTTCAGTGAGATAGGTTCTTTCACCATTACCATCCAGTGTACGTAAACGTTGACCACTTTGAAGTAGGGCAAGATTCGCTTTGATTTGTTGGCATGCAGCACCATTCTTTTTTCGACGATCCGCATCTGCTGTTGCGTTATTTTTTGCGATTTCTGCTGCTTTTTCCTGATCAGTTGAGAGTTTTAAGCTTTTGCTTGCTTGATCATTTAGACTTTTTATTTCAGTAGCGCTGTCTTGAGGAACATGAGTGCTAATAGCAACTTTCTGTGCAGTTTTCTGAGGTGGAGGAGTTTGTGTGTAGTGAGTTGCACCTTTTTCATCAGTCCATTTATAAAAAGGCTGAGCATGACTGCTTTCTATTGCGATGAAGCTAATGAACGGTATTACAGCTAAAATCCATTTACTATTGCGATTCATGAGAATGTCCTATTCGTTACGCTAAAAGTTAGTTTATTAAAATAGCTTAAACTAAATATTTGTTAGCTTTTTACTGATTTTCGGGGTTTTTCTTTGCCTGAGACGAGTTACTAACAACCGGCGCGGGAGCTTGTGCTGTAGGAGCGGTACTTTGTACTACTGGAACAGTATTTGTTGTGGGAGTTGTTGGTGCTGAACTTGAGGCAGTAGTTGATTTATTCTGTTCAGTATTAGTAGTAACAGCGGCTGTATTAGCGGATATAACAGCTGGCTTAAATTGGCTTACACCAACTGTTTTAAGTTTATTTTTGCATCCAGTTGCTGGCGCAAGGGTATAACTTGCATTACCGCTTTGGTCTACTGATTTGCAATATTTTTCAGCGTGTGCAGAGTTAGCTGTAATCACACCTATAGCCAATGCCATTAACGTAGGGGTCAGTTTCATTGATGTCAGTCCGTTGAGTCGTGCAAATCTAGCCACTTTAAACACTCCATATGTAATTCTTAGATAATCACTCTTTATAGAGAAAATTGCACGACTTTTCAATCTAAAAATAGACGATTTGACCATAATGTGAAGTCTATGGCTGAGTTAGCCCTTGACTGTGGTCAGTAAATTTCAGAAAATACACTCATCTTTTTTATTGATGCTCATACCGACCACCCTTTGGTATGAAAGTCTTTTGCTTTGGCGAACATCTACTCTATCGAGAGTGGCGTGTTGATGCTTTTAGGGCATTCTCATCCGAATGCGCTGCATGTCTTATTCTGGTCACACTTACCAGCATATGATTTTCTGCTCTGCCGTCAAAATCCTGCTCTTTAAATGAGCTCCAAAACTATGATTGTCTGGATTGCGCATCGCATTCTGGGCTCATGTTGTTTATCTGTTTCTTTAATGAAAAGTTTATTGAAATAGACTGAGCAACGAGTTGTTTGAAATTAGTGTGATTAGGGTGAGTTAAATTGGAAAATACTGAAAAACAAGCTGCGGATACGCGTAGTGGTGAGAAGAAAGTAGAGCTGCTTTCTGGTGGCGAAATGCTGATTCGTGCATTGGCTGACGAAGGAGTAAAGTACCTATTCGGTTATCCAGGTGGTACTGTTTTGCATATTTATGATGCATTGTTCCGCCAAGACAAAGTTGAACATATTCTTGTACGTCATGAGCAAGCTGCGGGTCATATGGCTGATGCCTATTCGCGATCAACAGGCGAGACTGGCGTAGTACTTGTGACTTCAGGCCCAGGTGCGACCAATACCATTACTGCGATTGCTACTGCCTATATGGATTCGATCCCAATGGTCGTCATTGCGGGTCAAGTACCGTCACATTTGGTCGGCGAAGATGCGTTCCAAGAAACGGATATGTTGGGTATTTCGCGCCCAGTCGTGAAGCATAGTTTCCAAGTGCGTCACGCCAGCGAAATTCCAATGATTATCAAAAAGGCGTTTTATATCGCAAGCACGGGTCGTCCGGGGCCAGTTGTGATTGATATTTCGAAGGATATGACCAATCCAGCCGAAAAATTCCCTTACGAGTATCCAGATAAAGTCAAACTGCGCTCTTATTTGCCGCCACATCGTGGTCATGCAGGTCAAATTCGCAAAGCGATTGATGAGTTGTTGCTGGCTAAACGTCCGATTATTTATGCAGGCGGTGGTGTTGTACAAGGTAATGCTTCGCATCACTTGACGGAACTTGCGCATTTACTGAATTTCCCTGTCACTAATACGTTGATGGGTTTGGGTGCGTTCCCAGGAACTGATCCACAGTTCATCGGCATGCTGGGTATGCACGGTACTTACGAAGCCAACATGACGATGCATCATTCTGATGTGATCTTGTGTATTGGTGCACGTTTTGATGACCGCGTAACGAATAACACGGCTAAGTTCTGCCCAGACGCAAAAATCATTCACATCGATATCGACCCAGCGGCGATTTCAAAAACCATCATGGCGCATATTCCAATTGTGGGCGCAGTTGAGCCTGTATTGGCAGAAATGCTGACCCAGTTGAAACAACTCGGCGTGAGCAAACCCAATCCAACTGAGATTGGCAATTGGTGGGATCAGATTAATGAATGGCGTAAACGTCATGGCTTACGCTATGACGCGCCGACTGCTGATGGTGAAATGAAGCCGCAGCAAGTTGTTGAAATGCTCTACAAAGTCACTGATGGTAAAGCGATCATTACGACTGACGTTGGTCAGCATCAAATGTTTGCAGCGTTGTATTACAAATATGACGAACCACGTCAATGGATCAACTCTGGCGGCTTGGGTACGATGGGCGTTGGCTTGCCGTATGCAATGGGCTGTAAGCTTGCATTTCCTGAGCGCGATGTCGTTTGTATTACAGGCGAAGGCTCGATTCAGATGAATATCCAAGAGCTTTCAACCTGCTTGCAATACAACTTGCCAGTCAAAATACTTTGCTTAAACAACCGTTCACTCGGTATGGTTAAACAGTGGCAAGACATGCAATACGAAGGTCGTCATTCAAGCTCATACATGGAATCATTGCCTGATTTCGTGAAATTAGTTGAAGCGTACGGTCATGTCGGTATGAAAATTACCGATCCATCGCAGCTTGAAAGCAAAATGAAAGAGGCGATGGCGATGACAGATCGTTTGGTCTATATGGATGTTTACGTTGATCCACTCGAACACGTTTACCCAATGCAAATCGCTCAACAATCCATGCGCGATATGTGGTTAAGAAAAGGGGAGCGTACATAATGCGCCATATTATTTCTGTTTTGATTGAGAATGAACCAGGCGCGTTATCTCGTTTAGTCGGTTTGTTCAGTCAACGTGGCTATAACATTGAAACTCTCAATGTTGCACCTACCGAAGATCCAACGTTGTCACGTTTAACACTGACCACGTATGGTAATGAACACAAAATTGAGCAAATCACCAAACAACTGAATAAGTTGATTGAAGTGGTTAAAGTGGTTGATCTATCTGAAGGTTCACACATTGAGCGTGAATTGATGTTGATCAAGCTCAAAGCGATTGGTGCTGCACGTGCAGAAATCAAACGTACTGCGGATATTTTCCGTGCGCAAGTGGTTGATGTCACACCGACGACTTATACGATTCAAATTGCGGGCGCGACCGATAAGCTAGACGGCTTTATCGAAGCATTGTCAGAGAACACGATTCTAGAAGTTGTGCGTTCAGGTGTGCTGGGTGTTGCACGTGGTGAGAAGGTGTTGAGCGTTTAAGAGCTAAAAGCGAAGAGCAAAATCCCCCTTAATCCCCCTTTTACAAAGGGGGAAAACCTGCAAAGCAAGAGAGGACGATAAGCTCCTCCCTTTGCAAAGGGAGGTAGGGAGGGATTTGCTTTTGATTTTCTCAACGAATGTTCAAAATTATCGCTGCAATTTAGCTCAAGAACTGTTAAATTGCGCGCCATAAATTGATGTTAGATTTTTACCTATTTGTTTCTAAACCAAGATGTATTGGAGTGCTACATGAACATTTTTTATGATAAAGATTGTGATCTTTCCCTAATTCAAGCTAAAAAAGTAGCCATCATTGGTTACGGTTCACAAGGTCATGCACATGCACTGAACTTGAAAGATTCTGGTGTTGACGTAGTTGTGGGCCTTCGTAAAGGCTCAACTTCATGGGCAAAAGCTGAAAACTCAGGTTTGAAAGTTAGCGAAGTTAAAGAAGCGGTTGCTTCTGCTGATGTAGTCATGATTCTGACTCCAGATGAATTCCAATCAAAATTGTATCGCGACGAAATCGAGCCAAACCTGAAAAAAGGCGGCACTTTGGCATTCGCACATGGTTTTGCTGTGCATTACAACCAAGTTGTTCCACGCGCTGACTTAGACGTAATCATGGTTGCTCCTAAAGCACCAGGTCACACTGTACGTTCAGAATACGTTCGTGGCGGCGGTGTTCCTGATTTGATCGCGATTTACCAAGACGCTTCTGGTAAAGCTCGTGATTTGGCGCTTGCTTACGCATCGGGCGTAGGCGGTGGTCGTACCGGTATCATCGAAACGACATTCAAAGACGAAACAGAAACTGACTTGTTCGGTGAACAAGCTGTTCTGTGTGGTGGTGCGGTTGAATTGGTTAAAATGGGCTTCGAAACTTTGGTTGAAGCGGGTTATGCACCAGAAATGGCATATTTCGAATGTCTGCATGAATTGAAATTGATCGTTGATTTGATGTTCGAAGGCGGTATCGCTGACATGAACTACTCGATCTCTAACAACGCAGAATACGGCGAATATGTCACTGGTTCAGAAGTGATCAATGAACAGTCACGTACTGCAATGCGTAATGCATTGAAACGCATTCAATCAGGTGAATATGCAAAAATGTTCATCGCTGAAGGCGCTGCAAACTATCCATCTATGACTGCACGTCGTCGTAACAACGCAGCTCATGGTATCGAAGTCACTGGCGGTAAACTCCGTGCAATGATGCCTTGGATCCAAGCAAACAAAATCGTTGATAAAACTAAGAACTAAGATTCTGGTTTAAATAGCTCGGTTTTAAAAAGAAAGTCCCGCTGATTATGGCGGGATTTTTTATGCTAATAATTTGTTAATAATGACTTTTTTGTTTGAACGACAGTGGATCGTTCACGTTGATCACTCAAAACTTCAAAGCTCGTAGGACACTTAGAGGCGGCTTCAGAAAATTTTCGTGTACGATTATTTGTATAACTTTATGGTAATGAACACTTGTATGTCATGTGAGCTGCCCATACTAAGTGAGCACCCACGGCATTATCAAACCGTAAATATATTGAGAGTAAAGCCGATACATGAAGCAATTTACCCAGTTACTTATACAAAGTTTTAAGATTTTACTTAACTTTTCCTTTTCTAAACGGCTAACTGCGCTTGAATTGCTGCCAGTATTGTATCCGTTATTGCTGTTAGCATCTTTTGGAATTTTGGTTCATGTGGTGTGGTCGGCGTTTGACGATTCACAGCTACGAGGCTGGATATATATCATTGCGTCGCCTTTTTCCTTCGTGATTTTAGCTGCAATATGTCGTGTATTACTTGAATTTTTGATCCTGATCGCGAATGTCGCCAAAGATATTCATGAAGTCTCCAGCATGAGTACTGCGATTAAGCAAATGTCCGCCGACACGCGTGCAATTGCGGATATGGGGCGTTCATTAGATGAAATCTCTTTTGATATTAAAACTATTTCAAGCATGAAAGGCTCGCTCAACCAGTTGTCTAAAGTGGTTGAACATGTGCAAGTGATTGCGGAAATGAGTACCTCACTCGATAAGATTGCGGCATTGGGTGAAAATGTTGATTTAATGACACTGATGCAACAAACGCTGCAGCGCCTTGCTGATTTGGGTACGCACATTGAAGCGATTGCAGAAATGCGTTATTCGTTAGAAAAATTAGCGATGCTGACTGACAACATTGATGCGATTGCAAAAATGAGTGAAGCGTTGGATAAAGTGGCTGAAATTGGAGATGTTGTCTCTAAATTACGTCGCGTTCCATTTATGCGTGGTGCTTAACTCAATCTGCTCCAGTTCTGTTTTCGTTCTTCTGTATAGTGCCACCATGGTTGTGGCGCTTCACCATCCATAAAACGGGTAATGGAAATAAACGTATCCAGCATACATGGGTCTATTTTCACGCCCGTTTTATCGCATAACTCCTCAAA